>Ga0316629_10000219_pt1 | contig 11048 bp, 7 predicted proteins | sample OWC_May_M1_C1_D1_FD_207654 | JGI IMG/M metagenome (GOLD analysis project Ga0316629, IMG submission 207654) | Wetland soil microbial communities from Old Woman Creek delta, Ohio, United States - OWC_May_M1_C1_D1_A | ecosystem: Environmental > Terrestrial > Soil > Wetlands | place: USA: Ohio... | reverse complement strand
CGTGGCCGTGCTCGAACTCGACGCCGCCGACCTGCTGCCGGTGCGCCAGGCCGAATTGCGGCGCACGCTCGAGGTCTCGGGCAGCCTGGTGGCGGTGAACAGCGCCTTCGTCAAGGCGCGCGTCGCGGCCGAGGTGAAGTCGGTGGCGGTGCGCGAGGGCGACAGCGTGCGCGCCGGCCAGGTGCTGGCCCAGCTGGACACCACCGAATTCGATTGGCGGCTGCGCCAGGCCGAGCAGCAGGCGCAGGCGGCACGGTCGCAACTGGAGATCGCGCAACGCGCGCTGCTGAACAGCCGCTCGCTGGTGACGCAGGGCTTCATCTCGGCCACCGCGCTGGAGAACGCCGTCTCCACCGAGACCGGCGCGCAGGCCACGCTTCAGGCCGCCGTCGCCGCGGTTGAACTGGCGCGCAAGGCGCGCGGCGACGCCACCGTCAGTGCGCCGATCGGCGGACAGATCTCGCAGCGTCTGGTGCAGCCGGGCGAGCGCGTGCCGGTGGATGCCAGGCTGCTGGAGATCGTCGACCTGTCGCGGCTGGAACTGCAGGCCAGCGTGGCGCCCGAAAGCGCCGGGCTGCTTCGCGTCGGCGCATCGGCGCTGCTCAAGGTCGACGGCATCGACGGCCCCGTCGCGGCGCGCGTGGTGCGCATCAACCCCAGCGCGCAGGCTGGCTCGCGCAGCGTCCTCGCCTATCTGGAGCTGGAGCCGAACCCGGCGCTGCGACAGGGGCTGTTCGCGCGCGGTGCGATCGAACTGGAACGCCGGCAGGCCCTGCTGCTGCCGCTGAGCGCGGTGCGCACCGACCAGGCCCAGCCCTATGCGCTGAAGCTGCAGGGCACGCAGGTGCTGCAGCGCACGCTGAGCCTGGGCATGCGCGGGCAATCGGGCAGCGAAGAGGCGGTCGAGGTGCTGCAAGGCCTGGTCGACGGCGACCGCGTGCTGGCCGGCAGCCTGGGCGCGGTGCGCGACGGAGCCACGGTGCGCATTGCCGAGCGCGGCGCGGCATCGGCCGGCGCCGCCGGCGCGGCGAGCGCGGCGCGCTGACACGGCGCAACGGCCATGTGGTTCACCCGCGTCGCGATAGGCAACCCGGTGATGGCCGTGATGGTCATGATGGCGTTCGTCGTGCTGGGCCTTTTTTCGTACCAGCGGCTGAAGGTCGACCAGTTCCCCGACATCGACTTTCCCACGGTGGTGGTGCAGATCGACTACCCCGGCGCGGCGCCGGAGATCGTCGAGAACGAGGTCACGCGCAAGGTCGAGGAAGCCATCAACACCATCGCCGGTGTCAATCAGCTGTTCTCGCGCTCCTACGAGGGCAGCTCGGTGGTGATCGTGCAATTCAATCTGGAGATGGACGGGCGCAAGGCCGCCGACGACGTGCGCGAGAAGGTGGCCGCCATCCGCCCACTGCTGCGCGACGAGGTCAAGGAGGCCCGGGTCTCGCGCTTCGACCCCGCCAGCCGGCCGATCTACTCGCTGTCGATGACCTCGCCCGACGGCTCGCGCGACCAGCAGGCGCTGACCACCTTTGCCGACCAGGTGGTGCGCAAGCGCCTGGAAAACGTGCGCGGTGTCGGCTCGGTGTCGCTGGTCGGCGCGCGCAAGCGCGAAATCAACATTTACCTGCGCCCGGCGGCGATGGACGCGATGGGCCTCAGCGTCGAGCAGGTGCTGGCCGCCGTGCGCGCCGAGAACCAGGAGCTGCCGGCCGGCACGCTGCGCACCGCATCCACCGAGAAGGTGCTGAAGATCGACGCGCGCATCAAGCGGCCGGAGGACTTCGCGCAGATCATCGTCGCGCGCAAGAACGGCGCACCAGTGCGGCTGGGGCAGCTGGCCGACGTGGTCGACGGGCCCGAGGAGCTGGAGAACCTGGCGCTGTTCAACGGCGAGCGCACGCTGGTGCTGGACGTGCGCAAGTCGCAGGGCGAGAACACCATCGACGTGGTCGACGGGCTGAACGCGGTGGTCGCGCAGCTGCGGCCGCAGCTGCCCCAGGGCATGGCGCTGGAGGTGGTGCGCGACAACTCGCGGCCGATCCGCGTGTCAGTGAAGAACGTGCAACGCACGCTGCTCGAAGGCGCACTGCTGACCATCGGCATCGTCTTCCTGTTCCTGAATTCGTGGCGCTCAACGGTCATCACCGGGCTGGCACTGCCGATCGCTCTGATCGGCACCTTCCTGGTCATGTACTGGTTCGGCTTCTCGATCAACATGGTCACGCTGATGGCGCTGAGCCTGTGCGTCGGCCTGCTGATCGACGATGCCATCGTGGTGCGCGAAAACATCGTGCGCCACGTGCAGATGGGCAAGAACGCGCACGATGCGGCGCTCGAGGGCACGCAGGAGATCGGCCTGGCGGTGCTGGCCACCACGCTGTCCATCGTGGCGGTGTTCCTGCCGATCGGCTTCATGGGCGGCATCGTCGGCAAGTTCTTCCACGAGTTCGGCATCACCATCGTCGCGGCGGTGCTGATCAGCATGTTCGTCAGCTTCACGCTCGACCCGATGCTGTCCAGCGTGTGGCACGACCCAGCCATCCATGCCGAGGGCACGCCGCACCCGCGCCGCAGCCTGTACGACCGCAGCGTCGGGCGCGTCACCGGCGCGGTGGACGACTTCGCCCATTGGCTGGGCCGCGGCTACACCGCGATCCTGGACTGGTCGTTGCGCCACAAGCTGGCGACGCTGGGCATGGCCTTGTCGACCTTCGTGGCCAGCTTTGCGCTGCTGCCCTTCGTCGGCACCGAGTTCGTGCCCAAGGCCGACTACTCCGAAACCTTCATCAACTTCTACACCCCGGTGGGCTCGTCGCTGGAGGTCACCGAGGCCAAGACGCGCCAGGTCGACCGCATCATCCGCGAGCAGCCCGAGGTGCTGTACACGGTGGCCACGATCAACACCGGCCAGGTGCTGGGGCGCAACCAGGTGCAGATCTTCGTGCGCCTGGTCGATCGCCACCAGCGCCGGCTCAACGTCGACCAGATGTCGGTGCCGCTGCGCGAGCGGCTGGCCTCGATCCCGGGCATCACGGTGACACAGGTGGGCCTGCTCGACGCGGTGGGCTCGGGCAAGCCGATCCAGCTGTCGCTGCAGGGAACGGACCTGCGCGAACTCGAGCGGCTGACCGCCCTGCTGCTGCCGCGGCTGGCCGCCGTGCCCGGCCTGGTGGACCTGGACAGCAGTTCGAAGCCAAACAAGCCGGAACTGTCGATCCGCGTCAAGCGCGACGCCGCCTCCGACGCTGGCCTGAGCGTCGGCGCCATCACCAGCGCATTGCGTTCGCTGGTGGCCGGCCAGACGCTGGGCAACTGGCGCGCCGACGACGACCAGAACTACGACGTCAAGGTGCGGCTGACGCCGGAATCACGCGTGCTGGCCAGCGACATCGAACGCCTGGGCCTGACCATTGGCAGCAATGCCGACGGCTCGCCGCGCATCGTGCGGCTGTCGCAGGTGGCCGAGGTGGTGCCCACCAGCGGCGCCAACCAGATCAACCGCCGCGACATGAACCGCGAGGTGGAGATCACGGCCAACGTCTCCGGCCGCGCCGCCGGCCAGGTGGCGGCCGACATCCGCAAGGTCCTGGAGGACACCGCCTTTCCGCCGGGCTACAGCTTCCGCTTCGGCGGCTCAACCAAGGACATGCAGGAAAGCTTTGCCTATGCGGTGTCGGCGCTGGGGCTGGGCGTGATCTTCATCTACATGATCCTGGCCAGCCAGTTCCGCAGCTTCCTGCAGCCGCTGGCGCTGATGAGCTCGCTGCCGCTGACGCTGATCGGCGTGGTGCTGGCGCTGCTGGCCTTCCGCTCGACGCTGAACATGTTCTCGATCATCGGCATCGTCATGCTGATGGGCCTGGTGACGAAGAACGCGATCCTGCTGATCGACTTCGCCATCCGCGCACAGCAGCAGGGCATGGAGCGCACGCAGGCGCTGCTGCAGGCCGCGCATGTGCGGCTGCGGCCGATCCTGATGACCACGCTGGCCATGATCTTCGGCATGCTGCCGCTGGCGCTGGCGCTGAGCGAGGGTTCCGAGCAACGCGCGCCGATGGGCCAGGCGGTCATCGGCGGCGTCATCACCTCGTCGCTGCTGACGCTGGTGGTGGTGCCGGTGATCTACTGCTACCTCGATGACCTGTCGCGCTGGGCGCGGCGGCGCTGGCGCGCCGGCCCCGAGCTGCTGCAACGCAGCATCTCCACCTAGAATTTCCGCATCTCCTTCGATACGACCCATGGATGCCCGCATGAACATCGAACAAGCCCGCTTCAACATGATCGAACAGCAGATCCGTCCGTGGGAGGTGCTCGACCCCGCCGTGCTGTCGCTGCTGGCCGTGGTCAAGCGCGAGGACTTCGTGCCCGCAGCCTACCGCTCGATGGCCTTCATGGACACCGAGATCCCGCTGCCCGACGGTCAGTGCATGCTGGCCCCGCGCGTCGAGGCGCGGCTGCTGCAGGAGCTGCAGCTGCAGCGCCACGAAAGCGTGCTCGAGGTCGGTGCCGGCTCGGGCTTTATGGCGGCGCTGCTCGCGCATCGTGCGCGTCAGGTCATCACGCTGGAGATCTCCGAGACTCTGGCTCGCATGGCGCAGGACAATCTGCGCGGCGCGGCGGTGATGAACGCGTCGGTGCGCTGCGTCGACGGCTGCAGGGGCCTGAACGGTGACGCGCCCTTCGACGCCATCGTGCTGTCGGGCTCGGTGGCCGAAGTGCCTCAGCAATTGCTGGAGCAGCTGAAGGTCGGCGGCCGGCTGATTGCCATCGTCGGCGATGAACCGGTGATGCGGGCGCGCCTGTACACCCGCACCGACACGGCGTCGTGGTCGCATGCCGACCTGTTCGACACCGTGGCCCCGCGGCTGCGCGGCTTCCCCGAGTCGCAGCACTTCCAGTTCTGACGCGGCGCTGCCCAAGCCGCGGCGACGCCGGAAGATCGACGAACATGCCTGGTTCGATAGCGGAAGGTTGAAGCTCATGACACGCAAGCGCATCCCGGTGCCGATGGCCCGTCTGCTGCTGGGTCCCCTGCTGCTGGCGCTGGGCCTGAGCGGCGCCGTGCGCGCACAGGGCCTGACGGCGATTTACGAAGCGGCACGCGCCTACGACGCCACCTACCTGGCGGCACGTGCGCAGGCCGACGCCGCCGAGTACAAGGCGGCGCAGGCCGAGGCGCTGGGTCTGCCCACGCTGTCAGCCAACGTCAAGGGGGTGGCCACGCAGATCGACCTGCCGGGCGGACGCTCGGGCGACAACAACGCCGTGCAGACGGGCCTGAACGGCCGCATGCCGCTGTTCAACAAGGCCAACCAGGCGACCATGGAACAGGCGCAGCGCTCGCTGGTCGCCTCCAAGGCCGAGCTCGAATCGGCCGAGCAGGACCTGATCATCCGCGTAACGCAGGCCTACTTCGATGTGCTGGCGGCCAGGGACGACGTGGCCCTGGCCAAGACCAACAAGACCTACATCCTCGAGCAGCTGGCCTCGGCCAAGCGCAACTTCGAGGTCGGCACGGCCACGATCACCGACACGCGCGAAGCGCAGTCGCGCGCCGACCTGGCCACCGCGCAGGAGATCGCCGCCGACAACAATCTGATCAACCGGCGCATCGCGCTGGCCTACCTGGTGGGCCGCCGCGATGTCGACCCGCTGCCGCTGGCCACGCCGGTGGTGCTGCCGACGATCGTGCCGAAGAACGTCGAGGAATGGGTCAGCGTGGCCGACAGCGTGCACCCGCAGGTGACCCGCGCGCGCATCGCCCTCGAGATCGCCAAGCTGGAGATCGCCAAGTCCAAGGCCGGCGAGTTGCCGACCATCGACGCCGTGGCTTCGCTGGGCGCGAACTACGCCACTGGCGATTCGATCATCCCCGGCACCACGCGCTCGGGCTCGCTCGGCCTCGAGCTGAACTGGCCGCTGTACACCGGTGGCTCGGTGCAGAACCGCATCAGGGAAACCGTGTCGCTGGAACAGCGCTCGCGCGAGGAGTTCGAGAGCGCTCGCCGCACGGTGGCACAGAACACGCGCGTCGCATTCTGGGGCGTTCAGTCGGGCGAGGCGCTGGTCAAGGCGCTGGAGGCTGCGGAGTCGTCGAGCCGGCTGTCGCTGGAGGCCACGCAACTGGGCTACAAGGTCGGCGTGCGCGTCAACATCGACGTGCTGAACGCGCAGACCCAGCTGTTCCAGACGCAGCGCGACCTGTTCAAGTCGCGCTACGACGTGCTGGTCAACAGCCTGCGCCTGCGCCAGGCCTCCGGCCAGCTGACGCCGAACGACCTGCTGGCGGTGAACAGCCTGCTGGCGAGGTAGCCGTCTCGCACGCCATCGCGTGCATTTGCATCGAAGCAGCTGGTGCTTTCGGCGCACAGCCGACTTGGGTGGCAGCTCGTTATGCCGGCGTGCCGAGTCGGCTGCGGTAGCGAGCTGGCGTCACCCGCGTTCTCCGGCCCACGCTTGCGGGCGAACGACTTCTGTTCGGCGCCATCACCTCGTCACCACCGACCAGGCGTGCCACCCGCCAGCGTACCGCGAATGGGGCTAAGCGCCCGCGGGTGGCCACCCGCGCGCTACGAGCGGCGCTCGCTGTATGCCGCGACGAAACCCTTGGCGGTTCCCCGCCGTCCTCGGCTCGCGCAAGAAGCAGAACACAGTTGGCCGCTGTGCGCCGAAAGCACGAAGTGCATTCAGCACCGAACGCCATCGCGCATGAAGCAGTAGCGGCTCAGGCCGCCGGTTCCAGACTCTTTCGCTTGGCGCGCCAGGCGCCGAACAGCGCGATCATGCCGGGCACGATGATCATCGCCCAGATGATCAGGCTCATGTTGGCCTTGGCCCAGGGCAGGTTGCCGAAGAAGTAGCCCAGCGTGGTCAGGCTGATCACCCACACCAGCGCGCCGGCCACGTTGTACATCGTGAACTTGCGTCGGCTCATCGCCGCCACGCCGGCCACGAAGGGCACGAAGGTGCGGATGAACGGCAGGAAGCGCGCCAGCATGATGGTGATGCCACCGTACTTCTCGTAGAAGTCGTGCGCCTGCTGGAAGGCGCGCTTGTTGAAGAAGCGCGAATGCTCCCACTGCCACACCTTCGGTCCGAAGTAGCGACCGATCGTGTAGTTCATCTGGTCGCCGGCCACGGCTGCCACGATCAGCAGCGGCATCGCGATGCTCAGCTGCATCAGCCCCAGGCCACACAACGCGCCGACCACGAAGAGCAGCGAATCGCCGGGCAGGAAGGGCATGACCACGACGCCGGTCTCGACGAAGATGATCGCGAACAGCAGCGCGTAGACCCACGCGCCGTAAAGCGTGACGAACTCGGCCAGGTGCTTGTCGATGCGAAGCACGAAGTCCATGACGAAGGCGATCGTGTCCATGTCCGGACCACTCTACCAGCCGCCGCGAGCCCTCGGCGCTTGCCGACGGCACGGCCCCACAGTACTTACCCGCAGGGATCCCGCGAATGGGTGAGCGGCCGTCCCGCCGCTGATAGGCTTGCGGTACCCCCACGACGCGGACCGGCCATGCACGACGACATCCGCAGCCACTACACGCGCGGCGACCTGCTGCAGCGGCTGCAGGCCGCGCTGGCCGACGACGGCGCCGACCCGGCACGGCCCACCGCCGAAGCACTCGCGCCGTACGACCAGTTCCACGGCCGCGGCCTCGAGGCCACCGAAGACCTGGCGGAACTGGTACAGCCGGGCGCCGGTGACCACCTGCTCGACGTGGGCAGCGGCATCGGCGGGCCGGCACGCTACCTGGCGCAGCGCTTCGGCTGCAGTGTCAGCGGAGTCGACCTGACGCCCGAATTCTGCGAGGTGGCCACGCAGTTGACGCGGCAGCTGGGCCTGCAGCAGCAGGTGGACTTCCATGTCGGCGACGCGCTGGCCCTGCCCTTCGGCGAAGCCGCCTTCGACGGCGCGTACTCGATGAACGTGTCGATGAACATCGCCGACAAGGCCGGCCTGTACCGCGAGTTGTGGCGCGTGCTCAAGCCCGGCGCGTGGCTGGCGCTGTCGGAGATCGCGCGCGGCACCGGGCCCGAGCCGGACTACCCCACGCCCTGGGCGGCCAGCGCCGCCACCAGCTACCTGGCCACGCCGGAACAGACGCGCCAGGGCCTGCTGCAGGCCGGCTTCGAGGTGCTGAAGCTGGAAGACACGCTCGACAAGGCGCGTGACTTCGGCGCACGCTCGCGCGCGCTGGTCGAGCGCGGCGCCAAGCCGCCGCACCGCGCGGTGATGCTGATCCACGGTGACGTGGCGACGCGCGCCATGGCGAACATCGCGCGCGCCATGAACGAAGGGCGCGCGCTGCCGCTGGAGGTGCTGGCGCGCAAGCCGGCACCGCGGCGGGCTCAGGATGCGAAGGCGTAGGGCCCGCCGCGCTGCAGCGCGCGGCGGTAGGCCGGCCGCTGCTGGAAGCGGCGCACCCAGGCGTCGACATTCGGGTAGCCGGCGCGGTCGGCGCGGCTGCCGGCCACTTCGCCGACGAAGCTCATCATGATGTCGGCGCCGCTGAGCGCATCGCCCACCAGCCACTGCCGACCCTGCAGCGACTGCTCGACGAAGCCCAGGTGGTTGGCGATCTCGCTCTCGATGCGCGGCGCCAGCGGCGCGCCGGCCTCGCCCAGGCGCGACACGTACAGCTTGAGCAGGAAGGGCAGCATGGCCGAACCTTCGGCGTAGTGCAGCCATTGCTGGTAGGACTCGAAGTCGGCGGAGCTGGCCTCGGGCAGCATGCGGCCGCCGCCGTGCCGGCGAAGGATGTAGTCGACGATGGCGCCGGACTCGATCACCGTGCGCGGGCCGTCGGTGAGCACCGGGGACTTGCCCAGCGGATGCACCGCCTTCAGCTCCGGCGGCGCCAGTCGCGTCAGCGCGTCACGCTGGTAGTGCTTGATGTCGTAGGGCAGGCCCAGTTCTTCCAGCAGCCAGAGCACGCGCTGCGAGCGCGAATCGTTGAGGTGGTGAACGACGAGCATCGGGGACATCCTTGCCAGAGCATTGCGGGGCTCGCAGCATAGCCGGCCGACGCGGCGCCGCGTCAGCGCGGCCCAGGCAGCGCGAAGCGCGCGCGTTGTTCGGCGCGGGCGATCGCCGCCTGCAGTGGCGCGTGGCGCGGGTCCGCCGGCGCGATCTGTGCCAGCAGCTGCCGCCAGTGCATGGCGGCGAGCGCGTAGTCGCCGACCTCCCAGGCGGCACTGCCGGCCAGGTCCAGCGCCTGCGCATGACCTGGGTCGAGCGCCAGTGCCTTGGCCACCAGTTCGCGCGGGCGCCCAGTCAGCGTGCCGCCCTGTGCCAGGCCCAGCGCCTCGGCGTACTCGACCCACACGCCGGCGTCGCCCGTCGTCTTCGACCTGCCTTCCAGTGCGCGGGCATAGTGTTCGACGGCCCGCGCGACGCGCTGGGCGCGCAGGTCCAGCCGGGCCTGCATCACCCGCGCGCGCGCATCGTCGGGGTGGCGAGCCAAGTGGCGTTCCAGCTCGTGTTCGAACTGCTGCATGGCCGCGGCATCCAGTGGCTGGCCCGGGCGCCGAAGCTGCTGCGACAACTCGGCGCGCTCCGCGTTCAGCGCGGCGGGGTCGCCGAGCCGCAGATACAGCAGCGCCGCCGCGACCGGCAGCATCAGCATCACGCCGATGCGGCGCCAGCCCGACCCGCTGCCGACCGCCGTGGCATCGACTCCGGCCGGTTGGCGCGGCGGCAGCGCCAGCAGGCCCGCAGCCACGGCCATCGCCGTCGCGATGGCGGCGAAAGCCAGGAGCCCGCCCGAGCCGCTCATCGCCCGGGCGCGCCGGTGGCTACTTGGTGGCCAGCGCCACCGGCGTGGCCGGCGACGGGGCCACGCTGGTCGGCCGCGACGCCGGCGCGCCGGCGGCGGCACGGCGCTTGGCCATCGCGTCGTCGAGCAGCTTGACGCCGGCCTGCGACGTGGCCATGCCCTTGTTGATCGAGGCCTCGAACTGCTGCGGGTTGTGGAAGTGCGCGCCGTTGGTCGCCGACCACCACTCGTAGTGGATGTGCGCCTCGGCGTGCAGCGTGCGCACCTCGGTCAGCACGGCCGGGTCGACGCCCATGTTCTGCGCCTCTTCGTACTTGTCGATCAACCGCGTCAGCCAGTATTCGGCCTTGCGCATCTTGCCGGTCCAGCGGTTCTTCATCGAATCGATGGTGTAGACCGCCTGCTGCTCGGTCCACGACTTGTGGCAGTTCAGGCAGGTCTCCTTGATGTAGTGCTTCGGCGACGTCTGCCAGTGCGAGGTGTAGGTCTTGCCGGTCTTCGGGTCCTTGACCTTCGGCATGTGGCAGTCGTTGCATTCGACGCCGTTCTTCTGGTGCACGCTGTTGTAGAAGGTCTCGACGTCGGCATGCTGGCCCTTCCACAGCATCGCGCCGGTGATGGCGTGCTTGAAGTCGCCGAACTTCAGGTCCTTGTAGTGCTGCTGGATCTGGTCCACCGGTTTGAACGGGAAGTGGTTGGTGCGTGCGTCGGCCATGCCGATCGGCTGACCGGTGGTCGGGTCGGTGCCGGGGTTGCAGTTGTATTCGACGTGGCACTGGCCGCACTGCAGCTTGGCGTCATAGCGGCTGAGCGTCGCGATCTTGCGCGTGAAGCCGCGCTCGCCCAGGTCGATGACCTCGATCTTGGCGCCCTTCGGGTCCTTGTGCCACAGCGTGTCCTTCTCGGGGCGGGTCAGCGCCTGGATCAGGCCATCGCGGACGATGCGCGGCTTGGCCGAGTGCGGGTCGTGGCAGAAGTTGCAGTTGAGCGAATGGTTGGTGTCCTTGACGAATTCGTTGACCTTGGACAGCCGGCTCCACTTGGCCTCGGGGTGCGGGTCGCCGAGGTAGGCCCAGTCGAGGATGTGGTCCGACGACTTGCAGGACATGCACACCGGGTTGGCCGCGGCCGCCGTGCCGGGCTTGAAGGCCTTGTGCGGCTCGCCCGGGTACTCGTCGATCAGCACGTCCCAGATCTTGAAGTTGCCGCCCATGCGTGACAGGCCGGCCTTGCCGTCCTTGTTCTGGAAGCGGCCGC
>Ga0316629_10000217_pt1 | contig 11071 bp, 13 predicted proteins | sample OWC_May_M1_C1_D1_FD_207654 | JGI IMG/M metagenome (GOLD analysis project Ga0316629, IMG submission 207654) | Wetland soil microbial communities from Old Woman Creek delta, Ohio, United States - OWC_May_M1_C1_D1_A | ecosystem: Environmental > Terrestrial > Soil > Wetlands | place: USA: Ohio... | reverse complement strand
GAGACGATGCAGACAATCGGCGAGATAAAAATGTTGCTTCTGGAGATACTGGAGTCGGCGTTTCAGAGCGGGGACGTGCATGCCACTCAGCAGATGGGCGTCAACATGTCGAATGCCGTCAAGCGCGAAGGGGTGGTGATCATCCAGAATCAGAACGTGGAAGTGTACTCCCGCATCATGCCGCTGATGGTGAGGACGCTCAAGCTGTGTGATGCCGCGGAGTCGAGCTGGCGCAGCCAGACCGCGGTCGAGCTTGAGCCGCAGCAGAAACAGCTTCCGCCGCCCGTGGTGGACGACGACACGGACCCGATCGAGGCGTGCTGCTCATGGCTGTACGACAACCACATCCAGTGGCAGGAGATGCAGGACCTGATGAAGGCGCGCTACCTGGAGTACGTGATCGGTCGTTTCAAGACAAAGACCGAGGCTGCCAAGTGGCTCGGGGTCGGCAGCACCTATTTGTGCAAACTCTCCAAAACAACGCTTCAGGCCGTCAGCCAAAACTGAAAGCGGAAAAAAACAGGCCCGGGCGCTCAGGCTCCCGGGCCTGTTTTTTTATTCGCCCGGCAATTCTTCGCCCGCGGCTTGGATCTCAGCGTTCGGGCCCGTTTGACATTGCAAGGGCTGTTCTTATTTTTCCACATGCTTTTCAGATTCCATCCTCTCTCCTCGCAGCCGATACACATCATACTGGGGCACATTGGAATCCGGGAGTCAACCGTCAATGACCGCCAAACGTGAAAAGGAGGCTACCATGGGACTGTTTGATTTCGTGAAGGAGATCGGGCGCAAGCTGTTCAACCGCGATGAAGAGGCCGCGGAAAAGATCAAAAAACACATCGAAGAAACCAACCCGGGCATAGAAGGCCTGCAGGTTGAGTTCAAAAACGGGGTGGTATCCATTTCGGGGCAGGCGACCAGCGCCGAGGCCATGGAGAAGGCGGTGCTCATGGCGGGCAATGTACAGGGCGTCTCGGAGGTCAACATCGACAAGCTTCAGGCGCCTCCCGTTCAGGCCAAGGTCGAGTACTACATCATCAAGAAAGGGGACACCCTGTCGGCCATCGCCAAGCAATTTTACGGCAAGGCGAACGACTACCCCAAGATTTTCGAAGCCAACCGGGAGGTCATCAAGGACCCCAACCTCATCTTCCCGGGCCAGAAGATCCGCATCCCGTTGTCCTGATGTGATTTTCTTCAGAACCGCGAACTTCTCCCCCGCTGCTATCGCGCTCGGGCGGAGAAGAATATCGTCTGAGCTTAAGGAGGGCTGAATGAACATCACCGATCTCTTGGGAGCCGTGTTGCAATCCGGCATGGCGCCTTCTTCCAACGAACGCATGCGGAACGCCCTGGGCGGCAGCAGCGGAAACCCGCTGGAAAGTCTTGGCGGTATGTTCGGAGGCCAAAAGGGCGGCCCGCAGAGCAGCCAGCCGGGCGGAGGGTTGGGCGACGTTCTCGCCGGCATGCTGGGCGGTGGCGGCGGAGGCGGGCTTGGCGGCATCCTGGGCGACGTCCTGAACGACGCCGGGCGCGCGGTGGGTGGAAACCAAAACCTCGCATTGGGCGGGCTGGGGGCGCTGGCCGGCGCCCTTTTCGGGGGCGGAGGAAAATCCATGAGCGGTGCGTTGGGCGGCGGGGTCATGGCCCTGCTTGCCGCCATGGCGTTTCAGGCGCTGAAAGGCAGCGGCAGCCGCACGAACCAGGTGCCGCTGGGCCTCATGGAGCCGCAGACGGAAGCCGAACGGAAGGAACTCGAGCGCCACGCCGAGCTTATCCTCAAAGCCATGATCAACGCGGCCAAGGCGGACGGTCAGATCGACAAGGAGGAGCTGCGGCGGATTGTCGGAAAATTGCAGGAAGTCGGTGTGGACGCCGAAACCCAGCAGTACGTGATGGCGGAAATGAAGAAGCCGATGGAGACCCAGCAGCTGGTCGCGGCTGCCCAGGGGCGGCCCGAGCTGGCGGCGGAGATGTACGGGGCGTCGCTGCTGGCAATCGAGGTGGACACCCCGGCGGAAAAGAAATACATGGAACAGCTGGCCGCCGGATTGAGGCTCAGCCCGGAAGTCGCCCAGCGCATTCAGGAGATGGTCGGTCTGCAGCCGGTTTGAAGTGAACGCGGTGGACGGTCTTCAGATACCGGCCGCCCACCGCTTTTTCATGGCGAAGCACAGCAAGTTCGCGAGGAGCAAGGCCACCGCCAAACCCAAATGAAAAAGGTTTAAGCCGATGATGAAAGTTTCGGGCAAATAAACGTAGGGAAAATTCTTCATTACAACCACACTGCCGGATAAAACGACCCCTCCCAAAAGGGCCGCACGCAGCCAACCCGTCGATGTCAATCTCAAGTTTCCTTTGCGCAGCAGAAGAAACTCCAGGGCCGCATAGAAAATCACCGCCAGCAGCACGGACGCCCCAATGTAATGCACATAGCGGGTGGCATAGAAATCCGCCAGCCAGCCCAGACCCGGGATGTCACTCATGTAGTACCGATTGTAGATGGGCATCTGACCGAAGCCGGTGAGCGCCATCACGGCCAAAGTCGATGCATACAGCCGCGCCGTCCAAGGGGTGCGAGCTGCACCTGCGGCCTTTGATTCCGGGAATGCCGTCATGACGATGCTCCCCCCTTCCGGTCCCGGCGGGCATGCGCGACGAAGCGCCCCACGGCGGCGGCGACCCCGGCCACCGGTGCGATGATCATGGCGGCCGCCAGGTTGTTGGCTTCGGCCATGGCGTCGTCAACCATTTTAAAATGCGGCCGCCCGTCCCCCTTTTCTACCGCCCGGTTCAATTCCTCAAACGGGACCGGCGACACATAGATGGTATTGGTGCCGCCGTTTTCGGCCTCGCCGTAGACGTAGCCGTCGATTTCCTGCGCGATCGCATGCGCCCGGCCGAGGATTTCATCCCGCGGCCCGATGGTCTGCACGCCCTCCGGGCAGGCTTCGATGCATGCCGGGGTTTCTCCCTTGGAGATCCGGTCGTAGCAGCGGTCGCACTTGAACATCACCCCGTTTCCGGCGAACGACGGCAGTAGATCCAGGTACAGCCCGACGCCGGTCTGGCGCTGGGGGATGTCCCAGGGGCAGACATTCTTGCACTTCGAGCCGCCCAGGCAGCTGTCCGGATCGATGCGCGAAAGCCCGTTTTCCAGCTGCTTGGCGGCGCCCCAGGGGCAGAGTTTGACACAAGGGGGGTTCACGCAATGCATGCAGCGCCGGGGCATCGTCACCTTCGTCTCCTGGCCTCCGAGCATCACCGTGGCGTGTTGGATGAACAGCCAGTTGTAAGGCGTGAGGCGGTCGCTGACGTCGCGCTTTTCCGACCAGTCCGACACCTTCACGCGCGACGGGACCATTTTAGGGAAGGGTTTCTTCGGTTCGGGGTGCTTCATCGCGTTTGCTTCGCGACACGCTTCGACACAGGCCCCGCAGCCGATGCACTTGCGGATATCGATGAGCGTGGCGAAATAACCGCGGTCATTTTTGCCCGCAAGGGCGTTTTCCAAGGGGAGACCCGCCGCCGCCGCGGCAGCCGCGGCGGAAAACCCGGCCTTCAAGAAAGATCGTCTGGAAATGGCATGCCCCACAACTTGCTCCTTTCTGCGGACCCAGGCCGGAGGTTGGCGTGGATTCAAAAATCGCCTATACTGAGCCCCGGTGGGCTGATCGGTTACAACAAAATTCGGCAACTTTTCATAAAAGATAAAGAAGTTCGGCCTCCGGTCGATTCAAGCGCCGCCCCACCCGGAGGCCTGTTGCCGTTTCACCTGCAGCGGAAGAGGGCACACCATGAATGCATCGTCCAGTCGCCGACGCAAGGCTTGCGTGGTGGGGATGGCGGCCGTTTGGCTGTCGGTGTTTTTTCCGGTCCGTGTCATGTCCCAGCCGGTTGCGGGCGAACCCGGTAAGATTTCCAGCACGGGCATGTGGGCCGAACTGCTCCAGCGGGTGCCGTTCCCGTACCTGATCCCGCTGCCGGAACCCAAACGCACCGATCTGGACGGGACCTACACCAAGGTCGTCATCTCCACGACCGAGCGGGTCCATTGCCTCCGGTGTCCGGATTACGCCCCGGAGGGCGGGCTCTGGAAGCTGAACTTCGACCGGGGGGTTTTTCGCGTTTTTCACCCGGAATCCGGCTGGAAGAGCATCGCCACCGTCATTGTCGCGGGTGATCGCATGGTGCTGGCCAACGACCCGACCTGCATCGAGGATGTCGGCGTCTACAAGTGGAGGCTGGAGAAAGAACAACTGATAATAGAATTGATCGACGACCCATGCGCCATCAAGCTGCGGGCAATGAATCTCACCCGGCAGCCGTGGATGTCCTGCCGGCCGCCCAACGTCGAGGCGGCAGTGACCGAGCATTGGCCGAAGCCCGAGGGGTGCGATTGAATCGTTCTCGGAAACACCGGGTAAGGTCCCGGAAAAGTCAATTGCTCAAGCGGGTTGTGCAATACCTGCAGGAGATCGCAAGCACGCCTTTTTTCTTGACTCTATTACATTGTAGCTTTAATGTAGCTTTTCAAACAGAAGAGAGAAAGTTATGCCCGCTGGCTGCGGGAGGTTTTGATCATGATGCCTTAAGCCCTGCACTGCAATCTCTACCAAGCTCGCCAGAACCTGAGGAGGCTTTCCAAAGTGGCCGAAGGGAAAAAAAACATCAAGGACCTCCCGAGCGAATCCGAGGATGATCATCCGGAAGAGGCAAACACGAGCTTCACACAAACGGTAAACGGCAGCCGGGTCAAGTTTGAAATCTTCGGGGAAGAGATGATCGAGAAACGGGTCAAGGCCAGCGGCAACAGCGGCAGGGTCTATCTCCCCCCGGACTGGGTCGGGCACAAAGTCAAAATCATCCGGATCGATTGAATGGGGAGGTTGCCGCTGTGACAGGGATGCGTTACCGCCGACTGGAAATCGAGGATGCCGAGCAGATCGCCCGTATTTATGCGGCGATCACCCGCAAACCGGTCAGTGACGATTTCCAGCGGGTCGTGGAAGACCATGCCCGCCGGGAGGATGGCGCCTGCTTCGTCGCCGAAATGAACGGTCGGGTGATCGGGTTCATGCTCAGCACCATCCTGACGGCCGGCTTCGGCATGGCCAAAAGCGCCTGGATCGCAACGCTGGGGGTGAGCCCGGATCACATGGGGCAGGGCATCGGCGCCGGTCTGGCGGAGCAAGTGTTCGCCTATTACCGCACCCATGGAATTGAAAACGTGTACACCTCGGTCCGCTGGGATTCGACGGACATGCTCTCTTTCTTCAAAACGCTCGGCTTCGACCGCAGCAATTTCATCAACCTGCGCAAGGTGTTAAAATGAGCGGACGCCGGTGCAGCAGACGTCCGCTCATTTTGAAATAAATCATCCGGCTCCCTGCTCAACGCATCAGCCTCTGCGCGGCTGCAGCTGTTTTTGCAACCGTTATTTGCCATCGCCCTTGAGGCACAGGGCATAGGCGAAAAGCGCCGCGCCGGCCGCGCCGGCGATCTGGGTGTCCCACGCGGTGTGCATGCGCGCGAGGCCGATTTTTTTCATCAGCCGGTCCACGACCCCTCGGTTTTTCGCCATGCCGCCGGTCACTGCAAATCCGGGCTCCACCCCGACGCGTTTCACCAGAGAAAAGATGCGGTCCGCCATGGCGCTGCAGTATGCCGCGAGGACCTCCTCCCGGGTCCAACCCTTGCGCAGCAGACCGGCGGCTTCGGACTTGGCAAAGACGACGCACGTGCTGGAGACGGCGGCCGGCTCCCGCCCCTTGAACTCGAAGGAACGCTCGCCGGCTTCGGTGATGGGTACGCCCAGCAGGTCGCAAAAAACTTCCATGCCGCGGCCGGTGCCGGCGGCGCACTTGTCGTTCATCAGGAAATGGGTCACCTTGCCCTTGTCGTCGCACCGGATGCACTTGATGTCCTGCCCGCCCACGTCGAGCACGGTGCGCACCTCGGGGCCATAGATGTAGTTCGCGCCGCGGGCGTGGCAGGCGATCTCGGTGATGGTGCGGTCGGCAAAGGGCACGTTGACGCGGCCGTAGCCCGTGCCGACGCAGTAATTGATGCGGGCCTCCGGCATGGCGAGCGCTTCCAGGGCGAACGCGAGTGCATGCCGGGCGCTGTTCGGGCTGTCGGACCCGGTGCGGATGTTGCCGTAGCCCAGGATCTGCCCGTCCGCCACGAGAACGGCCTGCGAGCTGACGGAGCCCACGTCGATGCCGGCCGCGACGAATTCGGCCGTGCGCCAGTCCAGGTCGGGGTTGTTCCAGGCGGACTCCGTCCAACGCCAGAATTCAGTTTTCTCGTCCCTGGCCATTGCCGTTGCCCCTTACGCTGACATCGGAAGGCAGGCGCCCGCCTCCCCGTCCGCTTTCAGCGGTTGACCGTTTCACCTGGATTCCTCGGCCGCGGACACCGCCGCCCCCACGGCAGCGCCGAACTCGGGGTCCTGCGGCGAGTATATCCTGCTCACCTTCAGCTGCTCGGTCATGGAGGCCATGAAACCCGGGTTCAGGGCCAGCCCCCCGATCAGCACCACATCCTCGTTGACGCCGACCCGCCGGATCATGGAAACGATCCGGCGGGCGATCGAATCGTGAATCGCCCTGCTGATGTCCGGTTTGGCCGTGTTGGAGTGAATCAACCCGACCACCTCGGATTCGGCGAAGATCGCACACTGCGCGTTCAAAGGTATCCGCCGGTCGGACTGCAGGCTGAGCGGCCCCATCTGCTCGATGCTGACTTCGAGCGCCCGCGCCATGGCCTCGATGAAGGCGCCCGCGCCGGCCGCGCATCTCTCGTTGGTGGCAAAGTCCACCGGCTGGCCCCTCTCATCCAGCCGGGCCGCCCGGGCCTCCTCGGCGCCGACATCGGCCACCGTGCGCGCTTTCGGGAAGAAATGGAAAGCGCCCTTGGCCATGGCCTTGATGTCGTTCACGGAGGTGTCGGCGATTTCGACCGCGGATTTCCCCGAACCGGTCCCGAAAATCCGTTGAATACCCTTGCGGGCGATGCCGGCTTGTTTGGCGGCCATGTCCAGCGAGTCTTCAACGGCCCTGTCCTGGTCAAACCCGGTCGGCACCATGCCCTTCCCGATGATGTTGCCGTCTTGCATGACGACGGCCTTGGTGGTTTTAGCCCCGCAATCGATTCCTGCGGTGATCATGCTCCACCTCCACGACCGGAGGGCTTTGCATTCCGGGGGATCAAGATAAGGGTCGTCGGTGGGAGGCGGCCGACGGGGAAGGCGTCCATCGTGTTCGAAAATGGGTCAGGGCGACTGCCCGTAGCGCAGCCACTTGAACGCCTGCCGGGTCTCCGGCGAAACGTCGGACCCGGTGCGCGCCATAAAGATGTTTTCCGGCTTCAGGCAGATGTTGGGCTCGTTGGTATTGTATTCCTGGAACCCGAACGGTTCGAACAAACGCATCATCATCTGACGGTACTGCTGGGCCGACATCCGGTTGCCGTCCAGGTCCCACGTCCACGAGTAGCCGACGAAGTAGGCGATTTTTTCTTCGATCAGCGGGTGGACCATCATCATCTGGACGATGCCCTTCGCGATTTTCTTTGAGCGCCACTGCCGGCTCACTTCGATCGCGTTCACCTCCATCATCACCTTCGGCGGTAGCCCGGCCCAGCGCTCTTCCGGGTCCGGATACGCCAACACCCCGAACCCCACAATGTGCGCCGAATCGGCGATGGCCAGCACCACGCTGGTGTCCGGCTGTTCGGCCTTGTGTTCAAGGCTTTCACGCTTGGTGTAAAGCGACCGGAAGTGGGCATGCGTGCCGAACTGCCGGTCGAAGTTGAGCGCGCGGACATCCTCGGGCGTGCAGAAGGACCGGATGCGAAGCTCCCCCAGCGACGTCGAGAGATGAATCTCGTTCTGCGCGTAGCGTCTCATGGCCGGCCGCTCAGAAATCTCCCCAGTCCTTGTGGAGACGCTTGGTCATGATCAACAGGTTGTGCAGCTGTCCCTGCGAGTCGATGATGAACTCTTCGAGCACCGCTTTTTTGAAAAAGTCTAGCTTGTAGGCCGCCTCGATGGCCGCATCCTCGATGCCGACGACGAAGTCGGCCCTCAGTTCGCGCAGCCCCTTGTCCATGGCGAGGTGGATCAGGTCCAGCAGCATCCAGCTGCCCAGGCGCTTCTGGCGGAACTCCGGCAGCACGATGATCCGCAGCCGGCCCTGGTGATGGTAGCAGCCGAACTTGTGGGTGTGCAGGCGGGCATGCGCGGTGATCTGGCCGCCGCACTCGGCAATGATGGAAAAAACTCCGTCCTTGCCCTCCACCCAGCCGCGGATCACCGCCGGGTCCATGACATCCAACCGCATGAACCAGCGGTCCTCCTCCGACACCTGGTTGTAGAAGTCACGCAGCGCCCGCTCATCCCTTATTTCAAGCGGGCGGATGACCACCTCGGTGCAGTTCTTGAGCACGACCTCCTTGGGATATTTCACCGGACCATCCCTCCTTCTCGCCTGCCGGAATGCGGTGCTTCGGATAAAACGGGCCCCTTCGAACGGCCTGAGACGTGCCGTTCAGCTAACCACGGCGATTAAGAGGAGTCAAGCGCATTCCGGCGAATTTTTCTCTTGACTTGGCTCTATTATAGCTAATATATAGCTATGAAAATTCTAAATCCGATTTTTTTCCGAAAGCAGACCTTTTCCCGCCCAGCAACCTAACCGCATTGATTTTTTGAAAAAAAGGAGACCTGTATGTCGGATCTAAGCTGGCTGCCGAGAGAATCAGGGCTTAAGAACCACTCCCTGTGGGGAACCGAGCATTTTTCAGAGAAATCTCCCGGAGTCATTTATGAAAAAAAACCCATCCTCGACCCTCAGGGAAACCCGGTAAAAGATCTCTATTCCGCCTGGATCACTTTGAACAACCCCGCCCAATACAACTCCTACACTACGGAAATGGTCAAGGGCGTCATCGCCGGGTTCCAGATCGCGTCGGGCGACCCCTCGGTCGTGGCGGCCATTTTCACCGCTGTCGGCGACAAGGCCTTCTGCACGGGGGGCAACACGCGGGAATACGCCGAATACTACTCCGGCCGGCCGACGGAATACGGCAGCTACATGGACCTTTTCAACGGCATGGTGGACTCCATCCTCAATTGCAAGAAACCCACCATCTGCCGCGTGAACGGCATGCGCGTCGCCGGCGGCCAGGAAATCGGAATGGCCTGCGACACCACGCTGGCGAGCGACCTCGCCATTTTCGGACAGGCCGGCCCGCGGCACGGGTCCGCACCCGACGGCGGCAGCACCGATTTCCTGCCCTGGATGCTGCCCCTGGAGATGGCCATGTGGAACTGCGTTTCCTGCGAGCTCTGGAGCGCCTACAAAATGAAGCGCCTGGGGCTCATCTCCAAGTGCGTGCCGGTGATTAAGGAGGGCGGCCAATGGGTGCGCAACCCGGCCGTGGTCACCGATGCCTGGCTCGAGGACGGGGAGATCGTCTACGGCGAGTTCAAACCCGGCGAGGAAGCCAAGAAGGCCCGCGAATACGTTCAGAAGGCCAAAACGGATTTTGCCCTGCTCGACGCCGAGGTCAACAAGATCCTGTGGACCTACACCAACCTGTTCCCGGCCTGCCTGATCAAGAGCGTGGACGGGATCCGGATGAAAAAGAAGTTCTTCTGGGACCAGGCCAAGATCGTCAACCGCCACTGGCTCGCCGCCAACATGAACTGCGAGGCCTATCTCGGTTTCAACGCCTTCAACACCAAGAAGATCACCGGCAAGGACGTCGTCGATTTCATCGAGTACCGGCGCCGGCAGGCCCGCGGGGATGCCTTCGACGCGGAGTTCATGGCCGCCGTGCTGGGCAAGCCGCAGAAGTGATCGGGTCCATCTGCAAGGGGGCGCGGTCGTGACGGGGCGACCCCCCTCGGGGACGGCCATGCGCGCTTCAACCGTTAACCGGTTCAACCCACATGTGGAGGATGCATGCTGCTAGAAGGCAAGAACGCTCTGGTCACGGGCGGCTCGCAGGGGATCGGGGCTGCCATTTCCCTGGAGTTGGCCAAGGAAGGCGCCAACATCTGCCTCACCTACCGCAAACATGAAGCCGAGGCCCGGGACTATGAGCAGCAGATCCGGGCCATGGGCCGCAAAGCCCTTGCGCTGCAGTGCGACATCGCCTCCTTCAAGGATGCGGAGCGCGTGGTGCAGGCGGCCGCCAAGGAGCTCGGCAGCCTGCACATTCTCGTCAACAACGCCGGCATGAACTGGGACGGCGTCAGCTGGAAGATGAGCGAAGAGCAGTGGGACCGCGTGCTGGAGGTCAACCTGAAGGGCTACTTCAATTTCACCCGGCACGTGGCGCCGCTGCTCAAGGACCAGAAGTACGGCCGGATCATCAACATCACCTCCATCAACGGCTTGCGCGGAAAATTCGGCCAGACCAATTATTCCGCCTCCAAGGCCGGCATCATCGGGTTCACCAAGGCGCTGGCCAAGGAGCTGGGCGCTTTCGGGGTGACCGTCAACGCCGTGGCCCCCGGACTGATCGAGACGGCCATGCTCAAGGAGTCCGAGGCCCGGGACAAGATCGTCGACCTGGCCATGGGCGAGAGTGCCCTCAAGCGCGTCGGGCAGCCGGAAGACTTAGCCTATCTCGTTTCCTTCATCGCCTCCGACCGGGCGAAGCACATCACCGGCGAGGTGATCAAGGTGGACGGGGGACAGTACATATAAAAAGTTTAAAGCGAAATTGTAAAGTTCAGAGGATGGTTACGGGGCTTCACATCCGGAACTTCGAACAGCCAAACACCCCAACCTGCAGGAGAGGTCCATGTCACGTGTAGCCATCATCGGCGTCGGGCAAAGCGAGTTTGTGCGGGCCTACCCCGGCTCGGTCCGCGAGCTGGCGTTCGAGGGGTTCAAGGAAGCCATGCGCGATGCCCGGCTGACCACCAAGGACGTTCAGGCCTCCGTCATCTGCTCGGCGCCTGAATACGACAAGCAGCGCTCGCCGGCGGGCGTGTTCGCCGAGTATCTCGGGCTGAACCCCCAGCCGACCTTTTATGTCGAAAGCCTTTGCTCAT
>Ga0316629_10000211_pt1 | contig 11120 bp, 11 predicted proteins | sample OWC_May_M1_C1_D1_FD_207654 | JGI IMG/M metagenome (GOLD analysis project Ga0316629, IMG submission 207654) | Wetland soil microbial communities from Old Woman Creek delta, Ohio, United States - OWC_May_M1_C1_D1_A | ecosystem: Environmental > Terrestrial > Soil > Wetlands | place: USA: Ohio... | reverse complement strand
GACGATCCGGATGGCGCCCACGCCGGCCGCGGCAAGATAGATGGAAATGGGGGAGCCGAGTCCGCCGGCTCCGGCGATAAAGACCCGTGCTTTTTTCAGCTTTTCCTGCCCCCTCTTTCCGATCTCAGCGATGCGGATCTGCCTGTCGTACCTCTCCAGCTCATGCGATGTCAGAAAGGCCATGAGAGACCTCCATCCGATTGAGAACAGGGGACATCTTATGATAGTATCCATTTCGATTAGCACAGGAACTCAGTTCAATGCAAATGGCCATCATCACCAGCCATGTCCCCGATGCCGCTTACGGGCTCCTGGGTCCGCAAATGGCCGCCACGATTATCCAGGACCATACCCGCCATCCATGCATCGTCCTCGCCGTGACCCGGAACGATGACAAGGGTTCCCTGAAAAAGGCCCTTTCCGATTATTTCGGCTCCCGCAAGCCTGTGATAGGATTCTCTGCACTCAGCGGCCGGGAGGATCTTTTTTCCCTGGCCAAAGAGCTCAAGGACGAAGGCGCGGTCACCATCCTGGCCGGTCCCCAGGCAGATGCGGATTTTCGAGGAGAAGAAGGCTGGCAGCAGCACCCCCATCGGTTCAAGGGTCTTTCGGATAGCTTCCGCTTCGCCCTGCACGGGCCTGCGGAGCAGGCGATCCCGTTGTTGAGCCGCCTTGAGGGGAGCCACTGGCCGGATGTTCCCGGCCTTTCGTATAAGGACCGGAACGGCGCGATCATCCAGAATCCCAAAAAGAGCTGGGACGAGAAATATCTCGGGAAGGTCCGATGGGATAATCTTTACGTCGTGGGCGCCAACGGGATTATGCCTCTGCGGATCACCAACGGCCAGGTGCTGCAGCAGATCGGCTGTCCGCACGCAGCCCGGGTCATAGAGGCGGAAATCGACTATCCGGCATCCATCCGCGCCGGACAAGGGGAGAGAATCAAGCTCCCCGTGAGGGGCTGCAGTTTCTGCGATGTGGCGGCGGACAAGGGATTTCCGGGCAAGCTGGACATGGAAACGGTGCTCTGCCAAATCCGCTGCCTGCCGGAGGGAAGAGACGGCGGAAAGATTCCTTTTGAGCTCATCAATGAATACCCCCTTCCGGGGCTTCCGGATTTGTTGAGAGCGGCAAACGGCAGCGGCATGCGGCTTTCCCAAATCAATCTCACCCTTCGGGCGGACGGGCTCATCGCAGGGGCCGCCCATTTGGAAGAAGCGCTGCGTGCGGCTCGGCAGATGGGGGTCTACATCCTGTTGAGCGCGATCGGGTTCGAGTCCTTTGACGACAGGATCCTGCGAAACCTGAACAAGGGGATCAGCGTCCAAGAGAACCTGGAGGCGGTCCGGCTGATCCGCCGGTTCAAGTCGGAATTTCCAAACCATCTGGGATATTCGACCCAGGAGGGTGCCATCCACGGGTTCATCCATCCCACTCCCTGGGATTCCCGGGAGATTTTCGCCGGAGCACAAAAAACCATGTATCTCTATGGCCTGCCGAACGACATCCTGCCTCGCCACAGCATCCCCCTGATTATTCATCATGCTTCCGGGCTGGGGGCCTGGATACGGGAGATCGAGCAAAGAGAGGGGATACGCTATAAACGGTCCGGGTCGATTATCTGCTGGTGGGAGGAGCCGACCGGATGATGGTTCTTCCGGGGAACCACTTTATTCATCCCTTAGTTATGTTTTCCATTTGATCCTCGTTGCGGCCTTCCCTTTTTGACCGGCCACTTTTTCACGCACGTTACGCCGGTTTCCATATTTTGAAAAAAGTTCATCATAATGAACATTTTATAAAACCCGCAATTTCGCACCGGATCGATTCGGATGCGCTTGGGACGGAAACAGATCGTGACATCATCTTATAATTTATCATAAAAAGAATGCAAGATGAAAATCCCGCTTGACAAAGAGTGAAATTGTGGTGTAAATCTTTATTTAATTCGTTCACTATAATGAACACTATATTTCCAACCCAAACCCGCTGCAACAATCGAAGAACCTTATGTGGAATCCAAAGAGGTGAATCATGGCAATCGAAAAAGAAAAAGGGATGTCAACGGCCGAGAGCCTGCGAGAAACAAGGACCTACGGTAAATTCCGATGCCACAATCCCACCTGTATGGAGCGGATTCAGCCTGAGAAAGGGGATAAGACCGCCAAGTGTCCGACATGCGGGATGGAGTACCGGATCCATTGGGTCAATCCATCCCTGCCCCGCATTCGAGGTCCGGTATGGGATGTAAACCGAAAACTGGCGGAAGCGAAACTGAAAGAGAAGGGGGTAGAGTAATATGCCGTTAAACAGAAAAATCGCGTATATTGACCTCACCACGGGTGATATTCAGATCGAACCGATTCCGCTTGAGGCAAGAAAGAAATTTTTAGGCGGCAGGGGGCTGGATGCATATCTGCTTTACAACCACACGAAGAAGGGGTGTGACCCCCTGGGGCCGGACAACACCCTGATAATCAGCGGGGGCATTCTGACCGCCACCTGCGCTTCGGCCACCGCAAGGACCCATATCATGGCCAAATCTCCCCTGACCGGATTGCTCGGCAGCGCGAACATGGGCGGTTTTTTCGCTCCCGAATTGGCCTGGGCGGGGTTTCATCACCTGGTTATCAAGGGGAAGGCGAAACATCCCGTTTACCTTTATGTTCACAACGGCAACATCGAGATCCGGGAGGCCCGGGGCATCTGGGGCCGGTCGGCAACGGAAGCTCAGTGGGCCATCCGTGAAGACCTGGGCGACCAGGAAGTCAAAAGCTGCGTCTGTGGGCCCGCCGGAGAGAACCTGGTCCGGTTTGCGTGCGTCATGACCGGGATCAAAAATTCTGCCGGCCGCACCGGGATGGGATGCGTCATGGGCTCCAAGAACCTCAAGGCCGTGGCCGCCCGTGGAACCATGGATATCAAAATCGCCCGGCCGGCCGAGGCCCTGGAATACAATAAGCGTTTCATCGACCAGATCGTCAGCGCCAAGGTAAATCAGACCCAGGGCACTCTGGGAACCCCGTTCATCTGGGGCGCCACCAATTCCTGGGGTGGGGTTCGGTGCCGGAATTTTCAATACAACCAGTGCGAATACGCCGACGACATCGAACCTGAGCGGATCGACGAAATCTGCGAAGAGACCATGGGCCCCTACCATATGACGGGCTGTTTCGGCTGCCAGGTCCACTGCCGGGCCCAGTATAAGATTCCCGACGGCCCCTATGCGGGAAGATACGACGAGGGGCCGGAATACACCTCCCTGGGGGCATTCGGCGGCGAAACGGATACGCCCCGGGCGACCACGGTGCTCACCGGAAATCACCTGGTCGATCAGTTCGGCATGGACAACCTGGAAACCGGAAGCCTTATCGCCTGGGCCATGGAGCTTTACGAGCTGGGCATCATCACCGCCAAGGAGACCGACGGGCTGGATCTTCGATTCGGAAACGACGAGGCGGTCATCGAAATGATCGAGCGCATCTGCTACCGGAAGGGATGGCTGGCGGACGCGCTGGCCGACGGCGGCATTGCCGCTTCCGAGAAGATCGGGAAAAATTCCTTCGATTACCTGATCCAGGTCAAGGGAATGAGCAACCTCCATTCCGACGAGCGGGCCACCCCCGGCCTGGCGCTGAACATCGCCACGGCATCGAGAGGCTCGGACCACCTGAGGAGCCGGCCGGCCATCGACCTGTACCATCTGCCGCAAACGGTGCTGAGAAAGATTTACAGCAATCCGGTCCCTTACGACGGGCCCCTGAGCTCCGAGCACACGGAGTATGTGGGGAAACCCTGGCAGGTCTTCTGGCAGGAAAACTGTTACATGGGCGTCGACTGCCTGGGAATCTGCAAATATCATACGACCTTCCTGGGAGCGACGCTTCCCAATTTCGAAGACTGGTCGAAAGTGCTCTACTACAACACCGGTCTGCAGATGACGCCCGAAGAGATCTGGATGGTGGCCAGACGGTGCAACATGATCGAAAGGCTCTTCAACCTGAGGGAGGGCCTGACCCGAGACGATCTCAAAAAAGGCGACATGCTCAATCATCGCTATTTTGACGAGCCCTGCCGACGCGGGGCCGTCGATGTTATCGGCATAAAAATCGACAAGGAAAAATTTATGCGGATGGTCGATGAGCTCTACGAACACAAAGGCCTCGATAAAGTCGGCGTTCCCAAACCGGAGACGCTGAAGGAGCTCGGCCTGGAAAACGAGCCCAGCCATCTGATCTAGCCCGAAATGGAGGAAGCGAATGTCAAAAGCCTTGTATATCGATTACCATAAGTGCACGGGTTGCAGGCTCTGCGAGCTCGTTTGCTCGGTTTCCCATGACGGGATTTCCAATCCTGCGAGAAGCCGGATCCGGGTGATGAAATGGGAGGCGGAAGGCCTCTACGTTCCCATGTCCTGCCAGCAGTGCCAGGATGCGCCATGCAAGCTGGTCTGCCCGGTCAAGGCCATCTCACGGGATGACGAGATGGGGCGCGTGTTCGTGGACTACGACGTCTGCATCGGCTGCCGCTCCTGTATCGCGGCATGCCCCTTCGGCGCCATGAGTTTCAACCTTAAGGATAAAAAAGTCTTTAAGTGCGACCTCTGCGACGGCGCCCCTCAGTGTGTCCGCTTCTGTGAAATGAAGGCCGTCGATTTCATCGACATGGACGAAGTGAGCATCATCAAGAAAAGAGACGCCGCCAAACGGCTGTCCGTTGCCGGCAAAGAGGCGGGGGCGCTGGAGGCGGGCCTTCACCGGTAGATGGGAAACCGGAAGCGGCGAATTTTCATATGGAAATAAATGAGATTGAAATACGCTCGGTTGGCGTGGATGTGGGCAGCTCGACCAGCCACCTGGCCTTTTCGAACCTGGTGCTGAAAAGAGATGAACGCTCAGCCACCCGCCGTTTCAACATCCGGGAAAGAAAAGTACTCTATGAAGGCAGAATCATCCATACGCCTTTGCTGGATGATGACACCATCGACATCGACAAGCTGTCCCTTTTCTTGAAAGAAGAATATGAGCGGGCGGGAATCGATCCGGCCGATATCCAGACCGGGGCGGTGATCGTTACCGGAGAGAGTGCCACGAAACATAACGCCAAACAAATCGTGGAAGCGCTGTCCAGTGACGCTGGAAAATTTGTGGCCGCCACGGCAGGCCCCAATTTCGAAAGCCTGATCGCCGCAAGGGGGTCGGGCGCCACGGCCCGGTCGAAAGATTGTCAGAACACGATATTATCCTGCGACATCGGCGGGGGAACCTCCAACATCGCCGTATCCAAAAATGGAAAGGTAATTTCGACCAGCTGTGTCGCGGTGGGGGGCAGGCTGCTTGGCGTAAATTCCCACGGAAAAATTTGGCGCATGTCCCGGCCGGCGGCAACCGTCATGGCGGACATGGGGTTGAACTACGGCATCGGCGACTCCATCCCGGAAGCAGATGTGGAAAAGATTGCCGCCCGATTTGCCGAAGTTCTTTTTGAGGTCATCACCGGTCCGGCGAAGACGTCTCTGGCCAGACAGCTGATGATGACCGATGATCTGAATTTTCCGGGACGAATCGATGAATATTCGTTTTCGGGAGGCGTGGCCGAGCTCATGTATTGCGGAAACGGCGCCTATGACGACATGGGCCCGATCCTGGCCAAGAAAATCAATCTGCTGACCTCCCGGCTGGCCGCTCCGGTGATCGAACCGGCCAATAAAATCAGGGCCACCGTCATCGGCGCGGGGGCCTATTCCTTATCCATCTCCGGTTCTTCCGGCTTTATGGATGAGAGCCTCCGCTTTCCCATCCGGAACGTGCCCGTCGTCCGGGTGGATGTCGATCGGTCCCGGTTAAGTGTCGAGCACGTGACATCCCAAATCAATGTCTCGTTTCAGAGGTTCGATCTGAACGAAGGAGAGGATATCGCCGCACTGTATTTCAAGGATACGTTCAGGGCGTCTTATCCCGAGCTGGAATTGCTTGCCCGAGCCGTCGAAGCCGCTCTTCCCAACTCGATTGCCCGGAAATTACCGATCATCCTGATTTTTGAAAAAGACATCGCCTGCGGCGTGGGAAACGTCATCCGCCGGGAAACCAGCCTGAAAACGAATCTGTTATCACTCGATGAGTTGATCCTCAAAGAGGGAGACTGGATTGATATCGGCGAGCCCCTGATTGCCGGCCAGGTATTTCCCGTTACGGTAAAGTCGCTTGTTTTTCACGGGAATTAAACATGGCGCTGAAACCCGAAAAACCCCCGAGAACGCCGGCCTACGAGGCGCCAGCGGTTCAGAAGGCGTTTGAGCTGCTGGCAATGGTCGCCGATTCCGCGGAAGGGTTGGGAGTCAGCGAGCTTTCCACCGCACTGGGCTACAGCAAGGGAACCATCCACGGCCTCGTGCAAGCATTGCTCAAGTCCGGGGCGCTGGACCAGAGCACGCAACGTAAAAAGCTGTTCCTCGGACCCGCCATCGTGGAGCTGGCCTTCAAAAGCCGCAGCTACCGTCGAACCATCCAGCAGGCTCAGCCTCTGCTGGACCAACTGCGCGACCGGGTCGGGCAAACCGTGTTTCTAGGCATGCTGAGTCGATCCCGGGTGATGATCATCGCTGAGGCTGAAGCGTCAAACCCGCTGAAAATATCTTCGCCGCCGGGAACCTCCCTGCCGGTTCTGGCCGGAGCGCTGGGAAAGATGTTCCTAGCTCAGTTCGACGATGAAAAGGCGCTCCAGCTGATCCGCAGCCACGGGCTGACACCCTATACTCCAAAGTCCATTACCGACGGGCAGGCTTATCTTGAAGAACTTGCCCGGGTGCGCCGGGAAGGATACGCTGTGGACGATGAAGAGTACCTGCCCGGGGTTCGCGCCGTTGCCCTCAGCCTCGGGAATCACCGCGGGCTTTCTCTGGCCCTGTGGGCCGTGGGATTTGCCGGGTCCATGGATCGTCAGCGCATGCCCGGAATTGTCCGGGAGGTCCTGGAAACCGCTGAAAAACTGAAGGTGTCGCTCCATAATGGACATTGAGAGGAAAGGCCCATGGCCAAGCAACTGATCGTAGAACCCGAAAAATGCAACGGCTGCGGAAAATGCGAGATGGTATGCTCGCTGAGGCACCAGGGCATCAGCAACCCGGCACTCTCCCGCATCCGGGTGATTCAAGGGGAGCAGGAGGGTTTCCATCTTCCCATGCACTGCCAGCACTGCCTGAATCCACCCTGCATGACGGTATGTCCCCGGAAGGCCATCTCCAGGGACGAAGAACTGAACCGCGTGCTGGTCGACTACGGTCTCTGCATCGCCTGCAAGATGTGCGTTGCCGCCTGTCCCTTCGGTGTGATGCAATTCAACGAAGAGCGCGGGCAGACTTTCAAATGCGACCATTGCGACGGAGATCCTCAATGCGCCCGTTTCTGCGAGCCAAAAGCCATCGACTATGTCGAAACCGTTAAAATGGAAATGGATCGTATGCGAGCGGCTGCGCGACGATGGGCGGCACCCACGCGCAAGTGTGCCGCATAGGTGGAAGCCAGATGTCTTCTTTCATAGTGAACGAGAAGTGCAACGGTTGCCTGGCCTGCGTCCAGAATTGTCCGAACCGGGCCCTCGATTACCGGGATCATGCCGGCAAACGCGTCCTGATGCATAACATGGGCTTGTGCGCCCGATGCGGCCAGTGCTGGCGGGTTTGTCCGGAACAGGCCGTGGAATTCAGGCACTTGCTGGAATCGCCCTGGCAGGAGGTGGTGGCCCTGGGTTTGACCGCGTGCCGGGTATGCGGAGAGCCCGTGTATACGTTCGATTACGGGAAAAAGGTCTCGGAAAAGCTCCGGATGCCGGCGGAAGCCCTCTGCCCGGCGCACCGCCGCGAAAAGGGCCTGAGGGTCTGGTCCCGTATCAGACCGGCGAGCCCGCCTTCTCCAGGAGGTGCAAGATGATCGTAGGAAATCTTAAACCGGTGGAGGAAATCGCCGCTTCGGTAGCCGGGCTAAAGAACGTCCAGGTGGTGGGATGCGGCTCCTGTGTTTCGGTCTGTCTTTCCGGGGGAGACCGGGAGGCCCGGCAGCTTGCCGACGAACTGTCCCTGCCTCTCTATTACCCCGATGGCCCGCCGCCCGCATTCGCTGTGAACGGCATCGTGCGCCAGTGCGAAAAAGACATGGTAAAAACCTATCTGACGCTGCCGGCGGAAACCGACGCGGTCGTCTCTCTGGCATGCGGCGCCGGCGTCCAAACCCTGGCGGACCTCTTCTCACCGCTTCCTGTTTTTCCCGCATTGAACACAACCTTTTTAGGCGCCCTGGACGAACCGGGCATCTGGCGGGAGAAGTGCCACGGCTGCGGTGACTGCATGCTCTCTTTTACAGGAAGCATCTGCCCAGTGGCCCGCTGCGCCAAGAGCCTGTTCAACGGCCCCTGCGGAGGCTCCCAGGGCGGCCGATGCGAAGTGAACCCGGAGATTCCCTGCGCCTGGGCCATGATCTATTACCGGCTCAAAAGCCAGAACCGGCTCGATCTTCTCCAGAAGGTAAACCCTCCCCGGGACTGGCGTCCGGCAGGAAACACCGGCCCCCGGTCCCGAATCCGCACCGGCATCGCCGGAAGCCCTGGAGACTCACTTGCCCCATCGAATCCAACATCCTGAGCTCTTTATGGCAAACACCAAACACGCATCCCCATTCAGATGAAAATCATCGTCGAATCCCTGGGGCTGCCGACGCTCTCGGCCCTCATCGGCCGCAAAGTCGAAATGGAACTAACGGCTGCGACGACCGCGGATCTTATCGATCGCCTGGTTGCCCGTTTCGGCCCTAAGGCGCGGCAAATACTGCTGGACGCGGAAGGCCGCCTGGATATGGCGATCCAGGTGATGGTTAACGACGAGGGGTTTCTGCCGCGCGATGAATGGACCACGCGGAAGCTGAAAGACGGCGACCGCATCCGCCTGATGCTGCTCGTCGGCGGCGGTTAGCGCAATCGTCAGATTAGGGTTCCGGTTGCAGTCGGGGTCTTGACGTGGGAGCGGCATCTTGCCGCGAACGGGATAATGGCGGGACGCCTCTCCCGCCTGGAACTTGTTTTTCAACACCCTTGGTATAAGAAAAGCAGGCTGACCGCTGCCTTCCGCGGTCAGCCTGCTTTTCTTATTTGATCTTGAGAACCATCGCCGCAGCGGTGTCGCCGGCGGCGCAGCCCGCAAACAGAAGATAGCCGCCGCCTTTCATCACCACCTCCTCGATCCCCTCGATGATGAGCCGGCCCGCGGTCGGGCCCTGGGGGTGCCCGAAGACCAGCGACGAGCCGTAGTGGTTCATCCCGTTCATCACGTCGACGCCCAGCTTCCTGGCCAGGAACACGTCGTTGGCGGCAAAGGGGTTGTGGGTCTTGATCGCCTTGGCGTCCTTGGCCTTGATCTTGGCGCCGTCGAGGGCCATCTGGGCGGCCGGGTAGACCGCCGCCGCCATGAAGGCCGGCTTGACCCGGGCGTAGCCGTAGGAAAGCACCTGGATCTCCACCGACGGGTCGGCGCTCAGCGATTTGGCCTTGTCGCGTCCGGCGACGATGACCCCGCAGTGGCCGTCGGCCGGGTGCGTCTGGGCGCCGAACGTGTGGACGCCGTCGGGCAGCACCGGCCGGAGGCCTGCCAGGCCCGCGGCCGTGGTTTCCATGACGCCCTCGTCCGCATCCAGCATGAGGGTCTGTTTCTTGGAGACCTTGATCATCACGGGGTACATGTAGCGCTTCTGGAACTCGCGGTCGTCGGCGAGGGCATCCTGGTATTGCTTGTAGCGCTGCAGCGCCACCTCGTCGCACTCCTTGCGCGTGATGCCCTCCTCCTTGGCCACGTTTTCCGCGGTCTTGATCATGGCCTGCCCGGCCCAGGGGTCCTTGTTGAAATTGTCCATGAGCCAGTTCTCGGAAATCACCTGTCCGCCCGGCCCCGGCGGGTAGGGCCACACGATGTGGGGCCCGTTCGAACAGCGGTCGGTCATCAGGCAGAAGGGCGCATGGAACAGCCCGGCCTCGACGCCCATGGCCGCGGTATAAATGGCGACGGTGGAGGTCGAGCAGGCCTGGCTGACCCACAGGCCGGGCACCCCGGCCGCTCCCATCAAGGCCGCCGCCCAGGGGCCGCCGTAAAAGCCCTGGTGCTGGTGAACGGTGAGCCCCAGGTACACGTAGTCGAAGACCTTCGGGTCCAGGTTCTTTTCCGCCAGCCAGCGCTTCGTGGTCTCGGCGGCCAGCACGATGGCGTGCTCGTTGGCCATGCTGCCCTGCCAGCGGGCGAACGGTGAGCTGAAATAGCCTTTGTAGGGGATGAATGCCTTGGTCAACATGAGTGCTTCCCTCCTTTGGCCGGATCGGCCGAGTTAGAAATCCTTTCAGGCGCACGGCGCCGTTCAGCCGGAGTCAGGTGGCGACAGGCATCGCGTATCGGGTATCGAATGCCCGGTTTCACTTCTTCTGCTGCCGCAATCGCTCTCGCAGGATGCGGTGCAGGATTTTGCCGGTCGGCGTGCGGGGCATATCATCCTGGGAGATGAAGATGACCTCCTTGGGGCGCTTGTAGCCGGCGAGCTTGTCCCGGCAGCACTCCATGATCTCCTTCTCGGTGATGCTCCGGGGATCGACGCCGGGCCGGGTGACGACGACCGCCGCCACCTTCTCCCCCCACTTGTCGTCCGGCACACCCACCACCGCGCAGTCGAACACGCATTCGTGGCTCCCCACCGCCTCCTCCACCTCGCTGGGGTAGACGTGCTCGCCGCCGGTGATGATCATGTTGTCCTTGCGGTCGACGATGTGGAAGAACCCCTCCTCGTCTTTTTTGGCCATGTCGCCGGCGGAGAACCACCCCTGGTGAAACGCGCTCGCCGTCTTTTCGGGCAACTTGTAGTACTCCTTGAACAGCATCGGGCCGCGGGAGTGAAGCTCGCCCACCTGCCCCGCCGCCACCTCGTTTTTCTCCCCGTCCAGAATCTTCACCAGCTCGGTGCCCAGAGACTCGAAGCCGATGGACCCCAGCTTCTTCATCTGGTACTCGGGCTTGAGCACCGTGACGATGCCGGCCTCGGTCGAGCCGTAGGCCTCGTAGAGCTGCACGCCGGGGAAAAACTCCATGATGGCGA
>Ga0316629_10000210_pt1 | contig 11123 bp, 9 predicted proteins | sample OWC_May_M1_C1_D1_FD_207654 | JGI IMG/M metagenome (GOLD analysis project Ga0316629, IMG submission 207654) | Wetland soil microbial communities from Old Woman Creek delta, Ohio, United States - OWC_May_M1_C1_D1_A | ecosystem: Environmental > Terrestrial > Soil > Wetlands | place: USA: Ohio... | reverse complement strand
GAGGTTCTCCTCCACCGTCATCTGGGGAAAGAGCTGTTTCCCTTCGGGCACCTGGACGAACCCCAGCTCCACCACGTGGTGCGGAGGCGCGTGGTCGATGCGCTCTGCATTGAGGCGGATCTCACCGCCCATGGGACGCAGCAGTCCGGAGATGGTCCGAAGGAGGGTCGACTTCCCCGCGCCGTTCGTCCCCACCAGGGCCACGACCTCCCGATCGTGGACGTCCAGACTCACGCCCTTGAGGACGGTGACGTCCCCATAGCCGCCCCAGACGTCCCGCACCTCAAGCCCTGCCATAGCGGTCTCCCAGGTACGCCTTGAGCACTACAGGGTCTCGGCTCACGGTCTGCGGCTCGCCGATGGCGATGGTCTCTCCGTGATGAAGCACCAGGACGCGGTGGCTGAGCCCCATCACCACCCGCATCACGTGCTCGACCATGATGATGGTGACCCCCATGTCCCGGATACGCCGGATGATCTCCATCATGGCCACGGCTTCGGCGGGCGTCGCCCCGGCGACCACCTCATCCAGGAGGAGCAACTCTGGATCGGTCGCCAAACAACGCGCCAGCTCCAGCCGCTTCCGGTCCACCACCGTGAGGTTGTGCGCCTCCGTCCCCAGGCGCTCGGTCATCCCCAGGAACCCCAGTACCTCCTCCGCCTTGCGTCGTGCGGCCGCTCGACTTCCCTGGTGGTGGAAGCCGCCGACCATCACGTTCTCCAGAACCGTGAGGTCCCCGAAGGGCTTGGAGAGCTGGAATGTTCGTGCGATCTTCCGGTGGGAGATGTCCCAGGCACGAAGCCCCGTGATATTCTCCTCCTTGAAGCGGATCTGCCCCGTGTCGGGAGGGAAGTAGCCGGCGATCATGTTGAAGGCGGTGGTCTTGCCCGCCCCATTGGGACCGATGAGCCCCAGGATCTCACCCGGCTCCACCGCGAAGCTGAGGCTCTTCACCGCCTGCAGGCCCCCAAATGACTTGCTGATGCCCTTTACCTCGAGGAGTGGCATTGCCCGCTCCTTGCTCGTCGTGTCATGCCGCCGCGGGCTCGCTCTCCCTCGAGGCCGCCGACTTCCGGCCGAGGAGCCGTCGGATGGGCTGGATCAGCCCCTTGGGGAGGAAGAGCATGGCCAGGATGAGGACCAACCCGTAGATCACCAGGTGCAGGCCGGGGAACTTCCCGCCCAGCGTGGCCCGCGTGATTTCGCCCGCGGGGGTAAGGAGGAACGCCCCAAGGACAGGCCCTAAGACGGTCCCCTGCCCTCCGACGATACCCATCAGGGCCAGCTCGATGGAAAGGTCCAGGCCCATGTTCCGCTCCGGGTTGATGTAGCGGAAATACTGAGCGTAGTAGCTCCCCCCGAGGGCGGTGAGGAAGCTGCTGACCGCCATCGCCGACAGCAGGTAGCGGGTGGAATTGACTCCCAGCGCTTCGGCCCCGTCCTGGTCCGCGCGGATGGCCTTCAGGTAGAAGCCCATGCGGGACCGCTCCATCCACCAGGTGATCGCCATCACCCCCACCAGCATGGCGATGATGATGTAGTAGTAGGGCACCTTGCCGTCGAACTGGAACAGGGCAGGCGCGTGCCCTTTGAGCGGCACGCTGAGGCCTTGCGCGCCACGCAATTCGACCCCGAAGATCTCCTCCGTGTTCTCGGTCCAGATGCGCAGGATCTCGGCGAAGGCGATGGTGGTCAGGGCGAAGTATGGGCCGCGCAGCCGGAAGCAGGGCCAGCCGACGAGCACCCCCACGCCCGTGGCGCAGACCGCCCCAATGAACATGCCGATCCAGGGAGTGAGACCGGCGTTGATCAGGAGGAGCGTCGAGATGTACCCGCCGATGCCGCTGAGCGCCGAGTGGCCGAGCGAGAGCTGGCCCGTGTAGCCGCAGACGATGTTCCAGGCCGACGCCATGTAGGCGAAGTACAGGATGCCCACGAAGACGTGCAGGTAGTACTCGTCCGTGACGGCGAGCGGAAGGGCCAGGAACAGGACGGCCGCGACCGAGGTCGCGACCAGCGTCAAGTTTCGGTCTCCGGGTTGTGTCGCCATGGATGCGTCGCCCGCGCGCGAGGTCAGACCTTCATGCCCAAGAGCCCCGTGGGCCGGAAGAACAGGACCAGGATGAAGATGACGAAGGAGAAGATGGAGGCCGACGTGGCCGTCACGAACTGGGCCGCCACCGACTCCACGATGCCCAGGACCAGGCCGCCCAGGATGCAGCCCGGGATGCTGCCGATGCCGCCCAGCACCACCGTGATGAACGACCGGATGCCGAAGGCCAGGCCGATGGAGGGGCTGACCGGGTAGAAGGGAATCATCAGGCAGCCCACCACGCCCAGAACGGCGCAGCCTAGGCCGAACGTCACGTTGTAGATCCGCATGACATTGATGCCGCACAGCGCGGCCGCGTCGCGGTTCTGCGCCGTGGAGCGGATGGCCCGCCCCAGGTCAGTCCGGACCAGGAACAGGCTGAGCAGCGCGGTGAGGGCCAAGCTGACCAGGAAGGCGGTGAACCGCGTGTAATTGATGTTGAGGGTCTCGCCGATCCAAAAGGCTTTGGACGCGAAGTCCAGGGTGACGCCGCGGAAGTCGGGGCCGAAGATCATGAAGGCCACATTGTCCATGATAAGGCCGACCCCCGCCGTGAGCATCAGGGCGGAGATGGGCTCCAGCACCATGGCCCGCTCCCGCTTGTACAGGGGGGCGATCAGAATGGCCTGGATGGCGTAACCCAGCACGAAGAGGGCCGGGGCCGCCACCAGCACGGACACGTAGGGGTTGATCTTGAAGAGCTGCCAGAGCCAGTAGGGGATGAAGAGCCCGACCATCAGGAAGGAGCCGTGGGCGAAGTTGATGACCCGCATGACCCCGAAGATCAGACTCAGTCCGATGGCGATGGCCCCGTAGAGGCCCCCCACCACGATGCCGTTGACCACCGAAATGCCCAGAAAAATGGGATCCATGCCGCTCCCTTTGCACAGGGCAGGGCGCGGCGGGAGGCTCGGGACCTCCCGCCGCTTCGTCGTCCGCGTCGGTTACCGATCCTTCCAGGCGGGAATCGGCCAGACGGGCTTGACCCCCTTGGGGCGGTTGGCCACCGGCCAGATGGTGGTTCGCTTCCCCTTGAAGTTCTGGCTGATGCAGCCGTGGGCATCGACGTTCTGGCCGTCCTTGTCGAATGCGATCTTCTGCCAGCCCATGATCAGGGCCGGGCCCGAGGTGATGTTGGTCTTGGCGAAGGCGTCCCGGATCTTCTCCTTGTCGAGGGAGCCGGCCCGCTGAAGGACGTCATAGATGGTGTAGATCGCGGAGTAGCCCTGGCCACCATAGCTGGTGAGCGGGTACCCGAGCATCTCGGCGAACTTCTTATCCACCGGCTTCGTCCAGTCGACCAGCTCGGTGATGTCGATCTGGAAATCCTCCTGGACGAACATGTACTCGATCGCCTGGACCGGGACCGCCTTGTAGAAGTTCGGGTCCTCGGAGCCTGCTCCCACCGAGTGGATCCCGAAGGGGACATCCAGCCGCCCCTCGTAAGCCTGCTTGGTGAACACGATATGGTCCGGCGTGTACATGGCGATGACCATCGCCTCGGGCTTGCGCGACTTGATCTTCAGGATCTGGGCGGAGAAGTCGACCGTACCGGGCGAATAGGCCTCGTCCACAACGATCTCGTAGTTCAGGTCCTTGGCGAGCTTCCGCAGGTTGGCGGCGTGCGATTTTCCCCAGTCGGTCCCTTCGACCAGGATGCCGATGCTCTTCGGACCCTTCCCCGTTTCCTGCGTCAGGGTCTTGATGGCCTGGAGCTGCTCATTGGCATCGTAGACGGCCTTGTTATTCGGGCGGAAGGTGTACTTGAAGCCGCGCTGGGTAATGATGTCCGCGACCGAGCCGGTGACCAGCCACGGAGTCTTGTAGCGTTCGGCCACCTCGGTGGTGACCGTGGTCACGGCACTCTGGTAGGCCCCGAACATGAGGGGGACGTTTTCCCGCTGGATGATGCGCTCAGTCTCGGAGGCCCCGACATCGGGCTTGCTCTGGGAATCGCCGAAGATGAGCTGGATCTTGGCCCCGCCCAGCGCGGGGATCCCCCCCTTGGCATTGATCTCGTCCGCGGCGATGATGGCGCCGGCTTTCGTCTGGGTCCCCTGGTTGGCCGCTCCCCCGGAGAGCGACAGCACCGAGCCGAGCTTGACCTCGGCCACCTTCTCCCCGGCTAGGACCGGGACCGTCCATAGGGCTAGACTGATCGCAATCAGACTCACGAAGAGCGTTTTCGGTTTCATGGCGCATCGCTCCTTCATCTGTGGCGCGTTCCTCGAACGGACCGACACTGCGGCATCACGTATTGTCCAAGCGTCCCATCTCATGGCATCCAAGGTGTCGGGACCTCACCGGGCGAGGCAACGCCGTGGGTCCGCCACCCTGCCGCCGCCGCCCCACCTCCTTTCGTGCTCTGGCCAGCCGAGCCTTGCTTCGATCCGGGCACAACTCCGTCTGAACAATTGGGCACTCACGCGACTATGTGGGCTCCCGTGGGCTGGCGTCCAGGGGCCAGCGCACTCGAGACACGCTTTGTCCACTCCCCATGACAACCTGGCGCCATCCACCTCTACGGTCTAGGCCGAACCCGGGCGCGAGTCTGTCGACGTCGGGGAGGCGCCCGAGATGTACTCGGGGAAGCGGCTGCGCATCTCGTGCCGGAGCAGTCGCTCCACCTCCTGGGCAGTGGCGCACCCGAAAAGCCGATGGCCCAGGTCGGCGGCCTGATTGTATGTGATGGACCTGATCATCCGCTTCACCAGCGGGATGGAGGCCGGCGTCATGGAGAGCTCATCGAACCCCAACCCCACCAACAGCAGACTGTACAGAGGGTCGCCCGCCATCTCGCCGCACATCGAGACCCAGATGCCCTCGTTGTGCGCGGCGCTTACCACCGTGCGGAGCATCCGCAACACCGCCGGATGGAGCGGCTCGTAGAGATATGCCACCTGCTCGTTGATGCGATCGATCGCCAAGGCGTATTGGATGAGGTCGTTGGTCCCAACGCTGAAGAAGTCGACTTCCCGAGCCAGGAGATCGGCGATCACAGCGGCCGACGGGATCTCGATCATGACCCCGACCTGGAGCGCCCTGTCAAAGGGAATGCCGGCGTCCGTCAGGTCCGCCTTGACCTCCTGCAACAAGGCGTTGGCGGCGCGAACCTCGGCCACGCCCGAGATCATCGGGTACATGATCCGGAGCGGCCCGAAGGCGCTGGCCCGCAGGATGGCGCGTAGCTGCCCGCGAAACATCTCCGGCCGGTGGAGGCATAGCCGGATGGCGCGCAGGCCGAGCGACGGGTTTTCCTCGGTGGCCAGATGAATGGCCGATGCCAGCTTGTCTCCGCCGAAATCCAGGGTCCGGATGATCGTCGGGCGAGGCTGCATGTCCGCCGCCACGGCGCGATACACGGCGAAGTGCTCCTCCTCCGCCGGAAGATCCGGCCGGTTCAGGTAGAGGAACTCGCTGCGGTAGAGCCCGATCCCCTCGGCTCCGTGGGCCTTGGCCTGGGGAAGCTCGGCGGGGAACTCGATGTTGGCCGTGACCCGGACACGGTAGCCGTCCACGGTCTCCGCAGGGAGACTCCCCAACTTGTGAAGGGTGCGACCGACGTACTCCAGGTGCTGCCTGCGGGCGTGATAGTGGCCGAGGATCTCCCGGTCCGGCGTGAGGATGATCAGGCCCTCGAGCCCGTCCAGGATCACGGTATCCTGGTTCTTGACGTGAGCACAGATGCTCTCGACGCCTACCACGGCTGGGATCTCCAGCGACCGTGCCATGATGGCGCTGTGCGAGGTGCGCCCGCCGGTCTCGGTGGCCACCCCCAGGATCGAGTCGCGCCGGAGCGCCGCCGTGTCCGACGGGGTCAGCTCGTGGGCGACGAGAATCGTCTCCCCCGGCCGCTCGACGTGGATGGTGGGGCGCTGCCCCAGCAGGTTGCGCAGGATTCGGTCGCCCACGTCGTCGACGTCGCTGCGTCGCTCGCGCAGGTAGCCGTCCTCCACCCGCGAGAAGGCCTGGCGCACCGGCTCCAGAACCTCCTGGACGGCGTACTCCGCGTTCACCTGCTGTGACTGGATGTACTTGATCGTCTCCTCGGCGAGAAGGCGGTCCTCCAGGATCAGCAGGTGCGCGTCGAAGATCCGGCCGTACTGGGCGCCGACCTCCCTGGCGATTCGCCCCTGCACCTCCATGATCTGGCGGCGGGTGTCGTCCAGCGCTTTCGTGAGGCGGGCGACCTCGGCGGGAACGTGGGCGGAGTCCAGGGCCTCCCGCTTGGCCCGCGGTCGGCGCGCCTCGATCACCAGGGCCCGCCCGATCGCGATCCCCGGCGAAACCCCGATGCCGCGGAAGACTTGCGGGGTCATGAGTGCCGGCCCTCCGCGAGAGACCCCCACTGGTCCTCGCAACAACGGCGGAATCCCGAGTGCCGAGTGCGGAACGCGCTTATCTCCATGCCCGGGCGCTACTTGCTAATACCTCAGAATGCCCTGTCGATTCAACTCCGAATTTGCGGCGAACTCCCCAGCGGCGCGCCGCGGGGTATCGATCGTCGCAGATGCAACGACCGACAAAAAACCGGTCGACGGCCAGCGCAGTCGACCGGCGGTCCCGCCCGAGGCGGATCGGTTTCTCATTTCGCATCGGCATCCTGTCGACCCGACGGCTGGTTGCCCGCCTGGCGCGCCAGGGACGCCCGGATGAACTCCCGGAAGAGCGGGTGCGGGCGGCGGGGCCGCGACTTGAACTCCGGATGGAACTGGCCACCCACAAACCAGGGGTGAGAGGGCAATTCCACGGTTTCCACGAGAGCGCCGTCGGGCGAGAAGCCGCTGAGCAGGAGGCCGTGCCGGCTCAAGGTCTCCCGGTACTCGTTGTTGAACTCGTAGCGGTGCCGGTGTCGCTCCGAGATCTCGCTGGTCCCATACGCTTGGTCGGCCTTGGAGGAGCCCAGCAGCCGACACGGGTACGCGCCGAGGCGCATCGTGCCGCCGAGGTTGGTGATGCCGCGCTGGTCGGGCAGCAGGTCGATCACCGGATGGGGCGTGCGGGGATCGAACTCGCGGCTGTTGGCGCCGGCGAACCCGCAGACGCTGCGCGCGAACTCGATGACGGCGCACTGCATCCCGAGGCAGATCCCCAGAAATGGAATCAGCTCCTCCCGGGCGAACCCGATGGCGGCAATCTTCCCCTCGATCCCCCGGCTGCCGAATCCGCCAGGCACCAGCACGCCCGAGACGTCGGCCAGATGCTCCTTCGCTCCGTCCCGCTCGATCTTCTCCGCGTCCACCGCCTTGACGGTCACCCGGCAGTCGTTGGCGATGCCGCCGTGCGCGATGGCCTCGAACAGGCTCTTGTACGCGTCGCGCAGCTCCAAGTACTTTCCCACCACGGCGATGGTGACCTGGCTCGTCGGATTCCGCACGGTGTGGACGATCCGCTCCCACACGGACAGGTCCTGCGCCCGCTCGGGGAGGCCCAGCATGCGCATGACGAGCTCGTCGATCCCCTCGCGGTGGAGACTCAGGGGGACCTCGTAGATCGTCGGCACGTCCCGGGCGGTGATCACCGCTTTCTCCGACACGTTGCAGAAGAGGGCGATCTTCTTCTTCATCTCCTTCGGCAGGTCGCGGTCCGCGCGGCAGAGCAGGATGTCGGGCTGGATCCCGATCTCCAGCAACTCCTTGACGGAGTGCTGCGTCGGCTTCGACTTCAGCTCGCCTGCGGCACTGATGTACGGAACGAGCGTGAGGTGCACGTACAGGACGTTCTCCCGCCCCACGTCCGCCTTGAGCTGACGGATCGCCTCCAGGAACGGCAGGCTTTCGATGTCGCCGACGGTGCCGCCGACCTCCACGATGACCACGTCCGTGTCCTTCGCCACCCGCAGGATGCCCCGCTTGATCTCGTCGGTGATGTGCGGGATGACCTGCACGGTGCCGCCCAGGAAGTCGCCTCGACGCTCCTTGGTGATCACGGAAAAGTAGATCTGCCCCGTGGTGATGTTGTTGTCCTTGGTCAGCCGGGCCTCCGTGAACCGCTCGTAGTGGCCGAGGTCCAGGTCCGTCTCCGCACCGTCGTCGGTGACGAAGACCTCGCCGTGCTGGAACGGGCTCATGGTGCCGGGGTCCACGTTGATGTATGGGTCGCACTTCAGCAGCGTGACCTTGAACCCTCGGCTCTCCAGCAGGCTGCCGATGGAGGCGGAGGCCAACCCCTTTCCGAGGGATGAGAGCACGCCGCCGGTCACGAACACGAACTTGGTCGCCATGACTCCTCCACCATATTCTTGCCGATTGACGATTGGCGATTGACGATTGGCGATTTGGGCAGTTCCGCCTGTCTGTCTTTCGCAATCGGCGATCGGCAATCTCAAATCGGCAATTCCTCCATCATCCGCCGAACCCGCTCCAGGTCGGCGGGGGTATCCACGCCGAAGCTCTGGTGCTCCGTGACCACCACGCGAATGCGGACCCCGTGCTCGAGGGCGCGCAGCTGCTCGAGCCGCTCGCGCTCCTCCAGCGGCGTGGGCGCCAGACCGGCCAGGCGAAGCAAGGTCTCTCGCCGGTAGACATACAACCCCATGTGGAGCAAGTAGGGCCGTTCCGACGGGGGCGGCGTGTCGTCCCGGATGTAGGGTATGCGCGAGCGGGAGAAGTAGAGGGCAAACCCCTGCCGGTCCACGACCACCTTCACCTTGCTGGGGTCGGCCGCCTCGGCGACGCCCATGGGCCGCGCCAGCGTCCCCATGCCGATGGACGAATCGTCGGCCAGGGGTGTCACCGCCTGGTCGATCACGCTGGGTTCAATCAGGGGCTCGTCTCCCTGGATGTTCACGACCAGGTCGCACGCCATGTCGCGAACCACCTCGGCGATCCGGTCGGTACCGGAGGGATGCGTCGGCGACGTCATGCACGCCTTGCCGCCGAACCGGCACACCGCTTCCGCGATCCGCGCGTCGTCGGTGGCCACCAAGACCTCGTCGAGGAGTGTCGCGCGGGCGGCCCGCTCGACCACGTGCTGCACCATCGGTTTGCCGGCGAGGTCCGCCAGCGCTTTCCCCGGGAACCGGCTGGAGGCGTACCGCGCAGGAATAATACCCACGATCCGTGGCTTCATGTTCTGCCTGTCCGGGTTGACCGGCTGTCCGTTGTCGGTTTCCCGTTTTTCATTTGCTGCTTCCGATGGCCCCGTCCCGCAGCGCCCGCGCCAGCTCGACGCGGCCGACCGTGGCCGTACCTCGCTTGCCCACCACGACGCCGGCGCCGTAGTTCGCCAGGACAGCCGCCTCGCGCATCGAGGCCCCCGCCGCCAGGGCGAGGGCCAGGACGGCCATCACGGTGTCGCCGGCCCCGGTCACGTCGTAGACCTCGCGGGCGACGGTGGGGATGTGGGTCACCGGGCGGCCCGGCTCGAAGAGCGACATCCCGTGCTCCCCGCGCGTGATGAGGACCGCCTGGACCTGAAGCCGGCGGAGGAGCGCCTGCCCGACGCGGAGGAGGTCGGCCTCGTCCCGGACCATGATGCGCACGGCCGCGGCCGCCTCATGGTGGTTGGGGGCGATCACCGTCACACCCCGGAACAGCGGGACGTGCTGGACCTTCGGGTCCACCGCGACGCATTTCTTTTCTCGGGCGGCCGCCGCCAGCACCTCGCGCACCAGGCGTGCGCCGACGACCCCTTTGGCATAGTCCGAGATGAGGAGGACGTCCGCCTGGGGAAGCCGCGCCCGCACCTGCTCCAGGACCCGCCGGCGGACGGCCGTGGGAAGGGGCACGTCGCTCTCGCGGTCGAACCGGACCACGTGCTGGCTGCCGGCCACGACCCGGCTCTTGATGGTCGTCGGCCGGGCCGCGTCGACCACGAGGCCGTCCGCCTTAACCCCGGCCCGCGTGAGCTCGTGGGCCAGGCGCTCTGCGGCAGGGTCGGTGCCCACGACGCCTACGATCTCGGCCTGGCCGTCCAGGGCGGCGATGTTGGCCGCAACGTTGCCGGCCCCACCGATCTTGAGACTCTCCGACCGGACGGACACCACCGGGACGGGGGCCTCCGGGGAGATCCGGGACACCGTTCCCCAGACGTACTCGTCCAGCATGATGTCGCCGAGCACGAGGACGCGGCTTCCGGGGAAACGTCCCAAGTATTGCTGAAGATTTTTCGCTGGTTTCACCCCTTAAACCCTCATCAAAACGCCGGCTACGCTATCGTATTTTTGGCCGGAATTCAACCGCCATCTCCCACTGCCCGTCGAGCTCGGCCACGCTGAATCATCGCCGCAACGACGGCAGAGTGTTGCTCGGACCAGCGTCATCGGTGCATGAAAGGCGAAGCGCGCAGCAGGTCTTTGCGGCGGTCGTGCACAACGTCGGGCGACTGTCAGGCGTCCTCGTGAACCCCGGCTATAGCAGGCGTGCGACGTCCTCCCACAGTTCAGGCATTTCCAGCACATCGGCAAACTGCCTTACCCAGTGCTCCACTCTCGCCCGATCCAATCCGGGATGATTGGCGGCAATCGCCTCGATATCCAGCAGGTCCTTTGGTCGATGGGCGACAGCCTTGAGAATGATGAGATCCTCCGGGGTAGGTAAGCGTAGGGTAAGTGGGCCGATGAAATGTGGCTGACTGCGGGCGACCATCTCGGCCTCAAACGGCAAGAGACCGAGGGAGATATCGATATCGGTTCCGCTGGTCACATGGCGCAACAAAAGGACGTGACTCTTGCGGGCGAACTCTTCACACCCTGAAATACGTGGGGCGATTCCTTCCTTCGCCGCTTCCCGAATCAGGCGCGGAATGTCGTCTACACCGATCAGAAGGACGGCATCCAGGTCCGCGGTGAGCCTTGGGGTACCGAGTAGGCTGGCGGCAATCCCGCCGATGATGACCCCCCGGTCCTCGAATCGGGCGAGCAGGCCCTGCAGGGCCATGAGCGGCGCCAGAAACGCGTTCACGCCTCCGGGTGTGGATTCACCATTCGCCGCCTCAGCGTCGCCCATCGCGCGTGCACCCCCGCCTCACTCGCATTCGACGCAACCAATCCCAAGCCTTGTGCCATGGCGACAAGGGTGTTCAGTTGCC
>Ga0316629_10000209_pt1 | contig 11143 bp, 9 predicted proteins | sample OWC_May_M1_C1_D1_FD_207654 | JGI IMG/M metagenome (GOLD analysis project Ga0316629, IMG submission 207654) | Wetland soil microbial communities from Old Woman Creek delta, Ohio, United States - OWC_May_M1_C1_D1_A | ecosystem: Environmental > Terrestrial > Soil > Wetlands | place: USA: Ohio... | reverse complement strand
CAGTAGCAACCAGTGCACTGCGCGGCTGTGGGTGGCGCGATTCAGATCCTGCAGCAGTGCAATAAAGCGATCGACGCCGCTGACCTGCAGCTTGCGCTTGGCTTTGGTCGCGCTGTTGAGGATTTTGGCGCACTCGCTTGCGCCGGTTTCGTCCACCATCTCGATGTGCGAAAAATCAATGCGGATCACGGCTGTCTTGGCCGCAGCTTTGATGAACTCGTGGAGCGCGGCCGCTGCGGTCTTGTCGAGCAGGCTGGGTAGCTCCAGGCTGGCGGCCTGGTCTTGATTGGGGGTGGCGGCAGCGCCGTTGGTGGCTTTTTGCCAGATGGGCGGTGAGGATTCAAAGCGCACCGCAAAATCCAGTGCCAGCTGCTCGAAATCCTTTTCGCGGTTTTGAATGTCGTATAGATCGAACAGCATGTACCAGGCGCGTTGATCGCCTGTGCTGAGGACGTCTTTCAGCAGGCGTTCAGCCATGTCGGTCTGGCCGCTGGCGTACAGAATGGCGGCTTCGTCTACCGCAGACTGCGGCGCGCCGCTGGTTTCTTCCACCACGATTCCGCCGGAGACCATGTTCATCGTCAACAAGGTTTCGGTGGACAGCTCGTCTATTTCAGGCGCAGGTGCCGCCACCGGCTGGTTGGCCGGGCCGGGGGATTTGTCCTTGTTTTTTTTGAAAAACGAGAGAGCCACGGAATAGGCGTGCTTGAATCAACAGTTAGGTCTGGATACTAGCGCTGTCGTCCGCTCACGGCAACCCTGTTGCCAGCCCAAGCTCGATTACGGGTGGACATGAACGGTCAATTGCGGTTTCCCGATTCGGTTGCGCCCAATTTCAGCTCGCCTTGCTTGAAGGCCTTGAACGCACTTTGATAGTAAGCAATCGCTTCGTCGCGCAAGTTTGGCCCCGTTTCGGTCGGCGTGACGCCGCCGCTGGCGTCGATCTGAAAGGTGTCAACACGCTGCTTGGGCCCCAGCACAACCAGCTTGCCTGCCTTCAGGTATCCCAGCTCCTGATAGTTGCTGATGAAGGCGCGCCGGTTTTCCGGCCGTCCATTGCCTTCTTCAAATAGCGATTTGCCAAAAAAGTGATCATCGCCGGGCAAGCCCATCACATCCAGCAGGGTCGGCGGAATATCGATCTGGCTGGCAAGCAGTTCATTGCGGCCAGGTTTCAGCAAGGCCGGTGCATAGAGAATCAGTGGAATGTGATAGCCGTCGATCGGCAGTTTGGATTTGCCCGCAGCGGACGCGCAGTGATCGGCGACGATGACGAACAGGGTGTCGTTGAACCAGGGTTTGCTGCGCGCCTGATCGATGAAACGGCCGATTGCGTAATCAGTGTATTTCACTCCGCCTTCGCGCTTGCCCGGCGAGGGAATATCGATGCGGCCAGCCGGGTAGGTGAATGGCCGATGGTTGGAGGTGGTCATGATCTGCGCCAGGAACGGCTTGCCGGCGGCATGGGTTTTGTCGAACTGCGCGAGGCTGTTGTCGAACAGGAACTCGTCGGCCACGCCCCACACGTTCGCAAAGCCGATCGAAGCTTTGGGAAAATCGGTGCGATCGATAACGCGATAGTCGTTGCCGGCGAAGTAGGTATTCATGTTGTCGAAATAGCCATAGCCGCCGTACAGGAAGAACGTTTCGTAGCCCTGACGGCGCAGGATCTCGCCCACCGTGGCCAGGTGCTCATTGTTGGGGCGGCGCACGATCGCCTGGCCGGGGATCGGCGGGGTGCCGAGCGACAGCGCCTCCAGCCCGCGCACGGTGCGGGTGCCGGTGGCATACAGCTGGGTGAACAGCAGGCCCTCGCGGGCCAGCGCGTCCATGCGTGGCGTCAAGCCGGCCGGGTTGCCGTAGCTGCCGAGAAATTTGGCCGACAGGCTTTCCACCGTGATCAGCACGATGTTGCGTGGCGGGCGCTTGAACGGCAGTCGCTGTGGACTGAAGGCTTCGCTCTCGTCCGGGTCGGGGTTCAGCGCCTTGGAAAGCGGCTCGCGTTCGACGCCGAGTTCGCCCAGGATGTGCGCGGCCTGCGCTGCCGGCAGCGTGGCGTAGAAGCGCTCGTAGTCCAGTTCATTGCGCTGGAAGGCAGCGAAAAACGTCATCAGGCCGTTGCCGGACAGTTCGTTGGCATAGGTGTTGCTGGAAAACTGCATCTGGTCGATATCGCTCAGTTGCCCGGCGCTCCACGGCAGGGCCAGCGCCAGCGCGGCATACAGCACCCGCCATCTGGGGTGGATCGAGGGTGCGGCCGCGGCGCGGATGCGCGCGCGAAACAGCCAGGTCAGCAAGCCGGCCAGCGCTGCCACGCCGCCAAGCAAGGCGGCGACCGGGTATGACTCGACTATGTTGCCGATGACCTCATGCGTATAGACCAGATAATCGACCGCGATGAAGTTGAAGCGGGTGTCGAACTCTTCCCAGAACGTCCATTCCGACAGTGCGCCAAACAGCAGAATCGCCGCCGCCAGAAAGAACAGCACCAGACGCAATCCGCCCCGCCAGCGCGTGTTGCGCCAGCGTGCCGGCCACAATGCCGCCCATAGCAACATGGGTGCGAGCAGCCAGGTCAGCACGGCGAGATCGAAGCCGACTCCGCGCAGGAGCAGGCCGGGCCAGAGCGCCAGCGGCGCTTTGTCGAGACCGGTGTGCAAGGCCAGCGCCAAACGCGTCAGGCTGGCGATGGCCAGAAACAACAGGGCGTAAGGCAGGAATGGCAGGGCGGCGAAACGGGAGAGGACTGATTTCATGTGGATTGGTTTCAGATAAGCGTTGATTGGGGCATGTCGTTCATGACCGGATTGATCGGCTGCGTAACAGCGTGCCGCCGAGCAGGGCGAGCACAGCGAGCGCAATCACGATCGCCGGTCCGGTGGGCAGGTCGAACAGTGCCGAGGCGGCCAGCCCGCCGGCATAGGCCAGCGCGCCAATTGTCCAGCCGACGACCAGTCCCGCGCGTGGCGACCAGCCACGCACCGCCAGCGCAGGCAGGATCAGGCTGGCGAACACCAGATAGACGCCGACCAGCTGCACCGAGGCGGTGATCGCCAGCGCGAAAATCAGGTAAAAGCCGAGCGACCCCAGCCGTGTACCCCGGACCCACCAGAACGCGATCAGCGCGGCATACAGCAGCGCGATCTGCATGATTTGCGGCGTGCCCACCCACAGGATCTGTCCGGTCAGCAACTCCGACAGATGCTCGCCGCCGTGCGGGTCACCCGCCAGCAGCAACACGCCGAGGCTGGCCGCCACCACGAAGGCCGAGCCGATCAGTGCTTCCTGTATCTCCGGCCAGCGGCGTTCGCAGACGGCCAGCAGCGCCGCGCCCGCCAGCGCTGCCGCCGCTGCGGCGAGCTGGGTCGGCCAGCCTTCGGCTGCGAGATCAAAGGCATGTGCAGCGATCACGCCCAGCACCGCGATCTGCGCGATGGCGAGGTCGAGAAAAATGATGCCGCGCGCCAGCACCCGCCGCCCCAGCGGCACGTGGGTGGCCAGCACCAGCCAGCCGGCAATCAGCGGCGGCAGCAGCAGCGAAGGATCGAGCGCGGAAAAATTGATCGCGGCGAGGTTCATTGCGGCACTTTCAGCAGGCCGGCCAGGGTCACATCGAACAGGCCGAACAGGTCGTCCGCGCCCGGCGCCCCGCCCACGGTAAACGGCAGCGCGACGGCTGGAATATCCGCGCGTTGCGCCAGCCATTCCGACGCACGCGGGCTTTGATAGGTCGCGCGCAACACCGCCCTGGCGGGTGTCGTTTTGAGGCGTGCCGCCACTTCGGCCAGATAGCCGACCGAAGCCTCGACTCCGGGCTTGGGTTCCAGCGTGGCGACTTCGCGCAAGCCCAGCCAATTGAGCAGATAGGTGAAGGACTTGTGCTGCACCACCACCGACATGCCCCTGAGTGGCGCGGCCTGTTGTTGCCAGCGTGCGATGGATGCTTCCCAGCGTGCGGAGAAAGCTTTCCAGCGCGCCTGGTAGACGGCGGCGTTGGCGGGATCGACTTCGACCAGGCGTTGCGCCAATGCTGCGCCGACGCGCGCGATGTTGCGCGGGTCGGTCTGGATGTGTGGATTGCCGGCGGCATGCACATCGCCCTGTGAACGATCGATCAGCGTGGGCTTGTCCAGCAGGGTCACATAGCGGGTGGCCTCGAAATAGCCGGGGCGTCCGGGCTGCACCTCCGCATTGCCGGATTCGCGCAGCAGCAAGGGCAGCCAGCCCACTTCCAGTTCGGCGCCGGTGCAGACGACCAGATTGGCGCGCCGCGTCTGGGCGATCAGGCTGGGGCGCGCCTCAATGCGGTGGGGGTCCTGCATCGCAGTAGTGGCGGTGTAGACCTTGACCGCGTTGCCGCCGAGTTCGCTCGTCAGCGCACCCCATTCGGGTTCGCAGGCAAACACGTTGAGCGTGGCGTGCGCCAGAGTGGGCAGGGTGGTGAGCAGGGAGAGGATGAGTCGAATGGATTTCATCGGGTGGCTCCTTAGTATTTGTGCGCGCCATGAGCGCCGAGGCTCATGATGTACTGCACAAAGAACTGGTTTTCGGTGAGGTCGATCATCGACTTGTTCTGCGTGTATTGCAGGCGCAGGCGCGAGAACTCGGAGGGCGAATAGTCGACCATCAGCGTGTTGGCGGTCGGCGAATAGTCATAGACCGGCAGATAGGCATCGTTGGTGCCGAAGTGGGTGCTGCCAACGTTCAGCCGGTCGTAGCGATAGCCCACGCGCCAGCGTGGCATGAACTGATATACGCCTTGCAGATAGCCACCGGACTGACTGGAGGTGTAGGCGCTGGCGGTACCATCACACACACCCCCTGTGGCGAGGTTGTCCGCACACACCAGATTGCCCTGCTCGTCGCGCCAGAAATATTCGGCCACGAACTTGAAGTACTGTTCGGTCGGGTTGCCTTCGGGTGCCCATTTCCAGACGAAGTCCGCGTTCCAGTTTTTGCTGTTGCCGTTAAACAAAGTTTGCGCAGGGTTACCGTTGAGGTCGGTCAGCCCGCTTTCGCGATCCTGTGCCTTGCCATACAGATACGACACGCCCGCGGTCCAGCTGTTGGACACGCCGACATCGCCACCGAAGTGGCTGAACAGGGTGTAATCGCCGAGGCCGCTCGAAGTGGTGCTGGGGAAGCTGTCGCCGTTGCCGAATTCCGCGCCGAATTCCATGAACAGGTCGGTCGGTGCAACCCATCTCACTTGTGCACCATTTTGCGTATAGGCGCCACCGAATTCTGCGTCATACATCAGGCTGTTGGTGGCGAAGTCCCAGGCGTGGGGGTGAAATTGATTCTGATAGCCGAGGGCTGACAGGAAGCGGCCTGCCTTGATCGTCAAGCCCTGTCCCAGCGAGGTGGTTTCGACCCAAGCCTCTTCGACCCCGACGCCACCGTCCGGATCAATTGCGGCATTCAGGTAGCCGCGAAAATACGGGTCGACACTGGCGGACAAGACCAGCTCTGATTCGGCAATCGAAAACCCGCTGGACGCTTCGGACACCCCGGGGGACAGAAAGCCGGTGATGTTGCGGTCCGTAATGTCGCCATTCAGATTGGCGTACTGGCCTTGCAGGATGAGCGAGATTTCAGGGTTGAAGCGTGATGCCGCATTATCGGAGGCGGATTCAACCGGCGTGGTCTGCACGTCGGCGGTTTTTACCTGCGCAGCCGCATTTTTGGCCTGGGATTCGGCCTTGTCCGCTGTTTGCACCGCCTGGTTCGCCTGGGTTTCTGCGGCTTGCAGGCGCGATTCCAGGCTCTGGATCCGGGCTTCGTAACTGGCTTTCAGTTGTTGCAGTTCGGTGCGCAGGGCGTCGAGGTCGGCATCGGCATACGCTGGAAAGGCAACGACCAGAGCCGCCGCCATCAAGGTGGGTCGTAACATGTTTGCACTCCGTAAACGAATGACACACGCCCGCGCAGGTGCACAGGCTGATGAACATCAGGCGTGAATGGAAGCGGGCGGTGCGCGGGCGCGGTGGGCAATCAGGCGGAATACGGCGGGGGGGTGAACGCCTGCGGTAAACCAGTCGTAGCCCGCAATGGGCACGTGCAGCGCCGGGGGCGTCGCGGCCGCTGCGCATCCCAGGCTGGCCTGCGCCACGCACAGTTCGCAGACATGCGCGGGGACGGCGGGTTCGCGTTCCGCCAGATGGCTGAGGGTATGCGCGTAGGCAGCCGCCTGACCCCACAGCAGGGTCAGCACAAACAGCCAGGAAAGCAGACGGCGCGGCAGCATGTGACGAATTTTACTCGTGCGGTGCGTGATCGACCGGCGGCACCGGATCGTAACCATGGTCGCAACCGGGGCGGCAACGGCCAATGCGCTTGGCGGCGAGCCAGCTGCCCTTCCACGCGCCGTGTTTTTCGATGGCTTCCTTGCCGTATTCCGAGCAGGTCGGCAGATAGCGGCACTGCCGCCCGAGCCAGGGCGATAGCGCCAGCTGGTATACGCGAATTGCGCCGACGAGGAATTTTTGCACCAGATTCATGATTGCTCGGGCGCCGGGTGCATGCGCGCCACGCCGCTGAAATCAGTCAGCAGTTTTTCGACAAATGCGGGTTCGAGATCGCGCACGATGAAAACGAAGCGGCTGCGATGGTCGTCGTCCGGCCAAGCGTCGAGCTTCACCTCGGGGTAGAACACATGCTGTACGCCGTGCAGCACCACTGGCTGCGCTTCGCCCTGCAGATTGACGATCGCCTTGAAGCGCAGCAGGTTTTCGGCGCGAAACGAAGTGAGCATGGACAGCGCCGATTGCAGGCCGTAGCGATCGAGCGGCGCGTCGAGCACTACCGAAAACGACTGGATGCGCGCGTCGTGCAATTCGGGTTGTGCGCCCTGGAGCGTGGGTTTGCCGCCCAGCGTCCCGGCGCGGGCGGGCTGGTAGCGTTGCGGCTTTAGCCAGCGTGTGGCTTCCAGCGATTGGGTTTCGGCGTTCCACAGCCCCAGGTTCTGGATCGCCGCCGGGTCGACTTCGCCGTGCGTTACTGTGATGAGGTCGGCCGCCGGGTTGAGCTTGTCCAGCCGCTCGCACAGCGCGGCAACCGTTTCGGGCGAGGCGAGATCGGTTTTGGTCAGCAGCAGCCGGTCGGCCACCGCCACCTGTTTGACCGCCTCGAAATGTTCGTCGAGCTGGCCCATGCCGAATACGGCATCGACCGTGGTGACCACGCCGTCGAGGCGGAAGCGCGCGCGTACCCAGTTGTCGTGCAGCAGGTTGTCGAGTACCGGTGCGGGATCGGCGATGCCGGTGGTTTCGATGATGACGCGTTCGAATGCCGGGATGTCTCCCTTTTGCCGCGCCATCCACAGGTTTTTCAGCGTTGGCGACAGGCTGCCGGAAATCGTGCAGCACACGCAGCCGCCCGACAGCAGCGCCATCGGGCCTTCCATTTTTTGCAGAAGTTGATGATCGAGCGCGACTGCGCCGAACTCGTTCATCAGGATCGCGGTGCGCGGCAACGTGCGCACCAGGTGATTCAGTACCGTGGTCTTGCCGCTGCCTAAAAACCCGGTGAGCAGCGTGATTGGAAGCGGAGCATCCATCAGCCTGGCGTGAGGGTCAGGCGTGCAGCTTTTCCTTGCGCTCGTGGCGTTCCTGCGCCTCGATCGAATATTCGGCGGTGGGGCGCGCCAGCATGCGCGGGAGGCCAATGGGGTCGCCGGTTTCCTTGCAGTAGCCGAAATCGCCTGCATCAAGCCGCACCAGGGCGGACTGGATTTTTTTCAGCAGTTTGCGTTCGCGGTCGCGCACGCGCTGCTCCAGCATGTGCTCTTCTTCGACGGTGGCGCGGTCGTTGGGGTCGGCGAAGTTTTCGTTTTCTTTCAGGTGCTCGCCGGTATCGGCTGCATTGGCGAGCATTTCATCGCGCAGCGCTTCGAGGCGCGCGCGAAAAAAAGCCAGTTGCTCGGCATTCATATAAGCGGAAGCAGGCATTTTCAGCAGCTGGGCTTCGGTAAGCAGTTTGGGCGAGGCAGGCATCAAAAAACTCCAGACATCTAAGACAGTAAAGGTGCGTAGCCGGATATCGCTCCGGCAGGCAACCGGGAGGCCGATTGCGGTCATGCGCGTCTTGCATCATAACCCTAGTCGGGTAAACCTTGCCAGCCGCAGGATGTTATTCCCGACAGGCGGCTGGCCAAGCAGATGCCCAGGCGATTGGGGGATAATTTGCGGATGAAACCACTCATTCCTTTAGTTCCCCTCCTTTGGTTGTTGAGTGCGTGTGGCCAGGACGCCCCGTCCAGCGCGCCTGCGGATGTCCGATCCGTGCGGGCCGAGCAGGTTGGCGTGCTGGCTGCGCGCAGCAGCACGCGCTACACCGGTGAAGTGCACGCGCGTTATGAGACCGATCTGGCGTTTCGGGTGGCGGGACGGGTGCAATCGCGGGCGGTGGAGGTCGGCACGCAGGTCAGGGCGGGTCAGACGATTGCCACGCTCGACCCCAGCGACTACGCGCTGGCGGCGACCGCAGCGCAGGCACAGCGGGTGGCTGCCGAATCCGAAGCCAAACTGGCGCAGCAGGACCTGCAGCGCTACACCGAACTGCGCGCGCAGAACTTCATTGCGCAGGCCGAGCTCGACCGTCGCCAGACCGCTACCGACGCGGCGCAGGCGCGGGTGCGCCAACTGCGTGCCGAAGCCACTCGTCAGGGCAACCAGCAGGCTTACACCCGCTTGAGCGCGCCGCACGCGGGGGTGGTAACGGCGCTTTTCGTCGAAGCTGGGCAAGTCGTCGCGGCCGGTCAGCCGGTGGCGCAACTGGCGAAGAACGGCGAGCGCGAGGTGAGCATCAACGTGCCGGAAAATGCGCTGGATGCGCTGCGTGCGGCGCGCACGCTCAAGATTGGCTTGTGGTCGGCTCCGGGCGTGAGTTACGCCGGCCGCCTGCGAGAACTGTCGCCGATGGCCGATGCGGCGAGCCGCACCTACCGCGCGCGCGTCAGCATTCTGCAACCCGATGCGGCGGTGAAGCTGGGCATGACGGCTACCGTTGAGGTCGATGGTCAAGCCACGTCGAGCTTGTCGGTGCCACAGAGCGCGCTGTTCAAGATCAGCGGCCAGCCGCAGGTGTGGGTGGTGGATCAGAAGACCGGCAAGGTGGCGGCGCGCAGCGTGCGGCTCGGTGAGCTGACGGGCGATCGCGCGGCCATTGTGTCGGGCCTGGCAGCAGGCGAATGGGTGGTGACCGCCGGCGTGCACAAAATTGCGCCGGGCCAGCAGGTGCGTGTGCAGACCGCCAGACAGCCATGAGCGACGCGCCTCGTTTTATCCCCAGCCGCGGCAACCTGTCGCGCTGGGCCATCGAACATCCGGCGCTGGTGCGGTTTTTCATCGTGCTGATTCTGCTGGTGGGTGCGCGCTCGTATCTTGAGTTGGGACAGGCCGAAGACCCACCATTCACTTTCAAGACCATGCTGATCCAGGCGCAGTGGCCGGGGGCGACGACGCAGGAAGTGTCGGAGCAGTTGACCGAGCGCATCGAGAAAAAGCTGCAGGAACTGCCCGAACTGGATTACGTGACGAGTTATGCCAAGCCGGGCGAGACCGCGCTGTTCGTCAACATCAAGGAGACGGTGCGAGGGCGCGATGTGGGGGCAATCTGGTACCAGGTCCGCAAAAAGATCGGCGATCTCAAACCGCAATTGCCCGCCGGGGTGCAGGGGCCGTTTTTCAACGACGAATTCGGCGACACCTTCGGCTCGATTTACGCCATCACCGGTGACGGCTTCAGCCGCGCCGATCTGCGCCGCATCGGTGAAGACGCGCAGCGCGAAGTGCGGCGTCTGCCCAATGTCGGCAAGGTCGAACTGTTCGGCGTGGTGCCGGAAAAAATCTACATCGAAGTGCCGACCCAGAAGCTCGCCACACTTGGGATCACCCCGCAACAGCTGATCCAGGCGGTGCAGGAACAGAATAGCGTGGTGGCCAGCGGCCGGGTGGAAAACGCGGTGCTGTCGATTCCGTTGCGCCAGTCGGGTGCGTACTCCGACGTCGAGCGCCTGCGCGAAACCCGGGTGCAGATCGGCACGCGCAGCCTGCGCCTGGGCGACATCGCCGAGGTGACGCGGCGCTACGAGGATCCGCCCGCCACCGAAATCCGCTCGCAGGCCGAAGCGGCAGTGCTGCTCGGGGTGTCGCTGGCGGAGGGCGGCGATGTGGTGATCATGGGGCGCGACGTGGCGGCTGCCATGGATGCGCTGCAAAAAGCGCTGCCGGTAGGGGTGGAGATCCACCAGATTCACGACCAGCCCAGCATCGTCAGCCGCGCGGTCAAGCTGTTCATGCAGAGCTTCATCGAAGCCGTCGCCATCGTGCTGGCGGTCACGTTCCTGGCGCTGAAATGGCGCGCGGGTCTGGTGGTGACCTTGAGCATCCCGGTGGTGCTGGCGATCACCTTCAGCGTCATGTGGCTGTTCGACATCGATCTGCACCGCATTTCCACCGGCGCGCTCATCATCTCGCTCGGCCTGCTGGTGGACGACGCCATCATCGCGGTGGAGATGATGGCGCACAAGCTCGAAGCCGGGTGGGGGCGCTTCGAGGCCGCCACCTACGCCTTCCAGTCAACCGCGTTTCCCATGCTCACCGGCACCTTGCTGACGGCTACGGCTTTTCTGCCGATCGCACTCGCCAAGTCGACCGTAGGTGAATACACCTTCGCGATCTTTGCCGTGACGACGATTGCGCTGCTGTCGTCCTGGTTGGTGGCGGTGGTGGTCACGCCCTATCTGGGCTACGTGCTGCTGAAACCGACGCACCAGGCCGCTGACGAAGACGCCACCTACCATACGCCGTTTTACCGGCGCTTCCGGGCTGCGGTGACCTGGTGTGTGACGCACCGCCGCAGCGTGATTGCGTTGACGGTGCTGGCGCTGATCATTGGTGTGGCGGCAATGCAGAAAGTGGAAAAACAGTTTTTCCCGCAGTCCGACCGGCTGGAGATTCTGGTTGAAATGTGGTTGCCGGAAGGCGCGTCAATCGATGCCACGCGCGCCGAAGCGGTCAGGCTCGAAACCCGGCTGCGCCAGGACAAGGATGTGGCGCATGTGCTCAACTACATCGGCCAGGGCGCACCGCGTTTCGTGCTGGGACTCGACCAGCGGCTGAACAATCGCAACTTCGCGCAG
>Ga0316629_10000207_pt1 | contig 11170 bp, 6 predicted proteins | sample OWC_May_M1_C1_D1_FD_207654 | JGI IMG/M metagenome (GOLD analysis project Ga0316629, IMG submission 207654) | Wetland soil microbial communities from Old Woman Creek delta, Ohio, United States - OWC_May_M1_C1_D1_A | ecosystem: Environmental > Terrestrial > Soil > Wetlands | place: USA: Ohio... | reverse complement strand
GTTCCCCTCCAACCGCATCGTCCTCTTCGTTCACGGCGTCACCTTCCCGTCCGAGTCGACGTTCGACCTGTCGCTGGACGGTCTGTCCTGGATGGACTACATCGCCCGGGCCGGCTACGACGTCTACTTGCTTGATGTGCGCGGCTACGGCGGGTCGACCCGCCCCCCGGCGATGTTCGAGCCCCCCGATCGCAATCCCCCCATTGCCACGCTGGCCGAGGCGGTTGACGACGTCGCCGTCGCCGTCAACTTCATCCTGCGTCGGCGCAATGTCGAGCGGATCAATCTGATCGGCTGGTCCTGGGGCACCGTCGTCATCGGACGCTACGCCGCTACCCATGGCGACAAGGTCGATCGTCTCGTGCTGTACGCGCCGGTGTGGCAGCGAAAGACGGAATCGCTGGCGGCCCGCGGGGCCGATGTGAAGACGGCGTACCGGCTCGTGAATGTGGCGGCGGTCAAGTCGCGCTGGCTGACCGGCGTTGCTCCGGACAAGCAGGAGCAACTCATTCCACGCGGCTGGTTCGAGACCTGGGTGGCGGCCACGCTCGCGACCGACCCCTGGGGATCGAAGCAGACGCCCGCGGTCATCCGGGCACCGAATGGCGGCCTGGTTGCGCCGCAGCCGGCGGGCGACTGGGTGCCGCCCTACGATCCGGCGGCCATCAAGGCGCCGACGCTGTTGATAAAGGGAGAGTGGGATGCCGACACACCGTCGTACATGGCGCAGACGCTATTCCTGTTGATCGTCAACGCACCGATGAAGCAGTACGTCGAAATCGGCGAGGGGACGCACTCGATCATGCTGGAGCGGAACCGAATGCAGTTGTTTCGCGCTGTCCAGAGCTTTCTTGACGGACCGACGAATTGAATCGATCGGGCGTTGCTTGGCAGGCGGCGCCGATTCCACTCCAGCGCTCACAGGCCGGAAGTGATCGCGCGATTTCTGACTCGAGCAACCGCTTCCTGCGGACCTGCTTGGTGGAGCGAAATTCACCGACGAGTCGTGATCTGCGACATCAGGCGGCAGGCCCGGAAGCTGCCCGTGGCCGGTGTCAGCAACTGGCCCATTCCGTTGAAAAACTCGCCTTAGGCGCCGAAAGAGCGGTCGCCTCGAAAACTCGACCTTTCAGAACGGCCCAGGATCGACGATCGCCTATCGGGCGATGGTCCGAGGATCCCCGAAAACGTCGCGGAAAGAGGCGTCGGCGAGTTTTTCAACAGAATCGGCCGCAAGCCGGCACCGCCAACGCAAAGCTGCGCGGTCCGCCTGCAAGGTGCACCGCAGCCTCTGTCGATACGGTCCGTGCAGTCCGCATCGAACGGCCGAGCTTGCTCCCGCACCGGACCGAGGACCCCGATCCGCCGATCAGCGCGCAACGATCGCGCGTTCGACGATGCGGCGCGACGCGGTCGCCGAAGCGCCGGCGCCGAGGGTGCCGAAGTGCGATCCCCAGGCTCCGGCCGCGCCAGGTCGCGTGGCCAGGAAGAGGTCGACGACCTCCGGCGTGCCGTGCCGGATCAGTTCGGCCGCCTGCAGGGCGCGCGCCACGGCCTCGGTCATCGGGCGGGCAAGGAACTCGTCGTCACGGGCCGCCCGCAGCAGCGCTTCGGTGTGCCGCAGCATCGCATCGAAGCGGCTGTCCTGCCCGGTCACCGCCCGCAGTTCCGCGAGCAGCGCTTCGACCGTGCGCGGGTCCTTCAGCATCGCCCGGCGCACGTCCATGCACATCATGTTCGCGGTGCCTTCCCAGACGCTGTTCAGCGGCGCCTCGCGGTACAGGCGCGCCATCGGGTTTTCCTCGATGAAGCCGTTGCCGCCGTGGCACTGCAGCGCCTCGAACACGATGGCCGGGGCGCGCGAGCAGTTGAAGTACTTGGCCGCCGGCGTGGCGAGGCGTGCCAGCAGCCGTTCGTGCTCGCTGGTGTCGAGATGGTCGGTCGCCTTGGCCACGCGCAGCGCCAACAGCGTCGCCGCCTCGACCTCGACCGCCATGTCGGCCAGCACGGCGGCCATCATCGGCTGCTCGGCGATCGGCGTGCGGAAGGCGTGGCGCGTGGTCGTGTGCCGCAGCGCCAGCGTGAGCGCCTGCCGCATCAGGCCGGCCGAGCCAATCGCGAAGTCGAGCCGCGTCAGGTGCGAATGGGAGAGGATCTCGCGGATGCCGCGCCCCTCCTCGCCGACGCGGATCGCCAGCGTGCCGGCGAACTCGACCTCGCTCGACGCGTTGGAGCGGTTGCCGGCCTTGTCCTTCAGCCGCTGCACGAAGAACCGGTTGTAGGTGCCGTCGGGCAGGGTTCGCGGCAGGAAGAAGCAGGTGACGCCGCCGTCGACCTTGGCCAGCGTGAAGAAGCCGTCGGACTGCGGCACCGAGCAGAACCACTTATGTCCCATCAGCTCGTACCAGTGCGCGGCGTGGCCGTGGTAGTCCGCCGCGTGCACGTAGCGGGCGATGGTCTGCGTCTCGCGCAGGTCGGAGCCGCCCTGCTTCTCGGTCATCGCATAGCCGACGACGACCGAGGGCTTGTCCGCCACTTCGCGACGGCTGAACTCGTACGTCGTGCCCTTGACCTTGTCGGCCCAGATCGCCAGGCAGGGCTCCGCGACGAAGCCTGCGTAGGCGGCGTAGGCCATGCCGGTCGGGCAGCCGGTGCCGTGCTCGACCTGGTTCCACAGGTACGACAGGACGGCACGCGCGAAGTGCGGCTGTGGCCCGCTCTCCCGCCACGACAGGTTCGGCACCTCGTGCCGCCAGGCGAGCGACATCAGTTCGTGCCAGCTCGGGTGGAACTCGATCCAGTCGATCCGGTTGCCGAAGCGGTCGTGCGACTTCAGTTCCGGCACGTTGCGGTTGGCCAGCCGCGCCAGTTCCTGGACGTTCTCGTCGCCGGCCAGGGCGCCGACGGCGGCGCATCGCCCGGCGGCCCAGGGCGCTTCGCGCCTGATCGCCGCGCTGAGCACGGCGTCGTCGCCAAACGCGTTGAAGCCGACGGCGGGCCGCGCCTGGTTCAGCACCGCGTGCGTGGCGAAGCGGGTGTTCGGCTCCTCGTCGAAAGTGGACTCGGCGATCTTGTTCATCTGGTCATCTCCGGTCACGTGTGGGCGACCGCTGTCGCGCAGAACTCGGGCATTCGGCCGCGGGTCGAGGCTCGCACGGTCTCGTCGTCGGCGCTGAGCGCGAAGACGACAGGCTGGCCCGGCCGGCGGTCGGGCGGGAAGATCCCGTCAGGCCGCCGCTTCGCCGAGGTACGCCGCGCGCACCTTCGGGTCGCTCAGCATCTGCCGGGCGTCGCCGCTGAGCGTGACCAGGCCGGAGTCCATCACGTAGGCGCGATGCGCGGCCTCCAGCGCCAGGCGCGCGTTCTGCTCCACCAGCAGCATCGGGATCTTCTGCGCCGCGACCGAGCGGACGACGTCGAAGATCTTCTCGACCATGATGGGCGACAGGCCCATCGACGGCTCGTCCAGCAGCAGCAGCCTCGGCCGGCTCATCATGGCGCGTGCCATCGCCAGCATCTGCTGCTCGCCCCCCGACAGCGTCCCGGCGAGCTGCCGGGCGCGCTCCTTCAGCCGCGGGAAGGTCGCGAACATCCGTTCCATGTCCTCGGCGATGCCTGCCGTATCGTCGCGGGCGAAGGCGCCCATCTGCAGGTTCTCGGTCACCGTCATCCGGGTGAACACGCCGCGGCCCTCGGGCACCATCACCAGCCCGCGGCGCAGCAGCTGGTGCGGCGCCTTCCCCTGGGTCGACTCGCCCAGGTACTCGATGGTCCCGGCCCACGCCTGCGTGCCCGTGATGGCCTTCAGCGTCGTCGTCTTGCCGGCGCCGTTGGCGCCGATCAGCGTCACCAGCTCGCCTTCGCGGATCTCCAGGTCGACGCCCTTCACGGCCTGGATGCCGCCATAAGCGACGCGCAGGCCGGCGAGCTTCAGCACGGTCGCGCTCATGACACCGTTTGCGGCGCGGCGGCGCCGCCTTGCGGGCCGCCAAGGTAGGCGGTGATCACCGCCGGGTCGCGCTGCACCTCGGCCGGCGTGCCTTCGGCGATGATCTTGCCGTAGTCGAGCACGGTGACGCGGTCGCACAACCCCATCACCAGCTTCACGTCGTGCTCGATCAGCAGGATCGTCGTGCCGTCGCCGCGGATGTGCGACAGCAGTTCGCGCAGCGACAGCTTCTCGGTGGCGTTCATTCCGGCGGCCGGCTCGTCCAGCGCCAGCAGCTTCGGGTCCGTGGCCAGGGCGCGGGCGATCTCCAGGCGCCGCTGGTCGCCGTAGGCGAGCGTGCGCGCCTGGAAGTCCGCGTAGCGGCGTACACCGACGTAGTCGAGCAGTTCCAGCGCGCGCGCCCGGATCGCGGCTTCCTCGGAGCGCTGCGAACGGGTGCGCAACACGGCGCCCAGCGCGGTTGCCCGGGTGCGTACGTGCCGGCCGACCATCACGTTCTCCAGCGCGGTCATCTCCGGGAACAGGCGGATGTTCTGGAACGTGCGGGCGATGCCGGCCTGGGCCACCCGGTGCGGCTCGCTCGGCGAATAGGGTCTGCCGGCCAGTTCGAAGCTGCCCGAGTCGGGCGTGTACAGGCCGGTGATGACGTTGAAGAACGTCGTCTTGCCGGCGCCGTTGGGCCCGATGAGTCCGTAGATCTGACCGCTGCGGATGGTCACCCCGACATCGGCGAGTGCCTGCAGGCCGCCGAAGCGCTTGTTGACGCCGGCGGCGCGCAGGACCGGCGCCTCGCTGGCCGCCGCGCTCACCCGGCCGCTCCCGCCCGCGCATCGTCGCGCGTGGTCGGATTGACGCCGTGCTCGGGCGCCGGCCACAGGCCCTTGGGCCGGTACAGCATGATCACGACCATCGCCAGGCCGTAGATCATCATGCGCAGCACCTCGGCGTCGATGAGCACGCGGCCGAACAGCTGCTCCTGGACGGGGACGACCGTGTGGCGCAGCAGTTCCGGGAACACCGACAGCAGCACCGCGCCGAGGATCACGCCGGGGATGTGGCCGATGCCGCCGAGGACGACCATGGCGAGCACGATGATCGACTCCATCAGCGAGAACGACTCCGGCGAGACGAATCCCTGGAAGGCGGCGAACATCGCCCCGGCGACGCCGCCGAACGTCGCGCCCAGCGCGAAGGCGAGCAGCTTGACGTTGCGCACGTTGATGCCCATCGCCTTGGCGGCGATGTCGTCCTCGCGGATCGCCATCCAGGCGCGGCCCAGGCGCGAGTCCTGCAGGCGGATGCACACGACGACGGTGATCACCGTCAGCAACAGGAACAGGTAGTAGTAGAGATAGACCGATGGCAGCTTGACGAAGCCGAGATCGAGGGTGCGGGCGAAGTTCACGCCGACGATGTGCACCGGGTCGATCAGCGTGATGCCCTGCGGGCCGTTGGTGAGGTTCAGCGGCGCGTTCAGGTTGTTCAGGAAGATGCGGATGATCTCGCCGAAACCGAGCGTGACGATCGCCAGGTAGTCGCCGCGCAGCTTGAGCACCGGATAGCCGAGGATCACGCCGAACATTGCGGCGAGCGCCGCGCCGAGCGGGATCACCATCCAGATCGAGTTGTGGAAGCCCTGCGGGAACATCGCCGCCAGCGCCGGGAAATTGCTGGTCAGGTGCGGCGAGGCGAGCAGCGCGTACATGTAGGCGCCGACGGCGTAGAAGGCGATGTAGCCGAGGTCGAGCAGGCCGGCGAAGCCGACGACGATGTTCAGGCCGAGGGCCAGCATCACGTACAGCGCGGCGAACGCGAGCGCCCGGACCCAGGCATTGCCCATCGTGCCGACGACGAACGGCAGCGCGACGAGGACGGCGGCGACCACGAAGGTCGCGGCGATGGCGGCGCCCGGCCGGTTGCGCAGCGACGGGAAGAACAGCGTCACCGCGCCGACCTCGAGGAGGCGCCCGGTGCGCTCATGCCCGGTCGGCGACGCGCTCGCCGAGCAGCCCGCTCGGCCGCAGGATCAGTACCGCACAGAGCACGATGAAGGCGAACACGTCCTGGTAGTGGGAGCCGAGCACGCCGCCGGTCAGGTCGCCGATGTATCCGGCGCCGAGCGCCTCGATCAGCCCGAGCAGCAGGCCGCCGACCATGGCGCCGGGGATGTTGCCGATGCCGCCGAGCACGGCGGCGGTGAACGCCTTCAGCCCGGGCATGAAGCCCATGTAGAAGTGCGCCACGGAGTACGTCGCGGCGAGCATCACGCCGGCGACCGCCGCCAGCGACGCGCCGATGGCGAACGTGATCATGATGACCATGTTCGGGTCGACGCCCATCAGGCCGGCCACGCGCGGGTTCTCGGCGGTGGCACGCATGGCGCGGCCGAGCTTGCTGCGGTTCACCAGCACCATCAGCCCGATCATGATCAGCGCCGACAGGCCGATCACCACGAGCTTGGTGACCGTTACCGTGGCGCCGAACAACTGGATCGGGTCCGACGGCAGCAGCGAGGGAAAGGTCATGTAGTTGCGGCCCCAGACGAGCATTGCCACCGTCTGCAGCACGATCGACACGCCGATGGCCGTGATCAGCGGTGCGAGCCTCGGCGCGCCGCGCAGCGGCCGGTAGGCGACGCGCTCGATGACCAGGCTGGTCACGATGCAGGTCGGGATCGCCACGACGATGCCGGCGACGAGCAGCAGCCAGCCGGGCAGGTCGGGGAACTTCGCCTGCAGCAGCAGGATGCTGGTCAGGGCCGTCAGCGCGCCGATCATCAGCACGTCGCCGTGGGCGAAGTTGATCAGGTTCAGGATGCCGTAGACCATCGTGTAGCCGAGCGCGATCAACGCGTACAGGCTGCCGAGCACGAGCCCGTTGATGACCTGCTGGATGAAGGTGTCCATGGCGGAGGTTCCTGCGCGACGCCGCCGCTCGGCGGTCCGGGCGTGCAGGGCGCGATGCTAACAGGCGGCCGACGGCGCCGGCCGGATCAAGCCGGCGCCAGCGTCATCAGGACGGCGTTGCCGCCGGCGGCGGCCGTATTGACGGTGATCGTCTGCTCGACGACCAGCGCGTCGAGCGGGTAGCCGGCGTCGCCGCGGCGCGGCGTGACGACGCGCACGCGCGGCCCGTCGCGCTCGGCGAACCGGCGACGCAGGGCGGCGGCCCGCCCCGCCGGACACAGGACGACGTCGGCGGCGACGGCCGTGACGTCCTGCGCGGCGCTCGCCTGCAGCCGGACCGCCTCGGGCAGCTGCGCCAGCAGGGCGCCGGCGCCGGGCGCGCAGAGCACGGCGTGGTTGCCGGTGACCAGCGCGCTGGCGAGTTGCAGCAGCAGTCCGGCCTCGTCGTCGGCAACGCACAGGGCGCGCCCGCGGGGGAGGAGGCGAAGCCGGTTGGACTCGCCGGTCGGGCCCGGCAGCTCGATGGCCCGTTCCAGCGGGGCCAGCGCGGCCAGTGTCTCGCAGCAACTCCACAGCTCGCCGCACCCGCTCGACCGCGCCCAGCGCTTCAGTTCGTCGAACGCCGGCGGCACAGCGGTGCCGCCGGCGGCCGGCGCTTCCGTGGCACCGGCCTCCCGCCGCAGCCGCGGCAGCATCCGCGGCCCGCCGGCCTTGGGTCCGGTGCCGGACAGCCCCAGGCCGCCGAAGGGCTGCACGCCGACCACCGCGCCGATCAGGTTGCGGTTGACGTAGAGGTTGCCGGCGCGGACGCGGCCGGTGACGAAGTCGATCGTCTCGTCGATGCGGCTGTGCACGCCGAACGTCAGGCCGTACCCGGTCGCGTTGATGGCGTCGATCAGCTTGCCGAGGTCGGCGCGGCGGAACCGCAGCACGTGCAGCACCGGGCCGAAGACCTCGCGATCGAGCTCGGCGAACGAGTCGATCCCGATGAGGGTCGGCGCCACGAAGTGACCCTGCGCCGTGTCGTCGTTCGGCGGCAACCGCAGCACGTGGTGCGTGCTGCGCAGCCGGTCGACGTGCGACTCCAGCCGGGCTTGGGCGTCGGCGTCGATCACGGGGCCGATGTCGGTGGCCAGCCGGGCCGGGTCGCCCACCACCAGCTGGCGCAGCGCGCCGTCGAGCATGTTGGTCACGCGCTCGGCGATCTCTTCCTGCAGGCACAGCACCCGCAGCGCCGAGCAGCGCTGCCCGGCGCTGTCGAAGCTCGACGCCAGCACGTCGGTCACGACCTGTTCGGGCAGGGCGCTCGAGTCGACGATCATCGCGTTCATGCCGCCGGTCTCGGCGACCAGCACGATCTCTTCGTCGGCCGTGCGCGCCGCCAGCTGCCGGTCGATCGACACGGCCACCTCGGTGGAACCGGTGAACAGCACGCCGCGCACGCGCGCGTCGGCGCACAGCAGCGAACCGATGCGGCCATCGCCCGGCAGCAGCTGCAAAGCGGCGCGAGGCACGCCAGCCTCGTGCATCAGGCGCACGGCGCGCGCGGCGATCAGCGGCGTCTGCTCGGCCGGCTTGGCCACGACGACGTTGCCGGCGGCGAGCGCGGCGGCGACCTGGCCGACGAAGATCGCGAGCGGGAAGTTCCACGGGCTGATGCAGACGACCAGGCCCAGCGGGCGCCCGTCGTCGTCGACACCGGGTTCGCGCAGCCGGGCGGCGTAGTAGCGGCAGAAGTCCACGGCCTCCCGCACCTCGCCCAGCGCGTTGGCGAGCGTCTTGCCGGCCTCGTGCACGGCGAGCCACATCAGTTCGGCGCGATGCGCCTCCAGCTGATCGGCGGCGCGATCGAGCAGCCGGGCCCGGCCGCGGGCGTCGACCGCCGACCAGTGCGTCGTGTGCGCCTGCGCGGCGGCCAGTGCGGCCTCCACGTCGCCCCGGACGGCCTCCTGCACATATCCGATGACGTCGACCCCGCGTGCCGGATTGCGTATCGCCCGCGGCGCGTCGCCGCCGGCGCTGCCGTCGGCGAGGATCGGCGACGCGTGCCAGGGATGGCGCCTCGCGTTCGCGAAGGCCTCCTCGAGCGCGAGCAGGGTCGCGTCGTCGTTCAGATCGATGCCTGAAGAGTTGCTCCGGTCGGGTTCGAACAGGTCTGCGGGCAACGGGATGCGCGGATGCGGCGCGCCGCCGTCGGCGGCCGCCTGCTGCACCGGGTCGCACAGCAGCTGGTCGATGCTGATTGCCGGGTCGAGAATCTGGTTGACGAACGACGAGTTCGAGCCGTTCTCCAGCAGCCGGCGAACCAGGTAGGCGAGCAGCGTTTCATGGCTGCCGACCGGCGCGTAGATGCGGCAGGCGACGTCGAGCCGGTCCCGCCCCAGGACCTGGTCGTAGAGCGACTCGCCCATGCCGTGCAGGCACTGGAATTCGTAGTGCGTCACCCCGGCCGCACGCGCCAGTTCGCGCACGCTGGACAGTGTCAGCGCGTTGTGGGTGGCGAACTGCGGATAGACGACGTCGGCGGCGGCCAGCAGGCGCCGGGCGCAGGCGAGGTAACACACGTCGCTGTGGACCTTGCGCGTGAAGACCGGATAACCCGCCTGCCCTTCGACCTGGGCGCGCTTGATCTCGCTGTCCCAGTACGCGCCCTTGACGAGGCGCACCGAAAGACGTCGCCCGCTGCGCCGTGCCAGGTCGACGATCCAGTCGATCACGCCCGGGGCGCGCTTCTGGTAGGCCTGCACCACCACGCCGAGGCCGTTCCAGCCGGCGAGCGAGGGTTCGGTCGCAAGACGCTCGGCGATGTCGAGCGACAGGTCGAGCCGCTCGCTTTCCTCCGCATCGATCGCCAGTCCCATGTCCTGGCCAAGCGCCAGCAGGCACAGCTCGCGAACGCGCGGCAGCAACTCGGCCAGCACCCGGTCGCGCTGGGCGCGGCAGTAGCGGGGATGCAGCGCCGAGAGCTTGACCGAGATCCCTGGTCCGACCTCTGGGCCGAGGCGGGCGCCGGTGGCGCCGATCGCGCCGATCGCCGACCGGTACGCGGCGAAGTAGGCATCTGCGTCGGCGGCCGTCAGGGCCGCCTCGCCGAGCATGTCGAAGGTGAAGCGGTAGCCGAGCTTGCGCCGCTGGCGAGCGTTGGCCAGCGCCTCTTCGATGGTCTGCCCGGTGACGAACTGCTGGCCGAGCAGGCGCATCGCCAGGTCCACGCCCCTTCGGATCAGCGGTTCGCCGCCGCGGGCGATCAGCTGTGTCAGGCTGCGCCCGAGATTCTCGTCGCTGTGCGTGGCCACGAGGCTGCCGGTGATCATCAGCCCCCAGGCGGCAGCGTTGATGAACAGCGACCGGCTGCGGCCGAGATGCGCGCGCCAGTCGCCGCGGCTGACCTTGTCGCGGATCAGCGCATCGGCTGTGGCGGTGTCGGGGATCCGCAGCAGCGCCTCCGCCAGGCACATCAATGCGACGCCCTCGCTGCTCGACAACGAGAACTCGCGCATCAGCGCGTCGACGCCCCCGGATCGGCCGCGCTGCTGGCGCAGGTTGGAGATGAGTCCTCGCGCGACCTCGCTCGCCGCCTGCCGCTGGGACGGCGACAGCCCGGCCTCGGCAAGGAGGGGTCGCAGGATGGCGGGTTCGTCGGCCCGCGTCGCCGCCGCGATCGCGCGGCGCAGTTCGTCAGCGCTCATGCCCACCTCGAGGTCGACGGCAGGAGGCGACAGCCGCCGGGGCGGATTCTAGGCACGGCTCCGTGCTGCCGGCGCCGGAGCAAAAACGGCACCCGAAGGTGCCGTTTGCTGCTGATTCGGAAGATCGCTCAGCGCGAGGTCGAGATGTACTCCAGCTTGCCGTCCTTGACCCGGAACATCGAGATGGCGCCGTTCTTGATGTCGCCCTTCTCGTCGAACGCGATCTGGCCAGTGACGCCGGTCATGTTGGTCTTGGCGACCTCCTCGGCGATCTTCGGCTTGTCCGGTCCGCCGGCGCGCTTGATCGCATCGGCGATCACGTACACGGCGTCGTAGGAATACGGCGAGTAGATCTGCACGTCCTGGTTGAACTTGGCCCGGTACTTGGTCTTGAACTCCTCGCCCTTGGCCAGCTTCTCGACCGCCTCGCCGGCCATCGAGCAGGTCAGCACGCCGGCGGCGTCGCCGGCCAGCTTGATGAACTCGGGCGAGCACACGCCGTCACCGGCCAGCATCGGCGCCTTGATGCCGAGCTGCTTCATCTGCTTGGCCATCGGACCGGCCGTGGCATCCATGCCGCCGTACATCAACACGTCCGGCTTGGCGGAGCGGACCTTGGTCAGGAT
>Ga0316629_10000206_pt1 | contig 11194 bp, 8 predicted proteins | sample OWC_May_M1_C1_D1_FD_207654 | JGI IMG/M metagenome (GOLD analysis project Ga0316629, IMG submission 207654) | Wetland soil microbial communities from Old Woman Creek delta, Ohio, United States - OWC_May_M1_C1_D1_A | ecosystem: Environmental > Terrestrial > Soil > Wetlands | place: USA: Ohio... | reverse complement strand
CATCGACTTCCGAAGGATACCCGAGTCGTGGCGCGATCGGTTCTTGGTGGGCTTCACCATGAATATGGACTGGAGAGGCTAGCAGCGTGACCGAACGGATGTTTTTGCGGACGACAGGTCCTGACGATGCCCCAGGTCATCCCGGTCCACGCGGCCGAGCGCTTCGAATTCGCGGGGAACGCTGCCCCGACGGTGCAGACGCCATCGACGATTCAATTGCTCGCGTTGTTCGCACTGGAGCTGGAAGCGCGGGGGTTCGAGGTAGTTCCAGACGAGCAGTAGGGTGGTCTCCATCCCGCGGCGTCACGTCTCCGCCGTCGGCTTCCTGCGTTGGTGCGCGAAAAGGGATGGAAATGGATCGGGCTAGAAGGTCACCGGCTCCGATGAGTGCGATCCCTCGACCTCGGAGGCCGGTGTGTCGTGCGTGCGTGCGCCGTCAGCGGAAGGGAGTGGGGTTGCATGCGACTCCGACAGCGGCAGCAGTGGAGGTGCAAGAGCGTCGGGGATGAGGGCGCTTCGCGCGTCCTCGCAGACCTCGGAAGGCTGTGCGTCCCGCGCGAACGCGTCATCGACGGGAGGAGGCGGCGCAGCGCTCGACTCCGACGGCGGAAGCGTTGGAGGCGCGGGAAGGTCGGGTACAACGGAGATCTGGTCCGACCTGACCGGCTTTTCGGCGAGTGGCGCGCATTCGGACGACGCAGGCGGCTCGACAGTATCCGTCAACGGAACTGTTGGGGGCGACGGAAGATCCGGATTGGATGAGGCCCGGTCGGGCTTGGCCGGCGATTCGGGCTGCGAAGCCGGCGCAGCAGACGCCGGCGTCTCGAACGCCGGCGTGGCGTCAACGGGCGCGGGCGCCGGTGCCGGAGGCGCAATGGTCGCAATCGGCGGTTGGACAGAGACCGACGCCTGTCGAAAGCCACGCCGCCGGCTTTTGGCCTCGAGCGGCTTGCTACGGCCACTGAGCAACGGGTGAACGACGTCCAGGGCCGCCAGGAACTCGGCATAGAAGTTCTTCGAGGCGAATCCGAAGCGGGGGCCGTTGTAGCGAGCGACGATGTCCTCGATGGCCTTGCTGCCCACGGCCTCGCTGGCCGCCTGTATCCCGGCGTGGCCGTGGTTGTATGCGACGATGGCCAGCGGCCAGGAGCCGAGCGCAGTGTAACTATTCTTGAGGTGATGCGCCGCGGCCTCGGTCGCCCGGAGGGGATCGCGCCGATCGTCCCGTTTCCGCGTGATGGTGAGATACCGCTTGCCGGTGGGTTTGATAAACTGCCATAGCCCAACCGCGCCGGCCTTGGACTTCGCAGCCGGGTTGAAGGTAGACTCGACCAGCGGGAGGGCAGCCAGTTCCGGCGGCACGTCATGCCGTTTGAGGATAGTCACGATCTTCGGCAAGAGCTTCTGCGCCCGCTGTAGGCCTTCGTCTACTTTCTCGCGCAATCCCTGCTGGACGCGGATGTTCTCTGCGGCCCGCCGCAGACTGTCGGGCCCGCATGGGCATTCCCACAGTGCGGCTAGCCTGCGTCCCTCGGCTCCGAGGTCGTCCGGGCTGATGCCGGCGGCCAGTTGGATGAGTATGTCTCTGTATCTCCCGCGGACGCGCTCGATTTCGGGCTTGGCCAACTGTTCCGCCCGCGCTTGGCTGGCCTTCTCGGGGACGCGCACGACGTCGTAGATCACGCCCAAGTTATCGCGGTCGTGCAAGACGAAGTCCCCGACGCCGTGCTCGGTGTAGACCTGCTTCCAAAAGGCGACGTTGGGGGTGAGAGCCACAGGTTCGGGGAAGTGGGGATTCTGCACCCTGGCGACATCGGCCGCGGCCAATCGCGGCAGGACCAAAAGGAGGGTGCAGAGAACAACCGCCGTCACGGGGCCCCAAACGAGGGATCTGCGCATGCCGCCTCCAGGCCTGGAAACCGTCTTTCGCCACACCGTCCGGGCCATCTACTACCAGACGTCGCCGGAGACCGCAAGAAATATCCACGGGTTGCACGGTCAGGCGCGCGACGGTCCCTGCCTTGCGACGCCATGGGGCGGGTCCTTCCGCTGCCGGATTCGCCTTGACAGCGGAGGCGGTGGTGATACTGTCTGCACGGCCTGCAGAGGTGCAAGGGACCAGGATGTCGTACGGCTAGGGCGGCGATGTCGGGTCTCTTCACGCGGCGAGCCTGGTATGGGCCGAGGTGACCGATATCGCACGCCTCGCGCGTGGTCCTCGAACGCCGGACCTCCCACCAGAGAAAATCTGTGACGATCCGAACGAAGCTCTTCTTTGGCTACCTGGTCTTCACGGCCACCCTCGTTGTGCTGGGCGGGTGGAGCGCGTGGCATCTCCGTGAAATGGGCGGGGTGTCGCGAAATATCATTGCGAATAACTACGACTCGGTTATCGCCGCACAGGATATGCGCGACAGCCTAGAGCGCCAGAATTCTGCGGCCCTCTTTGTCCTTCTCGGGCAAGAAGAGCGGGCCCTGAGCCAACTGAGTGAATACCGTCGCAGGTTCGACACGAGCTTCCAGAGCGCGGCAAATAACATTACGGAGCCAGGTGAAGGCGAGATCATCGAGACCATTCGCCGCGACCGTGACGCCTACTACAAGCAGGTTGACGTTTTTCTCGCAGAGATCCAAGCGCTTCGGAGACCTGCTGGGCATTTGTCCGATGGTTTGCGGGAAGGGGCACCCGGCGCAAGCGAGGGGTTTCTGCGGCTCGAACCACTCATCAACCGACTGCGGGTGGACTGTGATAATCTTCTACAGATCAACCAGCGCGCGATGGTGGCGAAGTCCGAGGCGGCCGCCGGCGTCGCCCAACGGTGGTTTCTCACGACGCTGGGCATCGCCGTCTCTCTCGTCGTGGCAGGCCTTGCCTTTGCCGTGTTTCTGGCGAACCGGATCGTGGGGCCGCTGCGCGAGCTGACGGAGACGGCCGCCCGGATCGCGACCGGCGATCTCGACGCGAAGGCGAGGGTGAGCTCGCGGGACGAGGTCGGCATCCTCGCCGCCGGCTTCAATACCATGGCGGAACGCATCCGGCAGTTGCGTCGGTCGGATTTGGGGAAACTCGTCGTGGCTCAGCAGACGACCGAGGCGGCTATCGATTCCCTCTATGATCCGGTGATCATCACGGATGCGGAGGGCGCCGTGGCAAAGCTCAATCCGGCTGCCGAGGAGCTCTTCGGCACCGAGGCTGCCAACGTCGGCAAGCCCGTAGGGGAGATCGCGCGCGACAGTCGGATCCCCGTGGCCGTTGCCGAGGCCTTGAGCTCGCAGCGCCCGGTGGCGGGGGAAGAGGCGGCTTCGGTGTTGCCCTTGGACGTGGACGGAACCGAGCGGGCGTTCCGGCTTCGCACGACGCCGATGCGGGATGAAGAGGGGCGCCTCCTCGGAGCCGTCACCCTTTTGGAGGACATCACGCATCTGCGGGAGATTGATCGCCTCAAGTCCGAGTTCATCGCCACCGCCTCGCACGAGCTTCGCACCCCGCTGACCAGCGTCCAGATGGGCGTCCATCTGCTGCTGGAGGGGGCGACCGGTGGTCTCACCGAGAAGCAGCGGGAGCTGCTGCAGGCGTGTAAAGAGGACTGCGAACGCCTGGAGCGGCTCATGCGGGATCTCCTGGATCTGTCCAGGATCGAGGCGGGGAAGCATATCCCGCAGCTCTCGCCCATCCGCGTCGCCGAGCTGGTTGCTGCGAGCACCGATCCGCTCCGCGCCCAACTCGATGCCAAAGGACTCTCCTTTGCCGCCGAGGTTCCGCCGGAACTGCCCTCCGTTCTGGCCGACCGGGCCCAGATCGAGCGGGTCCTCACCAATCTGGTCAGCAACGCGCTCCGTCACACCGATCGCGGCGGCCTCATCCGCGTAAGCGCCGTCCGCCGCCAGGGGCATGTCGCCATCTCTGTGAAGGATACCGGCCACGGCATCCCGCCCGAGTATTTGGCGCACATTTTCGAGAAGTTCATCCGGGTCCCCGATGCTCCATCCGGGGACGCCGGACTAGGCCTGGCCATCTCAAAACGCATCGTCGAGGCCCACGGTGGCAAGATTGTCGTCCAATCCGAAGTCGGACGCGGCACGACATTCACTTTCACCCTGCCGATGGCAGGTTGATGGCCGGCGATGGGGCTCAACAGACAGCCGAGGAGTGCAGCATGGCGAAACGGATTCTGATCATCGATGACGAAGAGCACATCCGCCGGGTGATGCGGATGACCATGGAGGCGGCGGGCCATGAAGCCGGCGAGGCGGCCGATGGTTATCGGGGATTGGAGGCGTTCGGCGACGGCTCCGCCTGGGACGCGGTGCTGCTGGATCAGAAGATGCCCGGCATGGACGGCCTGGAGACTCTCCGGCGGATGAAAGAGCGGAACCCGGGTGCGCGGGTGATCATGGTCACGGCGTACGCGTCCATCGAGCTCGCCGTGGATGCTATGAAACTCGGCGCCACCGATTTCGTGCGCAAGCCGATGACGCCGGAGACTCTCCGCAACGCGGTGACGGCGGTACTGGCAAAGCCGGTCGTCTTTACTCCGGTCACGGTGGAGCCCACGACTCAGCAACCGGCGGCGGAGATTGCGCCACCGATCAGCCGCCTCACCCTGAACGGCTTCCGTTTCTGGGCCGACCCAAATGCCAAGGAGTGGCAGCGGCGTGAGCCAGGTCAGTGCCGTTTCGTCGTCGAGCATCCCGACGGCCGCCAGCAAGGCATGGTTGCGGAGATCACCGCGGAGGCGGTCGACTTCGTTGAGCGCGCAACCCATCGCCGATTTCCGCCCGAGAGCGCGTTCTGGACTTCACTCGCCGAACGCTGCCTTAACGCCATCCTGTGGAACGAAGGGCGCGTACCTCCAGGCGGGAAGGTGACCATCACGGCCAAAGACTTCGATCACGACCGCGTGCAGATGGCAAGGCTCTGGGAGGATTAGAGGGGACAATGGGGCAACGATGTCTTAGCGGCGGACCGACCGGGTCGGGCAAGCGTGCACGGCAAGGCGCGGGGTGACGCCTCCCGCCTTGCGCGATTTCAGTCCTTCGCGTCCTGCCAGAGCCGTTGAAACTCCCGTATGAATCGGGCCACCACGTCGCGGTCGTCGAACAGGACCAGGTTCTCGTAATTTGCCCGCTCCGCTGTGTTCGTCCAGTTGTAGGATCCGGTCGCCACGAGGCCGTTGTCGAAGACGGCAAATTTGTGGTGCATCAAGCTCTGATCGGAAATCCCAAGCGACCGCACCTCGACACCCTTCTCGCGTAAAATCCGCATGGCTGGCCCTCCCGTCGCGGCCCTCTCTTTATCGGTGAGGACCCGGACGTGCACGCCTCGATTCTTGGCCGCTGTCAACGCCTGGGCCAGCTCCACGGACGTGAGCTGGAACACCGCCACGTCGATCCGCTGCCGGGAATCCCGGATAGCGCGTAGCAGGTGCCGGCGGATGCCTTCGTCCGGAGAAAAATGGACCTCGGCCGGGGAGACCGTGCCGGGCAAGACCACGGCGAGCAAGACCGCGACGAGCATGACTAGGCATACCTTCCGAGGGAGGACGGCGGAGGAGATACAAGGGAACAGTCGAGTGGCACGCCGAGGACTGCACGTAGAGATCACGCCGGCATTCTACGGGGCGCGGCGGCCCGGGGTCAAGCGAGTCGAGGTCAGTCGCCGAGGTGATAGGGCACGCTCACGCTGACCTTGCCCGGCCGGAAGAGCAGGGCGGCTTTGATGAGCAGGGCGGTTTGGTTGTGCAGGAAATGCTGCCACCAGTGGGACGGCACGAATTCGGGAATGACCACCGTCAGGTAGCGGCCTTCGCCTTGGCGCTCCATCCGGTCGATGTAGTCTAGAAGAGGTCGGATGATCGATCTGTAGGGAGATTCCAGCACGACCAAGGGGACATCCGGCGCCCACTCCGCCCACTTCAGCCGCAGCTTGGTTGTCTGCGTCGGGTCCAGGTCCACCGTCAAGGCCGTCACGTTGGGAGAAATGGACCGCGCATATTCCAGCGCCTCCACCACGCCCCTGTGAATGCCGGCCACCAGCACCACAACCGGATTCTTGCCGATCCGCGGACGCCGAGCGCCGGCCAGGGACAACTGCTGTGCGACCTCGGCATAGTGCCGATGAATTCTCTGAAGTCCCAACACGATCAACGGGATCAGCACGATGACCATCCAGGCCCCGTGGGTGAACTTCGAGATGGCGATGACGACAGTCACGACACCTGTCGTGAGAGCGCCTAGGCCGTTCAGGAGGATGTGATGGGGCGCCGGACGCTCCTCCTTGAGCCAGTGCCGCACCATGCCGGCCTGTGAGAGGGTGAAGGAGAGGAAGACGCCAACGGCGTAGAGGGGAATGAGAGCGTGCGTGCTCCCCTGGAAGGCCACTAGCAGGACGATGGACAGTCCGGCCAGGATGATGATCCCGTTGCTGAAGACCAGGCGATCGCCCCGGTTGGCCATCTGCCGCGGCATGAAGCCGTCCCGGGCCAGAATTGAGGAGAGGCGGGGGAAATCCTGGAAGGACGTGTTCACGGCCAGGAACAGGATGACCGCTGTGGCCGCCTGGATGTTGTAATAGAGGATGCCCTCGCCCATGGCCGCCCGGGCCAGCATGGAGACGACCGTCTCGGCCTCTTTCGGCGTGACGTGATAGAGGTGGGCCAGGTAGGCCATCCCGAGGGAGGTCGCGCCCAGAATAGAGGCCATCCAGACAAGGGTGATGCTGGCGTTCTTTGGCTCCGGCGGTCGAAACGCCGGAATGCCGTTGCTCACCGCCTCGATGCCGGTCAGCGTGGCGCACCCCGAGGAGAAGGCGCGCAGGATCAGGAACAGGCCGATGGCCTCGGTGGCCTGGATGTGTTCCGTTGGATACGGCTGAACCGTCCCCGTCACGATCCGGTAACCCCCGGCGAGGAGCAGCGTGCCGAGGCTGCCGATGAACCAGTAGGTGGGAATGGTAAAGAGGTTTCCCGACTCATGCACGCCCCGGAGATTGGCGATGGTGACGGCAATGACAGTGACGACGCAGATGAGGACTCGCCACGAGAATAGCGCCGGAAACGCCGACGTGACGGCGGCAACCCCTGCCGCGGTGCTCACCGCCACGGTGAGGACATAATCGATGAGGAGGGCCGCCCCCGCAACGAGGCCGGGAAGCGTTCCCAGATTATCCTTGGCAACGATGTATGACCCGCCACCGGACGGATACGCGTGAATCGTCTGCCAGTAGGAAGCGGCCACGATCCCCACCAGGATGACGATGCCGACCATGATGGGGAAGGAATAGGCAATGGCGGCGGCGCCGGCGGCCACCAGGACCAGCATGATCTCCTCGGTGCCGTAGGCGACCGAGGACAGAGCGTCGGAGGCAAAGACGGCGAGGCCTGAGATCATCCCGAGCCGCTCGTGCTTCTCTGCGGCGGTGGCCAGGGGCTGGCCAAGGAGCATTCGTTTCAAGGGGCTTGGCATGCATCACTCCAGGTGAATAGTGGGAGCGGCTACTCAGCGGCGAGGCGGTATCCGACACCGGCTTCCGTGAGGATGTAGCGGGGACGCGCGGGGTCTTTCTCCAGTTTGTGCCGTAGCTGGGCCGCATACACGCGGAGGTAATGAGCCTGCTCGGCCTGATTGGGGCCCCACGCTTCGGTCAGGAGTTGCTTGTGCGTCAGCACCTTGCCGGCATGTTTGACCAGCATGGTCAGAAGACGGTACTCGATGGGTGTCAAGTGCACCTCGCGCTCGCCCACATAGACGTGTCGTTTGGCAAGGTCCACTCGCAGGTCTCCCACCGAGAAGACGGACTCGCCGCCCTCGCCCGCAAGCTGGGTGGCATGGCGGAGCGCCACCCGGATTCGCGCGAGCAGTTCGCCCATACTGAAAGGCTTGCTCACGTAATCATCGGCACCCGCATCCAGCGCACTGATCTTGTCCCCCTCTTGTCCCCGCGCCGAGAGGATGATCGTGGGCACCGCGCTCCACTCCCGGATGCGGCGGATGACCGCCACGCCGTCCATGTCGGGGAGGCCCAAATCGAGGATGACCAGATCGGGTTGCCTTGCGGCCACCTCGCGCAGCCCGTCCTCCCCATTCGCCGCCTCGACGAGGCGAAAGCCATGGCTGGTGAGCGCGGCCCGCAGGAACCGGCGGATTTGCGGCTCATCCTCGATCACCACGATCTGCGGAGCGACTGTGGAGGACGCAGCCGCCTCAGGCTGCCCAACCATATCAACCATCCGTCGCCTCGATCGCGGGCGGGTTCTCCGTTAACGGTATGGTAAACCGGAAGGCCGCGCCGCCGCCCTCCCGGTTCTCGGCCCAAATTCGGCCGCCGTGCACCTCGACGAATCCTCGACAAATGGCCAAGCCCAGCCCGGAGCCTCGACCAGGCGACTGCCCCCGATAGAATTTCTCGAAGACGCGCTGCTCCAGGCCGGGCGCGAGGCCCGGGCCGCGGTCCGCGACCTCGACTCGGACTCCGCTGTTATCCACGCGCGCGCTGATCTCGATAGGACTTCCGTCTGGCGTGTACTTCAGGGCGTTGTCCAAGAGGTTGATGAAGATCTGTTCGATGAGCACGGCATCCACGGGCACGAACGGCATGTCCTCGGGAAGGCGGACGTCCACGGGCCGTTCGCCCAGTCGGTGGCTCAGGCGGCCGAGGGCAATACCCACGATTTCCTCCAAGGAATGCCACTCCCTGCGAACCGGGACGGCGCCGGACTCCAGACGCGTCATATCGAGTAAATTCTGCACCAGTCGGCCCAATCGCTCGGCCTCTTCGCGGATCGCCTCGAGGAGTTCGCGTTGATCGGTGAGGCTGAGTGCTGGTCCCGACTGCAGCAGCGCACTGGCCGCCCCCGTGATGGCTGAGAGGGGTGTGCGCAGATCGTGCGACACGGAGCTGAGTAGCGAGCTGCGCAGCTTCTCCGCCTCCATGCGCACCTGGGCTCCATGCGCTTCCTCGGCGAGCAGGGTGCGCTCCAGCGCCAGGGCGGTCTGGTTGGTGAACGTTTCCATCTGGTGAAGCTGTTCGGGAGTCTCCAGGGCATGGGGCTCGGCCGGCCGGATACCCAGTACGCCGATGGGTCCTCGCGAGGCCGCCAGCGGCAAGTAAAGAGCCCGGGCGCCCGGCAGAGTTCCGGTTCCGCGCCCCGCGGGCTGGTTGTGCTCGAAGACCCAGCGGCTCACGCCCAGTTCGGTAGGGTCCAATTGGAAACCTCTTGGATGACTCTGGGGCACCAAAACGCCCGCATGATCGCGAAGGAGGACCTGGACCTGCCCGCGGAACACTTCGCCGATGTGCCGGACGGCAGCCTCCAGGATGTTTGTGACACCGCGCGTGCCCGCCAGCTCTCGACTCAACGCGTACAAGGCCGCTGTGCGCCGCTCGCGCTGGGCGGCCGCCTCGGCCAGCCAACGGATGCGAACGGTGAAGCCGCTGATGACGAGGGCGACGACCAGCATCACCGCGAAGGTCACGAAGTACTGCGTGTCGCTCACGGCGAAGGTCAGATAGGGCGGGACGAAGAAGAAGTCGAAGGCCGCGACGCTGAGGATCGAGGCGAGGATCGAGGGCCCAGGCTCCGACCGCGAGGCCACCAGGACCACGCCGAGCAGGTAGACCATGATGAGGTTGGATAACTCGAAGTAGGGCAGCATGATCCAGGCAAGGCCGGTGCAGAGCGTGACGATACCCGTCGCGCGGGCGTACGGTAGCCAGCGACGGCTGCGACCTGCGCGAGGGGCTACATAGGGAACGTTGGCGGACTCCTCCCCGCTGATGACATACACGTCCGTGTCGCCGGCCCCGCGGATCAGATCGTCCGCGATGGTGCCAAACAGGCGGTGTCGCCAGCGGCGGTGCTCGGGTTTGCCGACGACGATCTTGCTGGCGTTACGACGCCGCGCGTGGGCCAGGATTTCATCGCTTACACGAAAGCCACTCAGCACGGCGGTCTCGGCCCCGAGTTGTTCCGCGAGACGCAGAGTCTCCGCCACCCGGGCTTGATCCACATCGGAGAGGCGCGCGTGTGCGGGCGTTTCCACATACGCAACGATCCACTCCGCGCGTAGGGTATCGGCGAATCGCTTGGCCGCGCGCACGACCCGTACGGAGTGGGGGCCGGCGCCCACACAGGCAATGACGCGTTCCGTCACCGGCCAGGTCTTGCCGATGGCGTGGTCCCGCATGTAGTCGCGCATCTGCACGTCCACGCGGTCGGCAGTGCGGCGCAGGGCCAGCTCGCGCAGCGCGATGAGGTTTCCCTTCCGGAAGAAGTTCCGCGCCGCCTCGGCGGCCTGCTCGGGGACGTAGACCTTTCCGTCCTTCAGGCGCTGCAGGAGGTCTTCGGGCGGAAGGTCGATCAGCTCGACCTCGTCGGCCTGCTCCAGGACGGAGTCGGGGAGCGTCTCGCGCACGACCACGCCTGTGATCTGGGCCACTACATCGTTCAGGCTTTCCACATGCTGGACGTTGAGCGTGGTGTAGACGTGAATGCCGGCCTCCAGCAGCTCCATGACATCCTGCCAGCGCTTGGCGTGGCGGCTGCCGGGGGCGTTGGTGTGCGCCAGCTCATCCACCAGGACGAGCGTCGGGCGTCGTGTGAGCGCGAGGTCCAGGTCGAACTCTGTCAGAACCTGACCGCGGTATTCGATGGGACGCCGCGGCAGGACGTCGAGGCCGGTCAAGAGGGCTTCCGTTTCCGCGCGACCGTGAGTGTCCACCCAACCGACGATCACGTCCACACCCTCGCTCTTCCGTTCGCGCGCCGCCTGGAGCATGGCGTACGTCTTTCCCACCCCAGCCACCGCACCCAGGAAGACCTTCAAGCGCCCTCGGTGCGCGTGGGCCTCCTCGGCCTTTATGCGGTCGAGCAGCGCGTCAGGATCGGGCCGGCTCTCCAACATGGAGCAAGCTCCTACCGGTGCTGCGGACTACACAGATCGCTATCGAGGGGCAGTCTACCACAGCCATTTTGGCCTCTTCCAGAGCGTTCTTATCTCTTTCTTTTGGGTAAGCAACCCGGAGCAATGACGCCATCTTGACTTGTCCTAGACAGCGGCTCGGACACCCTCGCCCCCCAATATTTCAAGAGCTTCCGGCCGCCCGGCGGCCCGGTTCGGCCGCCGCCGGCCTTTCGCTCTTGATCGCGGATTGACCTTCGGCGTCCGTCTTTCGACGGCCTCTTGACTAGCGGAC
>Ga0316629_10000203_pt1 | contig 11268 bp, 4 predicted proteins | sample OWC_May_M1_C1_D1_FD_207654 | JGI IMG/M metagenome (GOLD analysis project Ga0316629, IMG submission 207654) | Wetland soil microbial communities from Old Woman Creek delta, Ohio, United States - OWC_May_M1_C1_D1_A | ecosystem: Environmental > Terrestrial > Soil > Wetlands | place: USA: Ohio... | reverse complement strand
CCTTCGTGATCGCCGCGGTGAGCGTGGTCTTCCCGTGGTCGATGTGGCCGATGGTCCCGACGTTCATGTGCTCTTTCGTCCGTTCGAACTTGGCTTTGGCCATGCGCGTGTCTCCCTGCGGGGGGGCATCCCGACGGGCGCCCCCAACCTCCCCGCGCCTCGGCGCGGGCGTCTGGCTGGCGATCGAGGCGGCTACGCGACCGCGCGACCGCCCACTTTCGCGACGATCTCCTCGGCGATCTGGGCCGGCACTGGCTGGTACCGGGCAAACTGGAACGGGGTGTGGCTGGCGCGCCCCTGCGTGGCCGAGCGGAGATCGGTGGCGTAGCCGAACAGTTCCGCCAGCGGCACCTCGGCGCGCACCACCTGCGCTGCCGGACGCGCCTCGATCTCCAACACGCGCCCGCGGCGCGAGTTGAGGTCGCCGATCACTTGCCCCACGAATTCCTCAGGGACGATCACGTCGAACCGCATGATGGGCTCCAGCAGGCTCGGCTTGGCCCGCCGAGCCCCGTCCTTGAAGGCCATGGAGCCGGCGATCTTGAACGCCATCTCCGACGAGTCGACCTCGTGATAGGAGCCGTCGTACAGGATGACGCGGGCGTCCACCACCGGATACCCCGCCAGGACGCCCCCCTCCATCGCCTCCCGGATCCCCTTTTCCACGGGCGGGATGTACTCCTTCGGGATCGTCCCCCCGATGATCTTGTTCGCGAACTCGAAGCCGCCGCCGGGCAGGGGTTCGAGCTGGATCTTCACGTGGCCGTACTGTCCGCGACCCCCCGTCTGGCGGATGAACCGACCCTCGGCGGAGACCGGCACGGTGATCGTCTCGCGGTAGGCCACCTGCGGCTTGCCGACGTTGGCCTCCACGCGGAACTCGCGCAGCAGGCGGTCCACGATGATCTCCAGGTGCAGTTCGCCCATACCCGAGATGATGGTCTGGCCCATCTCCTCGTCGGTCGTGGCGCGGAATGTCGGGTCCTCGTTGGCCAGGGTGGCCAGGGCCAGCGACAGCCGCTCCTGGCCGTCCTTGGTCTTCGGCTCGATGGCAACGGAGACCACGGGCTCGGGGAACTCGATGGCCTCCAAGACGATGGCCTTGTTCTCTTGGCAAAGCGTGTCGCCGGTCTTAGCGTTCCGAAGCCCCACGGCCGCGGCAATGTCGCCCGCCGAGACTCGCTTGATCTCTTCCCGCTTGTTGGCGTGCATGCGAAGGAGACGCCCCACGCGCTCCTTGGTTCCGCGCGTGGAGTTGTAGATGTAGGAGCCGGAATCCAGCGCCCCCGAGTACACCCGGAAGTACGCCAGTTGCCCCACGAAGGGGTCGGCCATGATCTTGAACACCAGGGCCGAGAACGGCGCGCTCTCCGTCGCCTCGCGGCGCTCCACCCCGCCCGACTTGGGGTTCTTCCCCTCCACCGCCGGGAGGTCCAGGGGTGACGGCAGGTAGGCCACCACCGCGTCCAGCAGCGGCTGCACCCCCTTGTTCTTGAAGGAGGCGCCGCACAGGACCGGCACCACGTGCTGGGCCAGCGTCGCCTTTCGCAGGGCCGCCTGGATGTCGGCCACCGTGACCGGCTCGCCGGCCACATACGTTCGCATGAGCCGCTCGTCCTGATCCGCCGTCGCCTCCAGAAGCTTCTCGCGCGCCTGCTGGGCGGCGCCCAAGAGCTCCGCTGGGATCTCCGCCTCGTGGAAGGCCGCCCCCAGGGTCTCCTCGTCCCACACGATGGCCTTCATCGCCACGATGTCCAGGACCCCTTTGAACTTGTCCTCCTTCCCGTAGGGAAGCTGGACGCACACCGGGTTGGCCCCCAAGCGCTCGGCGATCATGGCCACCGCCCGCTCGAAGTCGGCCCCCGTGCGGTCCATCTTGTTGATGAAGGCGATGCGCGGGACGTGGTACTTGTCCGCCTGGCGCCAGACCGTCTCCGACTGCGGTTCCACGCCGGCCACCGCATCGAACACCGCCACGGCTCCGTCCAGCACGCGCAGGGAACGCTCCACCTCCACGGTGAAGTCCACGTGGCCGGGCGTGTCGATGATGTTGATGCGATGCTCGTTCCAGAAGCACGTGGTCGCGGCGGAGGTGATGGTGATCCCCCGCTCCTTCTCTTGCTCCATCCAATCCATCTCGGTCGAACCCTCGTCCACCTCGCCGAGCTTGTGGGTCTTGCCCGTGTAGTACAGGACCCGCTCGGTAGTCGTGGTCTTGCCGGCATCGATGTGGGCCATGATGCCGATATTTCGGGTTCGCTCGAGGGGCAACGTGTCCGCCACGATGCAATCCTGACCGCCTGGCCGCGTCGGCCGGCGCCGTTACCAGCGATAGTGCGCGAAGGCCTTGTTCGCCTCCGCCATCTTGTGGGTGTCCTCGCGCTTCTTCACCGACGAGCCGCGGTTGTTGGCAGCCTCGATCAACTCCGCCGCCAGCCGCTCCTGCATGGTCTTCTCGGTGCGCTGCCGGGCGTAGCCGATGACCCAGCGCAGCGCCAGCGACGTCCGGCGGTCGGGCCGCACTTCGACCGGAACCTGGTAGGTCGCGCCGCCCACGCGGCGGGACTTGACCTCCACCACCGGCTTGACGTTGTCCACGGCCTGCTTGAACATCTTCTGCGGGTCCATCTTGGTGCGGTCCTCGATGAGGCGCATACAGCCGTAGAAGATCTGCTCCGCCGTGCTCCGCTTGCCCTTGGCCATCATGGAGTTCACGAACTTGGTCACGAGCTTGCTGCCGTAGACGGGATCCGGCAGGATCTCCCGTTTCTCGGCCACCTTTCGTCTCGGCATCCCCGGCTCCTCGCAGCACAGTCCGCGGCCCGGCGGACTCTCGAAGAGAAGAAAACCGGCACTGGGGGACGGAGGGACGCCCCGGACCCCCAGTGCCGGTCTTGTTAACTGGTCTTCGGTCGCTTGGCCCCGTACAGGGATCGCCCCTGCTTCCGGTCGGCCACACCCGCGGTGTCCAGCGCGCCCCGGATGATGTGGTAGCGCACGCCGGGCAGGTCCTTCACGCGGCCGCCCCGGATGAGCACGATGGAGTGCTCCTGCAGGTTGTGGCCCACGCCCGGGATGTAGGTCGTGACCTCGATCTGGTTGGTCAACCGGACCCGGGCCACTTTGCGCAGGGCGGAGTTGGGCTTCTTCGGCGTCGTAGTGTAAACGCGCACGCACACCCCGCGCTTCTGCGGACAGCTCTGCAGGGCAGGCGCCTTGTGCTTCCTGGGGAGCGCCGCGCGCCCCCGGCGGACAAGCTGTGCAATGGTTGGCATGATCCCTTTTCCGTATCTCTGTCAGAAGAACCGAGGGAGTCTACGTGGGCCCCCCCGGTTTGTCAAGGGGTTTCTCGCCGCTTAGGACAGATTCACGTCCATGACTTGCAGCATCTCCGCGGCGGTCTCTTGATCTTTCAGCGCGACCGCCTCCGTCTCGGCCGGCGGCGGCGGCGCCTCGGGCGTGGCGATGCGCGTGTCGCGGTACCAGCGCATGCCCGTCCCCGCCGGGATCAGGCGGCCCATGATGACGTTCTCCTTGAGGCCGCGCAGTTCGTCCCGCGCCCCGTTGATGCTGGCCTCGGTGAGCACCTTGGTCGTCTCCTGGAACGAAGCCGCCGACACGAAGCTGTCGGTGCTGAGCGACGCCTTGGTGATCCCCAGAAGCATGGCCTCGGCCGTGGCGGGCGCCCCACCCTGCGCGCGCACGCGTCGGTTCTCCTCCTCGAAGAGCGCCTTGTCCACGTGCTCCCCGACCAGGAAGTTGGTGTTCCCCACGCTCTCGATGCGGACCCGGCGCAACATCTGCCGGACGATGACCTCGATGTGCTTGTCGTTGATGCTGACCCCCTGCAGCCGGTACACCTCCTGCACCTCGTTCACCAGGTACTTCTGGAGGGCGTCGACGCCCTTCACGTGCAGGATGTCGTGGGGGTTGATGGGGCCGTCCATGAGCGGATCGCCCGCCTTGACTTCGTCGCCCTCCAGAATCGTCACGTGCTTCCCGCGGGGGATCAGGTACTCCTTGGCGTCGCCCCCCTCGCCGCGGATCACGATCTTGCGCATCCCCTTGCTCATGCCCGCGAACTCCACCCGACCGTCGATCTCGGAGATGATGGCCGGGTCCTTGGGCTTGCGCGCCTCGAACAGCTCCGCCACACGGGGCAGGCCCCCGGTGATGTCCTTGGTCTTGGTGGTCTCGCGCGGGATCTTGGCGATGGCGTCGCCGGCCTCCATGTGCTGCCCGTCCGCCACCGTCAGGTGGGCGCCCACGGGGAGCTGGCACTTGAACACCGTGGTCCCGCCGGCGTCCTTGATCGAGCAGCGAGGCTGCAGCTCTTCCTTGCCTCCCGGCTCCACGATGACCTTCTGCGAGAGCCCGGTGACCTCGTCCACCTCTTCCTTCATGGTCACGCCGTCGATGACGTCCCGGAAATGCACGGTGCCCGAGTGCTCCGTCAGGATGGCGGTGGTGAAGGGGTCCCACTCCACCAGGACCTGTCCGGCCGCCACCTTCTGGCCGTCCTCGACCTTGAGCCGGGCCCCGTACACGGGCGGGTAGGTGTCCTTGATCCGGCCCTTGTCGTCCAGGATTTCGATGTTGCCGCTGCGGTTCATCACCACCCGGTCGCCGGCCGCGGTCTTGACCGTCTTCAGGGTCTGGAAGCGGACGGTCCCCGCCAGCCGACTCTCCAACTGCGTCTGTTCCTTGCCGCGAGTGGCCGTGCCGCCGATGTGGAAGGTGCGCATGGTGAGCTGCGTCCCCGGCTCGCCGATGGACTGGGCCGCCAGGACCCCCACCGCCTCGCCCAGCTCCACCAGGCGCCCGGTGGCCAGGTTGCGGCCGTAGCACTTGACGCAGACGCCGCGCCGGGCCTCGCAGGTCAGGACCGACCGGATGCGCAGCCGGTCGACACCCGCGTCCTCCATGCGCCGCGCCAGGACCTCGACGATCTCCTCGTTGGCCGGCGCCAGCGTCTCGCCGGTGAACGGGTCCACGACATCCTCCAGGGGCACCCGGCCCAGGATGCGGTCTCGCAGCGGCTGGATGATCTCGCCGCCCTCCACCAGCGGCGTCACCCAGATGCCGTTGATGGTCCCGCAGTCCAGCTCGGTCACGATCATGTCCTGGGCCACGTCCACCAGGCGGCGGGTGAGGTAACCGGAGTCGGCGGTCTTGAGCGCCGTGTCCGCCAGCCCCTTGCGCGCGCCGTGGGTCGAGATGAAATACTGCGCGACCGTCAGCCCCTCGCGGAAGTTGGCGGTGATGGGCGTCTCGATGATCTCGCCCGACGGCTTGGCCATGAGGCCGCGCATCCCGGCCAGCTGGCGGATCTGCTGCCGGCTGCCGCGCGCGCCGGAGTCGGCCATCATGAACACCGGGTTGAACTCGCCTTCGTCCTTCCGCTCGATCTCCTTGAACATCTCGTCCGCGACGTGCTCCGTCACGTGCGTCCAGACGTCGATGATCTTGTTGTAGCGCTCGCCCTTGGTGATCAACCCGTCCTGGTACTCCTTCTCGACCTTGATCACCTCGCGGTCGGCCTCCCCGATGATCTCTCCCTTGCTGGCCGGGATGAGCAGGTCGTCCACCCCGATGGAGATCCCCGCCAGCGTGGCGTAGCGGAAGCCCAAGTCCTTGAGCGCGTCCAAGAGCTTCACCGTCTCGCTGTTGCCCATGAGGTAGTAGCATTGCGAGGCGAGGCGCGTCAGCTCCCGCTTGTTCATCTCCTGATTGATGAAGCGGAGCTGGGATGGGAGCATCTCGTTGAACAGGACGCGCCCCACGGTGGTCTCGATGAGCTCGCCGGACCAGCGCATCTTGATGCGCGCCAGCAGGTTGACTTCATCCGCGTCGTAGGCCGCCCGGACCTCATCCATGTCGGCGAATTTCATGCCTTCGCCCTTCTGCCCGGGCTTCTCGCGGGTGAGGTAGTAGCAGCCGATGACGATGTCCTGGCTGGGCGCCGCGACGGGCGCGCCGTTGGCCGGCGACAGGACATTGTAGGGGGCCCACATCAGCAGACGGGCCTCGAGCTGCGCCTCGGGTGAGAGCGGGACGTGCACGGCCATCTGGTCGCCGTCGAAGTCGGCGTTGAAGGCTGCGCACACCAGCGGGTGGATCTTGATCGCCTCGCCCTCGACCAGCATCGGCTCGAACGACTGGATGCCCAGCCGGTGGAGCGTGGGCGCCCGGTTCAGCATCACCGGGTGTTCTTTGATCACGTGCTCCAGCGCATCCCAGACCTCGGGTCGGCCGCGCTCCACCATCTTCTTGGCGCTCTTGATGGTGGCCACGTGCTCGTTGTCCTTGAGGAGCTTCCGGAAGATGAAGGGCTTGAACAGCTCCAGGGCCATCTTCTTGGGCAGGCCGCACTGGTGGAATTTGAGCTCCGGGCCGACCACGATCACCGACCGGCCGGAGTAGTCTACGCGCTTGCCCAAGAGGTTCTGGCGGAAGCGGCCCTGCTTCCCCTTGAGCATGTCGGACAGGGACTTGAGCGGGCGGTTGTTCTGCCCCTTGAGGGCGCGCCCGCGGCGCCCGTTGTCGAACAGGGCGTCCACCGCCTCCTGCAGCATCCGCTTCTCGTTCCGGATGATGATGTCCGGGGCGCGAAGCTCCATCAGCCGCTTGAGCCGGTTGTTGCGGTTGATCACGCGGCGGTAGAGGTCGTTCAGGTCCGACGTGGCGAAGCGCCCGCCGTCCAGCGGCACCAGCGGCCGCAGCTCGGGCGGCAGCACCGGCACCACCTCCAGAACCATCCATTCCGGCTTGTTGCCCGAGTTCAGGAAGGCCTCCACGATCCGCAGCTGCTTCGTGATCTTCTTGCGGTTCTGCTGCGAGGTCTCCTTCTTCATCCGTTCGCGGAGTTCGCGGGCCAACTCGGGAACGTTGAGCTTCTTCAAGAGGTCCCGGATGGCCTCGGCCCCCATGTTGGCCCGGAAGCCGTCGCCGTACTCCTCCTGCGCTTTGCGGTACTGCTCCTCCGTCAGGAGCTGCTTGAACGTGAGCGGGGTCTTGCCGGGGTCCAGGACCACGTGCTCCTCGAAGTACAGCACCTTCTCCAGATCGCGGAGCGACATGCCGAGCAGATACCCGATCCGGCTGGGGATGGACTTGAAGAACCAGATGTGGACCACCGGCGAGGCCAGCTCGATGTGCCCGAGCCGCTGGCGGCGCGCCTTGGACCGGATCACCTCGACGCCGCACTTGTCGCAGACGACGCCGTTGTGCTTGATCCCCTTGAACTTCCCGCAGTTGCACTCCCAGTCGCGGGTCGGCCCGAAGATCTTGGCGCAGAACAGGCCGTCCCGCTCCGGCTTGAACGTGCGGTAGTTGATGGTCTCGGGTTTCTTCACCTCGCCGTGGGACCAGCTGCGGATCTTCTCCGGAGAGGCCAAGCCGATGCGAATGGCCCGGAAACTCGTGGGGTCGATGGGCTTCTCATCGAAGAACCCGAAGAACTTCTCCACGGCGACTCCTTTCAAAGCGAGCGGTCAGCAGTCAGCGGTCAGCCGTCAGCCACGGCCACGGAGCTGAACGCTGATCGCTGAAAGCTGATTGCTGCTTCACTCCTTCAACAACTCGACGTCGAGGGCCAGGCTCTGCAGCTCCTTCACCAGGACGTTGAAGGACTCGGGCAGGCCGGGCTCCAGGGCGTTCTCCCCTTTCACGATGGACTCGTACATCTTCGTGCGCCCGATCACGTCGTCGGACTTCACCGTCAGGATCTCCTGCAGGGTGTGGGCGGCCCCGTAGGCCTCCAGGGCCCACACCTCCATCTCGCCGAAGCGCTGGCCGCCGAACTGCGCCTTCCCGCCCAGCGGCTGCTGCGTCACCAGGGAGTACGGCCCGATCGACCGCGCGTGGATCTTGTCGTCCACCAGGTGAGCCAGCTTCATCAGGTAGATGTACCCGACGGTGACCTCCTGGTGGAACGGCTTGCCCGAGCGCCCGTCGCAGAGGACGGTCTTGCCCGAGGGCGGCTTCTGGCCGCGCTTGAGCATCAGCTTGATGTCCTTCTCGCTCGCCCCGTCGAAGACCGGCGAGGCCACCCGCACGCCCAGCGCCTGCGCAGCCCAGCCCAGGTGGGTCTCCAGGACCTGGCCGACGTTCATACGCGAGGGGACGCCCAGCGGGTTCAGCACCACCTCCACGGGGGTGCCGTCCGGCAGGTAGGGCATGTCCTCCTCGGGCAACGTCTTGGCGATGACCCCCTTGTTGCCGTGTCGGCCGGCGATCTTGTCTCCCACGGAGAGCTTCCGCTTCATGGCGACGAAGACCTTGACCAGCTTGAGCACGCCGGGGGCCAGCTCGTCCCCGCGCTTCAGGCGCCCGATGCGCTCCTCCAGCATGGTCTCCAGCGCGTGAACCTGGTCGTTGGCCTCTTCGATGAGGCGCGAAACCTCCGCCCCGGCCTCCTCGTCCAGCGCCAGCGCCACCTCCAGCAAATCCTCCGGAGACAGCTCGGCCAGCACGTCGGCCGTCAGCTTGTGTCGCTTCTGCACGATCAGCTTGCGCCCGCCGCGGGACTTGACATCCTTCCCGACCACGCGGTCTTCCAGGCGCGCGCGGATCTTGGCGTCCCGCGCCGCGGCGATGATCTGGATCTCGTCCTCGAAGTCCTTGCGGAGCCGCGCCACCTCGTCGTCCTCGATGGCCTTGGCGCGCTCGTCCTTCTCGACGCCCTTGCGGGACAGGACCTTGACGTCCACCACGGTCCCGCTGATCCCCGGCGGCACCATGAGCGATGCGTCCCGCACGTCCTCCGCCTTCTCGCCGAAGATGGCGCGCAGCAGGCGCTCCTCCGGCGTCAGCACCGTCTCGCCCTTCGGGGTCACCTTGCCCACCAGGATGTCGCCCGGCTTGACCTCGGCCCCGATGCGGATGATCCCGCTCTCGTCCAGGTCCTTCAGCGCCTCCTCCCCCACGTTGGGGATGTCGCGCGTGATCTCCTCCTTGCCCAGCTTGGTGTCGCGGGCCTCGATCTCGAATTCCTCGATGTGGATCGAGGTGTACCGGTCGTCCTTCACCAGCCGCTCGCTGATCAGGATGGCGTCCTCGAAGTTGTAGCCGCCCCAGGGCATGAAGGCCACCAGGACGTTCTGGCCCAGCGCCAATTCGCCCTGCTGGGTCGCCGGCCCGTCCGCGATCACCTGGCCCCGCACGACCTTGTCGCCTTTGGCCACGATGGGCTTCTGGTTGATGCAGGTGTTCTGGTTGCTGCGTCGAAACTTCATCAGGGTGTAGATGTCCACCCCCGACCCGTTGCCCTGCCCGTCCGAGCGAGGCTCCTTCGGATCGGCCCGCACGATGATGCGGGCGGCCGAGACGGCCTCCACCACGCCGCCGCGCTTGGCCACCACCACGGCACCGGAGTCCTTGGCGGCCACGAACTCCATGCCGGTCCCCACCAGCGGCGCGGTGGGCCGCAGCAGCGGCACCGCCTGGCGCTGCATGTTGGCGCCCATCAGGGCCCGGTTGGCGTCGTCATGCTCCAGGAAGGGAACCAGGGACGTGGAGATGCCGACCAGCTGCTTGGGGGAGACGTCCATGTAATCGATGGTATCCGGCGTCACCATGAGGGGGTTGCCGGCCACGCGCGCCTGCACCCGTTCCGTGACGAACCGATTCCGGCCGTCCAGCTCGGCGTTCGCCTGGGCGATGGTGTGCCGCTCCTCCTCGTCCGCCGTGAGGTACTCGATCTCGTCGCTGACCCGGCCGTCCCGCACCTTGCGGTAGGGAGTCTCGATGAAACCGAAGTCGTTGACCCGGGCGTACGTCGAGAGCGACGCGATGAGGCCGACGTTCGGGCCTTCCGGCGTCTCGATGGGGCACATCCGGCCGTAGTGGGTCGGGTGCACGTCGCGCACCTCGAATCCCGCCCGCTCCCGGCTGAGGCCGCCGGGACCCAGGGCGGAGAGCCGCCGCTTGTGGGTCAGCTCGGCCAGGGGGTTCGTTTGGTCCATGAACTGGGACAGCTGCGAGGAGCCGAAGAACTCTTTCAGCGCCGCCGTGACCGGCTTCGCGTTCACCAGGTCGTGGGGCATGAGGGTTTCCAGCTCTTGAGTGCTCATGCGCTCGCGCACCGCGCGCTCCATGCGGGCCAGCCCGATGCGGAACTGATCCTCCAGGAGCTCGCCGGCGGCGCGCACGCGGCGGTTGCCCAGATGGTCGATGTCGTCCACCTGGCCGTCGCCGCGCTTGGCTTTCAGGAGGTAGCGCACGACCTCGATGATGTCCTCCTTGCGGAGGACGCGCTCCTCCAGGGGCACTTCCATTCCCAGCTTCTTGTTCATCTTCAGCCGGCCGACCTTGGAGAGGTCGTAGCGGCGGGGGTTGAAGAAGATGTTCTCCAGGAGGGCCTTGGTGCTCTCGAGGGTCGGCGGATCGCCCGGCCGCATGCGCCGGTAGATCTCCACCAGCGCCTCGTCCGTGCCGCGGGTGGCGTCCTTGAGCAGGGTCTCGCGGATCTCGAAGACCTCGCGGTTATCCGGTCCCGAGAGGACCTGGAAAGACTCCACGCCGTGCTCCGCGAACTGCTCCAGGATCTCGCTGGTGACTTCCTGGCCGCACTCGGCGAGCACCTCGCCGGTCTGCGCGTCCACGACGTCGCGGGCCAGGAAGCGCCCCAGGACGTCGTCGCGGGCCACCGCCAGCTGCTTCAACTTCATGGCCTGGCAGCGCTTCAGCGCGCTCCGCGCGATGCGCTTCCCCGCCGCCAGGACGGTCTCCTTCCCGTCCGCCACCTCGCGGGCCGCCCGATACCCCAGGATGCCCGGGGAGGTCACGTCCAGCAGCACGTCCCGCTTGCTCAACGACAGCGTATCGCGGCCGTAGAACAGCGCCAGGATCGCCTCGTTGCTGTTGTACCCCAGCGCCCGCAGCAGGATGGTGGAGAGGAACTTCCGGCGGCGGTCCACCCGGACGTGGAGGACGTCGTTGGCGTCGAACTCGAACTCCAGCCACGACCCGCGATAGGGGATGAGCCGCGCCTGGAACAGCGTCTTGCCGCTGCTGTGGGTGGTGCCGCTGTCGTGGTCGAAGAAGACGCCCGGCGAGCGGTGCAGCTGGCTGACCACGACCCGCTCCGTGCCGTTGATGATGAAGGTGCCGTGCTCGGTCATGAGGGGCATTTCGCCCAGGTAGACCTCTTGCTCCTTGATGTCCCGGATGCTCCGAGCCTCGCTCCCCACCTGCTTGTCCCACACCACCAGCCGCAGGGTGACCTTGAGGGGGACCGAGAACGTCATCCCCTTCTCCCAGCACTCG
>Ga0316629_10000201_pt1 | contig 11301 bp, 10 predicted proteins | sample OWC_May_M1_C1_D1_FD_207654 | JGI IMG/M metagenome (GOLD analysis project Ga0316629, IMG submission 207654) | Wetland soil microbial communities from Old Woman Creek delta, Ohio, United States - OWC_May_M1_C1_D1_A | ecosystem: Environmental > Terrestrial > Soil > Wetlands | place: USA: Ohio... | reverse complement strand
TCGCTGGCGGCGTCGCCCTGCCCGCTGCGGTCTGCGTTACCGGGGGCCCGGCCACGCTTGTCGGATGCCTTGCCCTTGCCGGACGCGCCGCCCGCGGGGCGGGCGACGGCCCGCTGGCCGAACACCCGCGCGTAACCCTGCGCTTCGAGGTGCGCGCGGATCTCGTCTTCCGTGTAGTTGGCCGGCACGCGCACCGGGAAGGTCAGCACGACGCGCGGGTCGCTCGCCGCCGCGCAACGCTCGGCGAGCGTCTCGAAGATGCTGGCCGCCGTGTCGCGCCGGACCGGCCGGCCGCAGCCGCGGCAGAACAGCGTGCCGGCACGCGCGTAGAGCAGCTTCAGGTGGTCGTTCAGCTCGGTCATCGTGCCGACCGTCGAGCGCGACGTGCGCACCGGGTTGGTCTGGTCGATGGCGATCGCCGGCGGCACGCCTTCGATACGGTCGACCGCGGGGCGGTCCATGCGGTCGAGGAACTGCCGCGCGTACGGCGAGAAGGTCTCGACGTAGCGCCGCTGGCCCTCGGCGTACAGCGTGTCGAAGACCAGCGAACTCTTGCCCGAGCCCGACACGCCGGTGACGACGATCAGCTCGCCGGTCGGCAGGTCCAGATCGAGGTTCTTCAGGTTGTTCTGGCGGGCGCCGCGAATGCGGATGGCGTGGGCGGCGTCGGTGCGATGCGGATCGTCGGGCATGCGGGAAGAATGCGCGAAGGCCGCGGGACCGCGGCCGAACAGGCGAGTCTAGGCGATGGCCGTGCGCGCCTCGCCGGGGCCGCGCTCCGCTGCCGAATGGCGCTTCGCTGTCCGGCCGGCCGGATGCGCGACGGGCCATGACTGCCGGCGGTTCGCGGGGCTCGGCCCGGATCGGAACGTCGATGGCGAGCCTCATCCTCGCGCCGCGCCGGACTGCCGCAGGCGCCGCCGCGCGGTACTGGGCGCGTTGACCCTTCCGTGCAAAGATAGCCGCCCGCAGTGGCCTGCCCGAGGGGAACCGTATGAGCTTCCGCGCCGTTGCTGCCATGCTGGGCCTGCTGGTGACGTTCTCCCCTGCCGCCACCGGCCAGGACGCTCGGCTCGTCGAGCGCGGCGCGTACCTGATGAATAGCATCGTCGCCTGCGGCAACTGTCATGCGCAGCGCGACAAGGAAGGGCGGGTGGTGCCGGCACTCGGCCTGTCCGGCGGCATGCTCTTCGACGAGCAGCCCTTCACGGCCTACGCCCGCAACATCACGCCCGACCTGGAGACCGGCATCGGCGGGTGGACCGACGCGCAGATCGTCCGCGCGATCCGCGAAGGCATCCGGCCCGACGGCACGCTGATCGGCCCGCCGATGCCGATCGAGTTCTACCGCGACATGTCCGACGAGGACGCGCTGGCGCTGGCCGCCTGGCTGCGCGTGCAGCCGCCGGTGAAGAACGCGGTGCCGAAGTCCGAGTACCGCATGAAGCTGCCGCCGGCCTACGGGCCGCCGATCAAGGAGAAGATTGTCGCGCCGCCGCGCGGCGACCTGGTCCGGTATGGCGCCTATCTCGCCGGGCCGCTGGGCCACTGCATGGATTGCCACACGCCGTGGACGCAGACCGGGCCCGACATGACGCAGGTCGGCGCCGGCGGCGTCCCGATGAAGGGGCCCTGGGGCGTGTCGCTCACGCGCAACCTCACGCCGCACGAGACCGGACTGAAGGGCTGGAGCGACGCCGAGATCGCCCGCGCCATCCGCGAGGGCCGGAGCCGCAACGGCGCGCCACTCAAACCGCCGATGGCGTTCGACTGGTACCGCAACATCGACGACGCCGACATGAAGGCGCTGATCGCCTATCTGCGATCGCTCGAGCCGCTGCCGCTCGGCGGCCGGTCCGCGGCGGCCAAGAAGTAGCGGACGTCTCCGGTCAGGCGGTGCTGGCCCGGGCGACGGTGTGCGTCGCGGCGCCTTGCGCCGGAGTCCGCGCCGACGGAGCATGCATGCGGCACCGATCGGGCCGCGGAGCCTGCGCGCTCTCGGCGAAACGCACTTGCTGTCGCCGTCCGTGCAGAGTCTCGCGCAGTGCCTGGACCTCTGCTCGCAACGGGCCGCCAAGGCTGCCGAGTGTCACGAACGCGTCCTCTGCCACAGGCAGCGTCTGGCGCGCCTCGTCCACGTCACCGAGGCGCGCGCGACAGGCAGCCAACGCAACCTCGGCGCTCGATCGCTTCGGGCTCAGGGGAGCAAGCCTGAATGCCGGCTGCCCCGGGGCGCGCGCGATGGTCAGTGCCTCCTTGCTGCGCTCCGCGGCCTCGGCCCGCCTGGCCTGCCGGAACAGCACCGTCGAGAGCGTGTCGATCGCATCGGCGAACTCCGGTTCGTCTGGATGGTGATGGCGGTAGACGGCGACACCGCGCTCGGCGTGTTGCAGCGCCTGCTCCACGGACAGGTCGGTGAAGTGAATCGCAGCGAGGTCATGCAGTCGCGCGCGAAGGCGGCTGCCGCGGTCGCCGGCGGCGTCGAGCAGTGGCGAGACTTCGCTCGCCGAGTCCCTTTCGCGCCGATCGAGCGCGCGCGCATGCGCAATCAGCGCCTCGGCGACGCCTGACTTCGGCACAGGCGATGGCGTGACGAGCCGGGTGCGCCGGCGAGCAGTCGCCGGCGCCGTCGTTCCGGCGCGGCATCGACGGACGCGGCGGGTTGTTGATCCTCGTCAGAGCGACGGGTCGACGATTCCGGCGGTGGCGGGCGGAGCGGCTCGCGCTGCCGCGGTTTGTGCTAAACCGCACCGCGGTTGTTCCCGCGCACCCCGCCGAGCATGAAAACGTCACCGAACCCCTGGCTGCGTCGGCTGCTGATCGCCGTGCTCCTGCTTGCCGCGGCCGCCGCGGCGGTCTGGTGGTTCGGCCGGCCGAAGCCGGTCCCCGTGGTGCTGAGCGAGGTCGGCCGCGGCACCGTCGAGGCGACCATCGCCAACACCCGCGCCGGCACGGTCGAGGCCTGCCAGCGCACCAAGATGTCGACGATCGCTGGCGGTCGCATCGAGGTACTGGCGGTCAAGGAGGGCGACAAGGTCAAGAAGGGACAGGTGCTGATGCAGTTGTGGAACGCCGACCAGCAGGCGGAGCAGCGGCTGGCCACGGCGGCACTGGAGACGGCGCGAAAGCGCGTGATCGAGGCCTGCACGATCGCCGACAACGCGGTGCGCGAGGCGGAGCGGCGCCGGGACCTGTTCAAGCAGGGGTTCATCTCCGAGAGCGCCTACGACTCGTCGCGCGTCGACGCGGACTCCCGAAGCGCCGCCTGCGCGACCGCCAAGACCGACGTCGCGCAGGCCGAGGCGCGCGTCAACGTCACCCGTGTCGTGCAGGGGCGCACGGTGCTGGTCGCGCCGTTCGACGGCACCGTGGCGAAGATCGTCGGCGAGGTCGGCGAGTACTCGACGCCGTCGCCGCCGGGAGTGGCCACGCCGCCGGCGATCGACCTGATCGACGACTCCTGCCTTTACGTGAAGGCGCCGATGGACGAGGTCGACGCGCCGAAGATCGCCGTCGGCCAGCCGGTGCGCATCACGCTCGACGCGCTGCCGAAGAAGTCGTTCCCCGGCAGGGTCAAGCGCGTCGCGCCGTACGTCTCGGCGGTGGAGAAGCAGGCGCGCACGGTCGACATCGAGGCGACCTTCGACGATCCGGCCTCGCCGGGCCGCCTGCTGGTCGGCTACAGCGCCGACGTGGAGATCATTCTCGACGTGCGCCAGGACGTGGTGCGCGTGCCGACCTCGGCGCTGCTCGAAGGCGGCCGCGTGCTGGTGCTCGCCGACGGCAAGCTCGCCGAGCGCAAGGTCAGGACCGGCGTGGCCAACTGGGAGTACACGGAGATTGTCGACGGGCTGGCCGCGGGCGACCGGATCGTCACTTCGCTTGAACGCGAGGGGGTGAAGGCCGGCGCGGTGGCGGTGCCGGACAGCGGCGGCGCAGGCAAGTGAGTTCGTCGATGGGTGGGCGCGGCACAGCCGCTGCGAGGGGTCGCGCTTCCCTCGCACAGATCGCCCGGAGGGCGCAGGGGGCAAGATGACGGCGCCCCAGATCGAGTTGAACGGCATCGAGCGGGTCTTCCGCCTGGGCGACAGCGTCGTGCACGCGCTGGCGGACATCGACCTGGCGATCTATGCCGGCGAGTACCTGTCGGTGATGGGGCCTTCGGGATCCGGCAAGTCGACGCTGCTCAACGTGCTCGGCCTGCTCGACTCGCCGACGGCCGGCACCTACCACCTCGAGGGGCGCGACATCACCACGCTGTCGCCGGCCGAGCAGGCGCGCGTGCGCAGCCGGCGCATCGGCTTCGTCTTCCAGAGCTTCCACCTGGTGCCGCGGCTGACCGCCGCGGAGAACATCGCGCTGCCGATGATGCTCGCGGGCATTCCCGCCGCGGAGCGCGCGCCGCAGGTCGAGAAAGCGCTGGCCGACTTCGGTCTTACCGACCGCGCCCGGCACAAGCCGGACGAACTGTCCGGTGGCCAGCGGCAGCGCGTGGCGATCGCACGCGCCACCGTGATGCAGCCGGCGATGCTGCTCGCCGACGAGCCGACCGGCAACCTCGACCGCGCCACCGGCGAGGAGGTGATCCGCCTGCTCGAGGACCTGCACGACGGTGGCGTGACGCTGATCATGGTCACCCACGACCAGGCGCTCGGCGACCGCGCGCATCGGCGCATCTACATGGAAGACGGCGCGATCCGGCGCGACTCGGGGCGCGGCGCGGGACGATTGCCTGCGCCGGCTCCCGCGACCCCCGGCGGTGCAGCGGATCGGGAGCCGTAGATGCGCACCCGCGACGTCTTCGCGTCGGCCTTTGGCGCCGCCGCCGGCAATCCGCTGCGCACCTTGCTGCTGGTGCTGGCGATGGCCATTGGCGTGGCGGCGGTGGTGGTGCTGACCGCGCTCGGCGACGGCGCGCGCCGCTACGTGATGCGCGAGTTCACGCAGCTCGGCTCCAACCTGGTGATCGTGCTGCCGGGCCGTACCGCCACCGGCGGCGTGAACCCGGCCAGCGCCATCACCAGCACGCCGCGCGACCTGACGGTCGAGGACGCACGCGCGGTGGCGCGGGCGCCGAGCGCCCTTCGCGTGGCGCCGGTGGTGGTCGGCACCTCGGAAATGAGCGTCGGCGGCCGGTTGCGCGACACGCTCGTCGTGGGCAGCACGGCGGAGTTCCTCGACATCCGCCGCTTCACCCTGGCGCAGGGCCGCTTCCTGCCGGTGGAGGACTGGGACCGCGGCTCGCCGGTGATGGTGATCGGCGCCAGGCTGCGTGCCGATCTGTTCGGCGCCGAGCCGCCGCTCGGCCAGTTCGTGCGCATCGGCGAGCGGCGTTTCCGCGTCGTCGGCGTGCTGGCCGCCAGCGGCAGCGGGCTCGGCATGAACACGGACGAGCTGGCGATCATTCCGGTCGCGCTGGCCCAGCAGCTGTTCAACACCAACAACCTGTTTCGCATCCTGGTCGAAGCGCGCGGTCGCGCGGCGATCGAGGCCGCCAAGCGGCAGGTCACCTCGATCCTGAAGGAGCGGCACGGCGGCGAGGAAGACGTCACGGTCATCACGCAGGATGCCGTGCTCGCCACCTTCGACCGCCTGCTCGGCACGCTGACCCTCGGCGTGGCCGGCATCGCCGCGATCAGCCTGGCCGTGGCCGGCATCCTGGTGATGAACGTGATGCTGGTGTCGGTCACCCAGCGCCGCGCCGAGATCGGCCTGATGAAAGCGCTCGGTGGCAGCGGCGGCACGATCCGCCTGCTGTTCCTCGTCGAGGCGGCACTGCTGTCGCTGGCCGGCGCCCTCGTCGGCTTCTCGCTGGGGCACGTCGGCGCGTGGGTGATCCGGTACCTGTACCCGACGCTGCCTGCCTATCCTCCCGACTGGGCGGTGCTCGCCGCGCTGGGCACGGCGCTGGTCACCGGCGTGCTCTTCGGCGTGATGCCGGCCCGCCGCGCGGCGGCGCTCGACCCGGTATTGGCCCTGGCCCGCCGATGATCGTCCGCGACGCCGTCTTCCTCGCGCTGCGCGCCATCACCGCGCACCGGCTGCGCAGCTTCCTGACGCTGGCCGGCATCGCGGTGGGCATCGCCGCGGTGATCCTGCTCACCTCGATCGGCGAGGGCATCCACCGCTACATGCTGGGCGAGTTTTCGCAGTTCGGCACCCACGTGATCGGCATCGCGCCCGGCAAGGTCAAGGTCGGCGGCGGGCCGCCGTCGGGGCTGCCGACCTCGGTGCGGCCGCTGACGATCGACGATGCGATGGCGCTGGAGCGGGTGCCGAACGTGATCGGCTCGGTGCCGACCTCTTGGGGCAACGCCGAAGTGGCCTTCGGCGGGCGCACGCGGCGGACGACCGTTTATGGCGTCAGCAGCGCGGCGACGCACGTGTTCAACATGAAGGTTCGCGTCGGCCAGTTCCTGCCGCCGGAGGAGCCGTCGCAGGCGCGCGCGCTGGTCGTGCTGGGCACGACGCTGAAGCGCGAACTGTTCGGCGCCGAGAATGCGCTCGGCGCCAAGGTGCGCATCGGCGGGCTGCAGTTTCGCGTGATCGGCGTGCTCGAGCCGAAAGGCCAGTTCATCGGCATCGACCTCGACGACACCGCCTTCATCCCGGCGGCGCGCGCGCTCGAACTGTTCAACCGCGACGGCCTGACCGAGATCCACCTGTCCTACCAGGAAGGCGCGGCCGTGGGGCCGGTGGTCGAGGCGGCGCGGAACCTCCTGTCGGCGCGCCACGGCCGCGAGGACTTCACCATCACCACGCAGGAGGAGATGCTGCGCACGCTGTCGAACATCCTCGACATCCTGACCATGGCGGTGGCGGCGCTGGGCAGCATCTCGCTGCTGGTGGGCTCGGTGGGCATCGTCACCATCATGACCATCGCCGTGGCCGAGCGCACCAACGAGGTCGGCCTGATGGTGGCGCTGGGCAGCGAGCGGCGCACGATCCTCGGCCTGTTCCTCGGCGAGGCGGTGGTGCTGGCGGTGCTCGGCGGCCTGATGGGACTGGCCATCGGGCTCGGACTGGCGCAGCTGCTGCGCCTGTTCGTGCCGGCGCTGCCGGTCGAGACGCCGGTCCTGTACGCGGTGCTGGCCGTCGCCGTCAGCGCGCTGATCGGGCTGGCCGCCGGCGTGACGCCGGCACTGCGCGCGTCCAGGCTCGATCCGGTGGAGGCGCTGCGCGCGGAGTGACTGGCCGCGCGGGGGTCGCCGATTGTCGACGACGAGGACCCTTCGATCATGAAACCACTACAACCGAAGTCGATCATCGAACCGTTCCGCATCCGCTCGGTGGAGCCGATCCGACTGACCACGTTCGCGCAGCGGCAGCGGGCGCTGGCCGCGGCCGGCTACAACCCGTTCCAGCTGCACGCCGAGGACGTCCTGATCGACCTGCTGACCGACAGCGGCACCGGCGCGATGTCGTCGCGGCAATGGGCGGCGATGATCGCCAGCGACGAGAGCTACGCCGGCGCCGCGTCGTTCTACCGCTTCGAGGCGGCGGTGCGCGACATCACCGGCTTCCGGCATGTGATCCCGACGCACCAGGGCCGCGCCGCCGAGCACATCCTGTTCGCCTGCATCGCCAGGGGCGGCGACGTGATCCCGAGCAACGCCCACTTCGACACCACGCGCGCCCACGTCGAGGCGCGTGGCGCGCAGGCCCTCGACCTGCCCTGCGCCGAGGCGAGCGCGACGTCGGCGCGGCATCCGTTCAAGGGCAACATCGACCTCGAGGCGCTGCGGCGGACGCTGGCCGAGGCGGCGCCCGGCACCGTGCCGGCGGTGATGATGACGGTCACCAACAACGCCTGCGGCGGGCAGCCGGTCAGCATGGCCAACCTGCGCGCAGCGAGCGCCATGGCCCGCGCGCACGGCATCCCGTTCGTCATCGACGCCTGCCGCTTCGCCGAGAACGCCTGGTTCATCAGGACACGCGAGCCGGGTTACGGCAGCCGGACGCCGATCGATATCGCGCGCGAGATGTTCAGCCTCGCCGACGCCTGCACGATGAGCGCGAAGAAGGACGGCATGGCCAACATCGGCGGCTTCCTGGCGCTGAACGACGATGCGCTCGCCGCGCGCTGCCGCAACCTGGAGATCCTGACCGAAGGCTTCCCGACCTACGGCGGCATGGCCGGCTACGACCTCGAGGCCGTGGCCCTCGGCCTGTACGAGGCGCTCGACGAGGAGTACCTGCGCTACCGCATCCGCTCGATCGAGTACCTCGGCGAGAAGCTGGTCGCGGCCGGGATTCCCCTCGTGCTGCCCACCGGCGGCCACGCCGTGTACCTCGACGCCAGCGCGCTGCTGTCGCATCTGCCGGCGGCGCATTACCCGGGCTGGGCGCTGAACAACGCGCTGTACCTGGTCGGCGGCGTGCGCGGGGTGGAAATCGGCTCGGTGATGTTCGGCCGCCAGCCCGACGGAGCCGAGCGGTTGGCGGCGACCGACCTCGTGCGGCTCGCCTTTCCGCGCCGCGTCTACACGCAGAGCCACGTCGACTACCTGGCCGAGGTGATCGTCGCCGTCGCGGAGCAAAAGCGGGAGCTGCCCGGCTACCGGTTCGTCGAGCAGGCGCCGGTGCTGCGCCACTTCACCGCGCGGCTGGAGCCGCTGCCGGCCGGCGCCGCCTGAGCGCGGTCGCCGGCGGTTGCTCAGAGATCGCGCACCACGTGCATGGTGTCGCGGTCGTCGGGATGGCGCTGCACGCGAAACCCGAGCTGGCGCGCGAAGTGCAGCATCGGCGCGTTGGTCGCCAGGACGAATCCTTCCATGGTGCGCAGTCCGCGCGCGCGTGCAACGGCGATCAGTGCATGCATCAGGAGGCCGGCCAGCCCCGAGCCGTGCCACGCGTCGTCGATGGCCGCCGCGAACTCGCACGAGCTGCCGGAGGGGTCGACGATGTAGCGCACGACGCCGACGATCGCCTCCTGGCCGTCGCGCCCGGTGGTCGCCACCAGCGCGACGTGGCGGTCCTGGTCCACGTCGGTCAGGTAGCGCAGTTTCTTCGGCGACAGTTCGCCGACCGTGACCATGAAGCGTTCGTAGCGCGACTCGGAAGACAGGTGGCGGACGAAGTCGGCCTCCAGCGGCAGGTCGTCGGCGCGGATCGGCCGCAGGACGACGTCCCTGCCGGCGACGATGTGACGCGTGCTCGTCAGCAGGGCGTCGGTGCCGGGCGTCGTCGGCCGCGCGATGCCGCCGCTCTCGGCCAGTCGTGATGCCGCGCAGGCGACGATGGCATGGATCGTCGAGAGTTGCCCGATGTCGGCGTCGGCGATGTCGATGCCCAGCCGGCCGCACAGCGCGGCGATCACGTTGAGCCAGTCCATCGAGTCGAGATCGACCTGCGGGCGCAGCGGCTGGTCCGGCCGTAGCGCCCGAACGTCCGTTTCCGGCGCGATCGCGGCGATCACCTCCAGTACGGCCTTGCCGATCTCGTCGTGGGTCAAGGGGAAGCTCTCGGATGCGTTGCGGCCGGGTCGGTCGATGCCGGTCGCTGCTCCGAGATTATTGTCCCGAGTCCGGACTTCACTGCGCGACCGCGCGGAGTTCCGCCCGTCGCCCCGGCGCCGTGCGCGCGCCCCTCGGCATGTGGAACTGGTGATCCCGGTCCGCCACTGCGCTGCGGACATCATGCCGGCGCAACGCGCCGCCGGTCGAAGGACGGCAGGCTGGCGTTGGACCGGCAGGGCCCGGGTGGAGCCCTGCCGACCCGTGGCTCAGCAGGCCGCTGGCGCGGCGGTCGCGGGGGCCGAGGACGGCCGATGGCGCAGCAGTGCGGCGATGCGCGCCAGCAGGCGGTCGATCGACGACTCGATCGCCTCGAGATGCAGTTCGCGGGCGCGTTGCCGATAAGCATCGAAATCGACATGGCGAAGATCGGGGACGTTCATCGGGTACCTCCGGATCTGCTGTGGCGGACGACGATCCGTCCGTTGCAGGCAATCTAATTCCGCTTCCTGCAGAATACAATCCGTCCATCAGGCACAGGATTAATGACATTATGGCAAAGACGGGCAGCGATCGGGCGTTGGAGATGGCGACCCTGGTGGCCGCCGTCGAGCACGTTGGCTTCTCGGCCGCGGCGCGCGCGCTCGGCGTCACGCCGTCGGCCGTGTCCAAGACCGTCTCGCGCCTCGAAGCGCGCCTCGGGGTGCGGCTGTTGAACCGCACGACGCGCCGCCTGACGCCGACCGCGGAGGGCGAGGCACTCGTGGCCCGCGGTCGCCACATCCTCGCCGAACTCGACGAGGCGGAGATGGAAGTCACGCGCGCCCGCGGCGCGCCGCGGGGACTGCTGCGGCTGCATACGCTGGTCGCTTTCGGACTGCACATGCTGCCGCAGGTGCTGCCGGAGTTCCTGCGCCGCTATCCGGACGTGCAGGTGGAGATCTCGGCTTCCGACCGGCTCGTCGATCTGGTCGAGGAGGGCGGCGATCTCGCCGTGCGCAGCGGCCGGCTCGCCGATTCGTCGCTGGTGGCGCGCAGGATCTGCGACACGGAGCGGATGATCTGCGCTTCGCCGGCCTACCTGAAGCGGCACGGCACGCCGGGCCGGCCGGAAGATCTGCTGCAGCACAACTGCATCGTGATCAGCGGCCATCCGCTGCTGCGGCGCTGGCCGTTCGACGATCCGGACGCGCGCGAGGGCATCCGCACCATCGAGGTCGGCGGCAACGTGTCGGCGAACAACGCCGAGAACGTGCTGCAGATGGCACTGCTCGGCGTCGGCATCGTCCGGCTCGGCGATCTCGTCATCGCCGAGCACGTGAATGCCGGGCGGCTGGTGCCGATCCTCGCCAACCACCACCACGTCGAACCGCTGCCGCTGCACGCGGTGTATCCGCAGTCACGCCTGCGTTCGCCGAAGGTGGCGGCGATGGTCGAGTTCCTGATCGAGAAGTTCGCGCACGCGCCGTGGCGCATTGCGCCGCGCCGAAGGCGCCTCGGGCCGTCCGCGCCCTGACGAGGCCGCCGCGACGGCCATTCACGCTGGCGGTCGCCGCGCAGGGGCCGTGCGTCAGCCCCAGCGCGCCGGGTCTCGCCGTCGTCGTCAGACGCTGCAGGCGCGAACGGCATGACGCAACCGGGAATGCCGCCGGTCAGCGGCAGCGATCTTGCGGCGAGCCGAGTCCCCGCCGTAAAGCGTCAGTCGATGCGAACCCAGCGTATTTCGAGGATGTCGTTCGGCCAGGGCGCGACGTGGATGTTCGGCCGCATCACCCAGTTGATCTTGCGCCGGTACAGCGGCAGCAGCGGCAGGTCGTCGTTCATCACGCGCAGGGCGTCGCCGACC
>Ga0316629_10000200_pt1 | contig 11310 bp, 5 predicted proteins | sample OWC_May_M1_C1_D1_FD_207654 | JGI IMG/M metagenome (GOLD analysis project Ga0316629, IMG submission 207654) | Wetland soil microbial communities from Old Woman Creek delta, Ohio, United States - OWC_May_M1_C1_D1_A | ecosystem: Environmental > Terrestrial > Soil > Wetlands | place: USA: Ohio... | reverse complement strand
CGCGTCGCGCCATCAGCGGCACTGCATTCGCCGGCCTGTCCGACAAGCTTGTCGGACCGCTGGTGTATGGCTTTTCCGCTGATCCGGTCGCGGCCGCCAAGGTCCTTGCCGCCTTCGCGAAGGACAACGACAAGCTCGTGCTCAAAGGCGGCGCGATGCCCAACTTCGTCATGGACGAGGCGGGCGTCAAGTCGCTGGCAACGATGCCCAGCCGCGAGGAACTGCTCGCCAGGCTGATGGCAACGATGCAGGCGCCGATCGGTCAGTTCGTGCGTACCCTGAACGAGGTGCCCGCGCGCTTCGTCCGTACGCTGGCGGCCGTCCGCGACGCCAAGGAGCAGGTCGCCGCCTGAGCCCCATCCGGAATCCAAATCACACGTTCACAACGCATCAGGAGTTTTGCAATGGCACTTTCGAACACTGAAATCCTCGACGCGATCGCCGCCAAGTCGGTGCTCGAGGTCAGCGAACTGATCAAGATGATGGAAGAGAAGTTCGGCGTTTCGGCCGCGGCCGCCGCGGTGGCGGTGGCTGCACCGGCCGCCGCCGCCGCCGCGCCGGCCGAGGAGCAGACCGAGTTCACGGTCGTGCTTGCCGAGACCGGCGCCAACAAGGTCAACGTCATCAAGGCGGTGCGCGAACTGACCGGCCTGGGCCTGAAGGAGGCGAAGGATCTGGTCGATGGCGCGCCCAAGCCCGTCAAGGAGGGCGTCAACAAGGCCGACGCCGAAGCCGCCAAGAAGAAGCTGGAAGACGCCGGCGCCAAGGTGCAGGTCAAGTAAGTGCCCGACGGGCGGCCGTGGCAACGCCGCGGCCGCCTCGAAGTCTTCGCCGGAAGGCTTCGATGCGCGCTCGGTGGGGGAACCGCCGCCGAACGCGCATCAAAGTCTTCCCCTGATGAGCGGACAACTTGCGCGGCGCATGGCCACGCGGGGCGCGTGCCCTGCGTGGCTCTCGTCGTCCCAGCGTGACGCACATCGCTGATCTGCCCCCGAACGGAGCGACCATGCCGTACTCGTTCACCGAAAAGAAGCGCATCCGCAAGAGCTTCGCCAAGCGGCCGGCCGTGCAGGCCGTGCCCTTCCTGCTGGCGACCCAGCTCGAGTCCTACATGCAGTTCTTGCAGGCGGAGGTGCCGCCGTCGCAGCGTAAGCCCGAGGGGCTGCAGGCCGCTTTCCTGTCGATCTTTCCGATCAGCAGCCACAACGGGATGGCCCGGCTGGAATTCGGCGGCTTCACGCTCGGCGACCCGCCGTTCGACGTGAAGGAGTGCCAGCAGCGCGGACTGACCTTCGCCTCACCGCTGCGCGCCAAGGTGCGGCTGGTGATCATGGACCGCGAGGCGTCGAAGCCAACAGTCAAGGAGGTCAAGGAGCAGGAGGTCTACATGGGCGAGATTCCGCTGATGACGACCACCGGCTCGTTCGTCATCAACGGCACCGAGCGGGTGATCGTCTCCCAGCTGCACCGTTCGCCGGGCGTGTTCTTCGAGCACGACCGCGGCAAGACCCACTCGAGCGGCAAGCTCCTGTTCTCGGCGCGCGTGATCCCGTACCGCGGCTCCTGGCTGGACTTCGAGTTCGATCCGAAGGACATCGTCTACTTTCGCGTCGACCGTCGCCGCAAGATGCCGGCGACGATCCTGCTCAAGGCCATCGGGCTGACGCCGGAACAGATCCTGGCGCACTTCTTCTCCTTCGACACGTTCACCCTGGCGGCGAGTGGCGGCGCGCAGATGGAGCTGATCGCGGAGCGGTTGCGCGGCGAGACGGCGCGCTTCGACATCGTCGACAAGTCGGGCAAGGTGATCGTCGCCCGCGACAAGCGCATCAACGCCAAGCACATCCGCGACATGGAGGCGGCGGGCATGAAGCGCATCGAGGTGCCCGACGACTATCTGATCGGCCGCGTCCTGGCGGCGAGCGTGATCGACGCTGACACCGGCGAGGTCCTGGCCAGCGCCAACGACGAGCTGACCGAGGAACTGCTCGGCAAGCTGCGCGCCGGCGGGGTCAAGGACATCCGCACCATCTACACCAACGACCTCGACCAGGGGCCGTTCATCTCGAACACGTTGCGCGTCGACGAGACCACCGACCAGCTGGGCGCGCGTATCGCCATCTACCGGATGATGCGGCCGGGCGAGCCGCCCACCGAAGAAGCCGTCGAGACGCTGTTCCGCCGCCTGTTCTTCGATGACGAGACCTACGACCTGTCGCGCGTGGGCCGCATGAAGGTCAACAGCCGCTTCGGCCGTGCCGACAGCACGGGGCCGATGGTGCTCTCCCACGAGGACATCATCGACACGATGAAGCTGCTGGTCGAGTTGCGCAACGGTCGCGGCGAGATCGACGACATCGATCACCTGGGCAACCGCCGCGTCCGCTGCGTCGGCGAACTGGCCGAAAACCAGTTCCGCGCCGGACTGGTGCGGGTGGAGCGCGCCGTGCGCGAGCGGCTCGGCCAGGCCGAGACCGAGAACCTGATGCCGCACGACCTGATCAACTCCAAGCCGATCAGCGCATCGATTCGCGAGTTCTTCGGCAGTTCGCAGCTGTCGCAGTTCATGGACCAGACCAATCCGCTGTCGGAGATCACGCACAAGCGGCGCGTCTCGGCGCTCGGCCCCGGCGGCCTGACGCGCGAGCGAGCCGGCTTCGAGGTGCGCGACGTGCACCCGACGCACTACGGCCGGGTGTGTCCGATCGAGACGCCGGAGGGGCCGAACATCGGCCTGATCAACTCGCTCGCCCTGTATGCGCGGCTGAACGAGTACGGCTTTCTGGAGACGCCGTATCGGCGCGTCGACAGCGGTCGGGTCACCAACGAGATCTCCTATCTCTCGGCGATCGAGGAGCACAAGTACGTCATCGCCCAGGCCAACGCGCCGCTGGACAAGAGCGGCCGCTTCCAGGACGAGCTGGTCAGCTGCCGCGAGAGCGGCGAGTTCGTGCTGATGAGCCCGGAACGGGTCGACTACATGGACGTGGCGCCGAGTCAGATCGTCTCGGTGGCCGCCTCGCTGATTCCGTTCCTCGAGCACGACGACGCCAACCGCGCCCTGATGGGTTCGAACATGCAGCGGCAGGCCGTGCCCTGCCTTCGCCCCGAGAAACCGTTCGTCGGCACCGGTGTCGAGCGCACGGTGGCGGTCGATTCGGGCACCACGGTGCAGGCGCTGCGCGGCGGGATCGTCGACTACGTCGACGCCGACCGCATCGTCGTGCGCGTCAACGAGAAGGAGAACGTCGCCGGTGGCGTCGGCGTCGACATCTACAACCTGGTCAAGTACACGCGCAGCAACCAGAACACCAATATCAACCAGCGGCCGATCGTAAAGAAGGGCGACGTCATCGCCAAGGGCGACGTCATCGCCGACGGTGCGTCGACCGACCTCGGCGAGCTCGCCCTCGGCCAGAACATGCTGGTCGCGTTCATGCCTTGGAACGGCTACAACTTCGAGGACTCGATCCTGATCAGCGAGCGCGTCGTGGCCGACGATCGCTTCACGTCGATCCACATCGAGGAGCTGAACGTCGTCGCCCGCGACACCAAGCTCGGGTCCGAGGAGATCACGCGCGACATCTCCAACCTGTCCGAGAGCCAGCTGGCCCGGCTCGACGATTCGGGCATCGTCTACATCGGTGCCGAGGCGCAGGCCGGCGACGTGCTGGTCGGCAAGGTCACGCCGAAGGGCGAAACCCAGCTCACGCCCGAGGAGAAGCTGCTGCGGGCGATCTTCGGCGAGAAGGCCTCGGACGTGAAGGACACTTCGCTGCGCGTGCCGTCGGGCATGAACGGCACCGTCATCGACGTGCAGGTGTTTACCCGCGAGGGCATCGAGCGCGACAAGCGGGCGCAGCAGATCATCGACGACGCGCTGAAGCGCTACCGCCAGGACCTGAACGACCAGCTGCGCATCGTCGAGGCCGACGCCTTCGTCCGCATCGAGAAGCTGCTGCTGCGCAGGGAAGCCACGGGCGGCCCGCGCAAGATCGCCAAGGGCACGGTGATCACCAAGGACTACCTCGACTCGCTGGAGAGGTACCACTGGTTCGACATCCGCCTGGCCGACGAGGCGGCGGCGGCGCAGCTGGAAGGGCTGAAGGAGTCGATCGAGGCCAAGCGCAAGGACTTCGACGCCGCGTTCGAGGACAAGAAGCGCAAGCTGACGCAGGGCGACGAACTGCCGCCCGGCGTGCTGAAGATGGTCAAGGTCTACCTGGCGGTCAAGCGGCGGCTGCAGCCGGGCGACAAGATGGCCGGCCGTCACGGCAACAAGGGGGTGGTGTCGAAGATCGTGCCGGTCGAGGACATGCCGCACATGGCCGACGGCACGCCCGTGGACATCGTGCTCAACCCGCTCGGCGTGCCGTCGCGGATGAACGTCGGTCAGATCCTCGAGACGCACCTCGGCTGGGCGGCCAAGGGGCTCGGACAGCGGATCGGGGACCTGGTGCGCGAGGCGAAGGCGACGCAGGCGCGGGTCTACCTCCGCGACCTCTACAACAAGTCCGGCAAGGCCGAGGAGCTCGACACCTTGAGCGACGACGAGCTGCTGCAGCTGGCTGAACACCTCACGGCGGGGGTTCCGTTCGCCACGCCGGTGTTCGACGGCGCCTCGGAGTCGGAGATCCGGGCGATGCTGGAGATGGCCTTCCCGGCCGACGTCGCCGAACGGCTCGGCCTGACCGGCAGCCGCACCCAGGCGCGGCTGTACGACGGCCGCACCGGCGAGGCGTTCGAGCGCCCGGTCACGGTCGGCTACATGCACATGCTGAAGCTGCATCACCTGGTCGACGACAAGATGCACGCGCGTTCGACGGGTCCGTACTCGCTGGTCACGCAGCAGCCGCTCGGGGGCAAGGCGCAGTTCGGCGGCCAGCGCTTCGGCGAGATGGAGGTCTGGGCGCTGGAGGCCTACGGCGCCGCCTATACGCTGCAGGAAATGCTGACCGTCAAGTCGGACGACGTGCAGGGGCGCACCAAGCTGTACGAAAACATCGTCAAGGGCGAGCACTCGATCGACGCCGGCATGCCGGAGTCGTTCAACGTGCTGGTCAAGGAAATCCGTTCGCTCGGCATCGACATCGATCTGGAAAGGGCGTGAGCGTGAAGCGCGGCAGCGCGGCGACCCGACCCGCCGCCGCCGGCGCGATGCACGGCATCCAACCCGTTTCACGTACCAGCCAATTTGGAGCAGACGCATGAAAGCGCTACTCGATCTCTTCAAGCAGGTTCAGCAGCAGGAGCAGTTCGACGCCATCAAGATCGGCATCGCCTCGCCGGCGAAGATCCGCTCCTGGTCGTTCGGCGAAGTGAAGAAACCGGAGACGATCAACTACCGGACGTTCAAGCCGGAACGCGACGGCCTGTTCTGCGCCAAGATCTTCGGGCCGATCAAGGACTACGAGTGCCTTTGCGGCAAGTACAAGCGGCTGAAGCACCGTGGCGTCATCTGCGAGAAGTGCGGCGTCGAAGTGACGCTGGCCAAGGTGCGGCGCGAGCGGATGGGCCACATCGAGCTGGCCAGCCCGACGGCGCACATCTGGTTCCTGAAGAGCCTGCCTTCGCGGATGGGCATGGTGCTCGACATGACGCTGCGCGACATCGAGCGCGTGCTGTACTTCGAGGCCTACTGCGTGACCGACCCGGGCTTCACGCCGCTGAAACGCGGCCAGCTGATGACCGAGGACGACTTCATCGCCAAGACCGAGGAATACGGCGACGAGTTCCGGGCGCTGATGGGCGCCGAGGCGATCCGGGAGCTGCTGCGTGCCATCGATGTCGACAAGGAGATCGACACGCTGCGCAAGGACCTGGCGGCGACCGGCTCCGAGGCCAAGATCAAGAAGTACGCCAAGCGACTGAAGACCCTCGAGGGTTTCCAGCGCTCGGGCATCAAGCCCGAGTTCATGATCATGGAGGTGCTGCCGGTGCTGCCGCCGGAGCTGCGCCCGCTGGTGCCGCTCGACGGTGGCCGCTTCGCCACTTCGGACCTCAACGACCTGTACCGCCGGGTCATCAACCGCAACAACCGCCTGAAGCGCCTGCTCGAACTGAAGGCGCCCGAGATCATCGTGCGCAACGAGAAGCGCATGCTGCAGGAGGCGGTCGATTCGCTGCTGGACAACGGCCGTCGCGGCAAGGCGATGACCGGCGCCAACAAGCGGCCGTTGAAGTCGCTCGCGGACATGATCAAGGGCAAGGGGGGCCGCTTCCGCCAGAACCTGCTCGGCAAGCGCGTCGACTACTCGGGCCGCTCGGTGATCGTGGTCGGACCGCAGCTGAAGCTGCACCAGTGTGGCCTGCCGAAGTTGATGGCGCTGGAGCTGTTCAAGCCGTTCATCTTCAACAAGCTCGAACTGATGGGCATGGCCACCACGATCAAGGCGGCCAAGAAGATGGTCGACGCCCAGGAGGCGATCGTCTGGGACATTCTCGAGGAAGTGATCCGCCAGCACCCGGTGCTGCTGAACCGGGCGCCGACGCTGCACCGACTCGGCATCCAGGCCTTCGAGCCGGTGCTGATCGAGGGTAAGGCGATCCAGCTGCACCCGCTGGTGTGCGCGGCGTTCAACGCCGACTTCGACGGCGACCAGATGGCGGTGCACGTGCCGCTGTCTCTCGAGGCGCAGCTCGAGGCGCGGTCGCTGATGCTGGCGTCGAACAACATCCTGTTCCCGAGCAACGGCGATCCCTCGATCGTGCCGAGCCAGGACGTGGTGCTGGGCCTGTACTACGCCACGCGCGAGAAGATCAACGGCAGGAACGAGGGCGCCTTCTTCGCCGACGTGGCCGAGGCGCGGCGTGCCTACGAGAACAAGGAGGTCGAGCTGCAGACGCGGATCACGGTGCGCATCCGCGAATTCGACGTCGACCGCGAGACGGGCGAACGCAGCGAGCGCCTGACGCGCTACGAGACGACGGTCGGCCGCGCGCTGCTGTCGGAGATTCTCCCCGCCGGGCTGCCGTTCTCGGTGCTGAACCGGCCGCTGAAGAAGAAGGAAATCTCGCGACTGATCAACACCGCGTTTCGACGCTGTGGCCTGCGCGAGACCGTGATCTTCGCCGACAAGCTGCTGCAGTCCGGCTTCGCGCTGGCGACGCGTGCCGGTCTGTCGATCGCCATCGACGACATGCTGATCCCGCAGCAGAAGGCCGAGATCATCCGCAGCGCCGAGCGCGAAGTGAAGGAGATCGAGGCGCAGTACACCTCCGGTCTGGTCACGCAGGGCGAGCGCTACAACAAGGTGGTCGACATCTGGGGGCGCGCCGGCGACCAGGTCGGCAAGGTCATGATGGAGCAGCTGGCGACCGAGGAGACGAAGGATCGCCACGGCGAGCAGACGCGGCAGGAGTCGTTCAACTCGATCTTCATGATGGCCGACTCGGGCGCGCGCGGCTCGGTGGCACAGATACGCCAGCTTGCCGGCATGCGCGGCCTGATGGCGAAGCCGGACGGCTCGATCATCGAGACGCCGATCACGGCCAACTTCCGCGAGGGCCTGAACGTCCTGCAGTACTTCATCTCGACGCACGGCGCGCGCAAGGGCCTGGCTGACACCGCCTTGAAGACCGCAAACTCGGGCTACCTGACGCGCCGGCTGGTCGACGTCACGCAGGACCTGGTGGTGACCGAAGACGACTGCGGCACCGTCAACGGCGTCAACATGCGCGCACTGGTCGAAGGTGGCGAGGTCATCGAGGCGCTGCGCGACCGCATCCTGGGCCGCGTCGCGGCGCAGGACGTGATCGATCCGGACACGCAGGACGTTCTGTACCCGGCCGGCACCCTGTTCGACGAAGACGCCGTCGAGCGCATCGAGCAGCTCGGCATCGACGAGGCCAAGGTACGCACGCCGCTGACCTGCGACACCCGCTACGGCATCTGCGCCAAGTGCTATGGCCGAGACCTGGGCCGCGGTTCGCTGGTCAACGTCGGCGAGGCCGTGGGCGTGATCGCGGCGCAGTCGATCGGCGAGCCCGGAACGCAGCTGACGATGCGCACCTTCCACATCGGCGGAGCCGCCTCGCGCGCGGCGGTCGCGTCCGGGGTCGAGGCGAAGAGCAACGGCACCGTGCGCTTCAGCGCGCAGATGCGCTATGTGACGAACGCCAAGGCTGAGCAGGTGGTGATCTCGCGCTCCGGTGAGGCGATCGTCACCGACGAGGTCGGGCGCGAGCGCGAGCGACACAAGGTGCCCTATGGCGCGACCCTGCTGGTCAGCGACGGCAGGACGGTCAAGCCCGGCACGGCGCTGGCGAGCTGGGATCCGTTGACGCGCCCGATCATCACCGAGTACGCCGGTACGGTGAAGTTCGAGAATGTCGAGGAAGGCGTGACCGTCGCCAAGCAGATCGACGAGGTCACTGGCCTGTCGACGCTGGTGGTGATCGATGCCAAGCGCCGTGGTGCGGCGTCGAAGGGCCTGCGACCTCAGGTCAAGCTGATCAACGACGCCGGCGAGGAGGTCAAGATCCCCGGCACCGATCACGCGGTGACGATCAGCTTCCCGGTCGGCGCCCTGATCGTCGTGCGCGACAGCCAGCACGTGGCGGTCGGCGAGGTCCTGGCACGCATCCCGCAGGAGTCGCAGAAGACGCGCGACATCACCGGCGGCCTGCCGCGCGTGGCCGAGCTGTTCGAGGCGCGCTCGCCGAAGGACGCGGGCATGCTCGCCGAGGTCACCGGGACCGTCTCGTTCGGCAAGGACACCAAGGGCAAGCAGCGCCTGATCATCACGGATCTCGACGGCAAGGAAAGCGAATTCCTGATCCCGAAGGACAAGCACGTGCTGGTGCACGACGGCCAGGTGGTCAACAAGGGCGAACTGATCGTCGATGGCCCGGCCGATCCGCACGATATCCTGCGCCTGATCGGCATCGAGGCGCTGGCGCGCTACATCGTCGACGAGGTGCAGGACGTCTACCGGCTGCAGGGCGTCAAGATCAACGACAAGCACATCGAGGTGATCGTGCGGCAGATGCTGCGCCGGGTGCAGATCACCGATGCCGGCGATGCGCCGTTCATCCCGGGCGAGCAGGTCGAGCGCTCGGAACTCCTCGACGAGAACGACAAGGCGATCAATCGCGGCGGACGGCCGGCGCTCTACGAGAACATCCTGCTCGGCATCACCAAGGCGTCGCTGTCGACGGACTCGTTCATTTCCGCGGCCTCATTCCAGGAGACCACTCGTGTGCTGACCGAGGCGGCGATCATGGGCAAGCGCGACGAACTGCGCGGTCTGAAGGAGAACGTGATCGTCGGCCGGCTGATCCCGGCGGGCACGGGACTCGCTTACCACCGCGCCCGCAAGGAGAAGGAGGAGTTCGAGGCGGCCGAGCGCGACGCCCTGGCAGCGCTGGAGGCCAGCAGCCGGGCGAGCGAGGAAGCCTTCGCGGCAGCCGACGACGCGGGCGCCGCGGACGAACCGTCCGACGCGCAATAGGACGCGGGGCGCCTCCCGGACGAGCCCGCGGCCCCGACTGGCCGCGGGCGGACGCACGGCAGCGGCGCTTCGACTTGACACTCTAGACTCAATCATCGGAAAATCTCGGGCTCTGCGGATCCGCACGGCGGGTTCGGTGCTCTTTGGCTTCCGGCGGCCGACAGGCCGCGGGGTGGTTCCGGGTGGTCCGGTGGAGCGCTGAGCCGAGTTGCCGGTTCCGCATCCCGCGCCGCCGCAGTCTGCGGCGCCCTGACAGTCACAGCGACAACGGAACCAGACGAGCCCCCTTATGCCGACCATCAATCAGCTCGTGCGCAAGCCCCGTGTCATCGAGGGCATGAAGAGCAAGAGCCCGGCGCTGAAGAACAGCCCGCAGAAACGCGGCGTGTGCACGCGCGTCTACACGACAACCCCGAAGAAGCCCAACTCGGCGCTGCGCAAGGTGGCCAAGGTGCGCCTGACCAACGGCTTCGAGGTGATCTCCTACATCGGCGGCGAGGGCCACAACCTGCAGGAACACTCGGTGGTGCTGATCCGTGGCGGTCGCGTCAAGGACCTGCCGGGTGTCCGCTACCACATCGTGCGCGGCTCGCTCGACACGCAGGGCGTGAAGGACCGGAAGCAGTCCCGCTCGAAGTACGGCGCCAAGCGCCCGAAGGCCGCCTGAACGAAGCCAATCGACCGGCCCGGCCGCCGGCAAGGGGCGGGGTCGAGTAAGTCGCAGCCCGTCTGCATGGGGTTGCATCGTGCGGCCCACGGCCGCTTCAGACTGAAGACCAGAGGAAAGCAAAATGCCGCGTCGTCGCGAAGTTCCCAAGCGGGACATCCTGCCGGACCCCAAGTTCAGCAGCACCGAGCTGACCAAGTTCGTCAACGTGATCATGCTCGATGGCAAGAAGGCCGTCGCCGAGCGGATCGTCTATGGCGCGCTCGACCAGATCGCCAAGAAGAGCGGCAAGGATGCGCTCGAGGTGTTCACGCTGGCGATCAATAACGTCAAGCCGATGGTCGAGGTGAAGAGCCGCCGGGTCGGCGGCGCCAACTACCAGGTTCCGGTCGAAGTCCGGCCGGTGCGGCGGTTGGCCCTCGCCATGCGCTGGCTGCGCGAAGCGGCGAAGAAGCGCGGCGAGAAGTCGATGCCGCTTCGGCTCGCCGGCGAACTGGCCGAGGCGGCCGAGGGCCGCGGCGGAGCAATGAAGAAGCGCGAGGAAGTGCATCGCATGGCCGAGGCGAACAAGGCGTTCGCGCACTTCAGGTTCTAGGTAACCCGGATAGGCGCGGCGAGCGTTGTTCGCCGCGCATTTCAAGTTTCAGGAAGGCTTTATGCCACGCAAGACTCCCATCGAGCGCTATCGGAACATCGGCATCTCGGCGCATATCGACGCCGGCAAGACGACGACGACCGAGCGCATCCTCTTCTACACCGGGGTCAACCACAAGATCGGCGAGGTGCACGACGGCGCCGCGACGATGGACTGGATGGAGCAGGAGCAGGAGCGTGGCATCACCATCACATCGGCGGCCACGACGACCTTCTGGCGCGGCATGGACCTGTCGTTCCCGGAGCACCGGATCAACATCATCGACACGCCGGGTCACGTCGACTTCACGATCGAGGTCGAGCGCAGCATGCGGGTGCTCGACGGTGCCTGCATGGTGTACTGCGCCGTCGGCGGCGTGCAGCCGCAATCGGAAACGGTTTGGCGGCAGGCGAACAAGTACAAGGTGCCGCGGCTGGCGTTCGTCAACAAGATGGATCGCACCGGGGCCAACTTCTTCAAGGTCTACGAGCAGATGCGCTCGCGGCTGAAGGCCAACCCGATTCCGATCCAGGTGCCGATCGGCGCCGAGGAGAACT
>Ga0316629_10000198_pt1 | contig 11352 bp, 11 predicted proteins | sample OWC_May_M1_C1_D1_FD_207654 | JGI IMG/M metagenome (GOLD analysis project Ga0316629, IMG submission 207654) | Wetland soil microbial communities from Old Woman Creek delta, Ohio, United States - OWC_May_M1_C1_D1_A | ecosystem: Environmental > Terrestrial > Soil > Wetlands | place: USA: Ohio... | reverse complement strand
GATGGTCATCGGGATTTTCATCCGCAAGCGCCTGCTGGAAAACCCCTGGTATCTCAAACTGATGATGGTCTCCATCCCGCTGCCGTTCCTGGCGCACACGGCCGGCTGGGTCCTGGCGGAAGTGGGTCGTCAGCCCTGGATCGTCTACGGCCTGATGAAAACCGCCGACGCCGTGTCGCCCATCGCCGCTTCCCAGGTCGCCGTGAGCCTCGTGGCGTTCATTTTGGTCTATGGCTTGCTGGGCGGCGTGGGTTATTACCTTATCGCCAAATATGCGCGCCTGGGACCCGACGCCGTTGCCGACCCTACCGCTGCGCTCGGCAAAGGCCTGCGCCAGGCAGCCGTTTGAGAGGCCTAAACGATCAACGATTACTTACGTGAAGGAGGACATATAAAATGGTGCTCGAATCCATATGGTTTTTTCTCTGGGGGCTTTTGTGGGCGGTGTATTTCATGACCGACGGGTTTGATCTCGGCATCGGGTCGCTGTTGCCCTTCCTTGGGAAAACCGAGGAGGACAAGCGCGTCATAGTGAACGCTATGGGGCCGCTATGGGACGGAAACCAGGTGTGGCTGCTGTCGGCCGGCGGCGTCACCTTCGCGGCGTTCCCGCGCGTCTACGCGGTGATGTTCTCGTCCCTGTACTCGGCGCTCATGCTCATCCTGTTCGCCCTGATCCTGCGCGGGGTGGCCTTCGAGTTCCGCGGCAAGGTAGAGAGCCCCGGCTGGCGCAAGCTCTGGGACGCCTGCATCTTCATCGGCAGCTTCGCCCCGGCGCTGCTCTTCGGCGTGGCCTTTGCCAACATCTTTCAGGGCATCCCCATCGACCAGAAGGGGGTCTACCAGGGAACGCTGTTCACGCTGCTCAATCCCTACGGGTTGATCGGCGGGGTGCTCTTCGTGCTGCTCTTTCTGGTGCACGGCGCCCTCTGGCTGGCAGCCAAAACCGAGGGCGAGCTTCAGGCTCGGGCGGCATCGGCCGCAGCCAAGATCTGGCCGGTCGAGGTGGTGGTTGCCGTTGTTTTCCTGGCGGCGAGTTACTTCAGCACCAATCTCTATGCCAATTATATGGCCCACCCGCTGCTCTTCGCGGTGATCCTGCTCACCGTGGCCGCGCTGTTCGGCATCCGGGTGTTTCTGGCGCAGAGGGCCTTTTTCAAGGCATGGTTCGCCTCCGCCCTCACCATCGTGGGCGCCACCTTCTACGGTGTGATCGGGCTGTTTCCGAACATGTTCCCCTCGAGCATGAACCCGGCCTGGAGCCTGACGGCGCACAACGCATCCTCGACACCGCTCACCCTCACGATCATGCTGGTCGTCGTCATCATCTTCGTACCGATCGTGCTGGCCTACCAGGCCTGGGCGTACAACCTGTTTAAAACCAAGGTGACCCTGGAAGACCTGGCATACTGAAGCGGAAAAATTTCCTGCTGCAAAAAAAAAGGGCCCTTCCGGGTTTTCCAGGAAGGGCCCTTTTTTAAACCGGTAAATAATCCATCCCCGCCCCTTGGGGCGGGGATGGATTATTACGGGGTGATCAGCGCCGGGTCGGTGATCACCCCGAGGTACCGGAAGCGTCCGCCTTTCACCTGCTGGACCTGGACCTCCTTCACCACCTCGCCCTTGTTGAAGCCCTTGATGACGCCGGTCAGGCCGTCGTAGTCCTTGGTGGCCGCGATGGCGTCGCGCATGGCCTTGCCGCCGGTGCTCTGGGCGCGCCGGATGCCGTCGCAGATGATCATGAACGCATCGTAGGCCGAAGCGCCGACCATGTCCGGCTGGATCTTGAAACGGGTTTCGTAGTCCTTCAGGAACTCCTGCACGAACGGCCGCTGGTCGTCTCGGTTGAGGTTGGTGACGATCACGAAGCCCTCCGCCGCGTCGCCCGCGATCTCGAGCGTCTTGGGCGAGTCGGCGCCCTCTTCGCCGATGATCTGGGTCTTCATGCCCAGCTCGCGCGCCTGCTTGAGCACCGGCCCGGTCTGAAAGTAATAGCCGCTCGAAAAGATCACGTCCGGGTCCACTTCCTTGATTTTCGATAGGTAGGGTTTGAAATCCTTCTCGGACATCGGGTAGGTAAGGGCGATGACGACTTCCGCCTTGCCCTTGGCGAACTTGGCGAGGTACTCGTTGAAGCCCTCGGCCAGAGTGCGGCCGAAGTCGTTGTCGCTCGTCAGCAGGGCGATCTTCTTGGCCTTCATCAGCTCCACGGCCGTGTAGGCGGCGGCTCGGCCTTCCACCGCGCCGAGGAACCCGTTGCGGTAGTTGAAGTCGCCGGCCTTGGTGACGTCGGGGTGGATTGCGTAAGCCGCCACCAGGGGGATGCCCTCGTCCTGGAACAGGGGCGCCACGGCCCGGGTGGGCATGCTGTAGGAGCCGGCCACCAGGCTCACCACCTTGTCCTGCTGGATGAGCTTCTGGGCGAGCGCCACGGCCTCCTTGGCGTCGGCCCGATCGTCGTAGGTCACCAGTTCGATTTTTTTGCCGAGCAAGCCGCCGGCCTTGTTCACCTTCTCCACGGCCAGGTCCACGGAGTTCTTGACGCTGGCACCGTCGGCCGCGGCGAATCCGGTGAGCGGGGCCAGCAGGCCGATCTTTATTTTTTCTTCAGCACCGGCTGCGCCGAAGCTGAAGAAAAAAATCACTGCAAGAATGAAAAGTGTTTTGACGAATTTCATAGTGCCTCCTTCTGATAGTTTTAAGTTTCAAGTGTTAGGTTTTAAGCAAGACAATTTTATCTATGGATCGAAAAGACAATTTGCCGGATGCTGATGAATCGAAAGTTAAACTATTTTATACAGCTTAAAACTTAAAACGTAAAACTTAACACGCTTCCTATTCCCCTAAATACGCCGACTTGAGCTTCGGGTCTTTCAACAGCTCTTCGGCGCGGCCCTCGAACACGCACGCGCCGGTTTCGAGCACATAGGCCCGGTGGGAGATCTCCAGGGAGGCCATGGCGTTCTGCTCCACGAGGAGGATGGTCAGGCCGTGCTCGCGGTTGAGCTGGGCGAGCACCTCGAAGACCTGGTCCACGAGCTTGGGCATGAGCCCCATGGAGACCTCGTCCACCAGCAGCAGGTCCGGGTTCGACACGAGCGCGCGGGCGATGGCCAACTGCTGCTGCTCGCCGCCCGAGAGCGTGGAGGCCGGCTGGCCGCGGCGTTCCTTGAGAATCGGGAAAAGGTCGTGCAGCCAGGCGATGCGCCGGCCGACATCGATCCTGCGGCGCAGCCCGTAAACTCCGGTCAGCAGGTTCTCCTGCACGCTCAGCCGGGGGAAGACCCGCGCGCGCTCCGGGACGAGCCGCATGCCCGCCCGCGCGCGCTCGAACGACGCCAGCCGGCTCATTTCCCGGCCCTTGAAGCGGATGCTGCCCTGTCGCGCGTCCACCATGCCCATGATGCCGCCGAGGATGGAGGTCTTGCCGGCGCCGTTGGCGCCGATGATGGAGACGAGTTCCCCTTTTTCCAGGGCGAAGCCGACGCCCGACACCGCGCGGATGTCGCCGTAGGAAATGCGCAGATCGCTCACCTCAAGCAGCATGCGCGCTCCCTTTTCGGCCCAGGTAGGCCTCGATCACGGCCTCGTCGGCGCGCACCTCCGCCGGCCGGCCCTCGGCCAGCTTGCGGCCGTGGTCCAGCACCACCAGCCGGTCGCAAAGCGCCATGGCCACCCGCATGTTGTGCTCGATCAACAGCACCGTCAGGCCGTCCGCGCGGATGGCCCGAATGAGCGCTTCCAGCTGGGCGATCTCCTCGTGGCGCAGGCCGGAGAACGACTCGTCCAGCAGCAGGAGCTTCCTGCCAACGGCGAGCGCCCGCGCGATCTCGAGGCGCCGCAGGTTCCCCAGGGGCAGGAGCCCGGCTCGGCGTTCGGCCAGGTCGGCAAGCCCCACCCGCTCGAGCAGGCTCAACGCCGCGCGCCGTTCGGCCGGGGTCTTCCAGTTCGCCCATATCTTCGGCAAGCTCCGGTAGCGGGCGATGCCGCGGGCCGCGAGGACGTTTTCAAGGACGGTCAGGTGGGCGAACGGCTTGACGATCTGGAAGGTGCGGCCGATGCCGAGGCCCGCGATCACGTGCGGCGCCGACCCGTCCACGCGCCGCCCGTCAAAGGTGATCCGCCCCGCCGTGGGCTTGTAGACCCCGGAGACGAGGTTGAAGCAGACTGTTTTGCCGGCGCCGTTCGGACCGAGCAACCCCAGGATTTCACCGGGCTCAATCCGGAAGCTGACGCCGTCCACGGCGCGCAGGCCGCCGAAATGCTTGGACAGCCCGGCAATGTCGAGCAGCGGCCGGTTCATGGTTTGCCCCCCGGCCGCCATTTCGCGAACACCCGCCGCGCCGCGCTGCTCTCGCCCAGGAGCCCGCCGGGTTGGAAGCGGATCACCAGCAGGAGCAGCGTGGTGTAGAAAAGGATGCGGTAGTCGGTCAGGGGGCGGAAGACCTCGGGCAGCACCCCGATGATGAACGCGCCGAGGATTGGCCCCCACAGCGTCCCGATGCCCCCCACCACGACCATGCTCAGCAGCGAGACCGAGAGCGGGAAAGCGAAATCGGAGGCCGAGATGAAGCGCATGAAATGGGCGTACAGCGCCCCGCCCAGGCCCGCCATGCCGGTGCCGATCACGAAGGCCAGGAGCTTGAAGCGAACGGGCGAGATCCCCACGCTGGCGGCGGCCGCCTCCTCCTCCCGCAGGGCGAAGCAGGCCAGGCCCGCCCAGCAGCGTGTGAGCCACCAGCAGGCGGCCATCACGACGGCCAGGAAAAAGAGGCACAGATAGAGGAACTCCGTGCCCCTGAGCTTGAAATCGAAAAGCGACACCCGCGGAATCCCGCCGATCCCCAGCGCCCCGCCGAAGAACTCGAAGTTGTTGAAAACCGCCTCGACGATGAAGTTGATGCCGATGGTGGTGATGGCCAGAAAGTCCTCGCGCACCCGCAGGCTGGGGATGCCCAAGAGCAGCCCGATGAAGGCGCTCATGGCGACCACGCAGGGCAGCGCCGCCCAGAAAGACAGACCCGCCTGGGTGGCCAGCAGCGCCGCGGTGTAGGCCCCGATCCCGAAGAAGGCGGCGTGGCCGAGGGAGATCTGCCCCGCGAAGCCCACGATCACGTTGAGGCCGCAGGCCACGATGCCGTTGATGGCGATGATGGTGGCGATCGTGATCAGGTATCCGCTCACGTGGGAGTTCCTTTATCACTCCGGCAATCCATTAAAGCAAATTCCGGCATCCGCCGGCGCTTCATCAAGAGTCGCCCTATTTGATTGCCGCTTTAATGGCGTTTCATCGAATCGTCGGGCTACCGCGAGCCCAGAAGCCCCTGGGACCGCCACATGAGCACGCCGATCATGGCGATGAACGCGAGCGCATCCCGCGGCAGGGGAATGTTCGCGTAGCCGATCAGAAGCGTCTCCGCCATCCCGAGCAGCAGCGATGCGACGACCGCCCCGGGCACCGAGCCCAGGCCGCCCACCACGATGAGGGCGAGCGTCTTGTAGGCCGGGATGGCGCCCATGGTCGGGTAGACCTGGTTGAAGTAAATGCCCACCAGGATCCCGGCCACGGCTGCGACGGCCGAGCCGATGACAAAGGTGAGGCTCACGATCAAATGGGAGTTGATCCCCATCGCATCGGCGACGGCCATGTCCTGGGAAGCGGCCCGCATGGCAAGGCCCAGTTCGGTTTTCGTCGTGATGACCCAGAGCAGGCCGAGAACCGCGGCGGTGATGCCGTACACGGCGGTGATCGTGGAGGTCACCGTCACTCCGGCCACGCGGAACTCGGGAAACGGCAGCTCGGCCGGGAAGGTCAGGATCTGGGGGCCGGCGATCAGCCGGCAAAGCTCCTCGACCGATAACAGGATCGCGATGCTGGCGATGAGGGGCACGTACGGCGGGTATTTGAGCAGGGGAAAGTAGACGAAGCGTTCGATCGAAACCCCGACCAGAGCGCAGACGGCCATGCTCCCCAAAACGGCGAGCAGCAGGCTGCCCGTGAGGTTGAAAAACAAAAGCCCCACGTAGGCCCCGATGGTGTAAACGGCGGCGTGGGCGACGTGCAGGATGCGCATGATCCCGTAGACCAGCGCCAGGCCCAGGGTGACCATGGCGTAGATCGACCCCGTCGCGATGCCGTTTAACAGCTGTTCGATGAAAAGCTGCATCAGGTGCAATGCCTAAAGTGAGCTAAATTGCCTAAAAGGACAGTTAGAGATAGCTACAAATTACAAGTTGCGAGTGAGAAAGAAAAAAGACTGAAATGAGCCAGATTGCCTAAAATCGCCGATTCGGATTCCGTCAATGATTTCTCTCTTCCATAATTTTAGGCATTGGGTTGCCCACTCATAGCTTCAGCAGCTTCAGGGCCTCGCCTTCCAGTCTGTCTGCTTCGGCTTCCAGCCGGTCGGCTTCCCGGCGCAGTTCGGCGTTGAACGTCTCGTCTTTAATGGAGCCGAGGTTGATGCGCACGTTGTAGACCGCCGCTTGCGCGGCCATACGGGCGGCCAGCACCCCGGCCGCCCCGTCGGAGGCGGCGTTGGGGTTGCCCTTGGCGATCACGGTGCGGCCGAGATCCATCAGGGCGACGGCGGCCCCGGCAACGCCCAACGGCACGAGGGCCGCCTGCTTGAAGGCGTCCTGGACGGCCCGGGCGCGGCCGGTCTTTTCCGCCTCCGTGCCCTTCGGCATCTGAAAGGCCTTCAGCACCCGGGCGTACGCATCGGAATCCCGGTCGATGTCCTCGATGAGCGTCTGCCGCAGGGTCGACGCTTTTTGCGCCGCCGCCCGCATCTCGGCCTCCACGCCCTCGAAATTTTTACGGCCGATGGTCAGCCGCGCCACCATCTCGATCAACGCCGCGGCCAGCGCGGCATTTAAGGCGGCGGAGCTGCCGCCGCCCGGAACCGGGTCCCCGGATGCGGTTTTGGCCAGATACTCCTTGATCGACAGCTCCGCTAGCACCGAACGCCTCCTTGTTTCAGCTTGTCGAACACCAACACCCCTCGCTTGATGACCTTTTCCACCGTGCTCACGCCGATGTGGTAGGGGATGAACCGGTAGGACGGGTTTTCCAGAACGACCACGTCCCCCTGTTTGCCGGGATCCAGGCTCCCGGCGACCGGCGCGCGCCCCAGGGCGGCCGCGCCGTTGAGGGTGAGCGCGGTCACGATCTCCTCCGGCGAGAGGTTCATGTAAAGCGCCGCCAGCGCCGCCGCCAGCGGAATGGACTCCGAAAAACAGCTCCCCGGGTTGAAATCGGTGGCCAGCGCGACCGCGCCGCCCGCGTCGATGATGAAGCGGCCCCTGGCGTAGGGCTCGCGCAGGCTGAAGGCCGTGGCCGGGAGCAACGTGGCCACCACCCCCGCCGCCGCCATGGCGCGCAGGCCCTCGTCGGAGGCGTTCAGCAGATGGTCGGCCGACGCGGCACCGATCTCGGCGGCCAGTTCTGCGCCCCCCAAACGAGCGATCTCGTCGGCGTGGAGCTTCGGCTTCAAGCCCGATTCGGCGGCCTTGGTCAACAGGCGCCGGGCCTGCGCGACGGAGAACACGTTCTTTTCGCAGAAGACGTCGCAGAACTCGGCCAGGCGGCGGGAGGCGATCTCGGGCACCACCTCCCTCAGCAGGAAGTCGATGTAGGCGTCTTCGCGGCCCTTGTGCTCGGGCGGGATCGCATGCGCCCCCATGAACGTGGGCACGACATCCATCGGGTGCAGGCGGTTCAGATCGGCCATGACCTCCAGCTGCTTGATCTCGGTCTCGCGGTCCAGGCCGTAGCCGCTCTTGCCCTCGACCGTGGTGACCCCGAAGGCGAGCATGGAGTCGAGACGCTTCAGGCCGGCCTGCGTCAGCTCCTCGCGCGAGGCGCTGCGCGTGGTGGCTACGGTGCTCAGAATGCCGCCGCCGCGCTGCAGGATGTCCATGTAGCTGTCGCCCTTGAGCCGCCAGGCGAACTCCTCCGCGCGGTGGCCGCCGAAGACCAGGTGGGTGTGGGAGTCGACAAAACCCGGCAGCACGGCCTTGCCGGAAGCGTCGACGGTGTCGAAGCCGGCAAGGTCCCTGCCCGAGCCCTTCAGCTCGGCCATCACCGCGGCCGTGCCCCCCACCCGCGAGATCTTTCCCTGCTCGATGACCACGGCGCCGTCGACAATGACACCGAGATCGGCCATGTCTCCGCCCTTTTTGGCGGTGAACCCGGAGCAAGTCACCAGTTCGGCGGCGTTACGGATGATGAGGTTTCCGTTCATAAGCTGATACAGGATGCGGGATACAAGATGCCGGACAAAAACAATCCGGCTCCTTGGTCCCTTCTATTTCCTGGATTTGTGGCCGTCTTCGACCGATTTCCTAAAACGGTGTAACTTCTTTCCGAGAGTGTTTAGCTTGCCGCTCAATTTGTTGGTAGCGTTCAAAAGTTGTGGCATTTACAAGTTTGGATCTTTTCGATCTGGATGATGAAATTACCGTCGATGCCGAGTTTTTGTTTCCAGTAGCGTTGCCATTTTTCTTTTGAGTATTTTTTCAAAATGATCATTTTCGATAACATTGTTACCGTCGCATCCGACCAGCCCCAGGCGATGCGTTTTATCCGTCGGCCGATTTCACGAAAAATGCGCTCCAGCAAGGATATCGTCCGGGGAGCGATCACCCCGGTCTTCAACCATATTTCGATGTTGGTAAAGATCCGCCGGGAGAGGTTTTCCAGATACACAGCGCCGTTGTGGTAGCCTCTATCTTTGAACAGCTCGATCAACGTGACGATCTCAGCCCTACTGGAGCGATATTTTTCTTCAACCAACTTTCTGTCTTCGTCTTTCAGAAGCTGGTAATCGGCCTGGGGCAACTCGATGCCGATCAGGTGCTTGAGCTTATCGATTTGCGGCTGGCTGTCTTTTTTCTTAAGCCCATCCTCCCACAGCGAGTGATACAATCCTCGCGGGCCATGCCAGGCGCAGCGTTGAGACTGGGCAACCTCAGCTAAAAAATCATCCAGCCCCGGCTCCCCGTCATAAATAAAGGGGATGGCCGAGGCGGTGGTGATTTTTAATCGCTCTTTGATAACGCGCTCGATCTCATCCCAAGAGGTGTTGGCAAACGTGCCCAGCGGCTCCACCTGCCCGCCGGCGGTTACACCGATCACCGATCGCAACTCCGCCCGTTTGCCCTGCTGGCACTTGTAGCCGGTGCCATCGGCCATAATGGCGGATAGCTCCGCTGTATCCACCGGCGGCGCCTCGAGCCGATTCACATCGCTGCCGACCACAAGGTTGTGAATGCCGCCCAGGGAGATATCAATACTGTGGCCCTCGATCAGCCGCCGATAGTTGGTGTCAATCACCGCCTCGATGACCTCGTGCTCAAAGTTGCTCTCCTTACGACTGTAAGGCATCAGCTTCAGCGCATCCAACAGGGGGGAATAGCGCGCTCGGCAATGGCAACATTCAGCCACCCGAATAGGCAGCCGCAGTTTGCCGAACACCGTGGCGATGGTTCTGAGCGGCTGGCGAAACCCCCGCTTTCGTATCCGCCGCCCCCGACAGAAACGGCCCTCGGGGTCGGCTTTGCGGACATGGCGTCCCAACCCTTTGCGCCCCTTACTGGGCGTCATTACCCCGCCATGGGGGATGAGGCGCTCTGAGATCAGATCGTCATAGCTTCGCAGAATGTGCTCCAAAATTCGAAGCATCAAAGGCTCTTTGAGTTCCTGGAGCCGATAGACGATCTCGTTTAACGTCACCTTTCCGGTTGCCAGATGAAAGGAAAGTGTAATATGAATCTGTTGTTCCATCACGGTCTTCTTTCTGCAGGTTCATATTTGGCGATATAAACCCTATGAAGGAGACCGTGATTTTTTTTGCAAGCACTAAATGCAACCCCCAAAAAAATGTTATCAATGGATCCGCTAACCACTGCCGTGACACCGGCAGGATTCCCTGGGGGATCCTCTAAAATCCCCCAGGGAATCCTGCCCTCATCGGTGCTGGATCCAAATCATAAAAGAGCTCGGTCCGGTGCCGACTTGAGCCCGTGCCACAACTTTTGAACGTTACCAATTTGTTATAAAGGTCTTTATTTGCAAGCGAGCCTGTTTCAAAGAGAGTTTCCAAGTGGTCCAAGGTTTCATCGTTGGACGCGACGGCATAACTTAGAAAACGAAGGAATTCTTGTTTGTATTCCCTCCGACCATATCCTTCGACAATGGTTGTTTTAACGGACTTGATCGATTTGCGTATCTGCCTTCCCTCTTCGAACGCCTCAAATTTCGGCAACACCTCAATCGTCATGCGATGGATATCGATCACAAGTTCTTTCGCGAGTTGCCATATTTCAAGTTTCTTGTAGCTCATGAACGTCGATCGTCAACCCACTCCGCGCATCTCGCATCTCGTATCCCGTACCTATTCATAGATTCGGAATTCGAGCACCTGCTCGGGCTTGAAGTCCTCGAGCTGCAGGTAATAGGCGGCCGTGTCGATCAGGGCCCCCATGGGCACCAAGCCGACGATCTCGCTGCCCACCACCGGTACGCCCCAGCGCCTGGCTTCGATCCGGATCAGCTCGAACACCCGATAGAGGGCGGTCTTGGTGTAATCGGTCATGTTGATGGACACCTGGACGATGCCGCGGTCCTTGAGGTCGATCCCGATCGCCTTGCAGTAGCGCAGCCCGCCGCTGAGATGCCGCACCTTCCGGGCGATGTCGTTGGCGATCTCCAGATTAGCGGTGCCGAGATTGACGTTGTAGGCGACCAGCGGCATGCGGGCGCCCATGGCGGTCACGCCGGCGGACGGGTGGATGCCGACCGGTCCGAAATCCGGTTTCCACTCGGGCTGCTTGACCTTTTCCGACATGCCTTCGAACTGCCCCTTGCGGATGTCGGCCAGGTTGCGGCGGTGGGCGGCCGTCGCGGATTCCTCGTAGAGGAAAATCGGCAGGTTGAATTCCCGCGCCGCGGCCTCCGCCATCCGGCGCGACAACTCGATGGCCTCCTTCATATCGACATTCTTCACCGGGATGAACGGCACCACGTCCACGGCGCCCATGCGCGGGTGCTGCCCTTCGTGGCGGCGCATGTCGATCCCCGCGATGGCCGCCCCCATGGCCTCGAGCACGGCGGCCTGGAGCGGTTCGGGCTCCCCTACCACCGTGACGACGCAGCGGTTGTGGTCTTCGTCCCGCTGGCAGTCGAGCAGCTTGACCCCCTCCCGGCCCCGGAAAGGCCCGACAATTTTTTCGATCTTCTCCCGGTTGCGCCCCTCGCTGAAGTTGGGCACGCATTCGACGATGCGGGTCATGCCTGTCATGGGCTTTTCCTTCTATCCGTTTTCCTTCATCCGTTTAAACGCCTCGGCG
>Ga0316629_10000194_pt1 | contig 11385 bp, 7 predicted proteins | sample OWC_May_M1_C1_D1_FD_207654 | JGI IMG/M metagenome (GOLD analysis project Ga0316629, IMG submission 207654) | Wetland soil microbial communities from Old Woman Creek delta, Ohio, United States - OWC_May_M1_C1_D1_A | ecosystem: Environmental > Terrestrial > Soil > Wetlands | place: USA: Ohio... | reverse complement strand
CTATATCACCGGCCAGACCATTTTTCTCGACGGTGGCTGGTCGGCAAAGTGAACTGAATTTAGATCAGGCTGTTAAAAAAAGCGCCTCAAACCGTAATCCGCGTTGCACGGCTTTAGGCGCTTTTTTCAGCACCCTTGTTAAGATAATTCAAGCAATGCGGGACGGATAAACGACATCCCCCCCGCCTCCACCGTCAGGCCAGGGTACAGGACCGGGTGCGTGATCGGCTCCGGCCCCTCCCGGGTGGCGAGGATCGTGTCCTCGGATTTCGTCCCGGTGATGGAGGGGTTCCAGGTGAAGCCCTGGTTTTCCTGGATGATGTCCGGGGTTTTGAAATTCGTGCGGTAGTCCCGGCCGGTGTAGCCGATAGACCCGCCCTGGTGATGGAGTTTCCATTCGTCCGGATACCCCTGGGCGCGATAAGCCTCGACCCCCTGTGTGAGGATTTCCCGCGCCGGCATACCGGGCCGGGTGGCCGCCATGAAGGCGCAGTCAATCTGCACGTTGGCCAGGTATTTTCGCCTCAGATCCTCCGGAAGCTTCCCGAAATGAAGAAAGCGCGTCAGGGAAACGATCAACCCCCATTTCCGCGCGTTCACCGAAACCATGAGATACTTTTCGATTTTTCGCTCCGTCGGGATGGGGTGCCGGTAGCTCGACACCCGATCGTCGGCGGCGGACATGAGCGTGATCGGGTCGATGCGGTCTCTCCAGAGCTCGCCGCAGAGCCGACCGACGACCTCCGACTCCTTTTCCCCCGGGCGGGTTTCCATCATCGTCTTCTCCAACCCCGTCGAAACCCTTGTCCCGAGCCAGCGGTAGCGTTCCACCTCCTGCGGGGTGAGGGAATAGCGCAGCCGGGCGATGTCTTCCGCCAGCACCTCGGCCTCCGGGAAGCCCGCGTCGCACCCGGTTTTCCCTCCCCCTGCCAGCTTTTTGATCAACGCCGTCTCCGAATCCTCGTGCCAGGGGAAGGACGCTATCGCGAACCCCTGCTCCTCGAGCCTTTCTTCCAGGGCCATGCGCGGGGCTTCGATATTGCTGCACACGACGAACTTCGAGTTCTCCGTGATCAGGAGGGCGGCGACCCCCAACTCGGTGGCGATCCCCACGAGGTTGAGGCCACCGCCCGTCATCCAGGAAAAATTGGCCTGCCGCTTGAGGAGCAGCGCCTTCAGGCCTTTTGACCCCATGAACTCCCTGACTCTGCGCTCCTTTTCGCGGATTTCATCGATGCTCGCCATACCCCCTCCCGGACAGGGTGAAGCATAGAAAAAGGATTAAGGTTACAAAGTTTAAGGTTTAAGGTGCCTTTGGCTTTACTTTCAACTTTAAACTTTAAACCCTTCATATCAGCATGTTAAAAACCCATGACAGGGGATCAACGTTTCCGGCGCTGTTGCTTCATGACCGTTTATTGCGCCAGGACTTCCGCCCACGTCGTTACCGGCCACTCCGTCTTGAAGAGCTGCTCCACGGCAGGCTTGCCCTTTTCCCGCAGAGAGTCCGCATCCGGTATCACCACCTGCATCCCCTTGCGCTGCAGCTCGATCAACAGCTTTTTCTCCTCTTTCTTGATCCCCTCGTTGGCCCAGTCCGTTGCCTGAACAACCGCATTCACGATCAGCTCCTGGTCCGCCTTCGGCAGCCCGTCGAAGAAGGCCTTGTTGATCAGGACCCCGCCGGTCTGCACCAAATGGTTGGTAAGGGTCAGGTAATTCTGCACCTCGTTCAGCTTGAACGAGGCAACCTGCGGCAGATCCCCTTCGGAGGCCTGGGCCTTGCCGTCCTTGAGCGAAGCGTAGAGCTCCGGGAGCGGGATCGGAACCGGGTCCGTGCCGATCTCCTTCCAGACCGCGATCCAGGTCTTGACGGTCGGAAGACGCAGCTTCAGCATGTAGAAGTCGGCCGGCGTGTAGAGCGGTTTCTTGGAAGTGGTCTGCCGCAGCCCCCGGTAGACGATGCCGAGATACTTCTGGTTGCCGTTCTTCTCGACCCGCTCACGGGCCTGCTGGCCCAGGGAACCCTGCCAGACCCGCATGAAGTGATCGAAATCCTTCATGACATACGGGGCATTGAAGAAAAAATACTGAGGGGCGGAGACCTCCAGCGGCCGCCCGCCGGTCGCCTGCATCTCGACCTTCCCCTGGCTGCACCAGTCGTTGATATCCTCCTCGGACCCCACACCGGCCTGCACTTCCACCACCAAGCGACCGCCGCTGCTTTTCTCTAGAATCTCTTTGAACTGGTTCCCCGTTTCAACGAGGGTGTGGCCGGGTTTGAACGGGCTCGCCCAGCGGAGGGTGGTCTTCTTTTCCGGCGGGGCCGTCGGGGCCGTGCCGGCACAGCCGTAAACCCAACTGCAGGCGGCTGCCACCATCACCCAAATAACGATCCTGGAACCCTTCATGGCGCCCTCCTCTCAGGTGAAGGTTATTTCTTCATCTCTTTGATCAGCTTGCCGAAGAATTCATCGTCCTTGGCCATCAACGCGCCGAAGTCCTTCGGCCCGAGGTAGGAAAGGATGACCGACATATCTTTCGCCTTGGCCTGGAATTCGGGATCGTCCATGGCTTTCTTGAAGCTTTCGTTCAATTTCTGGATTACCTCCTGAGGTGTGCCCTTCGGCGCAACAAGTCCCCGCCACATTCCCATGGTGAAATGAATGCCCTGCTCTCTGACCGTCGGCACGTCCGGGAACATGGCCAGCCTCTTGTCTGCGAAAAGAGCCATGATCTTCAGCTGGCCGGCCTTGACCTGGGAAACGCCTTCGGGCGGCGTCACAGAAACCGCATTGACGTGACCCCCCAGCAAGGCAGCCACCGACGGTCCGCCGCCGGAGAAGGGGATGTGGTTCAACTTGATGCCGGCGGCGTTCGCAAACGCCAACGCCACCAGGTGCACCCCGCCGCCGGCTCCGGAGTTTCCGACCGTGATCATGTCCGGATTCTTTTTGGCGTAGTCGACGAACTCACGCAGGTCTTTCCAGGGGGCGTCGGAACGCACCAGGAACATGGAGGGGTCGCTGACGACGTTCAGGATGGGCTCGAAGTCTTTGTAGGTGAAGGCCGTGGTTGTCTGGTGGGGCAGAATGCAAAGCGGGGTCACGGCCGCCGTGAGCATGTAGCCGTCCGGTTTCGCTTTCATGCCTTCGGTGTAGCCCACCGCACCGCCGCCGCCCGGCCGGTTGACGACCACTACCGCCCTGTTCAGGTATTTGCCTGCGGTTGCCCCCAGGGCCCGGAAAATCAGGTCGGTCGCACCGCCGGCCGCCCAGGGGATAATGACCTGGACTTCTTTGGTGGGGAAGTCGGCGGCGTGGATGGGGATGCTCACCGACACGAAAAGAACGATCAGGATGGCTGATAATCGTCTCAGCATAAGGGCCTCCTTATTGAACGTTTCGGTACACCGTTGATGGTTCGGAGCGCACTGCACGGCTTTTCATTTTGTCGGCACCGGGCCTTTCGACGAACCTCCTTTCCCCAGCCGTTTGAGGCCGAGTCCAAAAATGGGAACGACAAGGAAAAGGGCCGTCGCCAAGAGAAACGCCAAGGAGATGGGGCGGTCCGCGAATGTGCTGAAGTCGCCATGCGAGATCATCAGGGACTGCCGGAAGGCCACCTCCATCCGCGGCCCAAGCACCAGTCCCAGAAGGAGGGGCGCTCCCTCGAACTTCCCCTTGCCGGCCATGAACCCGAGCCCTCCGAACAGCAGCATCACCCAGATGTCGAAAACCGAGTTGTTCACGGAATACATCCCTGTAATGCAAAAGAGGACGACCAGGGGCAGCAGGATTCGCCTGGGGATGCGCAGGATGTTCGCGAACAGGGGAACGAAGGGGAGGTTGAGCAGCAGTAGAATGAAGTTGCCGATGTACATGCTGGCGATCACCCCCCAGAAAAGCTCGGGGCTTTCCGCTATCATCATGGGGCCGGGGGTCACTCCATGAATGAGCAAAGCGCCGAGCAGGATCGCGGTGGGCGGGGCAAAAGGGATGCCCAAGACGAAGAGCGGTATGAACGCCGCCTGGCAGGCGGCGTTGTTGGCCGCTTCCGGGCCGGCCACCCCCTCGATCGCCCCGTGCCCGAACTCCCCGGGGTGCTTCGAGATCCGTTTCTCGATCATGTAGGAGGCGTAGGTGGCTATGACCGGCGCGGGTCCGGGGACCAAGCCGACCCCGAACCCGATCCCGGCTCCCCTCAGGATGGCCTTGATGGATTTCCGCAGATCCTCCAAGCTGGGGAAAAGCTCTCTCAACCGCGGGACCAGCACCTTTCCTTCGAGCAGTGCCGCGGGCTTCTCCACGTTGGACAGGACTTCCCCGATGCCGAAAAGGCCGATGGCCACAGCCACGAACTCAATTCCGCTTAAAAGCGACATGGAGCCGAAGGTGAAACGGAATTCGCCCTTGACCGGATCGAGGCCGATCGTGCCGATGATCAGGCCGACCAGAGCCATCATCAGCGACTTGAGAAGGGAGGTGCCGGTCACATTGCTCAGGACAATGAACCCGAACACCATGAGAGAGAAGTATTCAGCCGGCCCGAAGGCCAGCGCCGCCCGGGCCAACGGCGGGGCGAACGCCACCAGGCCGAAAAGCCCGATGCTCCCGGCGATGAAGGATCCGATCGCGCAGATCGCCAGCGCCGGCCCGGCCCTTCCCTTCTGGGCCATCCGATAGCCGTCGATGCAGGTGATGACCGAAGCGGTCTCGCCGGGCACATTGAGGAGGATGGAGGTGGTGGATCCGCCGTACATCGCCCCGTAGTAGATCCCGGCCAGCATGATGATCGCGGAGGTCGGGTTCAAGCTATAAGTCGCCGGAATCAGCAGCGCAATGCCGGCGATGGGGCCGATCCCCGGCAGAACGCCGATCAAGGTGCCCACAATGGCGCCTGCCAGGCAATAAGACAGATTCTGGACCGTGGTCGCGATCCCGAACCCGCCGGCAAGCTGTTGGAGGGATTCCAACATCAGCTACCCCATTACAATCCCAACCATCCCTTTGGGAACGGGATCTGAAGCCAGGTGACAAAGATGAAGTGGGAAACCGCGCTGGCCGCCAGGGAGATGGCCAGATTCCGGCGCCAGTAGGACCACCCCAACAGCTGCAGCAGCGCCATGACCACGATAAAGGCCGTCGGTGCGTAGCCCAGTTGTTCCAGGAAACCGGCCGCAAAAGCGATAACCGCCATGAAGCCGATCACCGGCATGGCTGAGCCTGCGATCTCAAGCGGCTTGCCACCTCCCTTTCCGTCCCGGTGAAGGCGCATCATCGTTCCGAAGGTGAAAATGGATGAAAGCATTGCCAGGAGAATCCCCAGGCAGAGCGGGAACAAGCCGGGGCCGGCCGCCCGGAATGTGCCAAGGGGCATCTTCAGGGAAAGGCCCACGGTCAGCATGCTGAAAAGCAGGACAAGGAGCCCGCCGATTGCGTCATTTCGGTTCACGTTCACACCCAATGATCCATGGGGTCCTCGGGTCGAACCGCTGCAGCCAAAAGTTCGGGTTTGGATCCGATGACGCCGATCATCCCGCAGTCTTCGATGCCCGGCCGCGTTTGCGTCGGAGTTGAAGAAAGTCCCGCCGAATCACCTCTTCCACGTATTCCAAATGCTCCAGCATCCGCACTTTGGCCTGCCGGGCGTCTCTTTTCTTGACGGCCTCAAAAATGCCTGCGTGCTGGTGAAACAGCAAATCCTTGCGCTCGGGCCCGAGGGCAAATTTCTTGGCCTTGAAATAACTGTTGAAGCTCGATTTGAGTCCCTCCATGATGTGCATGGCGATCAAGTTGTGCGAGGCTGCGGCAATAGCGGAGTGGAATCCCAAATCCGCCTTTTCCCAGGCCGTACCCCCGGGCTCGAGCCGACTCATCTGTTTCAATTGTTCCATCATGACCCGCAAATCGACTGCCTTGGCGGTCGAAGCGGCCGTTTCCGCGCACCAGCCTTCAAACAGTTTCCGGATCTCCAGGAATTCGAAAATTTTTTCGGCCTGCTCCTCGAGGATAATCGAAAGCGGCGTCTTCAGGTGTTCTTTGACGGAGGAAACCACCACGGTGCTGCCCCCCTGCCTGACCTCAATGAGCCCCATGGTCCTGGCTTTGTTGATGGCTTCGCGGATGGACTGCCGGCTGACCCCCATGTCCGCGGCCATGTCCCGCTCGGAGGGCAGTTTTGCCCCCGGCTTCAGCCGGCCGTTGGCGATCAGGGACACCAGCTGCTTGTAGACGACATCCGGAATTTTTCGGGGGGTTACCGTTGAAAACAGATTCTGCAGTTTGACGGGAGGCGTCATCCCGGATTCTCCTTCGCGAACTGAAGACCGGCTCGCCTGTTTACTTTTTTCCAGAATTGAAATAGGATTCGGATCAACTGGACGGACCACTTGACCATCAGCTATCAGACCCAATGCCGGCTGTCAATAAATTTCACGTGTCGATCAACAGGGAGGATCTCACGATGCAGAAGCCGATTCGGGTGGGGATGGTAGGGTGCGGAAACGCCGCCGTGTTTCATTACGCGTCGCTCCAGCGGGTAACCGGCATCCCGGTGAGGGTGGTCGGGGTCACCTCTCTCCAGAAATCACGGCGCGAGGAGTTTGCCGCCCGGCGCGGGATCCGGGCATTCGACTCGCTGACGGACCTGCTGTCCGAGGTGGACGTCCTCGACAACTGCACTCCGGGATACGCCCACGAACCGGTTTCCATTGCGGCCTTTGAAGCCGGCAAGCATGTGATCGTCGAAAAGCCGTTCACCGGATATTACGGGCCGCCCGGCGACAATGCTTTTGCGGGGAACCGGTTCCCGAAGGAAGCGATGCTTGCCGAAGCCCTTTCCAGCTCGCGGCGCGTGATCGCCGCGGCCCTGAAAAGCCGCAAAAAGCTTTGCTATGCCGAAAACTGGATCTACGCCCCCGTTGTCCAAAAGGAAGCCGAGATCCTGTCGAAAGGCAAAGGCCAGATTCTCTGGGCGTTGGGCGGGCAGTCGCATTCCGGCAGTCCCTCCCCGGCCTACGGGGTGTGGAGGCTCTCCGGCGGCGGATCGGTGGTGGGCAAGAGCTGCCACCCTTTGAGCGCCCTTCTCTACCTGAAGCAGGTCGAGGGCCTGGCGCTGTACGGCAAGCCCGTCCGCCCCCGCAGCGTCAGCGCCCGCACCCACGAGATCACACGGTCTCCGGCCTTCGTAAGCAAAGGGTTTTTGCGAACCGACTACGCGGACATCGAGGACTACTGCCAGATCCACCTCACCTTCGAAGACGGAATGGTCGCCGACATTTTCGCATCGGAGATCGTCATGGGAGGGGTCCACAACTGGCTGGAAATCTTTGCCAACAACCACCGCGCCCGCTGCAACATGAGCCCCAGCAACGCCATGGAGCTTTACAACCCGCAGGAGGATCAGCTGGCCGACGTCTATCTCATGGAGAAACTCGGCACCAAGCAGGGATGGTCCAACCCCGCACCCGACGAGTACTCCACCTTCGGCTACCCCCAGGAGATCCAGGATTTCATGGAAGCCATTGCCATGGACCGCGAGCCGAAATCCGGCATGCGGGTCGCCGGCGACACGGTCGCCGCGCTCTACTCCGCCTATGTCTCGGCCGAGCGCCGCGGCGAAGAGGTAGAAATAGCACTCGACCCAACATTGGGATAGAGATCAAAAATCAGAGTTGATCATCTTTGGCTGAGTTTTGATCAGCCAACTCATGAATTAAGACACAATCAAATCTGCCAAACTCCACATAGCGATATGATATCGATGCCACTACTTTTGGGAACCAGCAAAAGTCGCTGTTTCGCTGTATCGCCAAGTCAGGTCAGCCAGATTCTCGGTGATATATTCATTCTCCAAAACTGAAATCCTCTCAGCCTGCCGGAATTTCACTCTTATTTCAGCAAGCACAAGTAGAAGGGGACTACCCGGTTCGAACATCCTCTCAAAACCTCATTTATTTTTTCGGTTCTTTCATTCTTCTGTAATAGTGGTCATAGGAGCTACTATTCAATTTTCTTACCCAGGCCCCTCATCTCTGTTTCCGTCTGTATCAGCCAGAATCCCATGTCCATCTCCCGGTACATGCTATCCGCGGTTATCAGATGCTCCCGGGTCCTCACCCCGTCTCCTGCACAGCGGTAAAGCTTGCCAAGACCGAGGTGGCAATGGGCGGCGAGCGGGCGCATGCTCAGCTCGTCGGCTATCGCCAGCGCCTGGTGGTAGTGGCCTTCGACTGCCATAGGATCGAGCGGGTCATGGTGTGATGCGGCCTCGCCGAGGAAGCGAAGAGCCCAGGCCTCGTAGCCGCGTTCACTGCGTTCGCGGCAGAGCCGCAGTGCTTGGTCACCAATTGCGATTGCCTCCTCCAGGCGCTGGGCGAGGAGGTAGGCCTCGCCCAGACGCAAAAGAAGGAGCGAATGGTACGCTCCGACCCCCAGAGTCTCCATCTCCTCCAACGCTTGGTGAAGAAGGGAGATTCCTTCCCCCACGCGCCCCAAAGCAGCGTATACGGAGCCCAGCAGCCCCGTGACCCGCGGTGATAAGACGGTGAGGTCCCACTCGCGAGAAATAGCCTGACTGCGTTCAAGAAAGCGAACTGCAAGGCTGAGCTCCCCTGTGAGCCCATAGACATACGCGAGTGCCCAGCACGCAATAACCAGCGTGTATGGACGTTCGACCGCCTCCGCAAGTCGGATTCCTTCCTTCCCGTGGGCGATCCCTTCATCGAACTCGCCACGCTCGGCTAAGGCCAACGATAGATAACTATGGGGTACCGGAGTCGGAAACTCCGTCACCGGGAGATGCTTACAGCTGAGATCGCCGGCAAGTGACTGCACGACCCTCCGGCAAAGGTCCTCCGCCCGGTGATAGTCGCCCAAACTAAAGCAGGTCACCCCGAGGTAGAAGTCCGCGGCGACCTGCAGCGGAACGTCCTGAATTGTCTCGGCGATGGCCTGCGCGCTTTCGCCGAACGTGCGCGATTCCGTGAAGTCACCGGTGAACCAAAAGTGGTCGCACATGTGGGTCGAGACCCACCCGAGCCGTCGTTGATCACCGAGCGCTTTCGCCAAGCCTTCAGCGTTGCGGAGATGCTGGAGACGCCCGTCGACTTGTCCGAGGGGGAGGAGCGATTTTGCAAGGTCGAAGTGGATATCAACGGCATGTTCCAGGGTCTCGTGGGACTCAGACAAATGGTTCAGAACTGCCAACGCCTGTTCGAAGTACCTCATCGCCTCGTGGTGGGCCGATCGCGCGTAGGCCTTGGCTCCGGCCTGGTAGAGGTAGGCCACTGCCTTCTCCCAAACCTCGCCCTTAAGGGCGTGGTGGGCTAGCTTTTCGATGTGTTGGGTCAGCCGGTCGGGATAGAGCCGCTCGATGGCCGCCACGATCTGGCCATGAAGTGTGCGCCGCCGGTCATGGAGCAGACCGCCATAGGTCACTTCGTGAGTCAGGGCGTGCTTAAAGGTGTACTCGAGTTCCGGGAACATACCGGTCTCGTACAGGAACTCCGCGGCCTGCAGCCGGCCGATGGCGGCGTGCAGCTCTGCCTCGGCCTGCTCGGAAATCGCCAAGAGGAGCACAAACGGAACGTCCTTCCCAACCACCGATGCCGTCTGCAGGGTCGCCTTGTCCTCGGGTGGTAGCCGGTCGATGCGGGCGGATAACACTGCCTGCACAGTGGCCGGGACCTGGATGTCCGGCATGGGCCGTGCCAGCCGGTAAGCGCCTCGCTCGCCGAGAAGGGACCCAATTTCCACGAGTGCCCGCACGCTCTCCTCCAGGAAAAACGGGTTACCCTCTGTTTTCGCGATCAACACACGTTTGAGCGGTTCGAGGCCCACATCAGGCCCGAGCAGCGCGCCGAGCAGTTCTTCGGCACTTTCCGGCGGCAGCGGGTCCAGTCGCAGCTGGGTGTAGTAGGTCCGGCTGCCCCATGTGTGCTGATACTCCGGCCGGTAGTTCACAAGCAGCAGTAGCCGGGCGGCCGGCACGCTCTCGATGAGGCTATCGAGCAACGCCTGCGTTTCGGAGTCGATCCAGTGAAGGTCTTCGAAGATAACCAGCAACGGTTGCACCTGACTCTCACGGAGTAACAGGCGCTTCACCGCGTCCAAGGTCATCCTCCGGCGCTGAGGCGGGTCAAGAACCTGCCACCGCGGGTCGTCGGTCGGCACTTCGAGCAGCGAGAAGAGCGCCGGCAGACTGTCTTCCAGCGCCCGGTCCAGGGTCAAGAGCTTTCCCGTCACCTTCTCGCGAACCGCGCGTGGGCTGTCGGGGTCCTCGATTGCAAAGTAACTCTTGAGAAGATCGATCACCGGCAGATATGAGGTCGCCTTGCCGTATGAGGCCGAGCCGGCCTGCAGGACCTGCCAACCGTGGACGCGGTGTGAGTGGGTGGCTTCCCAGACCAGACGTGACTTTCCCACACCGGGTTCTCCGACGATCCCCAGCACCTGCCCATGGCCGCCAGCGGCGCGGCCCAGCGCCTGGCGGAGGTGCTCCAACTCAGTCTCGCGCCCCACGAAGCGGGTCAACCCACGTGCCGCCGCCGCTTGCAGTCTCGATCGCAAGAGCCTGGTCCCCACCAGCTCGTAGACCTCGAGCGCCACTTCGAGGCCCTTAACGGGCACTGGCCCCAGGGGCTTCACAACTACATATCCTTCCGCCAGCTGGAGGGTGTCGGCCGTTAGCAGCACGGTGCCCGGGGTTGCAAGCTGCTCCATGCGTGCGGCCAGATGAGTCGTCTGGCCGATCGCGCTGTAGTCCATGTGTAGATCGTTGCCGATGGCGCGGACCACCACCTCGCCTGAATTGAGGCCTACCCGGATCTGTACCTTGACCCCGTTGGCGTGCCACACTTCCTCGGCGTAACGACGGATGGCGGCCTGCATGTCGAGGGCCGCATAACACGCACGCACCCCATGGTCCTCATGAGCAAGCGGCGCACCGAAGATCGCCATGAGCCCGTCGCCCATGAGCTGGTTGACCGTGCCCTCGTAGCGGTGAACAGCTTCCATCATGCGTTCGAGGACGGGGTCAAGGAGCTGGCGGGCCTGTTCCGGGTCCCGGTCGACCAGAAGCTCCAGCGAGCCCTTCAGGTCGGCGAAAAGAATGGTGACCTGCTTGCGTTCACCCTCGAGAGCCGCCTTTGATGTCAAAATCTTTTCGACCAGGTGCTTAGGCGTGTAAACCTTCGGTGGGCCGAAGCGCTGGGGCTTCGGCGGAGCGACCTGGCCGGCCGGATGGGCGCATTCGGGGCAGAACTTGGCGGTCGGAGAGAGTTCGGATCCGCAGTTGGAGCACGTGCGCACCTGGGGCGCGGCGCACGCCTCGCAAAACTTCGCTCCGCTCCGGTTCTCATGCTGGCACTGCGGACATTTCACC
>Ga0316629_10000190_pt1 | contig 11475 bp, 11 predicted proteins | sample OWC_May_M1_C1_D1_FD_207654 | JGI IMG/M metagenome (GOLD analysis project Ga0316629, IMG submission 207654) | Wetland soil microbial communities from Old Woman Creek delta, Ohio, United States - OWC_May_M1_C1_D1_A | ecosystem: Environmental > Terrestrial > Soil > Wetlands | place: USA: Ohio... | reverse complement strand
GCGTCGCGGTGGCCCGCCACTGTCGCTCAGCTGCGCTCGAGAAACGCCTCGATGGCCGCCGCGAGCCGCTCCGGCTGCTCGTGGTGCACCATGTGGCTTGCATCGTCGATCACGCACGCCTCGAGCTCACGGATGAACTGCGCCATCGCCTCGGGCTGCCCGTCCACCCCGAACCGGGTCATGAAGTCGGACTGCGCGGCAATCACGTACAGCACGGGCGCGATCACCTCGTGCCAGCAGGCCTCGGCCTCCTCGCGACGGTACAGCACCGGATTCACCCGCTTGTGCGCGGGATCCGCGCGTGCCTGCACGCTGCCGTCGGATTGCAGCTCGGCCCAGGCGTTGGCGATGAAAGCGGCGCGGTCCGGCGTGAGGCGCGGATTGCGGCGGGCCAGCAAGTGCGCGAACGCCGCCAGCGACGGAAAGCGGGCGAACTCCGGCGGCTCGTGCACCTGCTGCAACCACTGCCGGTAGCGCGCCGGCGCCTGGCCCGGGCTGGTCCGCGACATCCCGAAGCCTTCGATGCACACGACGCGCCGTACGCGCTCCGGGCGAACCCCGGCGTACAGCAGTGCGATGTTGGCGCCCATGCTGTGACCGACCAGCGTCACCGGCGCACCGGGCGCGAAGTGATCGAGCATCGCCTCGAGGTCGGCCAGGTAGTCCGGAAACCAGTAACCGTCGGCCGGCCAGGCACTGCGACCGAAGCCGCGCCAGTCGGGTGCGATGCAGGTGCGGCTCAGCGGCAACGCGTCCACCAGGAACTGGAAGGTCTCGCCCGCGTCCATCCAGCCGTGCAGCAGGAACAGCGGCTCGGCATCGCCGCCGTCCCAGCGGGTGAAATGGTGCCTCAGCCCGCGGACCTCGATGTCGAGCGACTGCGGCGCGCGGCGGGGAACGTACGGTGCGGTCACTGGACCGGGCCCGGCGCCCGGACGGCGGTCGTGGCGTTCATCGTGCGGCATATTGCTCTGCAGCAGGGCCCGCGGCAATCTGCGGAGTGCCGCTCCCGCGACCGCCACCCTCGCCCCGTCCATGCGCAAGCTGCTCGTCTTCCAGCACGTCGCCTCCGAACCGCTCGGTCACCTCGACCCGCTGCTGCGCGCCTCCGGGGTGCGCATCCGCTACGTGAACTTCGGCCGCGAGCCGCACGCGCAACCCGACGTGCGCCGCTACGACGGCCTCGTAGTGCTCGGCGGACCGATGAACGTGGACCAGGCGGACCGCCTGCCCCACCTGCGCTACGAGATGGAGGCGATCCGCAGTGCCATGGATGGCGGGCGCCCGGTGCTCGGCATCTGCCTGGGCGCACAGCTGCTCGCCGCCGCGATGGGCGGCGTGGTGCACCCGAACGAGGTGCCGGAGATCGGCTGGTACCGCCTGCACACGCGGCCCGCCGCGCACGACGACCGGCTGTTCCGCCACTTCGAGCGGCGGCCGCATTACGTGTTCCAGTGGCACGCCTACACGTTCGCACCGCCGCCCGGTGCGGAGCCGCTCGCGTGGACGCGCAACTGCCGAAACCAGGCGTACCGTCTCGGCGACCGCGCCTGGGGCCTGCAGTTCCATCTCGAGGCGGACGCGCCCCTGATCGAGCGCTGGCTCGGCATGCCGAGCGGGCGCAGCGAGATCGAGCAGTACTGGGACGCGCGGCGCATCGCACGGATTCGCGCGGCCACGCGAGCTCACCTGCCCGTCGCGACCACGCTGAGCAACCGGGTGTTCGGCGAGTTCATCCAGCTCTTTTCCGGTCGCCGCTACGCGACGCTGCCGTCGCGCTGACGGCGCGCTCAACCGCCGAGGAACATCCGGTAGGCGGGGTTGGCCGTTTCCTCGGTGTAGGCGTACTGCAGGTCGCGCAGGTGCTGCTCGAATTCCGCCGCGTCGGCCGGCGGCACCTGCACGCCCGCGAGCACGCGACCGTAGTCGGAACCGTGGTTGCGGTAGTGGAACAGGCTGATGTTCCAGCGCGCGCCGATCGCCTGCAGGAACTTGAGCAGGGCGCCGGGGCGCTCCGGGAACTCGAAACGGAACAGCCGCTCGTGCTCCAGGCCGTGCGCGCGTCCGCCGACCATGTAGCGCACGTGCAGCTTCGCCATCTCGTCGTCGCTCATGTCCACGGCCGTGTAACCGGCCTCGGCGACCGTGGCGAGCAGGTCCTGCCGGGCACGCCGCCCCTCGGGCAGCGCGACACCGACGAAGATGCGCGCCGCGTGGGCGTCGTCGTAGCGGTAGTTGAACTCGGTGACGCTGCGGCGACCGAGCAACTGGCAGAAACGCAGGAAGCTGCCCGGCGCCTCCGGAATTTCCACCGCCAGCAGCATCTCGCGCCCCGCCCCGATGTCGGCGCGCTCTGCCACGTGGCGCAGGCGGTCGAAGTTGATGTTGGCGCCGCAGTTGATCGCGACCAGCGTGCGGTCCGCGCATTCTTCGCGTGCCACGTATTTCTTGATGCCGGCCACGCCGAGCGCGCCGGCCGGCTCGGCAATGGTGCGGTTGTCCTCGAAGATGTCCTGGATCGCGGCGCAGATCTCGTCGGTCGAGACGAGGATCACCTCGTCCACGTACTGCTGCGCGAGGCGGAAGGTCTCCTCGCCGACGCGCCGCACGGCGACGCCGTCGGCGAAGATGCCGACGCGGTCGAGCGTCACCCGCTGCCCGGCGAGCAGCGAATCGTGCATGCTCGCGGCGTCCTCGGGCTCCACGCCCACGATGCGCACCTGCGGGTACAGCGACTTCACGTAGGCGCCGATGCCCGCGATCAGCCCGCCGCCGCCGATCGCGATGAAGATCGCATCGGGTGGATCGGAGAGCTGGCGCAGGATCTCCATGCCGATGGTGCCCTGCCCGGCGATCACGTCGGGATCGTCGAACGGGTGGATGAACGTGAGGCCGCGCTCGCGGGCGACTTCGATCGCGTGCTGATAGGCATGGTCGAAGTCGTCCCCGTGCAGCAACACCTCGCCGCCCAGGTCGAGCACCGCCTGGACCTTGATGGGCGGCGTGGTCTGCGGCATCACGATCACGGCCGGGATGCCGCGGCGGCGCGCCGCGAGCGCCACGCCCTGGGCGTGGTTGCCCGCGGAGGCGCAGATGACGCCGCGGCGGGCCACGGTCTCCGACAGGTGCGCGATCTTGTTGTACGCGCCACGCAGCTTGAACGAAAAGACCGGCTGCAGGTCCTCACGCTTGAAGAGGATGCGATTGCCGAGGCGCCGCGACAGGCGCGGGGCCGGCTCGAGGGGCGACTCGATGGCGACGTCGTAGACGCGCGCCTTGAGGATGCGTTCGATGTAGCGCTCTTGCATGGCAGGTCGGCTGGCGGGGTGCACCGCTTACGTTAACAGGAAAGCGCGCCGCACAGCGCGCTGCCTTGCTTCACCTTTGCGACGCCCCGCCGCATACTTCGCGCACCGCGGCAGCGTCCTGCCGCGACCATCGTCGGCACGATCCTGATATGAACGACCTCGTCTCGCGCCGGGCGCTCATCGGCGCCCTCGGCGCCGGTGCGTTGCTGCCCTCCCTGGGCAGCGCCCAGAGTTACGCCGCCGCAGGGATCCCGGCGAGCTCGAAGGAACTGTGGGCCTGGGTCGCTGCGCAACTGGTGGTCGACCCACGCCTCGCCTGGCTCGACACCGCGGGCTTCGGGCCGGCACTGAGCGCCGTGATGGTGCGCGAGTACCGCAGTCGCGAACGCCAGAGCCTCGACTTCCGCGAGTACGAGGCGGCCGTGCTGGCCCCCGAACCGCTCGCACAGCGCCTCGCGGACGTCGCCGGGTTCCTCGGCGCCGGCCCCGACGAGGTCGCCTTCACGAGTGACGCGCTCGCCGGGGTCGGGCTGGTCGCGCGGGGTCTCGACCTGCAGCCCGGGGACGAAATCCTCGCGGGCAGCGACGAGCGGCCGGCGGTTCTCGGCGCCTGGCGCACGGAAGCCGAGCGGCGCGGATGGAAACTCGTCGAATTGCCGCAGCCGGGGGTGCCCGACTCGCCGGCAACCATCGTAGGCCGGTATGCAGGCGCCATTACGCCGCGCACGCGCGTGCTGCTCCTGTCGCACGTGCAGGCCACGGACGGAACGGTGATGCCGGTCCGGGAGCTGTGCGACCTGGCGCGCGCCAACCGGGCACTGAGCGTCGTCGACGGCGCGCTCGGCCCGGGCCACGTGGACGTGCGCGTCGCGGAGCTGGGTTGCGACGCCTACGCCGCGGCCTTCCACCATTGGACCAACGCGGGCTGGGGCATCGGCGCACTGTACCTGCGGCGCGACGTGCAGCCGAGCATCTGGCCAGCCACGGGTGTCGCGCGCGATGCGGCCGCCGCCCACGAGCGCTACGGTGCCGCCAGCCGCTACCTCGGCCCCGCGATCGAGGGGCTCGGCGTGGCGCTCGATTTCCAGCGGGTGGTCACGACCGCGCGGATCGGCACGCGCATCCGTGAACTTGCCGCTTACCTGCGCCTGCAACTCGCCACCCTGCCGGGCGCGGAGATCCTCACGCCGGCGAACGCCGCACTGAACGCCGGCATCGTTGCGCTGCGCCTGCCCCGCGGCGATCACGCGGCGGTGGCATCGGCGCTCGCCGACGAGGACGGCATCGTCGTCGGGCACGTGTTGCAGGGCGCGTTCGACGCGCTGCGAATCAGCGTGCACCCCGGCAACGACTTCGACCAGCTGGACCGCTGCGTGAATGCGCTGCGGCACCGTCTCTGAGGCAGCGCCGCCGTGCCGCGCATCGAATTGTGGATGACGCTCTTTGCGGGCCTCGCGGGTGGACTCGCGGGCGTCCTGTGGAGCGGCATCGTCACGACCCCATGGCTCGCGCGCGCGGGGATCGCGCACGGCGAAACGGCCTTCAGGCTGTTCGTCGGCGCCGGCCTGCGGGCGTTCGCCGGTGCGATGCTCGGCCTGCTGTTCTGGCTGGGCTGGGGACTGATCGCGGTGGTGGGACAGCCTTGGCAGGCGGTGGGCCTGATATACGGCGTGCTGTGCTGGGCCGCAATCGGCGTACCGATGCTCGGCACGCTGCTGCTGCGCGGCCAGGTGCCGACACGCCTGGCGCTGGCGCACGCCGTAGAGTGGCTCTTCACCTGTGGGGCCATCGGGCTGTTGTGCGCCCTGGCCTGGCACCGCTACGCGTGACGCGCGGCGGGAGAGCTCCCGGAGCGCAGGCGGAACGTGCCCGCGCCCCGGGTGACCGGATCAGCGGTCGAGGAACTCGCGGACGTACCGCGCGACGTCGTCCGCACCCGTGTCGAACAGGCCGCCATTGTGGGCTTCGAGATCGACGCGGCGCGAATCGCGCAGCAGCGAGTCGGCGCGCGCGGTCATGTCCCAGAATTCATCCCGGGCGCGCAGCACTAGCGCGGACTGGTGCATGAGCGGCAGGCGTTCGCCCGCTGCATAGTTCGCCGCCGCGGCCGGCAGCCACACCGCGGCATCACCGGCGCGCAGCGCAGCGGCCACGTCCTCGCCCACTCGGTTGAGCGACGCTCCGGCGCCGCGCGAACGACGCACGCGCTGCCACTCATCGGCAAGGTGCGAGCCGTCCTCGCGGGCCTTCGCCGGCCACGGCCGCGAGTTGTAGGCCTCGCGCTCCCGCGCGTCGAACACCGGCACGCCGGCGAGGATCACGCGGCGCACCTGGTTCGGGCGGCTCAGGGCGAGCTCGGCGGCGGCGAGCGAGCCGGTCTGGTAGCCGAGCACGTCCACCTGCCGGAGGCGCAGCGTGTCGAGCAGGTCGCCGACCGCGGCCGCGTAATCGGCCACCGTGGGCGGCGACTCGGGCGCATCGGATTCGCCGCAACCCGGCAGGTCCGGTGCGTAGACGCTGCGGTCCTTGCCGAGGTCGGCCAGCAGCGCGCGGAACACCTTGCCCGAGAGCGGCCCCGGATGGAGGCAGACGAGCGGCGTGCGCTCGTCGAACCCGCCGTTCGAGGGGAAGGCGGTGTGCACGTGCAGCTGCCCGTAGCGGCAGTCCACGTACATCTTGCGAAGGTGAACGGTCACGGGCGTGGACTTCCTGCTCGAGAGACTGGCGTGGCGTGCGGCGCTGCGGCTCGTGGATCGTGTCACGGTGCGGGAACCTCGGTGTCGGGTCGGCGTCAGGTGGGACGCATTGTCCGCACCGGCCACCCGGGTCACGTTGATTCAGCTCTCACAAACGAGCCCATTGACCTGACTTAATCCTGCCGGCGAATTATGTCGCACGTGCTCAGGCCGTATCGAGATACCACTCGTAGTCGCGGTCGGTGACCAGCGCGCCGAACTTCTCGCACTCGCGGTGCTTGACCGCGAGATAGACGTCGAGGAAGTCCCGGCCGAGCGCCTCGGCGAGGAATTCCGAACGCGCGGCGCGCTCGAGCGCCGCGTACCACTGCGTCGGCAGTTCGCCGGCGCGAGCCTGCTCGTAGCCGTTGCCCTCGACGGGCGGACCCGGGTCGATGGAGCGCTCGATGCCGTACGCCATGCCCGCGAGCACCGTGGCCGCAACGAGGTAGGGGTTGGCGTCGGCGCCCGCGACGCGGTGCTCGACGTGGCGGCTCGACGGTGGGCCGGCCGGCACGCGCAGGCTCACCGAGCGGTTGTTGACGCCCCAGGTCGGCGCCACCGGCGCATAGCTCATGGCGCGGAAGCGACGATAGGAATTCGCGTGTGGCGCGAACACAGCCATGCCGTCCGCCAGCGTCGCACGCAGGCCGCCGATGGCGTGGCGCAACACGGCCGAGCCGGTCGGCGCCTCGTCCGCGCAGGCGTTGCGGCCGTCGCGGCCGGCGAGGCTCGCATGCAGGTGCATGCCCGCCCCCGCCAGTTCCGCGAACGGCTTCGCCATGAAGCAGGCGACCTTGCCGTGCTTCGCGGCGACGCCCCGCACGGCGCGCTTGAACATGATCGCCTCGTCCACCGCGCGCAGCGCGTCGGCGCGGTGCTCGAGCGTGATCTCGAACTGACCGGGCGCGTACTCGGACATGAGCGTGCGCACCGGCAGCCCGAGAGCGCGAGCCGCCGCGTACAGGTCGTCGAACAGCGGCGACATGTCGTCGAGCCGGCCAAGTCCGTACGCCTCGATGCGGTCGCTGCGCTGGCCGGAGACGAGTCCGCGCGCGGGCCGCACCCGGCCGTCGGCATCGCGCTCGAGCAGGTAGAACTCGAGTTCGACCGCGATCACCGGCGTGTAGCCGCGTTCCTGCAGCCGGCCGACGACGCGCGCCAGCACGTGCCGCGGGTCGGCTTTCGACGGCCGGCCGTCGAGCTCGAACAGGGTGCCGAGCAGCTGCGCGGTCGGACGCGACAGCCAGCTCGCGCGAGCGAGCGTGCCTGCGACCGGGCGACAGCACTGGTCGGCATCGCCGACGGACCAGACCAGCCCCGTCGCCTCCACGTCCTCGCCGGTCACGTCGAGGCCGAGGATGGAGCCGGCGACGTTGCGCCCGCTGCCGTACAGCGCGTCGAGCTCCTCGCGCGCGATGTTCTTGCCGCGCCCGACCCCGTTCAGGTCGGTGATCACGAGCTGCACGGCTTCGACGTCGGGATTGCGCGCGAGGAAATCGCGCATTTCGTCCGGCTGGCCGAGGCCGGCCGGGATCGCTGTGGATTCAGTCATCAGCATGGACTCCGTGGCCGGGGCATAGTGACGGAACGGTGTCCGGGGTGGCAAGCTCGCGGCCCGTCACTGCCTGCCGCCGCGCAAGGGGCCATGTCCGAAGCCGTCACCCTGGTCGAGAACGCGCCGCTCGCAGCGCTCAACACGCTGCGCGTCGCCGCCACCGCACGCCGGCTCGCGGAAGTGCGCAGCGCAGCGGCGCTGCCCGCGCTGCTCGATTCGCCGCAGGCGCGGGGCCCGCTGCTGGTGCTCGGCGCCGGCAGCAACGTGCTGTTCGCGGCCGACTACCCGGGCCTGGTGCTGCGTCCGCTGTTCGACGATGTGCGCGTCGTCGCGGACGACGGCGCGACGGCCCGGGTGCGCGCGGAAGCCGGCGCCGGCTGGGACGACCTCGTCGGCTGGACACTCGCCCGCGGCTTCGCAGGGCTCGAAAACCTCGCGCTCATCCCCGGGCAGGTCGGTGCGGCGCCGATCCAGAACATCGGCGCCTATGGCGCGGAAGTGGCCGAGTCCATCGAGCAGGTCGAGGCCTGGGACCGCCTGCAGCACCGCACCGTGCAGCTCAGCCCAGCGGATTGCGCCTTCGGCTATCGCGACAGCGTCTTCAAGCGCGAGCCGGAGCGTTGGATCGTCACCGCCGTCGAATTCCGGTTGTCGCGCGCCGCGCCGCTGCGACTCGATTACGCCGGCCTGCGCGAGGAACTCGCTGCGGACGGCGTCACCGATCCGTCCGCGCAGCAGGTCGCCGCTGCGGTACGCCGACTGCGGCGCCGCAAGCTGCCCGACCCCGCCGTGATCGGCAACGCCGGCAGCTTCTTCAAGAACCCCGTCGTGGCGGTGTCGGTCGCAGCACGGCTGCGGGCCGAACATCCGGACGCACCGGTCCATCCGGCCGGCGAAGGCCTCGCCAAGCTCTCGGCGGCCTGGCTCATCGAACGTTGCGGCTGGCGCGGCTACCGGGACGGCGACGCGGGCGTTGCCGCGCAGCACGCGCTCGTACTGGTCAATCACGGCAGCGCCAGCGGCGACCAGCTGCTGGCACTCGCGCGCCGCGTGGCGCAGTCGGTCAGCGATCGTTTCGGTGTGTTGCTCGATCCCGAGCCGCGGATCGTCGGCGCCGTCTGGTGACCGGGCGCGACGGCGCGCTCACCAGCTGCCGGTGTTCGGCATGCTCTTCCAGGGTTCGGCGGGCGGCAGCGCCGCCCCCTTCTGCAGCAGCTCCACCGAGATGTTGTCGGGCGAGCGCACGAACGCCATACGCCCGTCGCGCGGCGGACGATTGATGGTCACGCCGTGATCGGCGAGCCGCTGGCAGGCGGCATAGATGTCGTCCACTTCGTAGGCGAGGTGGCCGAAAGCGCGGCCGATGCCGTACTGCTCGGGGTCCCAGTTGTAGGTGAGTTCGACCTGCGCCGCTTCGTCGCCGGGCGCAGCCAGGAACACCAGCGTGAAGCGGCCCTGCTCGCTGTCGTAGCGGCGCACTTCGCGCAACCCGAGCGCGTCGCAGTAGAAGCGCAGCGACCGGTCGATGTCGGTCACGCGGACCATCGTGTGCAGGTATTTCATGCGACTCGTCCGGAGCTGGGGCAGGCCGCCATGTTAGCGAGATCGGTCGCAGTTTGGGGTGCCCCGGTCGCGGGCAGCCTTGTCTCGCCCGCGCAGGCGCGTCAGGCTGTGCGGCATCAAGGCAGCCCGTGACCACACCATGCCGCGCCCGACCGCCATCGCCACCGTCGCCGCCGTGGCGCTGCTCGCCATCGCCGCCGCAGCCGCCGCCGACCCTGCGGTCGAGGCTGGGGCGCCCGTCGCCGCAGCGGCACCGCAGTTCAACGTGATCGGCCGCGAGGATGCTCCGGTGTCGATCATCGAGTTCAGCGACCTGCAATGCCCGTACTGCGCGCGCTATGCCACGCAGACGTTCCCGCGCCTGCGCACCGAGTATGTCGACACCGGCAAGGTGCGCTATGCGGTGGGCGACCTGCCGCTGCCGATGCACGCCCAGGCCATGGGCGCCGCGATCGCGGCGCGTTGCGCGGGCGAACAGGGCCGGTTCTGGGAATACCGCGACGCGCTGTTCCGGGCACGCGGCGCGCTCGGTCCCGCGACCTACGAGCGCACCGCGGCAGACTTCGGCCTGGACCTCGCGCGCTTCGCCGCCTGCCGCGAGGATCCGGCGCAGGCGGAGAAGGTGCGCGCGGACATGGCTCTCGCCCGCTCGAACGGGATCGCCTCGACGCCGGCGTTCGTCATCGGCCGGTTGGTCGACGGCCAGTTCCGCGGCGACGTGGTCACCGGCGCCAAGCCCTACGAGTTCTTCGCCGCGAAGATCGACGCGCTGCTGGCCGAGCCGCAACGCTGACCGGGCCGGTCAGGCCCAGCCGAGGCGGCTGACGCCAAGCCCGGCCAGTGCCGCGGCCGCCAGCACCCAGTGCAGCTCGAGCTTCGTGCGCTCGAGCGCCCACCACACGGCTGCCGCGATGACGGGAGCCGGCCACACGATCGGGCCGGCCCAGCCCGCCGGCAGGATCACGACCCGCGCCAGCAGCAACGCGAGGGTGGCGATGATGCCCACCACGGCTGCCGTGACGGCGGCAAGCGCCGCCGAGATGCGCGGCGCGCGAGTCAGGCGCTCGACGTAAGGCGCCCCGAGAAAGATCAACACGAACGACGGCAGGAACGTGGCCCACGAGGCCAGCAGCGCCGCGAGCACCGCGCCCGCCGCGGCGGAGAGCGGCGCCGGTTGCTGCCACCCGGCCATGAAGCCCATGAACTGCAGCACGATCACGAGCGGGCCCGGCGTGGTCTCCGCGAGCGCGAGCCCGGCCACGGACTGCTCGGCGGTGAGCCAGCCGAGGTCGCGCACGAAGTGTTCGGTCACGTAGCCCAGCACGGCGTAGGCGCCGCCGAACGTCACGAGCGCCGCCTGCGTCAGGAACAGGTACAGCCGGCTCCACAGCGACTGCGGCCCGAGCGTGGCGAATACGAGCAGCAGCGGCGCGAGCCACAGCAGCAGGCCGGTGACCGCGACCCGGACGGGTGCCCCCGCCCTGGCGACACTGGCCGGGCCCGGCTCCGGACGCGGCGCACGCCACGCCCCGCCGAGGCCGACCAGACCGGCGGCGAGCACGATCAGCGGGAACGGCACGCGCAAGAACTCGAGCGCGACGAAAGCCGCTACGGCCAGCGCGACATGCAGGGGCGTAACGAGCGCGCGCCGCCCGATGCGCGCCAGTGCCTGCACCACCAGCGCGAGCACGGCCGCCTTGAGGCCGAGCAGCAGGCCGGCCACCGCCGGCAGGCTGCCGAAGGCGGCATACAGCCACGACAGGACGAGCAGCAGCACGATCGCCGGCAGGATGAAACCGAGTCCTGCCACGAGCCCGCCGCGGACGCCGTGCAGCTTCCAGCCGAGGTAGATGGCGAGCTGCAGCGCCTCGGGGCCCGGCAGCAGCATGCAGAAATTGAGCGCGCCGGCGAACTCGCGCTCGCCGAGCCAGCGACGACGCTCGACGATCTCGCGGTGCAGGATCGCGATCTGTCCGGCGGGGCCACCGAAGGAGACGAAACCGAGCCTCGCCCAGAAGCGTGCGGCTTCGGCGAACGAGGGCGTGGCTGCGGCGTCAGGCGGCGTCGGCATGCGGGAGAGTATCCCGCATCCGTGCTAGAACATCTCGGAGGCGTCGGCTTCCTGCGAGCCCTGCGCGCCGCGCGCGACGATGAAGTCGCCGGTGATCATCTCGTCGTAGGCCTGGCCCGGGCCGACCATCGGGTACACGCCGGCCTCGGTGTCGATGATCACTTCGAGGAACGCGGGACCCTCGAACTCCACGAATTCCTTCACCACGCGCGGCACGTCCTCCTTGCGGTCGAGGCGCAC
>Ga0316629_10000187_pt1 | contig 11552 bp, 12 predicted proteins | sample OWC_May_M1_C1_D1_FD_207654 | JGI IMG/M metagenome (GOLD analysis project Ga0316629, IMG submission 207654) | Wetland soil microbial communities from Old Woman Creek delta, Ohio, United States - OWC_May_M1_C1_D1_A | ecosystem: Environmental > Terrestrial > Soil > Wetlands | place: USA: Ohio... | reverse complement strand
AAGTGCTCGCACTGATGGAAGCGCTCAAGCTCCGAGGCATGCAGGAGGTCTACGACGAGGTGCTCTCCAGTGGCCGCAAGCAGCGCGCCATCCCGGAGAAAGTGGTTCTGGAGTTGCTCAAGGCCGAGGCCGCCGAACGCAGGCTACGCAGCATCCGCTACCGCCTCGGGCAGGCCCGCTTCCCCATGCTCAAGGACCTCGACAGCTTTCGGTTCGCAGACTCTGACATCGATGAAGCCCAGATCCGCTCGTTATACGAGGGGGGCTTTCTCGAAGAGCACAGCAACCTGATCTTCGTGGGCGGCACCGGCACCGGCAAGACCCACCTGGCCACCGCCATTGCCGCCAACCTGGTGCGCCGGGGATCAAGGGCCCGGTTTTACAACCTGGTGGATTTGGCTAACGACCTGGAACAGGAGAACCTCGCCGGACGTGGGGGCAGGCTTGCCGCCAGTTTATCACGCTTTAACTTGGTGGTGCTCGATGAGCTGGGTTATCTGCCGTTCTCCAAAAACGCCAGCCAGTTGCTGTTCCATCTGACCTCCAAACTCTACGAGCAGACCTCGGTGATCATCACCACCAACCTTGCCTTCGGGGAATGGCCCCAGGTCTTCGGCGACAAGAAAATGACCACCGCCATGCTCGACCGGCTCACGCATCATTGTGAAATCCTGGAAACCGGAAACGACTCCTGGAGAATGAAACACCGCTCCGCCTGAAACGATTGCTCAGGACGGCTCTCAACTGAAAACTTCTATGCGCGGGGGTGGGTCAAAATTGGATGCCGATAGTGGGTCAATTTTCAATGCCGATTGACACCCGGAGGACGATGGGATTAGGTTTGGGATGGTAAGCTGAAGAAATACCTCACTCGCGAAAATTTAATATCATGGCAGATATACACTTCGAGGTCACCGGAAATTAAAACCCGGTCCCGCACGTCGGTACCCTTCACAAGGGTTTTCTTGATAGCCTTAAACGCCCGGTAAGCATCGGCGCCGACCTTCCCGCTCAGAAAGGCCGCGTTCACCATCGCCTTGACCTTGCCTAAGTCCTGGTCCACCGTGCCGGGCTTAAACCCCTGCCGCTGTAGCTTCGCCTGGTAGTTCTTCAGGTCGTCCGCTGTTATGATGTTCACCGGCCGGCTGTCGAATTCCGCGTTGAATTTTTTCAGCTCAAACTTGATAATCTCGATAGAGGTGAGAGCCCGCAAGCTCCCCTGTTCGAGATATCATTCCGAGAGTTTCTGGAACGTGAGCTTCGCGCCACGCATGATCTCCGGCAGCTTCCCGGACTTCAAGAGTAGGCGCCGATCCGCTTCGAGGCTCTTGGCGTTTTCCAGGCTTTCGCCGGAAAGCTCCCACTTCATTTTGTGGCCGGCTGGGAACCGGTCGGCCATAGGCAGGGTCATGACCAACCCTTCTTCGTCCGTCGTTAAAGCTCATGCCTGAATCAGTCAGCTGTAGGCTTTCGACGCGGTTATTCGAACAGGCATTGCCTTAGGCGAAGGTTTCCAACCACATAGAAGCCGATTCGGCATCTAGGTAAAGGGTGCAATCCGGATGCTTCCTCAAAACGCTTGCCGGGCACGATTCATCAACAGGGCCGGTAAGCATGGTCTTCACCGCCAAAGCCTTCCTTGGACCAGGAACCACGCAGAAAAGCGACTCGCCCCTTGTCAAGGCAGGTACGGTAAGCGTGATCGCACGTGCGGGCACGGATTCAAGACTCGGGAATGCGCCGTCATGTACCTGCTGGAGGCGACACGCTTCGTCGAGATCGACTTCCTTGATCAGCAGTGGATCATCAAAATCGGCTGCAGGTGGATCGTTGAAGGCGATATGGCCGTTTTCCCCGATGCCGAGACAGACAATATCGATCGGAGCCATATTCATGAGAAATGCGTATCTCCGCATTTCGTCGCTGATCGGCAGACCTCCCACATCCAGAAAATGCGTTGTTTTTATGGGAACGTGATCGAAGAGCGCCCGTCGCAGGAAACGTGAGAAGCGTTGAGGCGCTTCCTGCTGAAGACCGTGATACTCGTCCATGTGAAACGCCTCGACCCGCTCCCAGGGAATGCCCTTGGCGGCGCGCAATTCTGCCAACAATTCGTTCTGGGATGGCGCGGCAGCGAATATCATTCGACACAAGTTGTGGCGGGCGACTGCCTCCAGAATTCGGCGGTGGCAAGCGGACGCAGCCGCGGCCCCCATCGCTGCGCGCTTCGGATGCACTTCCACTTTGAGCAGATCAACCTGCTCAGTATGCATGAGCCTATTCATCATTTCTTTATCCGGTGGCGCACTTCGTCCAGCAGTCTTTCGAAACGGCGGCCATACTCCAGATAATTTTCAAATCGAGCGCGCTCCGACGACGAGACGTTTGCATCGTGGAAGACGACAGCCATGTGCGGTTCGATGCTGAAATCGCCGTCGTAGCCGGAAGCAAGAAGGTCCTCGACAATCGTTGCGACCCCACAGACGCCTTCGTCCGGGAAAAAATACTGCTCTTTGCCGGTCTCCGGATCACGCTCCCCATCCTTGATATGGACGTGGACGATATATTCGCGCAACCTCTCGTAGGATTCGCGGGCATCCTGATTGGGATAGGGAAATGGTTTGCGGAAATCCGGCGTGAGCCCCGGATTGCCGGTATCGAAAACAAGCTTGAGGCCGGGAACGGCTGCGAGCATTTCCAGCGAATGTTCCCAACTCATGCCTCCGAAGTTGAAGCAGTTCTCATGAACCGGCGTGATTCCTGCGTCAAGAAAACGGGCGCAGATTTCTCGCAAACGACGAAACCGTTCTTCCTTTTTCTGATCCGCCAGAGCTCGGCCGCGATCGTCCTCAAGAATGGCATAGCTCATGATGCGGACATATGGCACATCAAGCACCTTCATTCGCCTGATCGCACGATCGACGGTCGCCCGTGTTTCCTCGAAGGGCTCATCGACCCGCTTGCTCCAGTTGGCAATCGTCGAGCCGAAACAGTTGATGCGGATTCCTGACGCGTCCAGCTTGCGCCGAACTTCGTCAAAAGCCGGTTCGGGAAGATCATGGATGTTGACGCGGTCGATGCTGCGCGCCTCGATGAAAGACCATCCGAGTGCCCGGGTAACCTCGATCTGCCCGTCGATGCCGTCAGCCGCCTCGTCGGCAAAACCGCTCAATCTCATCGCCTACTCCTTGAACATGTAAGGCCGGCCGGTTTTCATCGACTCGTAGATGCCGCAGATCAGCTCGACCGGGATTCTGGCCTGCACCGCATCTACTGCGGGTTTTGAGGAATTAAGAATGGCCGCGGTCAGGTCGGCGATCAGCAGACGGTGTCCCTCGACGCTGATTGCCTTGGGATCGCTGGCACCGTCGCCCAGGCTGGGACCCTTCACACCGGCCAGGATCTCCTCGTCACCCGGTTCGACATCAGCGAAGCGCCATTCAGCGATGCTGTCGCCCTCAAGCGCGGCAGTTCCTCGCTCGCCTGAAATCTCGATGCGCAAGGGCAGGCCGGGCGCGCACGAGGTGCTCGATTCAATGACCCCCATGGCCCCGCTCTTGAAACGCACCACGGCGCAGGCATTGTCTTCGACTTCGATCCCGGAATGCGTCCGCGTGGCGGTATAGCCGAACACCTGCTCCGGCGGACCGCCGAAGTGCAGCATCAGGTCGATGGTGTGAATCGACTGGTTCATCAGACAGCCGCCGCCGTCGAGCGCCCAGGTCCCTCGCCAGGCCCCGGCATCATAGTATTCCTGACTCCGCCACCATTTGATGCGGCCACTGACGAACAGAATTCTGCCAAACCGGCCGGCTTCGATGGCACGCTTCATTGTGACCGCCCCAGCGCCGAAGCGATACTGGAATACCGGGGCCAGAATGACATTGTTTTCACGACAGGAATCGATGATCGCCTGCGATTTCTCCGGCGTGGTATCGAGCGGCTTCTCGCACAGTACATGCTTGCCGGCACGCGCAGCCGGAATGGCGACGGTGGCGTGCAAGCCGGTCGGTGTTGCGATAGTCACCGCGTCGACCGGGCCCTCGGACAAAAACGTGTCGAGATCGTCGTAAGCGGCGATGCCGTGTTGCGCCGCGAACTCGCGCGCCCGCTTCTGATCCATTTCGCACACGGCGGTCAGCACGGCGTTCGGCACCTCCCGGATCGCTTCCGCATGGAATGCAGCGATCATTCCGGCGCCGATGATCCCAAACCTGACGTTGCGAGCATTCATATCTTTTCTTCCTAGTTATGGCGTTGCGGCCCTTTTCTTCGCAGTCCAAAGCGGCCTCAGCCTGGTGCGGATCCATTGTCCCGGCCCGGTTGACCCGATCACGGAAACGAAAAGCATGACGAACAAAATCGCTGAAATGGGTCGGGTGAAGAATGGCGAAGGATCGCCGGCTGTGATCATAAGGCCTCGCCTGAGATTGTCTTCGGCCATTGGGCCGAGAATGAAGCCGAGCACCAGTGGGGCTACCGGATAACCCAACTCGTTCATCAACACGCCCAGCAGGCCGAAGGCGAACATCACGTAGATGTCGAACAACCGCCCGGAAAGTGCGTAGGCACCGGTCACGCAGATGATGAAGACAGAAGGCATCAGCACGTAGCGCGGAATGAGCAGGATCTTCACCATCTGCCGCGTCCAGGCCAGGCTCAGGATGAAGACGGCCAGCGTCGAAATCATCGAGATGGCGATGATCTGTCCCACCACCTCGGGTTGCTCGGCAACCAGCAATGGTCCGGGGCGCAGGTTGTGAATGGTCATCGCGGCGAGCAGGACGGCGGCCGGGGCGCTCCCAGGAATGGCCAGGGTCAGCGTGGGAATGATGTCGCCGCCGATGCAGGCGTTATCTCCGGTTTCGGCAGCGATAAAGCCCTCGATCGAACCATGGCCGAATTGCTCCGGTGTCTTGCTGCCCTTCTTTGCTGTGAAGTAGGACAACCACGAAGCCGTGTCGCTGCCGACGCCCGGAATGATGCCGATGACGATTCCGATCAGCGCCGAGCGCAGGATCACCCACTTGTGCTGGAGCACTTCGAACAATCTCGGCACGATGCGCCCGACCTCGGTCTGAATGGTGATGTGGCGTTTCTTGCGCAACGATTCGAGCACCTCCGGAATGCCATAGGCGCCTATGAGGACCGGAATCAGCGCAAAACCTCCCGAAAAAGCGCTCATGTTGAAGGTGAAGCGTTCAACCGCGTGGATGCTGTCATCGCCGACGGTCATCAGCATTAGTCCGAGAAAACCGGCAATCCACCCCTTAATGGGGTCGTTGGGCGCGCACAGGCTGCCGGCGATGACGACGCCAAAAACGGCGAGCCAGAAAAACTCGTAGGTGCCGAAGCTCAGGGCAGCCGTACCGATCAACGGCGTGAACAGCGCGAGGCAAATGAACCCAAGCAGGGTTCCGATGGTGGATGCGGTCACCGACAGGCCGATGGCCTGCGCAGCCTTGCCCTGCTGCGCCAGCGGATAGCCGTCGAGACAGACGGCAGCCTGTGCCGGTGTACCGGGGATGTTGACGAGGATAGCCGAACGGCTTCCCCCTGTGACCGAGCCGACGTACGCGGCCAGGATAACGGCAATCGCCTTGTCGGGAGCCAGCGAGAAGGTCAGGCCGGTCAACAGACTGAGGGCCGTGGTCGTTGTCAATCCGGGCATCATCCCGAAGATAATGCCGGCCTGCGCACCGAGAAAGATATAAACGATCGTCACGGGATCGAGGAGCAGCTTCCCCATTCCGGCCAGGATGCTCACAATATCCATTGTCGTTTCTCGATTACGGAAAGACGATACCGAAAACCTTGCTGATGCCAAACAGGAACGCGACGATGAAAACCGCCGCAATGGCAGATGACTTGAAAGCTTTCGCCAGCGGGTCGCTTCTGAAAACCAGGCCGAAAACCATGATCGAACCAGGAGCCACCAAGTAAAAATTGATCTTGCCCAACAGAAAGATGAGGAACGCGATCATCGCCGCTCCAGCCAGGAAACGCCCCATTCCCCATTCTCCGGCACTTTCCGCCCAGCGCATCGACTCTATGGTTGCCCGGTTGGCGCGCCATCCGATCACGCCGCGAATGGCGACGAACAGCGCGCCGGCACCGAGGCAGATCGCCATGCCCAGAGGAAAGATGTTTGGCGCGGTGTACCATTCCCAGGAAGGATCCTTGAACGGCATACGCAATGCCTGAACCATGAAGGCGGAACTGATGGCAAGGAGGAAAGTGGCGCCGAAGAAATCTCTCCTCGGCCGCCGGCTTTCCCCGCCACCGTCCGGCGGCAGAGGAATCTCTTCCTCTGCCGCCTTTTCGGTGTCACTCGTCATGTGAAATTACCTGGGAATTTTGAGGTCGCTGGGCGACTTGGCGGCAGTGCCCGAGTCAAACAGGATCCACGCTTCCTTGCTCGCCAAGCGCTCAGTCAATTCCTTTGCCGCATTGCCGTAGATGGAGATCGGCATGGCGCCTTTGGTCTTGGCGTAGTCCTTGACGGCCTGCGAAGCCGAAGCCTTGACGAAGGCATCGTCATAGGCAGCGATGACGTCCTTGGGCAGATCGGCGGGCGCCATCAGACCGAAGTACGAGCCGTAGTCCGGGAACGATGGAATGAACTTCTGGACCGAGGGTATTTCGCCGTAGCCGTCGATCATGAGCGGGACCTTGGACGATACCGCGAGCGCACGGAGCTTGCCGCTTCTCAGGAGCTCGGCGACTTCGACCGACAGTTGCATGACGACTTCGGCTTCGCCGGACGCGACGGCCATGACCGCGGGAACGCCGCCAGCATACGGAACGTGCCGGAAAGTAACGCCGGCGGCCGCCTTGAAGAGCTCCGACGCAAAATAGCCCGAGCTGCCGACTCCTGCCGAAGAGAGAACCGTCGCGCCCGGCTTGGCTTTCATCGTTGCAACCAGATCGTCGACCGATTTGATCGGCGAATCGCCCTTTACACAAATGACGTTGGGCGTGAAGATCGGCAGGTAATAGATCCAGTCGCGGTGCGTCTGCTCGAGCTTGCCGAGTACGGCGTAGCTGCCGATACTGACTGTCGCGTTGGCGGTCAGAGTATAGCCGTCATGCGGCTTGTCCCAGACTTCCTTGGTGCCGATGGCGCCGGCGCCGCCCGGCGTGTTCACAATGACCATGCGCTGGCCGATGGCCTGTTCCATCACGCCGCTGGTCATGCGCGCTACGGTGTCCGAGGCGCCTCCGGCCGGCCACGGCACGATGACCGAGATGGTTTTTGTCGGCTTCCATTTTTCCTGGGCTGAAACAGTTCCGGCCAACATGCTTAGGGACCATACCGCGACCATCGTCGCCAACAGGATTTTCCAAGTTTTCATGTGTGACTCCTCCCAAGGTTAAATTGCAGACCGCCATGCTGTACCGACATTAACAGGAGAATCCATCACGCCGCCCCGGATGAATCGGCTGCGTGACTTTGCGAGCTATACTTTATCAAGCTTTCAATGTCTTTCAAGTATTCCATGGTTTCCCGAAGAACTGTCGCAGGATCTTCGGGTGTGGTAAATATCTCCAGCGAAACCCAACGGTCGTACTTCAGTTCATGGAGCTTGGCGAAAGCCGGGAGATACAAATGATCCCCCGGCGTGGGGTGATTTCCGTCAGCATCGTTCAGATGCACGTGACGGATCAGCTGGATATGCTTTTCGACCAGAACCTCGTAAGAACTCGTCTCGTCGGTGCAATTATGGAAATCGAACATGCCGCCAACGCCTGGATTACCAACGTAATTGACGATAGCTTCGGCTTCGGCCAGTAGATTGACGACATCGGTCTGGTCCGACGACAGCGCTTCCAACAAAATGACTGATTGGCGCTCGGCAGCGTAAGGGGCAATGGAAGCCAGTTCGTCGCTCAGGATGGACATCGCCTGCTCTCTGCTTTGACCAGACTCGGAACACCGTTGCTTCGGCGAACCAAGTATCAGGTTTCCGCCGCCAAGTTCGGCTGCAGCATCGACAAGGCGACGCAGGTGGTTCCAGGATTTCCGGCGGAACGTCTTGTCCGAGGTGGTGATATGCAAGCCCTCAGGCTTGGCAAGTAACCAGTGAAAGCCGGCGAACTCGAGACCGGTTTCCGCGAACGCGCGCTTTGCCAAAGCAATGCCATGGCTGATCGCGCCGGCGGAGAAATCACCAAAAATTGTGAAGGGTGCGAGTTCCAGGCCATGAAAGCCATGGTCGTGCGTGATCGACCCAGCTTCCTGCAACGAAATAGATCCGAACAGTTCGTTACAAACGGCGTATTTCACGGTGACATTACTCCAACCGAGTTTGGTTATCACGAATCAAAGAAGACAGTCAAGAGAGCGAAGGCAATTGACAGATCGCCTGAGATAAAATGGTGGTTCATGAATCTAAGGATGCCGTGAATTAGTTTGGGCCGGCCCTTTTTTGTGTGTGAAAAGCCGTCAAAAATCTGCTAAAACGTGGGCCAGTGTCGAAAATTTGACAAATTAGGTCTTAATGGTTTCAATTAGTTAGCCTAAATTGAGGAGTTTAGGAAACTCAGAGGCTCTGTCTTCGAATCCGTAGGTCGGGGGTTCGAGACCCTCCGGGCGCGCCACAGAAATCAAGGGGTTACAGATTTAGGTCTGTAGCCCTTTGTTTTTTGTGTGTGACTCCGTGTGTGAAACTTCTTCAAGGCCATCGTTCAACACCTGCATGGCCTCACGTTCCGAATCGCCTATGGAGTGCAAATAAATTTCCGTCGTAAGGCGAGGGTGACGGCTTTGCGGCGCAGTTCCCGGTGGATGTAAACAAAGTCCGGCGGCTGCCGGGGCTGCTCCGCCACAACCGGGGGCGGCGGGAACAACAGCGCTTCCAGCTGTGCGTCGTCGGTATCAGCCGAAAGCGGCCAACTGAGCCCCGAGGCCGCAAAACGCATGAGATACTCGGCGACGGTGCTTCGGGCGATTTTACAGCTGGTGGCGATCTGTCGCTTGGTCAGATGGCAGTTGAAAAAAAGACGCAGCACTTCACGGATCTTTCGCATGGTCAACCTCGTGGCCGGCATGGCACCTCCTGAAGAAACTTTTTTGAGGTGCCTTCTACCCGCTGTTTGATGGGTTAACCAGCGTTGCGTTCAACTCCGTGAAATCCGGATTACAGGGTGGCCGCTTTGCCTCGGAATGGGTGGCCGGATTCGATCGGAATCAGTGGCCGCTTTCGATCGGAATCGGTGGCCGGCTTGCGTCGGAATACGCAGCTTGAGAGTTTCGGTTCAAATGAAGGCAGCCCTTTAGCAAGCTCCTTCAGAATTCCTTCTTCATACCCGGTGTATGTGAAAATAGTCCCCACATCACCGAGTGCATCCAACAAGGTCTCGGTGAACTCTGCTCGTGGATCCTTGTCCTCCAGGCACAGAAATTCCCGGTGTTCAATCGACTCATCCGCAAACAGAACATGATCCGACCACTGAAAGGGGATGGTTTCATAGGGTCTCGTGTCTGCATAACGGGGAACGGCAGGGGCGATTGTTTCAAAATCAAGGAAATGGATGGGGTATTCGACATCCAGCAACTCTGACCTCAAATCGGGCGAAATAAACTCCTGGTTGTTGCTGACACATTGCCTGATACGATCTTGAAGGGCTGTCAGTGGAAAATTTTCTGGAATGGCATCTATGGTTTCAATGCCGATTTCAGTCAGATCGAGAAACTTACGGTTGGTAATGCCGGCCAAATCCATTACCCAGAATTCCGGTTTGTCTTTGGTGCAGTGTTCCCAGAACTCGCACTTGTATGGGTTCAGGCAATGACGGGAAGGGGAGATGTTCGGCGGTGAATTCGACGAGACGATGGTTTTCAGGGCCTCAACTTGATTGGCGATCAAAGCCTGGCGTCGATGAACTTCCTCGGTCAGGTCGGCGAAATAAAAAAGTTGGCTGAGATCGAGTCGGGCACCGTCATAGACATATTGGTTGTTCAAATGTAGGATTCCAACCCGGTCGAGGGAGATCCCAGCGCCACTCAGGACGTACTACTGGACAGCCGCATCGACTATGTAAATCTCCTTAGCGGAGGTCGATGATTTGACCTCGATCATTTTCCAACGGTCATTGTTGAGCCTTTCCAGGATGTCCACACGTATGCGAATGCCATCAAAAGCGAATGCCCCTTCGAAGATGGCAGGCACATCAAGATTGGTGATAGCGGCTTCGGTTGTTTTTTGGGCTTCTGGGTGATGCATGTAATCTTCAGAGACATATAACCCTGCGGGGTAGAGCTTCGTGGCCAAGCGCCCAACCTCATGACCCATATCGAAAATCGCCTGCTGGGTCGGGGATGCTTGTGTGGCAAGCTTCCGGTCGTAACACTGATACCAGAGCCTCAAGGGGCATTGGAGGCCAGCTAAAAACCGTGATTTGGACAGCACTGGTTTCATATCGCCCAGAAACCCTTTGAGAAGAATCTCATTATATCACTTACTGCCGCCTAAAAAACGCAGGGTGTTGCACATTATTGTCGCCGATGGGTCCTCCGGCTTGAAAAACGCTGCATCCTTGATCGAGGCTCAAGGCTACCGGAATTTGTATCCCTGGCAAACACCGACAAATGTAAAATCTTCCCATAAGCCAGAGCAAACCCCACGCATTCTTGAGAATCCAACCGCAGATCCATCGCCAACCCCACTGATTTATGGTTCTCGGTCTTAGCCCCGGCAATGACCTTCAAAAACCCCTCGATATCAGCACGGGACGCCTTCACCTCTGCCTTCGGGTCAAACCAGTCAATCGCATCCAGCGCATAGCTTTCAACAAGCTTCTTGAAGACCTTTGCGAAGGTGTCTGTTTTGCCGAGGCAATCCATACCCACCACTTTGCCGTTGATCAAAAAGACAGCGCCGACCTGAGATTCCAACAAACTAAAGTGTTCCAGATAGCTTTTAAGAGCGGGCTTGTCCTGGTTGTAAATTTCAGCCATTGCCATGCTGTTCGATCTGGCGCCTCTGCGGGTTGCCGTCCCCGAAATCTGCTGCCATATGGCTCCCTGGTCAGACCTGTATTCACCGGATTCTCGGACGGTATTCCGGACATGTTCCGCCTTCATAGCCCGCAAGGCAGGGGAGGCCAAGCGTTCTTCACTGTAAAATGTAACACTCTTGTAAACCCAACGCCCCTGTTCGACACAACTCACCGGGGTGACGATGACCTCCATTGGCGGGATCAGCATCGTGGTGTTGACGATTCGGTTCTGTTTGGCCCCCACCAACTCCTCGCCATCCAGGATGAGGAACATCCTTTCCGATTTGTTTGTTAGTTTGAGTTCTGGCACCGATCCATCTTTGTCGATCTCGGCAATCTCTATCAAGCCCTGTTTGAGAGCCTCGTCCAATGTAATGTAGTCGAGCGCAGACGGATGGTTGGATAGCACCGGGTAGGCAGTCAGATTTTTATAGGTTTGAGCTGCGCCAACTTTAATCTGCCCGATGTATGATTGAATCTGTCGATCCATGCCAAGCCTCCTTTTTCGGGTTATGGCCGGATCATAACAGGCAAGTGTGACGGGGACGGTC
>Ga0316629_10000186_pt1 | contig 11564 bp, 10 predicted proteins | sample OWC_May_M1_C1_D1_FD_207654 | JGI IMG/M metagenome (GOLD analysis project Ga0316629, IMG submission 207654) | Wetland soil microbial communities from Old Woman Creek delta, Ohio, United States - OWC_May_M1_C1_D1_A | ecosystem: Environmental > Terrestrial > Soil > Wetlands | place: USA: Ohio... | reverse complement strand
CTCGAAGCCGGTGGACAGCCCGCCGGAGGAGGCGATGCGGATGCCGGCCGTGTTCCAGGAGAGGTTCTTGTGCACTTGGCGCGCGCACGCAAGCGAGCAGGAGTGGCAGCCGATGCAGCGCTCCATCCGAGGGGCGGTGAGGATTTTCATGGGAGCTTGTCTCTTATGTTTTCAGAATGTTGGCATGGATGCCGAGATGGCGGATATAGGATACTGGATGCTCGATACCGGATACCACATCCAGGATCCCGCATCGAGTATCTACTTTATCTTCCGCATTTCCTTGTACGCATTGATCAACCCATTGGTCGAGCCGTCGTGGCTTGCGACCGGGCGGTCGTCGCCGAGCTCGGGCAGGATTTTCCCGGCGAGCTGCTTGCCGAGCTCCACCCCCCACTGGTCGAAGCTGAAGATGTTCCAGATGACCCCCTGCACGAAGATCTTGTGCTCGTACATCGCGATCAGGCTGCCGAGCACGCGCGGGGTCAGCTTCTGAAACAGGATGGAATTGGTCGGCCGGTTGCCCTCGAACACCTTGTGGGGGGCGAGGCGTCGGATCTCCTCCTCGCGCTTGCCTTCCCGGCGCAGCTCGGCCGCGGCCTCCTCGGCCGTCTTGCCGTTCATCAGCGCCTCGGTCTGGGCGAAGAAATTGGACAGCAGGATGGCGTGGTGGCGGCCGACGGGGTTGTGGCTCACCGCCGGCGCCAGGAAGTCGGCCGGGATCAGGCGCGTCCCCTGGTGGATCAGCTGGTAGAAGGCGTGCTGCCCGTTGGTGCCGGGCTCGCCCCAGATGACCGGGCCGGTGGCGTAGCCCACGCGGCGGCCGGCGCGGTCCACCGACTTGCCGTTGCTCTCCATGTTGCCCTGCTGAAAATAGGCGGGGAAGCGGTGCATGTACTGGTCGTAGGGAAGGATCGCCTCGGTTTCCGCGCCGAAGAAGTTGGTGTACCAGGTGCCGATCAGGGCGAGAAGGACCGGGATGTTGCGCTCGAAGGGGGTCTCCCGGAAATGCCGGTCCATCGCGTGGGCGCCGGCGAGCAGTTCCTCGAAGCGCTCGAAGCCCACGAAACAGGCGATGCAAAGCCCGATCGCCGACCACAGGGAGTAGCGGCCGCCGACCCAGTCCCAGAAGACGAACATGTTGTCGGGGTGGATGCCGAACTCCGCGACCTTGGCGGTGTTGGTGGAGATCGCCGCGAAGTGCCGGGCCACGTGGGCTGCGTCCTTGGCACGTTTCAGGAACCACTCCCGCGCGCTGAAGGCGTTGGTCATGGTCTCCTGGGTCGTGAAGGTCTTGGAGGCGATCAGGAAGAGGGTGGTTTCCGGGTCGAGCGGCTTGAGCGTTTCTACGATGTGGGTGCCGTCCACGTTGGAGACGAAGTGCACCCGCAATCCCGGCCGGGCATACGGTCGCAGGCATTCCGTGACCATCACCGGGCCCAGGTCCGAGCCGCCGATGCCGATGTTGACGATGTCCGTGATCCGCTTGCCGGTGCAGCCCTTCCACGCGCCCGAACGCACCTGCTCCGCGAAGCCCTTCATTTTGGCGAGCACGGCGTTGACCTCGGGCATGACGTCCTTGCCGTTCTCGAAAACCGGAGTGTTCGCGCGGTTGCGCAGGGCCGTGTGCAGCACGGCGCGGTGCTCGGTCTCGTTGATCCGGTCTCCGGCGAACATCCGGTCGATGGCGTCCCGCAGCCCGCAGGCCTCGGCCAGCTCCCGCAGCAGCTCGAGCGTCTCGGCCGTGACGCGGTTCTTGGAGTAATCCACCAGGATGTCGTCGAAGCGGATGGAGAAATCCCGGAAGCGCCCCGGGTCTTCCGAAAAAAGGCGCCTCAGGTGCACGCGCTTGACGGCTTCGTGATGGGCGGCGAGCTTTTTCCAGGCGGCAGTGGCGGTGGGGTCGATGTGTGGCAGCATCTTGACTCCTTCGTGCCGGTTAGTTGATTAATGAGGTCGTTGCCCTCATCTACGCTGGTATGCGCGATTCCGAGGGTGATGCTGGATACGTGATTCTAGATGCTGGATAACAGCATTTCATTATGCTGTTTTTGTGGGAGCGGCTTCAAGCCGCGATCAACCGTTTTTTCAACCCGCATCCGGCATCTCGTATCGAGTATCTCATTGCCTCCCAAGGTCGATGATCTCCATGCGGTTGTTGCGGTCGGGGTGCTTGCGGGACGGGCCTTCGGTCAGCATCATGTAGCGGCCGGTCAGTTTCTGCTCTTCCCGCCAGCGGCGGCACCAGTCGATCCAGCGGTCCGGGTGGTCCTTTTCACACACCGGTAAGACCCCGTAGGAAAACATCAGGTCCCGGCAGGTTTTCTCCTGGGAGCTCACGGCGGTGACCCACACCGGCAGCCGGAAGCGGGCGATGCTGCGGGCCGTGCGGCCGCTGTGGGTGGGGACGACGACCGTGGCCGGAGTGATCCGCCGCGTGGTGGCTTCGACGCTGGCAGCGATCAGCTCCTCGGCGCAGATGCCATCGTCGCACGTCACGACCTCGCCGGCGCGCTGCTGACCGAAGACGGAGCGGTGAGGTTCGGTGGCCGCTGCGATCTTCGCCAGCATGGCGACGGCCGCCACCGGGTCGCGGCCCACGGCCGACTCGCCCGAGAGCATGACGGCATCGGTTCCGTCGAGGATGGCGTTGGCGACGTCGGTCGCCTCGGCGCGCGTCGGCAGGCGGTTGGTGATCATGGACTCCAGCATCTGCGTGGCGGTGATCACCGGCTTGCACTTGAGGTTGGCCAGGCGCATCAGCCGTTTCTGGACGACGGCCATCTCTTCGATGGGGATCTCCACCCCGAGGTCGCCGCGCGCCACCATGATGCCGTCGGCGGCGTCCATGATCTCGTCGATGCGTTTGAGGGCGCCGGAGCGCTCGATCTTGGCGATGACCATGGGGTGGTATCCCAGTTCGGCCGCGGCGGCGCGTACGGCCGCGATGTCGGAGGCGCGGTCCACAAACGACTGGCTGACGGCATCCACCCCGTGCTGCAGGGCGAACTCCAGGCACTTGCGATCGTGCTCCGTGAAGGCGCTGATGCCGAGGTCGATCCCGGGCAGGTTGACCCCCTTGCGCGACCGCAGCTCGCCGCCCACCTGGACGCGGCAGACGACGTCAAGACCCTCGATCCGAACAACCGCGAGCTCGATGTAGCCGTCGTTGAGGAACAGCCGGTCGCCCGGACGGACCGACGCGGGCAGCTGCGGAAAGCGGACCGTCACGCGCTGCCGCGTGCCGATGATCTCCTCCGTCGTCAGGGTGAAGGTTTCGCCGGGCGAGAGTTGGACCGGCTCCTCAGCGAATTTGCCGATGCGCATCTTGGGCCCCGGCAGATCGGCCATGACGGCGACCCGCCGGCCTCCGGCCTCGGCCGCGGACCGGACCCGGGCGATGGTCCCCGCATGGCCGGAGAAATCGCCGTGGGAGAAATTGAGGCGCACGACATTCATGCCGGCCAGGACCAGCTGCCGGAGCACCTCCGGTGAATCCGACGCCGGGCCGATGGTGGCGACGATCTTGGTCTTGTTGAGGGGAAATGTCACGGGGTCCTCCTCGGCTGCCGGGTGGCGTTTGGCGAGTGGAGAAAGCTCTATATCACCGCAGAGACGCAAAGGCCGCTGAGGGGTTGCTTTTCCCGGTGCCGGTGAGAGGCCGCCACCGGAAAAGGCCCAAGCTGCTTGCGGCAAGGATTTACGTTCCCTTTGAGCGACGTTTTTCAAACCGCCGCCTCTCACGGCGGTTTGAAAAAATTATTCCCTCCGCGCACTCTGCGTCTCGAGCGAAGCGGGCGGTGAATCCGTGTCTGGCCCTGCGCAGCCGGATATAAATCAGTCCCCCGGCAGCAGACGGCGCGGCAGTTTAGACGTCAGGAACCAAGGTCCAGGTAATCCTGGATGCCCGACCCGAAGCGGGCCTTGAAGGCGTTGTCCACCTTCTGAACGGGGTTGGCGCCCAGGAACTTGAGCAGGGAGCCGAGTTTTTCGGCGCGGGTCTTGCGCTCCGGGATCTCTTTCAGTCGGGGGATCTCCTCCTCGATCTCGAAGTATCTCAACTTGTCCTTGAGGGGCAGCTGCCAGAACAGGAGGAACCCCCGTTCGGGGAAATCCACGCCGATCAGGCCGTAGCAGTAGCGCATGAAGGTCTTCTCCAGCCGCAGGCGGACATCGACGAGCGCCTGCTTCGCCGCGGCGAGATCCGCCGGGCGGCAGGGCTTGCCCACCAGCTCGAAGTACATCTTGATCTTGGGCTCGGTCCCCGACGGCCGCACGGTAACGCGCAGACCGGCGGTCTCGGGCGCGTTCCGGAGGCGGAAGATGATGACGTTGCGTGCGGAGGTGTCGGTTTCGGACAGGTGCGGCTGGGGCGCGCCCTCCCAGCGGTCGACCTTCTCGGCCACCGTGAAATCCCCGAAGCGCTCCACGGCCCGGCCGCGGAAGTGGTCCATGATGGCCGCGATCTGCTCCATACCCTTGGCGCCCAGCAGCCGGATCTCGGTCAGGTAGTTGTGGCAATAGCCGTAGGCCGAGTAGATCTCGTCGAGGGCGTCCACCAGGGTCCGGCCGCGCTGTTTGAGCCGGGCGGCATACTCGGCGATCCAGACCGCGGCGCCGGCGGCGTCCTTGTCGCGGGCATAGGTGCCCGTGAGGTAGCCGTGGCTTTCCTCGCAGCCGAAGATGAAGTCCGAGCCGCGGCCGGCGGATTCCAGCTTGTTCATCTCCTCGGCCACGTACTTGAAGCCGACCAGCAAGTCGCCGACGCAGGTGATGTGGTTTACGCGGGCCATCTGGTCGATCAGGGCGGTGGTGACGTCCGTCTTGACGATCACCCGCTGCGGGCTCAGGCGGCCTGCGGCGCGCAGGCGGTCGATGGAGTAGTTGGCCAGGATGATGGCGATCTCGTTGCCGGTCAGGAAAAGCCACTGCCCGCGGTGGTTTACCATGATGCCGATGCGGTCCGCATCCGGGTCGGTGCTGAGCAGGATGTCGGCCCCGGCCTTCTGCGCCAGCGGCAGAGAGGTGCTGAAGGATTCCGCCACCTCCGGGTTGGGGATGTTGAAGGTCACCTTTTCGAACGCCCCGCTCAGGTTGGAGGTCGCCGGGCACAGGGTCACGTCGAAGCCCAGGCGTTTGAGCACCGGATAGACCGTGGTGATGCCGGTGCCGTGCAGCGGCGAGTAGAAGATTTTCAAGCCGCGCTCCCCGGAGAGGGACACCCCGCAGGCCGCATCCTCGTAAGCCCGGTCGATCTCCTCCCCGAGGATCACCACCAGGCCCCGGCGACGGGCCTCGTCAAAGGGCAGTTGCCGGATCGCCTCGACGTTGCCGGTCACCTCGTCCACCAGCGCCTGGTCGTGCGGCGGGATGAGCTGGCCGCCGAACTCGTCGTAGACCTTCTTGCCGTTGTCGGGGGGCAGGTTGTGGCTGGCGCTGAACATGTCGCCGGCGATGGCCTTGAGGTGGCGGATGGCAAAGGAGAGCTCGGGCGTGCTGCGCACGCTTTCGAAGAGGTAGCTCTTGATGCCGTTGGCGGCGTAGACTTCGGCCGCGGCACGGGCCAGCCTCCAGCCGTCGAGGTCCTTCACCGGGTTGGGGATCTCATCGGAATAGACCCCCTTGAGGCGGTAGGTGCGGACGTCGAAGGTCATGACGACGCCCCGGCGCCTGGCCTCCTCGCCGTAGATTCTCAAGAGATACTGGGAGTGCCCCTGGGCCGAGGCCTGGATGGTCCAGGCGTTGATGCGGTTGGGGCCGATCCCCACCGGCCCGCGGCGGCCGCCGGTGCCGAAGGGGATCACCTGGTAAAAGGAGTCCAGCAGCACGTCCCATTTGCCGGCCTCGATCAGGTAGCGGATCTGGGGGGCGTACTCGGCAAAGGCGGGTTCGGTCAGCCAGGTCTGCAGGTTGGCCAGGGCGGCGGATTTAACCTTTTCGGAAACGTCCAATTGCGACATTCCGTCTTTGGCGGTCGTGATCAGGTCCATGGGGGCTGCTTCGCTCCTTATGGTCTTTGGTTCGTCGGCGCCGGCGGGGGCAAGCACACCCGTCATTCTTTCACGTTACTTTTTCTTTTTCAACTGGTCCGCGACCGCCTGGGCCGCTTTTTTCGCCGCTTCCGGGTCTCCCAGGTAGTAGCTGCGCAGGGGTCCCAGGTCGTCGCCCAGCTCGTAGACCAGGGGGATGCCGGTCGGTATGTTGAGCTCCAGGATCTCCTTTTCGGAGATGCTGTCGAGGTATTTCACCAGGGCCCGCAGGCTGTTGCCGTGGGCGGCGATGACGACGCGCTTGCCGGATTTCACGGCCGGTGCGATGGCGTCGTGCCAGTGGGGCAGAAACCGCTCGACGGTGTCCTTCAGGCACTCCGTCAGCGGGAGCTCCCGCGGCCCCAGGCCCCGGTAGCGGGGGTCGTGGCCGGGGAAGCGCGGGTCGTCGGCCGTGAGCGCCGGGGGGCGGATGTCGTAGCTGCGGCGCCACAGCATCACCTGGTCCATGCCGTGGCGCTCCGCGGTTTCGGCCTTGTTCAACCCCTGCAGCGCGCCGTAGTGCCGCTCGTTGAGCCGCCAGCTCAGGTGCACCGGGATCCACATCAAGTCCATCTGCTCCAGCGCGAGCCAGAGGGTCTTGATGGCGCGGCTGAGAACCGAGGTGAACGCCACGTCGAACACGTAGCCTTCCTTCTTCAGGATGCGCCCGGCCTCGACGGCCTCCTGGGCGCCTCTTTCCGTCAGCCCCACGTCGGTCCATCCGGTGAACCGGTTTTCCCTGTTCCACAGGCTCTCGCCGTGACGCAGCAGCACCAGTTTCTTCATACCTGCCTCCTTTTTTCATCCGCAGGCGGGCCCGGAACCCCGCCCGCCCGCTTTTCGGATGCCGGTTGACTTATCGGCCTGTTGTGCTAAATTTTCTAAATTAATCAAGCATTATCGAATCCTGGTGGTGATTGTCAATCCTGCGGTCATCATCACGGGTTTGTTCTTGACGTTTCAGCCGCGGCCCGCTCCCCATTCCGAGCAACGGAGTTCATCCAGATGGCAGTCGACCCGCTACCCGACAAAGAACCGGTCAGCGTCGCCTCGAAAGAGAGAGGGCCGCTTATTCCGGTTATTCTGAACCCCTTCGGCCGCTTCGGCATCCAGCTCAACAACACCCTGGGTGCCATGGCGATATTCCTGGTGCGGGCGTTCATCCAGATCTTTCACTGGAAGCAGATCCCCGAGATCGTGAACCAGGTTTATTTCATCGGCGCCAAGTCGGCGAGCATCGTGGCGCTGGTGGGCTTTTTCACGGGCATGGTGCTCGGCCTGCAGTTGTACTACGTCATGAACAAGTTCGGCGCGGTCGGGTTCCTGGGGACGGCGGTGGCCCTTTCACTGATCCGGGAGCTGGGGCCCGTGCTGGCGGCGATCATGATCACCGCCCGGGCGGGCTCGGCCATGACCGCCGAGATCGGGATCCAGCGCATCTCCGAGCAGATCGACGCCCTCACCACCATGCGCATCGACCCGCTCGGCTACCTCATCAGCCCGCGCATCGCCGCGGCCCTGATCAGCTTCCCGATCCTGACCGCCTTCTTCGACCTGATCGGCATCCTGGGCGGCTACCTGAGCGGGGTCGTTCTCATGGGGGCCAGTGCCGGCTCCTACCTCTACCGGGTCGACGCCAGCGTGGATTGGATCGACGTCAGGGGCGGCTTCATCAAATCGATCGTTTTCGCCGTGCTGGTCATCACCATCTGCTGCTTCCAGGGCTACTTCACCCACATGCGCCGGGACAGCTACGGCTCCAAGAGCGTGAGCCTGTCCACCACATCGGCCGTGGTGCTCTCCTGCGTCATGATCCTGGTTTCGGACTACGTGGTCACCTCTTTTCTGCTGTAATACGAGGACGGCATGCAACCGCAGCCACTGATCGAGTTTCGCAACGTCACCAAGCGCTTCGGCGAGCGCACGATCCTGGACGGCGTCAACTTCAAGGTCTACGAGGGCGAGGTGACCACCATCATCGGCCTGAGCGGCACGGGCAAGAGCGTGACGCTCAAGCACATCATCGGCCTGCTCAAGCCGGACGCGGGGGAGATCCTCTACCAGGGCAAGCCCATCCACCGCATGAGCCGCCAGGAGTGGGACGGCTACATCGGCCGGATCAGCTACATGTTCCAGAACAACGCGCTTTTCGACGCGATGACCGTGTTTGAGAACGTCGCCCTGCCGCTCAAGCGCACCACCAGGCTCGGCCGCAGGGAGATCGAGGCCAAGGCCATGGCCCGCATCCAGCAGACCGAGTTGACCGAGGTGGCGCACAAGTACCCCTCGGAGATCTCCGGCGGCATGCAGAAGCGCGCCGCCCTGGCCCGGGCGCTCGTGACCGACCCGCAGATCGTGCTGTTCGACGAGCCCACCACCGGCCAGGACCCCATCCGCAAGAACGCGATCCTGGGGATGATCGCCGAGTACAAGAAGAAGATCGGTTTCACCGCGATCCTCATCAGCCACGAGATCCCGGACGTGTTTTTCATCTCGAACCGCATCCTGGCCCTGTGGGACAAGAAGATCGTGTTCGAAGGCACCCCGGAGGAGATGGAGAACTTCGACCACCCGTTCCACGACGAAATCCTGCAGAGCCTGGAAAACCTGCAGGAGGACATCACCGGGCTTTACTCCAGCCGGCACTTCAAGATCCGCTACCAGACCGAGCTCGTGCGGCGGGGGGCCGATGAGTCCTACGCCGTGCTGATGTTCGGCTTCGACAACATGGACGAGGTCAGCGAGGCCATCAGCCACGACGCGGCCCAGCAGACGCTGCGGTCGCTCGGCAACTACATCCGCAAACACTTCGGCGCCGTGGGCGGCTTCTCCACGCGGCAAACCATCAACGAGTTTGCCACCATCCTGCCGTTTTCCGACCTGGACGAGGCCCGCCGCATCCTCGAAAGATTCAGCGCCGATTTCCAGGAGCACGGCATGCGCGAGCTGACCGAGGCGTTCCAGAAAGAGATCCCCCCGGACCAGTGCTTCGATTTCGTGATCTCGGTCGGCATGGCGCAGGGCCAGCCCCAGGTGGAAATCGAGTCGGTCATGGAGTTCGCGCGCTTCGACAAGAAACCCATCGCCACGTTTCAGTGCGGCACTCGGAGGTGATTCGGCATGCAAAAGTATTCCAAGGAAACGGTGGTCGGCATCTTTGTGTTGGTCGGCCTGCTGTGCATCGGCTACATGACGGTCAAGCTCGGCGACGTCGGCCTGTTCGCGGACGACACCTACCCGTTGTTCGCGCGTTTCAGCAAGGTGACGGGGTTGAAGCCGGGCAGCGCCGTCAACATGCTCGGCCTGGAGGTCGGGCGCGTGGGCAAGATGACCATGGACCAGGACAAGCAGCAGGCGATCGTGGAGCTGCGGGTCCAAAAAGGTGTCAAGGTCTACGACGACGCCATCGCCTCGATCAAGACCGAGGGCCTCATCGGCGACCGCTACGTGGGCGTCGACGCCGGGGGCAGCGGCTCCCTGCTGAAGCCCGGCGATGCGATCACCGAGACGGAGGCGCCGGTCGACATCATGGATCTGGTAAGCAAATATGCGTTCGGCGACGTCAAAAAATGACGGATTCATAAGAACCCCCAATCCTGCGTTGCGCTTCACCTCGCACGCGCTGCGGCGTACCGGGAGTACGCCTCGCTCGGCGAGGATCGCGCGCCTTGACTTTGGGCTTCTTACGAATCCGTCGAAATGGTTCTATCTCAGTTCGGCCAACCGAAAAGAATGGAGGGACAATATGCGATTCAAAGGAACTGCGATTGGGGTTGTGTTGGTGGCGTTGGCGCTGTGCGCCCTGCCGCTGCAGGTCTTGGCGGCGTCGGCCAAGGAGACGGTGGAGGTGCAGGTCAACAAGGTGTTGACGACGCTGGCCGAGCCGGCGTTCAAGGACCAGCCCCGTGATGCCAAGATTGTCAAGATCCGCTCGATCGTGAACGAGATCTTCGACTACACCGAGCTGTCCAAGCGGACGTTGGGCCGTGAATGGGCCAAATTCAACGACAAGCAGCAGGCCGAGTTCATCAAGCTCTTCAGCGACCTGCTCGAGAAGACGTACGCGGACCGGCTGCTTTCCTATTCCAACGAGAAAGTCGTCTTCGACAAGGAAACCGTGCTGAGGGAGGGCCAGGTCGAGGTCACCAGCAACATCATCACGGGCGACGGCAAAAAGATACCCCTCGACTACCGGCTGATCAGCAAGGGAAGCACCTGGGGGGTTTACGATGTCATCATCGAGGGGATCAGCCTGGTGAAGAACTACCGCGATCAGTTCCGCGACATCCTGGCCAAGGATACGCCGGAGGAGGTTTTGAAGATGCTCCGGGACAAAGTCGCCAAAGGTTGATCGTCAGCGCTTTGCCGCCCCGAAGGTGGCGGGTCTGTGCGCCTTCAATAAAAAATCGATCGGCCGCCCTCCGGGGCGGCCGATCGATTTTTTAGGGGGTCGGCCTTGTTTTGGAGAGCCACTCTTCCCCCCGCCCCGGATCCAGTCGTTCGATCTCAAACCCGGCCGGCGAGTCCTCCGTGCTGATCAAAAAATAATACTTCCGGTTCGGTTCGACCGCCACGCTGATGCCGCGGTCGGAAACCCCGACGGTGTGCAGCCCCGGCGGGACCGGGAACACCGCGTGCTCGCCGGACCGGAGGTGGGCGACGGCCGCGTCGTCGAGGGTCACGGTTACCGAAAGCCACCACCCGAACAGGTTGTCGTTGCGCACGACGGCCACCTGGCCTGCGTCGGCGAGATCCGCCCCGGCGGGGAAACTTGGGGTGCGGCCGTGGGAACAGGCGGCCGTCAGAAAGATGGTCAGGAGGAGGAGGGCTCGTTTCATCGGGGGGCTCCTTGGGCAGCGGCGGCCCGTGTTCAGCGGCTTTTGCTCTGCATGGCATCCAGGTAGGCGTCGAGTTCCTGGATGCTCGCGAACACCTCGAGCGAGGGCAGGGCGCTTAGAATGTCGAACACCTTCTTGATCTGGGGCTGCAGGTTGATGAAGACCACCTTTCCCATCCGCTGCTTCAAGGCCTTCTTGGCTTTCACCAGCACGCGGATCCCCATGCTGTTGATGTACTCCGTGAACTCCAGGTCGAATATGACCACATCGGGGTTCTGGCTGAGAACGGAATCGACCTTTTCCTGGAAGATCGTCTGGCCGGGGGTGTCGATGGACCCGATGGGGGCCACGACAAAGATGCCCGGCCGCTTCAGCGAGGTGTTGACTTTAAGCGCCATTTTCCCTCCTGAAAAGGAAATCCCTCGACGGACGGCTCAAGGGGTGTTTCCCGTCGAAATGAGCGATCCGGGCGGCGGTTCCGATCCGATGTCCGGCAACGCCCGGCCTGTGCTCCCATAAACCAGCCGGGCCGTCGAACGCAAGCAGAATTTGGCGCCGCGCTCCGCCCGGCAGCGGATCACGTTGCACTTGTTTATTTGCCGGAGTGATAACCGTCCGTTCCATGACCCGGCTGCTCCGGTTGCCGGCCCTGCGCTTGCGGCCCATGATGGTTGCCGCCGGTTTCGTAGCGGCGCCG
>Ga0316629_10000185_pt1 | contig 11580 bp, 8 predicted proteins | sample OWC_May_M1_C1_D1_FD_207654 | JGI IMG/M metagenome (GOLD analysis project Ga0316629, IMG submission 207654) | Wetland soil microbial communities from Old Woman Creek delta, Ohio, United States - OWC_May_M1_C1_D1_A | ecosystem: Environmental > Terrestrial > Soil > Wetlands | place: USA: Ohio... | reverse complement strand
GCCGCCAGCACCAGGGCGAGCAGCCCGTGGCCCGGCAGCCCGCGCGAGGGGTCGGTTAAATACTCGCGGATGTTGGCCCGGAACCCCCGGGCGATCCCGGACAACCGGTCCGGCAGGGCGGCGCGGGCCCTGGCCCACAGATCGGCGCTCCAGATCGGCGGGCTTTCCCGGCTCAGCATGCCTGCAACCGCCGATTTCTGGGCCCGGGCGATCAGCGCCAGGATCTCGTCGCAGCGGGAAAGCTCGGCAGCCAGCCGGCCCTGGAGCCCCAGGACCGCATCCTCGTCGGATTTCAGCTGCGCCTTCGCAGACTCGATGGAACCCAGCGTCGACGCGACCTGCTGGACGATGGTCGCGGGGGCCTGTTCGGCCTGGACCGCCGCGCGGGTCTGCGCCCAGGTTCCTGCGGTGCGCGTCAGGTGGTCGTAAGCCGCCCGCAGCTCGACGGCCCGCTGAGTCAGCAGCGCAAGCCAGGCGCTCACCTGGAGGTGCCGCTGCTGCCAACGCGTCTGCTCCGCCTGGATCGTCGTCAGCGGAGGCTGCTCCCCGAACGTCACCGAGGTGTCCGTAAAGTCCAGGTCGATCTGCCGGGCGATTGCCGGAAGGGACTTTTCGATTTTTTCGAATTCGGCGGTCGGGGCGGATTTGTCGGCGACGGCAGCGAGGAGGCTGTTGACCTCCGCGGATTTGGCGATGACCTCCGCCGCCGTTATGGCCCCCTCGGGTGCGGCCTGGGCGGCCGGCGGCGTCGGGGTCTGAGCCTGCCCGAAGGAATCGCGGGGCGCGGCCGCCAGGAAGAAGACGGCCGCCAGGCCGATTGTTTGGAGAACCTTTGCCATGCGCTCCTTTCTGCTGCCCGTCTGAAACGGCCCGCCTTCAGCCGGATGCGATTGCGGCGGCCGGCGACAGGTATCCTCTTCTTATCTTTTTTCCTTAGTTTTCGCAAACCGGCCGTTCATTAGTCATCATTGAAAATTCGGATTGATATTCCGAATTTTCAATGATAAATTGAGCCCATGGTTAATCGACCCGCTTATCTGAGCCAACTATCTCGTGCAGTAGGACGCTCTCCAATTACGGCGCTTATAGGTCCTAGGCAGTGCGGAAAAACAACTCTCGCTCGCATGTTTGCGAAAGATGGAACCGCAGCCTTCTTCGATCTCGAATCCCAAATCGATTCGAACCGGCTCCAAAATCCGCAGCTGATGCTCGGCTCCTTAAGAGGTCTCGTGATAATTGATGAGGTCCAGGCAATGCCCGAGCTTTTTCGGGTGCTGCGCGTTCTGGTGGACCGCCCTGAAAACAAGGCTCGGTTTCTGATTCTGGGGAGTGCATCGCCCGACCTTGTAAAGAATGCTTCGGAGACCCTTGCCGGTCGTGTAGAATTCGTCGAGCTCTCCGGCTTTGATCTTCAGGAGGCAGGAACGAATCGTTCTACCGTCCTATGGCTGAGGGGCGGATTCCCGCGCTCCTTTCTTGCCCTTTCCGATGGCGATAGTCTCGCGTGGCGTGAAGGCTTCATTCAAACCTTCTTGACCCGGGATATCCCCCAGCTCGGCATTTCCGTTCCGCCTGCGACGATGCGCCGTTTCTGGACCATGCTGGCTCATTATCATGGTCAACTCTGGAATGCCTCGGAGCTCGGTCGCTCCCTGGACCTGTCTGACAAGACGGTTCGCACCTACCTGGATATTCTCGCCGGAACCTTTATGATCCGGCAACTTCAGCCGTGGTATGAAAACCTCAGCAAGCGCCAAGTGAAAGCGCCCAAGATATACCTGCGGGATTCGGGATTGCTTCATGCGCTACTTAATCTTCCCGATTTCCAGACGCTTCACGGTTATTCACGGGTGGGCGCCTCGTGGGAAGGTTTTGCCATCGAACAGGTCTTGCAGTCTGTGAAACCGCCCCAAGCTTTTTTCTGGGCAACCCACAGCGGCGCAGAAGTAGATCTCTTTTTCCTTTCCCACGGCCGCCGGTATGGAATTGAATGCAAATTCAGCGAAGCCCCCAAGATAAGGAAATCGATGAACCAGGCGCTTGAGAGCCTGAGCCTCGCCCACCTATGGGTCGTTTATCCCGGAGAGCATTCGTATCTCCTCTCGAAGAGGATATCCGTCTGGCCTCTGAAGGACATCTTCTCTCTGCCCAAGCAGCTTCTTAGTAAATCGGCAGCCAAATAGGTCGACAACTGAAAGACCTCCACGGTTTGCGCGTGCATGCCGGATCATTGCGGCCCAGGCTGCACGTGGCGCAGTGGCTTGCCATCGAGCGCCTCCGACTCCGCCCTTTCGAACTTCTTGATGTCCGCTGGCGATAGTTTGGGACGATCGACCTTGATCGTCAGCTTGTCGAGCTTGGCGGTCAGCGGGAAGGGCGGCTGGTAGTCGGCGTCGTTCACGCCGGTCAGCGTGTCCGAGCCGATGTCGAAGCTCTCGTCCCACTGCAGGATCATCGGCATCGTGCGCTCCATCCGGACCGTCTGCACCGCCTGGCCGTCGACCTTCAGCGTGCCGGTGCCGGGCCGGCCGAGGCCGCTCATGTTGTTGAAGGCGAGCGTGCCGACGCCGAGGCCTTCGTACTTGAAGTCGAACTCCAGCGTGTGCTTGCCCGGCGCGAGGACTTCCGTCCCTTCCCACTTCACCCGCTTCAGGTCCACAAGGTTCCACAGGAAGACCGGCTTGCCCTTGAGCAGGTAGAAGCCATAGCCGGCAAAACGCCCGCCGGAGGTCAGGATCATGCCCTCGGCGCCGCCCGGCGGCACTTCGATGTCGGCGGTGATGGTGTAGGAGGAGTTCAGCAGAAACGGCGAGTCGCCCTGCGGGGTCCCGACCATCGGCCGCGTGTAGACGAACTCGGTGCGGCCGGCGGTGATGTTCGGCCGCGGCGCCACGATGCGCCCCGCTACCGACGCGTCGAGCGGGAAGACCTGGTACTTCTTCGCCTCGGCGACGAACTTCTCACGCATCTGCTTCACCTTCTGCGGTTTCTGCGCAGCGATGTCCCCGGATTGGGTGAAGTCCTTGCTCAAGTCGTAGAGCTGGAACACCTGGTTGTTCAGCGGATCGGGGTTGGCCGCGCTGAACGCCTCCCAGGGTGCGCGGTTCACCTTCGTGCTGAGCAACCAGCCGTCGTCGTACAGCGCCCACTGGCCCATCATCTCGAAGTACTGGGTCTTGTGCCGCGAAGCCGCCTTGGCGTTCTTCGCGTCGAAGGTGTAAGCGAAGCTCGTACCCTCGATCGGCGTCTGTTTGATGCCGTCCACCATCTCCGGCGCCTTGATGCCTGCGGCCTCGAGGATCGTCGGAACGACGTCGATGACGTGCACCAACTGCTCGCGCAGGCCGCCCTTGTCCTTGATGCGCGCCGGCCACGACACCACCATGTTCTGGTTGATGCCGCCGAGACGCGAGGCGTTCTGCTTGAACCAGTCGAAGGGCGTGTCGAAGGCCCACGACCAGCCGGCCGACATATGGTTGTAGGTCTGATCGGTGCCCCACACGTCGTACCACTTCATCTGCACCTCGACCGGCATTTCGCTGATGCCGTTGAAGAACGCGACCTCGTTGGGGGTGCCCATCGGCCCGCCCTCGGCGCTGGTGCCGTTGTCGCCGTTGATGTAGATGATCAACGTGTTCTCGAGCCGGCCCAGCTCCTCGAAGGCCTGGATCACGCGGCCGATCTCGTGGTCGCTGAAGGCGGCGTAGGCGGCGAAGACCTCGACCTGACGGATGAGGAGCTTTTTCGCTTCCGGGCTGAGCTGCTCCCACGGCTTAAGGACGTCATTGGGCCACGGCGTCAGTTTCGAATCCCTGGGGATCACGCCCAGCCTTTTCTGCTTCTCGAAGATGCGCTCGCGCAGCTTCTCGTAGCCGTCGTCGAAGAGGTGCATGGCGCTGATCTTGTCCACCCACTCCCTGGTCGGGTGGTGCGGCGCGTGGGTCGCACCGGGCGCATACTTGATGAAGATCGGCTTGGACGGATCCGTCTGGTGGATCCGTGTCATGTAGTCGATGGCGTCGTCGGCCATCGCGGTGACCAGGTTCCACGTTCCGGGAGCCTTGCCCTCGAACGGGTAGATCTGGGTCGTGTTGCGGAAGAGATTAGGCTCCCACTGGTTGGCGTCGCCGCCCACGAAGCCGTAGAAGTACTCGAAGCCCATGCCGGTCGGCCACTGGTCGAAGGGCCCGACCTGGCTTGCGGCGAAGGCCGGCGTGTTGTGGTCCTTGCCGAACCAGGCGGTCGCGTACCCGTTTTCGAGCAGGATGCGGCCGATGGTCGCCTTGTCCTTGCCGATGATGCTGTTGTAGCCCGGGAAGCCGGTCGACTGCTCGGAAATCACGCCGAAGCCGACCGAGTGGTGGTTGCGGCCGGTGATGAGGGCCGCGCGCGTCGGCGAGCACAGCGCGGTCGAGAACATGCGGTTGTAGCGCAAGCCCTCCCTCGCGATGCGGTCCATGGCCGGCGTCGGGATCACGCCGCCGAAGGTGCTGGGGACGCCGAAGCCGGCGTCGTCGGTGATGACGAGCAAGACGTTGGGCGCGACCTGGGGCGGCACCACGCGCGGCGCCCACCAGGGCTTGGACTGCAGGGCGTCGTTCTTGATCATGCCGCCGAACTTGGGATCGGGCGGTGGAAGTTGCTTGTTGCCGACGGTGGTGGTGGCGCTGGGGGAGCCGGGCACGCCGGTGACCTGCTGGGCTGTGGCCGGAAGCGCAACGATCACGACCGCGGCCATCACGACTATCAGCCGCAGGGTTGAGCGGTTTCGGATGTCCATGTAGAGCCTCCTTCTCTTGAGAGCGTGAAGATGCTCGCTCTCAACCGGGGACGTGCGGGATCGGCGTGACCGGCGGCAGCTTCCAGTTCCCGTCGATGATCGCCTCCTTGGGCCAGTAGAACCGGAACATCAGCTTGAACGGGCCTGCCGGCGCCGGCAGCCAGTTGGGTTCCTTGCCTTTGCCGGGCGGGGCGTTCTGGATGAAGAGATCGACCGACCCGTCTTTGTTCGTCACGAGCTTGTTGCGAGAGCTCAGGGTGTAGCGGTTGAGCGGGTTGGCGACGAAGAAGTAATCCGCGTTGTACATCGTGAGCGACCAGAAGCCGTTGACCGGCGGGAACTTCCCCTTGTCGAAGTGGATCACGTACCGGTTGGCCCCGTCGTACGGCTTGCCGTTAACGTCGACCTCCGAGGTCGGGTAGATCGCGTCCTGGGGCCGGTTGGCGCCCAGACCGATCGCCGTGATGAGCGCCCGCTGCAGGTAGTCCGTGCCGTAGGTCCCGGTGCCGGTCGAGAAGATCCACCCGTTTTCGAATTTGCCGGCGCTCTTGAAGTGCGCCATGATCTTCTCGACCCCCAGCTTGGGCGCGGCGGCCAGCCCCTGGGCGACGGCCGGGTCGAGCTTCGCGATGTCGAAGTCCTGCCCCGGCACGAGACCGATCTGGGCGATGCGGCCCAGGATCGGGGCGTCCGCCTTCGCCGGCGGGTTGCTCTTGAGCAGCTGCGCGAAGAGCTTGAAGTAGCTGCCCGCGTCCATGCGGTTGACCTGCTCCCGCACGGGGGTCTTCATGTCGATCGCGGGGTCGACCTGTCCCGGCGGCGGCGTGTACGTCTTCCCGTAGCTGCTCAGCGGAACCAGCTTGACTTTATCCTGCAGGGCGTGCACCGCCTTGTAGTCCGCCGGCGTCCCGGTGCAGTAGATGCGGCCGAGCAGCCAGACGATGGCTGTCGGCGACTTGTACTCCCGCACCCCCTGCGGCAGCTTGCCCTTCCAGTTCGGGCCGGTGATGGCCCAGCTCTTGGCCTTGTCGCCGGTCGTGCGCGTGCCCGGCACCTGGAAGACCTCGGTCCAGCCGTCCAGCATCGGCAGCAGGAAGTAGCGCTCCCCCATGGCCGGGAGGCTCAGCACCCAGGGCTCCTTGGAGACGTCGAACCAGGCGGTGGTGTAGAGCGTGTCCGCGTTGGGCGCGGTCACGTCCCGGAACGACGCGTCCGGATAGCTGCGCATGCGCACCAGCTGCCCCATCGGCGCGCGCGTCCCCTCGGGCGCGGCGACGTTGGTCATCACCCGCCGGGTCATCTCCATGGTCACAAGTGGGTAGGCGTAGACGTAGGCGTCCACCCCGATGGCGGTGGCTTCATCCGGAGTGAGGGCTGCCGCCGGTAAACTCGGAAGCAGCCCAAACGCCAAAACGCCCAGCAGGCCGGTTGCAAGCGCCTTGAATCCGATCCGAGTCGACACAGTTTTAGTCAGCCTCTTCATTTGAAATCCTCCTTCATCTCAGAGTGAAAGTGTTTGGCGTCCAATTTCATTCCGCTCCGTGGGTCAATCCGAGCCCATATACCGTATCTCGACGATGGTGACGTCGTCCGATATCCGGATCGCATTGGAGAATTTCAAAAGGCGCTCCTCCAGCGCCGGCATCGACAGCGGCGTGCGCGGATAGTCCATCTCCTGCAGCAGCCCTGTCAAGCCGTCTACGCCCAATATCTCCCCGGCGGCGTTGTCGATCTCGAAGGCGCCGTCGCTGAACAGCAACACGCCATCTCCCGCCTCCAGGCGGGTGCCTTGCACGCCGTAGGTGGCCTCCTCGATGACGCCCAGCGGCAGGCCGGCCACCTCGATTCTTTTAATCCGGCCGCTCCGCCGGGCGATCAGCGGCGGCGGACCGCCGGCGGACGTCAGCCATAAGGCGCCGTTGGAGGCGTCGATCAACCCGCAGACGGCTGTGGCGAACGAGACGTCGCCTCCGAAGACTTTTACGAGCTCCGCATTGACCGCGGCGGCAAATTCCGCCGGTTTGGTCAAGAGCGCCAGAAAGCGTTCCCACAGAATGTTCAACTGCATCGTGTACAGGGCGGCGGCGACGCCATGGCCTTCCATGTCCGCCACCATGAAACCATAGCGATCCCGGTCGAGTGCCCGAATGGCATAGTAGTCTCCGCCGACGATATCCTGCGGCACCAGGTGGGCCGCAACCGTCAGCCGCGGGTCTCCGGGAAGCGCCAGCGCCAGGATGCGCTGCTGGATCTTCCGGGCGCGCTGAAGATCGATCAGCATCGGCGAAACATCGCGGAAGGTCTCGACGCCGCCGATGATTTTGCCGTCGGAGTCCAGAATCGGTGCGGTGGTCACCTGCATGGGGATGCGGCGGCCGTCTTTGGCCTGGGCGAACACGATCACGGGCACCTGGGTGACCGAGCCGGTGATCATGGAGCGATGCAGGGGGCAGTACTCCTCGCCGCACAGCCGGTGACCGTCTTTGTCGATATGGCAGAGGACATCCTCGAGGCACTTGCGGCCGACAACGTCCTCGGGCGCCCATCCCGTAATGCGCTCGGCGGATGCGCTCCAATAGGTGATGCGTCGTTCCCTGTCGCAGACATAGACCCCGTCGCTCAAGCTTTTTAAAATTCGATCGGGCGATATGAGCAGGTCATTCCGATGGGTCTTTGGAAACATACCGACCTCCCTCACAGACTGCACGGACCGCCGCGATCAAATCGATCACCGCCCGCCGTTTCAGCACGAACCCTTCCGCGCCGGCCGCAGCTACATCTTCGGCAGCCGCCGGGTCCTCTTTAACGCTCACGACGATTAGATTGATGCCGGGATGTTCTCTGCAGCCTGGTCTCCCTTAAGGATGCCGAGCGCCAGTTCGGCGGCCCTGGTCCCAGTGTGCTCGAAGCTGACCAGAGAGCCTCCCACGATGCCGTGGCCGAGACCGGTATCCAACAGGCCGAAGACCGGCACACTGGAAGCCCGGCTGAGTTTTTCGCCGACCTCCCGGGTGGTGAAGATCGCCCCAGTCACATCCTCCTGGAAGGTCGCCAGGAGGGCGATGCTGCCGGCGGGCGCGTCGGGCAACGTCGCCAAAATCCCATCCAGCGGCAGGTCGTTCAGAAAGCGGAATTCGACCAGAGGCTCCCATTTCTTCGAATCCAGGCGCACTTTGTGTTCCACCCAGCGATCCAAGGGGTGGGTTCGGCTCACGACGAATACGAGCTTGGCCCCGGGCACCAGCTTCAGCGCAGCTCCAACAGTTCCGTCGATATCCGGAACGACGACCTGACGGGTGGCCGGGCAGCTCAGAGGCGGCAGCTCGAAGCCTTCCGGCAAGTAGAGGGCCACGATCGGGGCTTCCGGAAAAATCGTGCAGCCTTCGTTAACGGCAAACAGAAGCGCCTCCGGGTAGAGCGTGATGACGAGGTCGATCTTGCGTCGGGCGTAGCGCTCGCGCATCAACTCCGTCATCAGCAGTCGGTGCTCGGGGCCGGGGTTGCGTATGAGGTCCAGGTTTTCGAAAAACTGGTTTCTGATCCCCACCCCTCCGGATTCCAGGACCCGCTTGATCCCGCGGTCGGTCAATTCGAAGATGGGCGCATTGGATTCCGCGCCATGCAGGATCAATACATTTTTATGGGACACGTCGGCTGCGGAAGGTGAAGGGTCGGCTGTTTTAACGTAGGATGCGAGCGGTGCGCCGGGTGCGGCCTGGGCTGGAGCTGTGCCGGCAAACCGCATTCCTGCAATCCAAACGAGTATGAAAAAGGATTGTAGCGACCTTAACCGCATACGCGGCCTTTCGAGTGAAGTCTCCACCCGCGGAGCGGGTGGAGACTTCACTTCAAGCCTCGCTTAAACGTGTCGATTCGATTCTCCATCTCCCGCAGCGCCTGCACGGCCTCGTCCATCGACACGGCTTCAAAAGCGACCTCGTCGCCGGGGGTGATCTGGCCGAGCAGCGGCAGATCGGCCGAGATCACCGTTGCGATCTTGCGGTACCCGCCCGAGGCCGTCTCGCCTAAGATGATGATGGGCTGGCCGTCTCCCGGCACCTGGATGGCGCCCGACAGAATGCCCTCGGAGATGATGGACTCCTCCAAAGCGGGTCTGCGGGCGACGACCGGGCCCTTCAGGCGGATACCGGTGCGGTCGGAGTCCGGCGACACCGTGAATGCGGCCGACACGAAGGTTTGCTTCCCCGCTTCCGAAAAGTGATCGTCCTGCGGGCCCCAAATCACCCGCAGGCACCAGGGCGAAGCGTAGGCGGGAACCGCCGCCGGGGTGAAGCCCCTGCCGGCGAAACGCACGGCGTCCTGGACCGGCTCAACCGCCAGAATGTCTCCCTTGCGCAGCGGACGGCCTTCGAACCCGCCGAACCCCGAGGAGAGGTTGGTCGACCGGCTGCCCATGACCACGGCCGCCTGGATGCCGCCGGCGACGGCCAGGTAGGCGCGAAACCCGCTCGCGGGCCCGGAGAATACGATGGTCTCGCCCTCTCCGACCAGGTGCGACCGCCACATCGCAAGGGGCTCGCTGCCCTTGCGCGCCTGGAGGTCGCCGCCGGTGACCGCCACCACGGCGTCCCGCAGGACCTTGACCCGCAGGCCCATCAGGGTGGTTTCCACCACGGCCGCGTTCTCGTCGTTCCCGACCAGGAGGTTGCCCACCCGAACGGCGAACCCGTCCAGCGCCCCGCTGGCCGCGACCCCGAATCGTGCGCATCCGAACCGGCCGAGATCCTGCACGGTGCTCATGATCCCGGGGGACAGCACTTCGAACGTGTTCACGCCCGCCATTTTTCAGATCTCCACTTGCCGCACGGCTTCGAATTTGACCCGGTCGCCCATCTCCAGCAGCGACGGCAACTGACGCGAGGGATCGAACAGCTCGATGGGCGTCCAACCGATGATCTGCCAGCCGCCGGGGCTCTCCACCGGGTAGATGCCCGTCTGGCGCTGAGCAATGCCCACCGAACCCTTGGGGACCCGCGTGCGCGGCGTGCTGCGCCGGGGAACGGCCAAAGCCGCCGGCAGCTCGCCCATGTAGGGGTAGCCCGGCGTGAAGCCGATCATGTAGACCCGGTAGATCGTTTCGGTGTGCAGCCGGATCACCTCGTCGGCGGGGATGCCGAGCCGGCCGGCCACCTCTTCCAGGTCCGGCCCGTAATTCCCGCCGTAGAACACCGGCACGGTGAGCAGCTTCGCCTGCGGCAAACCGGCGAGGCCCTGCTGGACCGAGGCTTCCGCGATGCGCTCCGTCAGTTCGGCAAACGCGGTCGACAGCGGGTCATAAACGACGAGCAGCGACCGATAGCCGGGGGCAATCTCGCGCACGCCCGGCGGAGGGGCCTGCTGGAGCTGCAGCATGAGCCGCTGCACGCGCCGGTTGACATCCGGGGAGATCGTATCCCCCAGTTCCACGAGCAGGCTGCGGTCGCCCATGGGCCGAAATCGGGGGAGATCGTGAACCATGCCGTCTAATCCCTCACGAGTGAAATCCCAGGCGCAATGGAGGCCGTCCGAGTCGGTTTCGAGCCTCCGTGGTACGGATGTCGAATTCGGCTTCGGTGCGCCCGATTGGGTTTGCTCTTTGTTTTCTGAGCCTCCGCGGTTCGGTCTACAGGAAAGTGGCCGCCGGCTTGACGGCGACGCCCGCAGCGCCCAGGGTCTCACGGATTTTTTTCACCAGCGCCAGGGCTTTCGGGTTGTCGCCGTGGACGCAGATGGTCTCGGCCTTGAGCTCGATCTCGGAGCCCTCGAGGGTTTTGACCCTGCCCTCTTTGACGAGCTTCAGCACCTTGGCCGCCGCCACGTCGTGGTCATGGATCACGGCCCCGGGCCGCTTGCGTGAAACCAGCGAGCCGTCCGTGTGATAGGCGCGGTCCGCGAAAAACTCGAAGGCGATGCGGATGCCGCGGCGCCGGCCGATCGCCTCCAGGCCCCTCCGGTCGGAGCCGGCCAGCACAAACAGGATCAGCCGCTCGTCGATCCCGGCCATCACCTCGGCCACCGCGTCCCAGATCTCGGTGTTCTTGACGGCCATGTTGTAAAGCGCCCCGTGAGGCTTGACGTGCTGCAGCCGTGCGCCCTGGCGCGCGGCGACCGCCTGAAGCGCACCGATCTGGTAGGTGACGAAGTCCTTGATCTCCTCCAGCGTCACGTCCATGTTCCGGCGGCCGAAGCCGACCAGATCGGGCAGCCCCGGGTGGGCCCCCAGGCCGGCGCCGCTCTGTTTCGCCAGCGCCACGGTGCGCCGCATGACGGTTGGGTCCCCGGCGTGGTAGCCGCAGGCGATGTTGGCCGAACTGATCAGCGGGATCACCTCTTCGTCCAGGCCGAGCGTGTAGTTGCCGAAACTTTCACCCACGTCCGAATTGAGGTCGATGGCATTAAGGGACATCCTGCTTCTCTCCATGTGATGGTAGAAGGTCCAACCCGATCGGCCCGGTCCATGCGCGTCACGGGCCGCTGCGGCCGCGAATTCGGGCGCAGCCGGAATTTATCGAAAAAAAAGGGAACAGGCAAGGCTGCCTGTCCCCTTGAAATTGTAGAGCCGCTGCAAGAAGCGATTAACGTTTGGAGAACTGGAACCGCGCGCGCGCCGATTTCTGCCCGTATTTCTTGCGTTCCTTGACCCGCGGGTCGCGCTTCACGAACCCGGCTTTCTTGAGGGTGGTCCGTAGAGCGGGATCGGCGGCAATCAGGGCCCGCGTGATGCCGTGGCGGATGGCGGCGGCCTGGCCGACGGGGCCCCCGCCCTGGACGCTCGCCTTGACGTCGAAGGCGCCGCCCGT
>Ga0316629_10000183_pt1 | contig 11620 bp, 12 predicted proteins | sample OWC_May_M1_C1_D1_FD_207654 | JGI IMG/M metagenome (GOLD analysis project Ga0316629, IMG submission 207654) | Wetland soil microbial communities from Old Woman Creek delta, Ohio, United States - OWC_May_M1_C1_D1_A | ecosystem: Environmental > Terrestrial > Soil > Wetlands | place: USA: Ohio... | reverse complement strand
ACGAGTGCAGATTAGCGAACGCAGATCCACCTTGCAAGGACACGGCCACGCTTTTCTTGCGACCCTCGGCGGCGATCGACGGCGCTGTACCCGGTTGGATCGTGCGGGGGAGATCCGGGAGAGGCCGCTCCGGGGGCACGTCGCGGGCCGTGAATGGTCACCCTGGGTACGTCTACACCGGGAGTGACTGCACGGAAACAGCGACCCCGCGCCGCTTTCCTTGCCGCTAGGCGCCCAGCGCGCGCTTCAGCTCGTCGACCTTCGAGGTGACGAGGGATCGGATCTCGGCGAGCCGTTCCGGCGTCCGGGCCTCGAAGCGGAGGACGAGGAGCGGCTGGGTGTTGGAGGCGCGCACCAGCCCCCATCCGTCGGGGAAGATCACCCGGACGCCGTCCACGGTCACCGCCTCGTGCCTCGCGGCGAACCACTCCTGGGCCCGGCGGACCAGCTCGAACTTCACCTCCTCCGGGCAGTCGTAACGGATCTCCGGCGTGGAGAAGGTCCTCGGCACGTCGGCGAGGAGCGTGGAGACCGGGCGGTCGGTGCGCGAGACCAGCTCGAGCAGCCGCCCCGAGGAGTAGATGCCGTCGTCGAAGCCGAACCAGCGATGCGCGAAGAAGATGTGGCCGCTCATCTCCCCGGCCAGCAGCGCACCCTCCTCCTTCATCTTCGCCTTGATGAGGCTGTGCCCGGCCTTCCACATGATGCCGCGTCCGCCGCGCGCCGCGATGTCGTCGTAGAGGGTCTTCGAGCACTTCACCTCGCCCACGATGGCGGCACCGGGGTTCTCGGCGAGCAGCGCCCGCGAGAAGAGGATCATGAGCTGGTCGCCCCACAGCACCGTGCCCTTCTCGTCCACCGCACCCACCCGGTCTGCGTCGCCGTCGTAGGCGATGCCCAGGTCCGCGCCGGTCTCGAGGACCTTGGCCTTCAGGAGGGCGAGGTTCTCCTCGACGGTGGGGTCGGGGTGGTGGTTGGGGAAGCGGCCGTCCATCTCCTCGAAGAGCGGCACCACGTCGACGCCCAGCGAGCGGAAGAGGGGGTTCGCGATGACGCCGCCGGTGCCGTTGCCGGCGTCGACGACGACCTTGAGCTTGCGGGGTCCGAGCTGGAGGTTCTTCCGGACGTACTCCCGGTAGGGGGTGACGATGTCATGGGTTTCGACCTTCCCGGCCCCGCTCGCGAAGCGCCCCTCGACGATGCGCCGGTGCAGGGCCTGGATGCCCTCGCCGTGAAGCGTGCTCTTGCCGACGCCGACCTTGAGGCCGTTGTACTCGGGGGGGTTGTGGGAGCCGGTGATCATCACCAGCCCGTCCACCGGGAGCGTGGCGGCGGCGAAGTAGGTGAGCGGGGTCGGAACCACCCCCAGGTCGGTCACGTCGATGCCCACCGCGTTCAGGCCCGCGATCATCGCCGTCGCGAAGCGGGGCCCGCTCTCCCGGCAGTCCCGGCCCACCACCACCCGGCGTCCGCCCTGCTCCCGCACCTCGGTGCCGAGCGCGCACCCCACCAGGCGCACCGCGTCCTCGGTGAGGTCCTGGTCCACCAGGCCGCGGATGTCGTACTCGCGAAAGATCGTCCTCGAGATGCTCGCCATGTCGTGCTCCCCCGCGCTCCCGCGGATCCCCTAGAGCAGCGCCCCGCGCCCGCGCCGCTTCAGCTCCTCGACCACCTTGCGCACGTCCTGGGCCTTCTCCTTGCGCACCACCAGGACCGCGTCTCCGGCGTCGACCACCACCAGCCCGTCCACGCCCACCACCGCGACCGGACGCTTGCCGTGGCCGAGCACCACGTTGTCGTGGCCGTCGATCACGATGGCGTCGCCCTGCAGCACGTTGCCGAGATCGTCGAGCTCGCGAACCTCGGAGAGGGCCGCGAAGCTCCCCACGTCGCTCCACCCGAACTCGGCCGGGACCACCGCGATGCGCTGGCTCTTCTCCATCACGCCGTAGTCGATCGAGATGGAGGGCGCTCCCGGGAAGACCCGGGCCAGCGTGCGGCCGTAGGAGGGGGTGCCGAGCGACTGCTCGATCACGGCGAGCTGCTCGCCCAGGACCGGCATGGCGCGCCGGATCTCCTCCAGGATGACGTCGGCCCGGAAGAGGAAGATGCCGCTGTTCCAGAGGTAGCCCCCCTCGGCCAGGTAGCGCGCCGCGGTGACCACGTCCGGCTTCTCGACGAAGCGCTCCACCCGGGCCGGGTGGAAGGCCTTCTTGCCTCGCCCCAGCACCTTCAGCTTCGCGCCCACCTTCAGGTAGCCGTAGCCGGTCTCGGGCCGGTCGGGCTTGATCCCGATGGTGGCGACCGCCCCCTCGAAGGCGAGCTGCGCCCCGGCGGCGAGCGCCTCGCGCAGGGCCTCGGGACGGGCGACGTGGTGGTCGGCGGGCAGCATGACCATGACGCCCTTCGGGTCGCGCCGCTTCACGTGCAGCGCGGCCAGGCCGACGCACGGGGCGGTGTTGCGCGGGCAGGGCTCGACGAGGAGGTTCTCCTTCGGCAGCTTGCGCAGGATCCGGCGCGCCGCGGCGGCGTGGTTGGGCCCGCAGACCACGTAGGTGTCCTGGATGCGCGCCAGCGGCGGCAGCCGGTCGACCGTGGCGGCCAGCATGGGCTCGTCGCCGTCGAGGGGCAGGAACTGCTTGGGACGGTTCTTGCGGCTGAGCGGCCAGAAGCGGGTGCCGCTGCCGCCGGCCATCACCACGGGAAAGAGCTTCATGCGTTTCTCCAGACGGTGAGGAGCTCGTGGAGGATGCGTGCGCTCGCCCCCCAGACCTCTTCCCCGGCGACCTCGAAGGTGTGGACCTCGTGCACGATGCCGAACGCCTCCGCCTTCCCGGTCCGGTGCGTCCCGGGCGCGAGCAGGTCGGCGACGGAGAGCTCCACCAGCCCTGCCACCTCGGCCGGCTGGGCGATGTACGGGTACGGATATGGCACGACGCCCACCCACGGCGTCAAGCGGAAGCCCGAGAGCACGGCCAGGGCCTCGCCGAGCCTTCCCACCACCTCGACGTGGTCGGGGTCGAGCCCGATCTCCTCGTGCGCCTCGCGCAGCGCCGCGGCACGGGAATCGGCGTCGCCCGGATCGATCCGCCCCCCCGGCCAGGAGATCTGCCCGGGGTGGAGCCGCAGGTCGTTCCGGCGGCGGGTCATGAGGACGTGCGCCGCGCCGTCCGGGTGGAAGTAGACCGGCACCAGCACGGCCGCCTCGCGGAGCGCGCCGGGGGAGACCCGGTACCCGGCCTCGAGCGTGGAGAGGTCGAGGCGGGAGATCGGGTGCCCTGCCAGCGCGCGACGGAGGCGGTCGGGGGTCATCGGGCGCGAGCCGCGGGAGGAGCCGGCGGCGCGGGCGCGTCGCCGTCGGCCGGGAGCACTCCCTGCCAGAGGAGCACCGCCACGAGCACGCCCAGCGCGAGCCTCCAGGCCACGAAGAGGTAGGTGGTGCGCGTGCGCAGGTAGCGGAGCAGCCAGCCGATGACCAGGTACCCGGCCGCCGCCGATACCGCCGTGCCGATCACCGTGGCGGTGCGCCAGGCGGGCTCGCCGCGCAGCACGGGGAGCGCCTTCGCGAGCTTGTAGACGCCGGCCCCGAGGATGATGGGGACGGAGAGGAGGAAGCTGAATCTCGCGGCGGCCTCGCGCGAGAAGCCGAGGAGCATGCCGGTGGTGATGGTGCTGCCCGACCGCGACGTCCCGGGGACGAGCGCGAGCGCCTGGCCGACGCCGATGGCCAGCGCCGAGCGGGCGGTGATGTCGTCGAGCCCGCGCCGGTGGGAGGCGTAGCGCTCCGCCCCGGCCAGCACGATCCCCCAGAGGACCAGCGAGAAGGCGATCACCCCGTTGCCGAGCGCCTCGATGCGCCGCTCGAGGAGCTTGCCGAGCACCGCGGCCGGAACCGTCCCGAGCGCGATGTACCAGGCGAGGCGCGCGTCGGCCGTCGCGAAGGGGTTCCGGTCGCGGAGCCCGCGCAGCCAGGCCGCGGCGATCCGGAGGAGGTCCTCGCGGAAGTAGACCAGCACCGCCAGCGTGGTGCCGGACTGGATGATGGTGACGAAGGCCCGGAATTTCGGGTCGCCCAGGCTCTCGCCCAGGAGCTCTCCCACCAGCAGCAGGTGGGCGGTGGAGCTGACCGGCAGGAATTCCGTGACGGCCTGGACGACCCCGAGGAGGACGGCGGCGAGAGATCCCATGCCGGCTCCCCGGGTCCGCGGGCGGGGCTACCGGCGCTTTCCCTTGCGGCCGACGGCGGCCTGGAGCGCGTCCTTCCTGTCGGTGCGCTCCCAGGTGAAGGCCTTCTCCTCGCGGCCGAAGTGGCCGTAGGCGGCGGTCGCCCGGTAGATGGGGCGGAGCAGGTCGAGGCCCTGGATGATCTCCTTGGGGGTGAGGCCGAAGACCTCGCGGACGGCCGCGGCGATCGACTCCTCGGAGACCGTGGACGTCCCGAAGGTCTCCACCATCACCGAGACCGGCTGGGCCACGCCGATGGCGTAGGCCACCTGCACCTCGCAGCGGGTGGCCAGGCCGGCCGCCACCACGTTCTTCGCGATGTAGCGCCCCATGTAGGCGGCCGAGCGGTCGACCTTGGACGGGTCCTTGCCGCTGAACGCGCCGCCGCCGTGGCGGCCCATGCCGCCGTAGGTGTCGACGATGATCTTGCGACCGGTCACGCCGGTGTCGCCCATGGGCCCGCCGATGACGAAGCGGCCGGTGGGGTTGATGAAGATCTTGGTCTTCCGGTCGACGAGCTTCTTCGGCAGCGCCCGGGCGATGACCTCCTCCCGGATGGCGGCGTGGAGCGTCTTGTTGGTCACCGAGTCGGAGTGCTGGGTGGAGACCACGACCGTGTCGATGCGCGCCACCTTGCCGTCCCGGTACTCGACGCTGACCTGGGCCTTGCCGTCGGGCCGCAGGAAGTCGAGACCGCGCTTGCGGGCGCGCGCCAGCGAGCGGGTCAGGTGGTGGGCGTACTGGATGGGCGCCGGCATGAGCTCCGGCGTCTCGTCGCAGGCGTATCCGAACATCATGCCCTGGTCGCCGGCGCCGCCGGTGTCGACTCCCTGGCCGATGTCGGGGGACTGCTGGTCGACCGACACCAGCACCGCGCAGGTGTGGCCGTCGAACCCCATGTCGCTGTGGGTGTACCCGATGTCCTTCACCGTCTGGCGCGCCAGCTTCTGGTAGTCGACCCGGGCCTGCGTGGTGATCTCGCCGGCGATCATCACGTAGCCGGTCTTGAGCAGGGTCTCGCAGGCCACGCGCCCCTTGGGATCGTGCGCCAGGACCGCGTCGAGGACGGCGTCCGAGATCTGGTCGGCCATCTTGTCCGGATGGCCCTCGGTCACCGACTCGGAGGTGAAGAGGAAGTCTTTCTGCATGGTGCTCCCGGGGAAAGGGGTGGCGAACTTATGTCCGCTGGAACGGAGGTGTCAAGGACGCCGTCGGTGCAGCGGATGGGGCCGTGAAATGGGCCGCTACCCGCTCACCGGACCGACCACCGCGGCCCCCTCGAGCAGCCCGGGGAAGCGCCGGGTCATCTCGGATCGGACCTCCCGCTCGATGTCGTCGGCGGTGTTGAGGCCGAGGAGGTGATCGAGCAGCTCGCGCCCCTCGCGCGCCGAGGCGCTTCGGATCACCCGCTTCACCTGCGGGATGGAGGGCCCGTTCATGGAGAGCTCGTCGAGCCCGAGGCCGAGGAGCACCAGCGTGTAGAGGGGCTCGCCGGCCATCTCGCCGCACATCGACACCGGCTTTCCGGCCGCCCGCGCCGCGTCGGCGACCGAGCGCAGCATGCGCAGCACCGCCAGGTGGAGCGGCTTGTAGAGGTAGGCCACGTCCTTGTTCTGGCGGTCCACGCCGATGGTGTACTGGATGAGATCGTTGGTGCCGATGGAGAGGAAGTCCACCTCCTGGGCCAGCCGGTCGGCCACCAGGGCGGCGCTGGGCAGCTCCACCATGATGCCCACCGGCGGCATGCGGGCCGGAATCCCCTGGGCCACCACCTCCTCGAAGGCCTCGGCGAGCATCCACTTGGCGGCGCGCACCTCGGCCACCCCGCTCACCATGGGGAACATGAGGCGCAGGTTGCCGTGCGCGGCCGCCCGCACCGCGGCGCGCAGCTGGGCGTGGAAGACGTCGGGGTGGCGGAGGCAGTAGCGCACCGCCCGCAGGCCCAGCGCCGGATTCTCCGAGTGGTCCTTCTGGCCGGAGGGGAGCTTGTCGCCACCCAGATCGAAGGTGCGCACCGTCACCGGACGCCCGCCCATGGCCTCGAGGATGGCGCGGTAGTCGCTGTAGTGGTCCTCCTCGGTGGGGAGCTCGTCCCGCCCCATGAAGAGGAACTCGGTGCGGTAGAGCCCGACCCCCTCGCCGCCGTGCGAGAGCAGGCCGGGGACCTCCTCGCCGAACTCGATGTTGCCGACCATCCGGAGCCGGACGCCATCCACGGTCTCGGCCGGGAGGTCCTTCAGGCGGGCCAGCTCGGCCTCGCGCTCCATCTGGCGGATGCGCGCGGCCTCGTAGTCGGCCCGCTCCCCCGGCGAGGGATTCACCACCACCACGCCGCGGCCGCCGTCGACGACGACCCAGTCGCCGCGCTCCGCCGTGGCGCTGGCCTTCCCGGCGCCGACCACCGCCGGGATCTCCAGCGCGCGGGCCACGATGGCGGTGTGGCTGGTGATGCCGCCCGCGTCGGTGACCAGGCCGGCCACCTTGCGATCGTGGAAGAGCAGCGCGGTGTCGGCCGGCGAGAGGTCGCGGGCCACCACGATGGAGCCCGGCGGCGGGGTCTCGGCGACGTCCACGCCCTGGCCGAGCAGGTTCTTCACGATCCGCTCGCCCACGTAGTCGACGTCGGAGCGGCGCTCGCGGAAGAACTCGTCGTCGGGGTCGAAGGCCCCCTTGATCTTGCGGATGGCCCGCTTCACCGCCCACTCGACGTTGACCTGCTCCTCGCGGACCAGCCGCCGCACCTCGTCGACGAGCGAGGGGTCGCGCAGCATGGCGCGGTGCACCTCGAGGATGGCCAGGTGCTCCGCCCCGTCGGCGGCCTGCATCTTGGCCTTCACGCCGTCGAGCTGGTGCACCGAGAGCTCGATGGCCGCCTCCAGCCGGCCGAGCTCGGCCTCCACCTCCCCGGCGGCGACGTTGCGCCTCGGCGTCCGGACGCGGCGGCGGTCGACCGTCCAGCAGCGCCCGACCGCGATGCCGGGTGAGGCCGGGAGTCCCTGCAGCGTGGTCGAGGACATGGTCAGCGCTCCCCGAAGCCCGACTCGAAGACCTTCGCCAGCGCCGCCATCGCCTCGGAGGCGTCCTCCCCCTCGCAGGCCACCACCACCGAGGCGCCCTTCCCGGCCGCCAGGGTGAGGACGCCCATGATGCTCTTGGCGTTGATCTGGAGGCCGTCCTTCTCGAACAGGATCTCGCTCCGGAAGCGGTTGGCGGTCTGCACCACCATCGCCGCGGGGCGCGCGTGCATCCCGAGCGAGTTGATGATCGTGAAGGTCCTCTCCAGCCGTTGCATTCCCTACCTTCCTCCCCGGAAGACCTGCGCCACCACGCCCGCGACCGTCCCCAGCCCCAGGGCCGCATAGGCGGTGGGCAGGAGCCGCGCCCGCAGCCCGAGCACGAGGATCCCGGCCGCCGCCGCGAGGAGCGCGAGCGCCGCGCCTCCCGGCCCGAGCCGGCCGACCGCCGCCAGCGCCATGACCCCGGCCGCCACCCCGCAGAGCACGGCGCCGCCGTCGCGCAGCCGCGCCGCCCAGGCGGGCAGCGAGAGCGCGGCGAGCCGCACCACCACCGCGTCGCCGGTGCGGTAGCCGGCCCGGAAGAGGCTCCAGCGCAGCCAGAGGTGGAAGGCGTTGTAGACGCACAGCGACGCGACCAGCGCCGGCCAGCCCAGGACCAGCGTGCCCACCGCGGCCAGCGCGCCGAAGAAGGGGCGCAGCCCGGCCCAGAAGAACCCGTCGCCCACCGCGGCGAGCGGCCCCTGCAGGACCTGCTTGTAGGCGAGGGGCGCGCCGGGCGGCTCCTCTCCCGCGGCCACCCGCTCCTCGTGGTGGATGGCGCCGCCGACGATGGCGGCCGCCGTGTACGGGTGGCAGTTGAAGGTGGCGAGGTGGCGTCGCAGCGCCTCGCTGCGCCTCGCCGGATCGGCGTAGAGCCGCCGGAGCGCGGGGTCGATGGCGTAGGCGAAGCCCAGGTTCTGCATGCCGCGCCGGTTCCAGGCGGCCTGGAGGAACAGGCAGCGCCAGAAGACGCGGCCCAGGGTGATGGGGGGGACGCTCATCGGGCCCCTCCGGCCAGCCAGCCCACCACGAACGTGGCCGCCGCGGCTCCGGCGAACAGCCCGATGCCCCGCGCGCTGCGGAAGGCCCGTGCACCGGCCGCGGCCGCCAGGCCTCCGAGGGCGGTCCAGCCCCACCCGAGCGGCGCGTTCAGGGCCGGTAGCGCGCGCAGGACCACGGGGATGATCCAGGCGGCGACGGCCGCGACCGCGGGGGCGAGCAGCGCCGACACGGCGAAGGGCAGGACCATCCCGTAGAGGTTCTCCCGCATCGCGGCGACGGGCGAGCCGCCATCGAGCAGCGCCTCGGCCCGGGTGGCGAGGCGGACGTTCCACTCCTCGATGGCGCGGTCGGTGGTGCGCCCCAGCGCCGCGAGCGTGCCCGCCAGGAGGATGGCGAGCGCCGCCACCGCCGGCGTGACCCCGGTTCCCAGCGCCTGTCCGGAGAGCACCGCGGCGGCAGCGATGGCGACCGCGCCGAGCGCCTCGTTGGGCGGCAGGGACGCCCCCATGTTGACGGCGCCCAGCCAGAGCAGCTCGAGCGGCGGGCCGAGGAGGAGGCCGCCCCGCAGGTCGCCGAGCGCGAGCCCCACGATGGGCGCGAGCGCCACCGGGCGGGAGAGCATGGCCTGGAGGAAGCCCTTGCGCTCCACCGCCGCGAGCCCGGCGACCACGGCGACGACGAGGTAGTCCACGCGGGGTCGATCCTATCAGCCGGCGGCGTTCCAGCGCCGCTCGATCTCGGCGAGGTCGATGGGGGCGTCGAGCGGGACGGCGCGGGCCTCGACCCGGAAGCCGGCCGCGGCGAGACGCCGCAGCCCCTCGATCTCGGCCCCGGACAGGAAGACCGACGGCGTCACCGCGCGCCGCCCCTGGGTGTAGTGGACGTTGCCCAGGTTCAGCACCGGGACGCGGTCGGACGTGAGCCCGGCGGCGACGGCCCGCTCGACCTCGGCGACGTCGCGGAGCACCACCAGGACCGGCTCGGGCGATCCCGCCAGGGCCGCCCAGTCGACCGCGCTCACCGCGTCGACCTCCGCCACCACCCCGGGGGGGAGCGCCAGCGTCATGGCCGCGCGGGCCAGCGGGCTCCGGGCCGCCTCGTCGTCCGCCACCACCACCCGTCGTGCACCGAGATGCGGCACCCAGCCCACCAGCACCTGGCCGTGGACCAGCCGCTCGTCGACGCGGGCGAGCCCGATCACGCCGGACCCCCGCCACCCGGCTCCGCACCGCCGGCCGGGCGGGGACGCAGCAGGTCGCTCGCCAGGGTGATGTTCTTCTGCCCGTAGGCGCAGATGAGGCGGGCCACCTCGGGCAGCCGGGCGCCCGGGGTCCGGCAGGTGGAGAGCTTGAGCAGCATGGGGAGGTTCACGCCGGTGACGAGGTCGACCTTGTCGGAGAGGAAGCCGAGCGCCAGGTTGGCGGGCGTGCCCCCCAGCATGTCGGTGAGCACGAGCACCCCGTCCCCCTCCTCGACGTCCCGGATGGCCGCGGCGATGGACTCGCGGGCCGCGTCGAGCGGCAGGGTCGAGGACACCGAGACCGCAAGGGTGCGGGGAAGGGCTCCGACGATTCCCTGGGCGCAGGCCAGCGTCTCCTCGGCGAGCCGGCCGTGCGTCGCGATCACCACGCCGATCATGGGTTTTCACTCCTTGTCGACGTCGCGGTGCCAGACCCGGACCGGGATTCCGCCCTTGCCCAGCCGGGCGGCCAGCTCGGCGGCGATGGCGACCGACCGGTGCCGGCCGCCGGTGCAGCCGATGGCCACGGTCAGGTAGGTCTTCCCCTCGGCGCGGTAGCGGGGAATGAGGAATCCGGCCAGGTCCTCGGCCTTCTCCAGGAAGCGCTGGGCGTCCTCCTGGCCGAGGACGAAGTCCCGCACCCGCGGCTCCGTGCCCGGAAACGGCTTCAGCTCGGGGACGAAGTACGGATTGGGCAGGAAGCGCACGTCGAGGACCAGGTCGGCGTGGGCGGGGATGCCGGTCCGGAAGCCGAAGGAGACCAGCGTCACCCCCATGGCGTCGGCGCCGGCCCCCACGAAGCGGTTGTGCACCAGCCGCTTCAGCTCGTGCACGTTGAGGCGCGTGGTGTCGACCACCTCGTCGGCCACCGCCCGGAGGCCGGCCAGCGCCTTGCGCTCGGCGGCGATGCCGTCCGGGACGCTTCCCGAGTCCCCGGCCAGCGGGTGGCGGCGGCGGGTCTCCGAGTAGCGCCGGATGAGCGACTCGTCGGAGGAGTCGAAGAAGAGGACGGTGACGTCGGCGCCCTTGCGGCGAAGGTCCTCCACGATGCGGGGCGCGTCTGCCAGGAAGCGCTGCTCGCGCGCGTCGACCACGAGGCCGATGCGCGAGACCTCGCCGGCGGTGTGTCCGGAGAGCTCGAGCAGCTTCTCCAGGAAGACGATGGGGAAGTTGTCGACGCAGTAGAACCCGCCGTCCTCCAGGGCACGGAGCGCCGTGGTCTTTCCCGATCCGGAGACGCCGGTCAGGATCACGACCTGGGTCGCCGGGGTGCCGCGGACGTCGTCGGTCGCGCGAGGGCTCACTCGACTTCCGTCCCACCGCCGCCGCCCTCGGAGGGGAGCGCGATGGCGCGGTTGAGCCGCTCCTGGAACTCGCGGGCGGAGTGGTGACCCTGCAGCTTGAGCAGGTGGTTGCGGGCCGCCACCTCGATGATGGTGGTCATGTTCCGCCCCGGCCTCACCGGCACCACCAGCATGGGGATCTCCACGTCGAGGATGCGGAACTTGCGATCGTCGACCCCGAGCCGGTCGTACTCGACGTCCGGGTCCCACTCGCAGAGCTCGAGGATGATCTCGATCTTCTTGCGCTCGCGGATGGCCGCCACGCCGAAGAGGTCCTTGATGTTGATGATGCCCAGCCCGCGGATCTCCATGTGGTGCTTGATGATCTCGCTGCCCGCCCCGACCACCGCGTCCTGGGTGCGCCGCTTCACCTCGACGATGTCGTCGGCGACCAGCCGGTGGCCGCGCATGACCAGGTCGAGGGCGATCTCGCTCTTGCCGATCCCGCTCTTGCCGAGGAGCAGGATGCCCACGCCCAGCACGTCGAGCAGCACGCCGTGCATGGAGGTGCTGGCGGTGAGCTGCTCCTCGAGGAAGCTCTGCACCCCCTCGATGAAGGTGGAGGAGAGGTGCGAGGAGCGGAAGACCGGCACGCCCGCCTCCTCGCCCGCGGCCAGCATGTCGGGGGGGATCTCGATGTCCTTCGTCACCACCAGGCAGGCCACCTCCTGGGCGAAGAAGGCCCGCAGGACCTCGACCCGCCGCTCGCGCGGGAGGGTCTTGAGGTAGCTCATCTCGGTGTTGCCGAAGACCTG
>Ga0316629_10000179_pt1 | contig 11684 bp, 10 predicted proteins | sample OWC_May_M1_C1_D1_FD_207654 | JGI IMG/M metagenome (GOLD analysis project Ga0316629, IMG submission 207654) | Wetland soil microbial communities from Old Woman Creek delta, Ohio, United States - OWC_May_M1_C1_D1_A | ecosystem: Environmental > Terrestrial > Soil > Wetlands | place: USA: Ohio... | reverse complement strand
GCACCGGAATTGACGTTGGAGTTCCAGTTGCCTACGTAGATGCCACTCTCGTGCGAGTAGTCGACACCACCCTGGAGCGCTGGCTTGTTGAAGGTCTGGTCAATGCCACGGAAACGGTAGCTCGACGCAATGGTCATGTTACCGGTGAAGGTGTGCGGGCCCGCCGGTTCTGCGGCGGCGGCCGGCGGCGCACCGGTGGCATCCGAGGTAGACGTCTGGGCAAAGGCTGGAACGGCAAAGGCGCTTGCAAGGGCCAGGGCGATCAGGGACTTGTTCATGGTGATTCTCCTGCTGTGAAAGTAAAAGATGAAAAAGGAAATTGTGCAGCACAGCATAAGCACGACTCGTGCCAGCCATGATTTTGATCAAAATCAAGGTGAATTTATTCGGTGACGATGGCTGACAATCGGCTGATGCACCAATGCGGTGCGGACGTTGGCACCCGCGCACCACTGCCGTGCCGGGCATCCAAAAACGGGGGTAGAGCCCTGTGTTACACTTTTCCGGACACGGAGGATTCCCATGCTCGACCCGAAAACACTTGAAGAAATTGGCAACAAGATGAGTGCCCTGCTCGCCAACTCGCCGGCAAAGGATTTTGAGAAGAACGCCAAGGCGGCCGTGAGCGGCCTGCTCGCCAAACTCGATGTGGTGACCCGCGAGGAATTCGATATCCAGACCCACGTGCTGGCCCGTACCCGCGAAAAACTCAAGGAACTGGAAGCACGCGTCGAGGCGCTGGAAAAAGCGAAAGCCGCGAAGTAATCGGGGATGGCGCTCGCCATCGCGCACAGCCGGGGACTGGACGGTCTGCAGGCGGCTCCGGTGACGGTCGAGGTTCATCTGGCCAGCGGCCTGCCCAGCTTCACGCTGGTCGGTTTGCCGGACACCGAGGTCAAGGAAGCGCGCGACCGTGTGCGCGCCGCCATCGTCAATTCCGGCTTCGAATTTCCCGCCAAGCGGATTACCGTCAACCTGGCGCCGGCCGACCTGCCCAAGGAATCCGGCCGCTTCGACCTGCCGATCGCGCTTGGTATCCTGGCCGCTGGCGGCCAGATTCCACGCCCGCCGCTAGCCGGATACGAGTTTGCCGGCGAACTCTCGCTATCGGGCGAACTGCGCCCGGTGCGCGGCGCGCTGGCGATGGCCCTGCAAACTGCCGACACCGGCAAGACTTTCATCCTGCCCGCCGGCAGCGCCCGCGAAGCTGCGCTGACCGGCAACGAAAATGTCCTGGCGGCACGTTCCCTTCTGGAAGTGTGCGCTCACCTGAGCGGACAGGCATCGCTGCCGGTGCCTGCCGCGGTCGACCTCGAAAATCAGCCGATATTTCCGGATCTCAATGAAGTGCGCGGCCAGAGCCAGGGCAAGCGGGCGCTGGAAATTGCCGCCGCCGGCAATCACTCGCTGTTGATGATTGGCCCCCCGGGCTCCGGAAAATCGATGCTCGCCGCCCGCCTGCCCGGCCTGATGCCGGCCCTCGGCCGCGAAGCCGCCAAGGCGTCGGCCGCCGTGCTGTCGCTGGTCGGTCAGTTCCGCCCCGAGCGCTTCGGCCAGCGCCCCTACCGCACCCCGCACCATACCGCGTCGGCCTTCGCGCTAGTCGGCGGCGGCAACCCGCCGCGGCCGGGGGAAATCTCGCTGGCCCATCAAGGCGTGATTTTCCTCGACGAACTCCCGGAGTTCGACCGCAAGGTGCTGGAGACCCTGCGCGAGCCGCTCGAATCCGGCCGCATCCACATCGCCCGCGCTGCGCGGCAGGCCGAATTTCCAGCCGAGTTCCAGTTGATCGCCGCGATGAATCCCTGCCCCTGCGGATTCAGCGGCCACCGCAACGGAAAATGCCGGTGCACGCCGGACCAGATCGCGCGCTACCGCGGCAAGCTGTCCGGCCCCTTTCTCGACCGCATCGACCTCCTGATCGAAGTTCCCGCACTCCCTGTCGAGGCGCTCGACGGCAAAGCTGATGGCGAATCGTCGGCGGCCGTGCGCGAACGCGTCGAAGCGGCGCTCGCCCGCCAGCAGGAACGCCAGCACAAACCGAATTCCCGCCTCGACCCGGGCGAAGTCGATTCCCTGTGCGCCCCTGACGCGGCTGGCGCCAGCCTGCTCAAACAGGCCAGCCAGCGCTTCGATCTCTCGGCGCGCGGCTGGCACCGCATTCTCAGGGTCGCCCGCACCATCGCCGACCTTGGCGGCAGCGAGACGGTTCGCGCGCCGCACATCGCCGAGGCAATCCAGTACCGGCGGCTGCAGGGTGGCTGAAGCGCAGCGCTCGACGCGTACCTTCGCCTTCCTGCTCGCCGGCATGGCAGCGCTCGGCCCGTTCTCGATCGATACCTACCTGCCATCCTTCCACGAAATCGCCGAGGATCTTGGCGCGACACCGCTCCAGGTCCAGCAAACCCTGTCGGCTTACTTGCTGGCCTTCGCCACGATGACGCTGTGGCATGGCGCGCTGTCCGACCGCTTCGGCCGGCGGCGCGTGATGCTCGTCGCCCTTGCGCTGTTCGGCGCCGCCTCGGTCGGCTGCGCCTTCGCCACCTCGATCGAGCAACTCTGGGTATGGCGGGCGCTGCAGGGGGTCACTGCCGGCGCCGGCATGGTCATCACCCGCGCCATCGTCCGCGATCTGTTCGACGGTCCGCCGGCCCAGCGGCTGATTTCGCAGATGACGATGATATTCGCGCTGGCGCCGGTGATCGCGCCGCTGATCGGCGGCTGGCTGCAGACGTGGTTCGGCTGGCGGTCGGTTTTTGCCTTCCTGGTGGTGTCGACCACGCTACTCTGGATCGCCTGCTGGAAGCTCCTGCCCGAGACGCTGCCGCCGGAAAAACGCCAGTCGCTCCATCCCGCCTACCTCGGCAGGGCCTACTGGAACATCATGACGGCGCCGCCCTTCCTGCTCGCCAGCGGCGCGCTGTCGCTCAACTTCTCCGGATTTTTTGTCTATGTCCTGTCCGCCCCGGTCTTCCTGATGACCCATCTTGGTGTTTCGGAAACCGGCTTCCTGTGGCTCTTCGGACCCGCGATGGGCGGCTTGATGCTCGGCTCCTGGCTCTCCGGACATCTTGCCGGCAAGCGCTCGCCGGGCGCGACGGTCAGACTGGGATACGGCGTCATGGCCGCCGCCGCGCTGATCAATCTTGCTGTAAACCTGGCCTTGCCGCCCAGCCTGCCGTGGAGCGTCGCGCCCCTGTTCGTCTACACGCTGGGCATGTCGCTGGCGATGCCCAACCTGACCCTATTTGCGCTTGACCCATTCCCCGACAACCGCGGCATGGCCGCATCGTGCCAGACCTTCATGCAATCCGGGTTCAACGGCGTGGTCGCCGCGCTGATCGCCCCCGCGGTCTGGGGATCGACCCTGAGCCTGGCCGGCGCGATGGCCGGCTTCCTCATTCTTGGCGGCCTGACCGCCCTGCTCTACCGGCACTCAGTTCTGCTGCCACGGTAAACCGTGAAAGCGCCAGCCGCCGAGCGTGCTGCGATGATGATGTTCATCGAGCGCGCCTTCGAAGCCTTCCGACACGTTGATGACCGTGGCGAACCCCGCCGCTTCCAGCGCCTCGCCCGCCTCGCGTGAGCGAACCCCGCTGCGGCAGATGAGCAGCACCGCACGCTTCAGATTGCCGGCCACCAGATGTTTGACCTTGTGGGCGAACTCCGGATCGACCTCCCATTCCGGCGCTTCCCGCCAGGCGACGTGTTCGGCGCCCTTCGGATGGCCGACGCACATGAACTCGACCTCGGTCCGGCAATCCACAAAGACGGCATCGGGATTGTGTTGCAGGAAATCGTGGGCGGCCAGTGGATCGAGCGTCTGCATGGATGAATCCGTAAATTTGAACTCGTTCCATTATGAACGCAAAGCAAGATGGGCGTAAACTCCAGCCATGAAACCACGTAACTGGATATCCGCCGCGCTGGCGGCGATTTGCTCGATCCTGCCCGGGTGCGACAGTTTTGTGCTGCAGGACATCAAGCCGGGCGTCACGACCGGCGTCGAGGTCCGCGCGAAGCTGGGCAACCCCGGCTTCGAGTTCCGCAACGAGGACGGCAGCGTGACCTGGGAATACACCAGGCAACCGGCCGGCGTGCATTGCTACATGATCACCCTCGGGCCGGACCAAATCGTCCGCCAACTCGACCAGGTGCTGAACGAGGCCAATTATGCCAAGGCGCAACCGGGCATGACGCGCGACCAGATCCGCCGCCTGCTCGGCCGCCCGGCCCGCGTGGAGACGTTCCCCAACCTGCGCGAGGAGGTCTGGGAATGGCACATCGAGGGCATGCCGCATAACGAGGAAACCTACCTCAATGTCCATTTCGATACCGTAAGCGGGCGGGTCAGCAAGGCGGGCAAGCGCGTTGCGATGAAAGCCTAGATAAATCAAGGCACTTGGCAGCCCGCGCGACGAACAGTAAACTACGGCCTCTGCCGAGGAGCGCTGCGACCCTGATCCGGGCCAGGCTCGGCAATGATCAACTGCGCTCGCAGACCCCAGCCGGTTTGTGACGCCGTTTGTTTTTTGCGACACCTCCCGGTGCAATTCAGCCCTGCCGAGGTGACCCGCATGCAAGCCGATCGTTCCAACGAGCTCTCCGCCCTACTCGCAAAGCGCCTGCTCGTTCTCGACGGCGCGATGGGCACGATGATCCAGCGCCACGGGCTGAGCGAAGCCGATTATCGGGGCCAGCGTTTTGCCGATCATCCGCACGACGTAAAGGGCAACAACGATTTGCTGGTGCTGACCCGGCCGGACATTATCGGCAGCATTCACCGCGAATATCTCGAAGCCGGCGCCGACATCCTCGAAACCTGTACTTTCAACTCGACTTCCGTCTCGCAGGCGGACTACAACCTGACCGAGCTGGTTTACGAACTGAATTTCGAGGGCGCCCGCCTCGCCCGTGAGTTGTGCGACGAATTCACCGCCGCCAACTCGGCCAAACCGCGCTTCGTCGCCGGCGTCCTCGGCCCGACCAGCCGCACCGCGTCGATCTCGCCGGACGTAAACGACCCGGGCTACCGCAACGTCAGCTTCGACGAACTGGTCGCCAACTACATCGAAGCGATCACCGGCCTGGTCGAGGGAGGCGCCGACATCCTGCTCGTCGAAACCGTGTTCGACACGCTGAATGCCAAGGCCGCGCTGTTCGCCATCGAGTCCTTCTTCGAACAGACGAAACGCCGCTGGCCGGTGATGATTTCCGGCACGATCACCGACGCCTCCGGCCGTACCTTGTCCGGGCAAACGGCCGAAGCCTTCTGGAATTCGCTGAATCACATCCGGCCACTCTCCTTCGGCCTGAACTGCGCGCTCGGCGCCAAGGAGTTGCGCCAGTACGTCGAGGAGCTGTCGCGCGTTTGCGACTGCTACGTCTCGGCCCACCCGAACGCCGGCCTGCCCAACGCCTTTGGCGGCTACGACGAAACCGCCGACATGCTGGCCGATGAAATCGAGAGCTGGGCGAAGAGCGGCATCGTAAACATCGTCGGCGGCTGCTGCGGCACCGCGCCCGAGCACATCAAGGCCATCGCCGAACGGGTTGCCGCGGTCAACCCGCGAAAAGTGCCGGAAATCGAAAAGAAGCTGCGCCTGTCCGGACTGGAACCGTTCACCGTCGGCGCCGATTCGCTCTATGTGAATGTCGGCGAAAGGACCAACGTCACCGGCTCCAAGGCTTTCGCCCGGATGATCCTCGAAGGCCGCTTCGACGACGCGCTGGCCGTCGCCCGCCAGCAGGTCGAGAACGGCGCTCAGGTTATCGACATCAACATGGACGAAGCGATGCTCGATTCGGTCGCCGCCATGGATCGATTCCTGAAACTGATCGCCTCGGAACCGGACATTTCCCGCGTCCCGATCATGATCGACTCCTCGAAGTGGGAAGTCATCGAAGCCGGCCTCAGGTGCATCCAGGGCAAGGGCATCGTCAATTCGATCTCGATGAAGGAAGGCGAAGCCAAGTTCATCGAGCAGGCCCGCCTCGCCCGCCGCTACGGCGCCGCGGTCATCGTCATGGCCTTCGACGAGAAGGGCCAGGCCGATACCTTTGCCCGCAAGACCGAAATTTCCAAGCGAGCCTACGAGTTGCTGCTCAGCATCGGCTTCCCGGCCGAAGACATCATCTTCGACCCGAACATATTCGCCATCGCCACCGGCATTCCCGAACACGACAACTACGCCGTCGATTTCATCGAGGCGACACGCTGGATCAAGCAGAACCTGCTGCACACCCACGTTTCCGGCGGCGTCTCCAACGTCTCGTTCAGCTTCCGCGGCAACGACGCCGTGCGCGAGGCGATCCACACGGTTTTCCTCTACCACGCCATCAAGGCCGGCATGACCATGGGCATCGTCAATGCCGGCATGCTCGGCATCTACGACGACCTGGAGCCGACCTTGCGCGAGAAGGTTGAAGACGTCGTGCTCAACCGCAATCCGGGCGCCGGCGAGGCGCTGGTTGACTTCGCCCAGACGGTCAAGGAAGGCAAGGCCAAGGACAGCGGCCCGGATCTCTCGTGGCGCGAACAGTCGGTCGAGAAGCGCCTCGAACATGCGCTGATCAAGGGCATCACCGATTTCGTCGTCGCCGATACCGAGGAAGTCCGCGTCCAACTCGAAGCCGAAGGCAAGCCGCCGCTCGCCGTCATCGAGGGGCCGCTGATGGCCGGCATGAACCACGTCGGCGACCTGTTCGGTGCCGGCAAGATGTTCCTGCCGCAGGTCGTCAAGTCGGCGCGCGTCATGAAGCAGGCGGTCGCCCACCTGCTGCCCTACATCGAAGCGGAAAAGACCCGCACCGGGCTCGGCAGCAAGGGCAAGATCCTGATGGCGACCGTCAAGGGCGATGTGCACGACATCGGCAAGAACATCGTCGGCGTCGTCCTTGGTTGTAACGGCTATGACGTGGTGGACCTCGGCGTCATGGTCAGTTGCGACAACATCCTGAAGGCGGCGCTCGAACATCGCGTCGATATCATCGGCCTGTCCGGCCTGATCACCCCGTCGCTCGAGGAAATGGCGCACGTCGCCAGCGAAATGCAGCGCCATGGCATGAAGCAACCGCTGCTGATCGGCGGCGCGACGACCAGCCGCGCCCATACCGCGATCAAGATCGCCCCCAATACGGACAGCGCTGTCATCTACGTTCCGGATGCATCGCGCGCCGTTGGCGTCGCCACCAAGCTACTGTCGAATGACAATCGTGATGCCTACATGGCCGAGATCGTTGCCGAGTACGAAGCCGTCCGCGCCGAGCATGCCGGCCGCAAGGGCGCGACGCTGGTGACGCTGGCCGAAGCCCGCGCCAACCGTTTCACGTGGAACGAGCACTATTACCCGACCATTCCCAACCAGCTTGGCCTGCAAGCGCTCGATCTCAATCTTGAAGATCTCGCGTTGCTCATCGACTGGTCACCTTTCTTCCAGAGCTGGGACTTGGCCGGCCGCTATCCGGCCATTCTCGAAAACGAAACCGTCGGCGAAACTGCCAGCCAGTTATTTGCCGACGCCAAAAACATGCTGGCCAAAATCGTCGAGGAGAACTGGTTGACCGCAAGAGCCGTCTTCAGCCTTTATCCGGCGCGCGGCGAGAACGAGGACATCATCATCTACAGCGACGACGAGCGCACAACCGAGCTTACCCGCTGGGTCGGCCTGCGCCAGCAACACAAGCAGCCGCAGGGCCGCTTCAACCTGGCCCTGGCCGACTATGTCGGCGAACGCGACTACGTCGGCGCCTTCGCGGTCACCGCCGGCCTTGGCATCGATGCCAAGGTTACCGAGTTCGAAGCCGCCCACGACGACTACTCGGCGATCATGCTCAAGTCCCTCGCCGACCGGCTGGCCGAAGCCGCCGCCGAATGGCTGCACCTGCGCGTACGCACCCACTACTGGGGCTATGCTGCCGACGAGGCGCTCGACAACGAGGGGCTGGTCACCGAGCAATACAAAGGCATCCGCCCCGCCCCAGGTTATCCGGCCTGCCCCGACCACACTGCCAAGCGCGAACTTTTTTCTCTGCTCGACGCGCCGGCCAACGCCGGCATGACTCTCACCGAGTCCTGCGCCATGATGCCGGCCGCCTCGGTATCCGGCTTCTTCATCGGTCACCCCGCAGCAACCTATTTCGCGATACCGAAGATCGGGCGGGATCAACTGGAGGATTGGGCGAAGCGCAAGGGCATGTCGATCAAGGATGCGGAATACTGGCTGGCGCCATTGCTGTGATCCTGCAGCACGGCGTCGAACTCGCGGCGAGCAACACCCTCGCCCTGCCGGGTCGGGCCACCCTCTACGCCGCCATCGGCGACGCGGAACAGCTTGCCACACCCGAATTGCGCCAGACGCCGCGCTTCATTCTTGGCGGCGGCAGCAATCTCGTACTGACCGGCGATTTCGACGGGCTGGTGTTGCACATGGCAATTCCCGGCCGGCGCCTGGTCAGCGAAGACGCCGACGCCTGGTACGTCGAGGCCGGGGCCGGCGAAAATTGGCACGACTTCGTGCAATGGACGCTGGCGCAAGGCTGGCCGGGGCTGGAAAACCTCAGCCTGATACCCGGCACGGTCGGCGCTGCGCCGATCCAGAATATCGGCGCCTACGGGCTGGAGGTCGCCGAGCGCTTCCATTCGCTGACCGCCTGGGATTTCGAAAAAAGGGCATTTTCGACGGTCGACCGCAACCGTTGCCGTTTCGCCTACCGCGACAGCCTCTTCAAGCGGGAGCGCTGGCACCTTAGCGGGCGCATGGCGATCACGTCGGTAGTTTTCCGCCTGTCCAAGGTCTGGCAGCCGAACTTACGTTATGCCGATGTGGCCCAGGAACTGGCTACCCGAAACCTCACCGCGCCGACGCCGCAGGAGGTCGCCGACGCCATCATCGCCATCCGCCGGCGCAAGCTGCCGGACCCGGCAGTGACACCGAATGCCGGGAGTTTTTTCCACAACCCGGTGGTCGATGCCGCCCTGGCTGCCGCGCTCGCCGCTGCGCATCCTGGCCTGCCGCGCTACCCGCAGGCCAATGGCCGGGTCAAGCTGGCAGCCGGCTGGCTGATCGAGCAGGCCGGCTGGAAGGGCAAGCGCCTCGGCTCGGTCGGCATGTATGAAAAGCAGGCGCTGGTGCTGGTGAATCACGGGGACGCTACGGGCGCCGACGTGCGGCGAACGATGGCGGCGGTACAGGCCGCCGTTCACGCCCGCTTCGGGATCGACCTCACTCCCGAGCCGGTTTTCCTGTAACGAACAGGCAGGCAGCGATTCCTGTCGCCAGTGCATCTGCCATGCGCGCCTGACGATCGCCATCGAGCAGCTCCAGTTCTTCCTCTCGGTGCTTGATGACGCCGGCCTCGAAGAGCACGGCGGGGAAGGTCGCCTTGTGCAACACTACCAAGTTATCGTAATACCAGACACCGTTCGCTGCATCGGCCGGTTGATGCTTTCGCGCATGCCACTGCGTCGGTTCGAAGCCAGCACGCCGCAGCGTGGCGCCGATCGCCGACGCACAACGCAGACTGGCCGCAGGTTCGGGGTTGCGCCGTGAGACGAAAATCCCGAAGCCACGTTTGAACGTCGTATGACTCGCCTCGCTGCCATCCCAGTCCCAGAATTGCAGGTACTCCGGCGCGATCGAGTCGTGGTGGATGGAAATGAAGAAGTCGCTGCCGCGCGCCTGTTCCGGTCGCTCGGCCAGGCTGCCGATGGCACCGGAAAAATTGACCTCGCGCACCGTCACGTCCCGGGCACGCAAGGCTGGCACCAGCAGCCCGGCAAGCTCGCGATTGAACTCGAACTCGCTACGTCCGCGCGCGCTGATCGCCCCCGGTTCGGCAAGCGTATGACCGACATCGACCGCCACCTGCGGCGGTGCGGCGACGGGTGGCCCTGCACTCCCCGCGGTTGCGGTCGACAACCAGAAACAGGCAAAAATGAGCGCAAGACAAATTTTCATGCGCAGACTATCGCATTAAAATGGCCGTCTGCTTCCGATCACCGGGAAACATTTCATGCGCCTCCGTTCCGCCCTCCTTCTCGCCCTGCTCCCCAGCCTCCCACTGTCCACCGCCGCCCAGGAAAAGTCCGGCGCCGAAGTCTATGAGACTGTCTGCAGCGACTGTCACGGCACGGGTAAACACGACGCGCCCGTATTCGGCGATCGCAAGCGCTGGGGCAAGCTGGTCCGCGAAGGGTTGAACGATCTCGTCCCCGCCGCGCTGCGCGGCATCCGGAAAATGCCGGCAATGGGCGGCAACCCGGCGCTGACCGACCTCGAGGTAGCGCGCGGTGTCGTACACATGGCCAACGCCGGCGGCGGCAAATTCGCCGAACCGACGGCAGCCGATGCCGCCCGCTGGCGCAAGAAGGCCGACGCCCGCAAGTAAGGCTGAGTCACGGCCGGCGCAACAGCGCGGCGGGCTAAAAATCGGCCGCCGCTTCCCAGACGATACTGGCCTGCGCGCCACCCTTCGCGGTCCGCTCCAGCATGTCGATCAACGGCCAGGCGCGGGGGCCGAGCGCAACCTGCTGCTCGGCGCCTTCATCGTCGTCGTTCGCCTTGCCGTCGCCCGCCTCGCCTCGCTTGACGGCCGCGCGCAGCATTTGCGCGGCCGGCAGCATCTCCTCGCGGGTAAAGGCGCCGCGCCGGCCCGTTTCCTTGCCGGCAGCACGCAGCAGAGTTCCCGCCATTTCGGCGAACATCATCAATTCACCGGTCTCGCTTGATACGAATTTCACCAACATCGAAGACTCCTCAATTGCCCCGCGTCCGGCTTGTCAGACGGCTGACGCTTCATGCAGAATGGTCCGGGGGAGCGACGGACATGGCAGCACATATTAACGCCAAACCACCGGTGACAGGGTATGGCGAACGCAAGCGCGACGGCTCACGCGTGAACGAGCTGCGCATTGGCGTCGACCTCGGCGGCACGAAAATCGAGGTCATCGCGCTCGGGCCGGATGGCAGCGAACGGATGCGCCGGCGTATCGCCACGCCGCAGGGTGACTATCCGGCGACCCTGCGTGCCGTCACCGGGCTGGTCGCGGCGGTCGAACGCGATCTGGGCGAGGGCGGGACGGTTGGCATCGGCATACCCGGCGCTGAATCGCTGGCCAGCGGACTGATCAAGAACGCCAACTCGACCTGCCTGATCGGCCAGGCCTTGCGCGGTGACCTGGAACGCCTGTTGCGGCGTGAGATCCGGCTGGCCAACGACGCCAACTGCTTCGCCTTGTCCGAAGCCAGCGATGGCGCCGGTCGCGGCGCGGAAGTCGTTTTCGGGGTTATCCTCGGCACCGGCGTCGGCGGGGGCATCGTCGTGCGCGGCCATATCCTGACCGGCGCCAACGCGATTGCCGGGGAATGGGGTCACAATCCGCTGCCCCTGCCCGCCGCTGACGACCTTGCCCTGCCCGCCTGCTATTGCGGACGCAGCGGCTGCATCGAAACCTATCTCAGCGGCCCGGCGCTGACGCGCGACCATGCCGTCCACTGCGGGCAAACCTTGTCGCCGGCGGCGATCGACGACCGCGCCAAAGCCGGCGACCCCGGCTGCGAGGCGACGCTGCAGCGCTATGAAGCGCGCCTCGGGCGGGCGCTGGCCGGCATCATCAACATCCTCGATCCGCAGGTCATCGTCCTCGGCGGCGGCCTTTCGAACCTCGAACGGCTCTATCGCAA
>Ga0316629_10000176_pt1 | contig 11776 bp, 8 predicted proteins | sample OWC_May_M1_C1_D1_FD_207654 | JGI IMG/M metagenome (GOLD analysis project Ga0316629, IMG submission 207654) | Wetland soil microbial communities from Old Woman Creek delta, Ohio, United States - OWC_May_M1_C1_D1_A | ecosystem: Environmental > Terrestrial > Soil > Wetlands | place: USA: Ohio... | reverse complement strand
ATCTGCGGCGGCCGCCGCCATCGTCTGCTGCCGTGGACGATGGGGGCGGCCGCCTGCGCCCGGTCCCTGCGCCGGCTGCCGCCGGCACCCGGCGCAGCGGTTTTCATGGGGCGCCGGGCGCCGCCAAAAATATTTTAAAGATAACGATTTCAATCGGTTGAATATTGCACGGCCTTCGGGTCGACTAAAGTCTTGACAAGCTTGTGACGATATCCCTATACAATGCCTTCAGTTGCGGATCGAAAGGGCAATGTCACCGAAAGATGGCGGCGCAAAACCTTGGGTCTAAAGCCGAGAGGCCAAGATAGCCGGGTTGCCGAAGACGCATCGCAGGCCTCTGGGTGATAGTGCCCGGAGGTTTTTTTTTCAGGTTATGAAGGCGGCCGCATCATGCGCAAGAAAATTTCGTTTGTCGTTCTGACGAACTCCGGGTCCCCGGCGAAGCAGTTCTGCACCTCCCGGGCGGCGCTGCGCTGGGCGGCCGGTGCCGCGGCGCTGATGCTGTGTCTCGGCAGCTACGTCGCCTTCGACTACGTCCAGCTGAAGCGCCGGTCCATGCAGCTGCAGCAGCGCGAGTCCGAGCTGGCCGAGCTGGCGGCCGGGCAGCGCAGCGAGATCGATTTGCAGCGGCAGCAGATCGGGGATTTTGCCAGGGAGGTCAACGACCTCAAGGAAAAACTGCTCGGGCTCAACCAGTTCGAGAAAAAAATCCGGATCATGGCGGACCTCGAAAAACGCCAGGGTTCCGGGGAGCTCTTCGGGGTGGGCGGCCCCATCCCCCGCGCCATGGACCCGAAAACGGCGCTGGGCGATCAACGCAACAGCCTGATGCGGGAAATGCGCACGCAGATCGGCCAGCTCAACCTGGCCGCCGTGAACCAGGAAAACGGCTTCAAGTCCCTGGTCGGCCATCTGGAGAAGCAGCAGACCCTGCTGGCCTCCACCCCGACCATCCGGCCGATCGACCCCGACACCGAGCACTTCGTTAGCTCCCGCTTCGAATACCGTAGCTCCCCCTTCACGGGCATCCGGGAATTCCACCGCGCCATCGACATCTCCGCGCGGGAGGGAACGCCGGTTCTCGCAACGGCGGCCGGCGTCGTCGCCTTTGCCGGCAACAAGGGCCTGCTCGGCAAAACGGTCATCATCGACCACGGCCACGGCCTCACCACGACCTACGGGCACTGCAGCAAAATCCTCAAGCTCCAGGGGGAGCGGGTCAGCCGCTGGGAAACCGTCGCGCTGGTCGGCAACACCGGCAGCAGCACGGGCCCCCACGTCCACTACGAAGTGGCCATCCACGGGGTGCCGGTCAACCCCGAAAAATACTTTCTGAACTGAGAACGGCTGCGCCGGAAGGCCCACCCCGGCGCAGCGCTGCGTCCCGGTCGGCGGGGTTCGCGCGCCTCGACCCTGGTCTTCGGATGACGTCGGGACCATCCTCCCCGTTTTGCCTTTGTGCCCCCCCAAGGCTATTACGCCGGCACCAGCTGATAAGGCCGAAAGGATGAGGGCGTCACGGGGCTGCCGCGCACGAATGCCGAACGAAACTGTTGAGTGAGGCGGCATATCTGCTATAATAAAAATTCGATAGTTACCACACAGAGAGGAACGTGTTTTTTATGGTGATGAGTTTTCTGGCCAAGGTGTTCGGCAGCAAGAACGAGCGTGAACTCAAGAAACTCCAGCCGATGGTGGAGCGCATCAACGCCCTCGAGCCGGCCATGCAGGCTCTGGGCGACGGGGAGCTGCGGGCCCAGACCGGCCGATTCCGGGAGCGGGTCGAGCGCGGCGAGGCGCTCGAGGAACTGCTGCCCGAAGCCTTTGCAGCGGTGCGCGAAGCCTCGGTGCGCACCCTGAAGATGCGGCATTTCGACGTGCAGCTCATCGGCGGCATGGTGCTGCACCAGGGCACGATCGCCGAGATGAAAACCGGCGAGGGCAAGACCCTGGTGGCCACCCTGCCGGCCTACCTGAACGCGCTCACCGGCAAGGGCATGCACATCGTGACCGTCAACGACTACCTGGCCCGCCGGGACACGGAGTGGATGGGCCAGATCTACCGCTTTCTCGGGATGTCGGTGGGAACGATCCTCCACGGGCTGACGGACCCCGAGCGGCTGGCGGCCTACGGCGCAGACATCACCTACGGCACCAACAACGAGTTCGGCTTCGACTACCTGCGGGACAACATGAAATTCGAGCGGGCGAGCCTGGTGCAGCGCGAGCTGAACTACGCCATCGTGGACGAGGTGGACAGCATCCTGGTCGACGAAGCCCGGACCCCGCTCATCATCTCGGGGCCGGCGGAGAAATCCACCGACCTCTACTACCAGGTGAACAACCTCATCCCGCGGCTCGTCAAGGACCGGGACTTCGCCGTGGACGAGAAGGCCCGCACCTCGACCCTGACCGAGGAGGGGGTCGCCCGGTGCGAGAAGATCCTGCAGGTCGAAAACCTCTACGACCCCAGCCGCATCGAGCTGCTGCACCACATCCAGCAGGCCCTCAAGGCCCACGCGCTCTTCAAGCGCGATGTCGACTACATCGTGAAGGACGGCGAGGTCATCATCGTCGATGAATTCACCGGCCGCCTGATGCCGGGCCGCCGCTACAGCGAGGGGCTGCACCAGGCGCTGGAGGCCAAGGAAGGGGTCAAGATCGAAAACGAGAACCAGACCCTGGCGACCATCACCTTCCAGAACTACTTCCGGATGTACCAGAAGCTCGCCGGCATGACCGGCACGGCCGACACCGAGGCGGCCGAGTTCAAGAAAATCTACAACCTGGACGTGATCGTGGTGCCCACCCACCGGCCCATGATCCGCGTGGACCACCCCGACGTCATCTACAAGTCCAAGCGCGAGAAATTCGAGGCGGTGCTGGACGAGATCGAGCAGCTGCACGCCAAGGGCCAGCCGGTGCTGGTGGGAACCATCTCCATCGACGTTTCCGAGCAGCTGAGCAAGAAGCTCAAGGCCCGCGGGATCCCGCACGAAGTGCTGAACGCCAAGCACCACGAGAAAGAGGCCGAGATCGTCGCCCGCGCCGGACAAAAGGGGGTCGTCACCATCTCGACCAACATGGCCGGCCGCGGCACCGACATCGTCCTGGGCGAGGGGGTGGTCGACCTGGGCGGCCTGCACATCCTCGGCACCGAGCGGCACGAGTCCCGCCGGATCGACAACCAGCTGCGCGGCCGCTCGGGCCGGCAGGGGGACCCCGGCTCCTCGCGCTTCTACCTCGCCCTGGAAGACGACCTGCTGCGGATCTTCGGCGGCGAGCGCATCACCGGGATCATGGAGAAGCTCGGCATGAAGGAGGGCGAGCCCATCGAGCACAACCTGATCAGCCGGGCCATCGAGAACGCGCAGTCCAAGGTGGAGGGCCACAACTTCGACATCCGCAAGCACCTGCTGGAGTACGACGATGTCATGAACCAGCAGCGGGAAGTCATCTACAGCCAGCGCCGGGAAATCCTCACGGGCAAGGACCTGCGGCCGGTGGCCATGGACATGATCGCCGGGAGCGTGGCGAGCATCGTCGGCAGCTTCGCCGATGAAAAGACCCACCCGGAATACTGGGATTTGAAGGGCCTTTCCGACGCGGTCTACAAGCAGTTCAACTTCCGGCCGGACCCCCCTCTGACCCCGGAAAGCGTCGACGGCGTGAACCCCGAGGCCCTGGCGGACACGATCCGGCAGCAGGCCGTCCGGGTCTACGAGGGCCGGGAGGCCCGGATCGGGGCCGAAATCCTGCGCAAGGCCGAGCGGCACTTCATGCTGCTGGTGATCGACAACCTCTGGAAGGACCACCTGCTGTCCATGGACCACCTGAAGGAGGGCATCGGGCTGCGGGGCTATGCCCAGCAAAACCCGCTCCTGGTCTACAAGAAGGAGGGCTTTGAGATGTTCGAAAGTCTCATGGCCCGCGTGGAGGAGGAAACGCTGGGCCTGCTGTTCCGGTTCGAGGTGGAGGCGCCCGAAAAACTGGAGCGGTTGGAGCGGCCCAAGCCGCAGGCGCTCTCCTTTTCCGGCGGCGGCGAGTCTGCGCGCCGGCCGCCGGCCAAGCGCAGCCCAGACAAGGTGGGTCGCAACTCGCCCTGCCCCTGCGGGAGCGGGAAAAAATACAAAAAGTGCTGCGGCAAATAACGGGCGGCGGGGTCTCTTTACAAGAACCGAAGCCAGTGATTATTATCTCAAGCAAGGCGTTTTAAGCGGATGGGACGCGGCGGGCCGCCTCCGGGCGGCCGGACGCCCCGGTCGCGAGGGCATGGATGAACGAACACCACCCGCAGTTGGAAGACGAGGTCGGCACGGAGCCGGGGGTCCGGTTGGACGAGCCCCCGCTGTACCGGGTGCTGCTGCTGAACGACGACTACACCACCATGGATTTCGTGGTGGAGGTGCTCAAGCACGTCTTCCACAAGTCCGAACCGGAAGCCAACCGGATCATGCTCAACGTCCACCAGCAGGGGGCCGGCGTCTGCGGCCTGTACCCGTTGGAAATCGCCGAAACCAAGATCGACATAGTGGACAGCCTCGCCCGGGAGCGAGGCTTTCCGCTCAAGTGCACGATGGAAAGAGAATAGGCCATGATCAGCAAGGAGCTGTCGGCAACGTTGGGGTTCGCCGTCCGGGAAGCCAAGAAACGACGCCACGAGTATGTCAGCGTCGAGCACATCCTGTTTGCGATTCTCTACGACCAGGTCGGCATCGAGGTCGTCGAGAACTGCGGCGGCAACGTGGAGAGCATCCTCGGCAACATCGAGAACTTTTTCGAGGAAAAGATCGAGAAGATCCCCGAGGGCAGCGAGTACGTGCTGCAGCAGACCATCGGCTTCCAGCGCGTGATCCAGCGGGCCGTGAGCCACGCGCGCTCGGCCGACAAGGCCGAGGTGTCGGTGAGCGACATCCTCGCCTCCATTTTCCTCGAGAAAGACTCGCATGCCGAGTACTTCCTGAGCGCCGAGGGCGTCACCCGGCTCGACGTGCTCAACTACATCTCCCACAAGGTCCCCAAGAACTCCTTCCAGGAGCGCGACGACCCGACGGCCGCGCCGCAGCCCGGCACCGAGGAGCCACGCCGCAAGAGCGACCCCCTGGAGATGTACACCGTCGATCTCGTGCGGCAGGCCAAGCAGGGCAAACTGGACCCGCTGATCGGCCGCCAGACCGAAATCGAGCGCACCATGCAGGTGCTCTGCCGCCGCCGCAAAAACAACCCCGTGTTCGTGGGCGACCCCGGCGTCGGCAAAACCGCCATCGCCGAGGGCCTGGCGCAGAAGATCGCCAAGGGCGAGGTGCCCGACCTGCTGAAGGGTATCCACATCTACGCCCTGGACCTGGGCGGGATGCTGGCCGGCACCAAGTTCCGGGGCGACTTCGAACAGCGCCTGAAAGGGGTGATCGCCGAGCTGAAGCGGCGGCCCAAGTCCATCCTCTTCATCGACGAAATCCACACCATCGTGGGGGCGGGGGCCACCAGCAGCGGCTCCATGGACGCCTCCAACATCCTCAAGCCGGTCTTGACCAGCGGCGAGATCCGCTGCATCGGCTCCTCCACCTACGAGGAGTACAAGAACCACTTCGAGAAGGACCGGGCGCTGTCCCGGCGCTTCGAGAAGATCGAGATCCACGAGCCGCCGGTCTCCGAGAGCATCCAGATCCTCAAGGGGCTGCGCTCGCGCTACGAGGAGCACCACGGCATCGAGTACACCGACGCCGCCCTGAAATCGGCGGCCGAACTCTCGGCCAAGTACATGAACGACCGCTACCTGCCGGACAAGGCCATCGACGTAATGGACGAGGCCGGCGCCTTCGTGCGGCTCTCCGGGGCCGCGGGCCGGAAGAAAATCAACCCCGCGGACATCGAAAAAATCGTGGCCAAGATGGCCCGCATACCGACCCAGAGCGTCTCCACCTCCGACCGCAGCAAGCTCGAGAACCTGGAGGCGCGCCTCAAGGAGGTCGTCTTCGGCCAGGACGACGCCATCCGGTCGCTGGTGACATCGATCAAGCGGTCGCGGGCCGGGCTGGGGATCCCCGGAAAGCCCATCGGCTGCTTTCTGTTCACGGGGCCGACCGGCGTCGGCAAGACCGAGGTGGCCCGCCAGGTGGCCCTGATCCTGGGGGTGGAGTTCATCCGCTTCGACATGAGCGAGTACATGGAGAAGCATGCCGTCGCGCGGCTGATCGGCGCCCCCCCCGGCTACATCGGCTTCGACCAGGGCGGCCTGATGACCGACGGCATCCGCAAGCACCCGCACTCCGTGCTGCTGATGGACGAGATCGAAAAGGCCCACCCGGACCTCTTCAACATCCTGCTGCAGGTCATGGACCACGCCACCCTGACGGACAACAACGGCAAGAAGGCCGACTTCCGGAACGTGATCCTGATGATGACCTCCAACGCGGGCACGCGCGAGATGAGCACCCAGACCATCGGGTTCGGCGACGCGCTGAGCGACACCCCGTCCAAGGGCCGGAAAGCCATCGAGCAGATGTTCAGCCCGGAGTTCCGCAACCGCCTGGACGACACGATCAACTTCAACCCGCTCAGCCCCGGGGTCATGGAGATGGTGGTGGACAAGTTCATGAAGGAGTTGAACGGCCAGCTGGCGGTGAAAAAGGTCCAGTTGCGCTACTCGCCGGCGGTTCGCTCCTGGCTGGCGAAGAAGGGGCACGACCCGCGTTACGGGGCGCGGCCGCTGGCGCGCGTGATCCAGACCGAGGTCAAGAACAAGCTCTCGGATGAAATCCTTTTCGGCCGCCTGGCCAAGGGCGGCGAACTGCACCTGGAAATGGACGGCGAGCAGCTCGCGTTCCAAATCCCCGAAGCGGCGGCATCGGCAAAAGTCAAGGAAACGGTCGGGCAGGAGTGACGGGTTCTGAAGAAATGCCTAAAGTGAGCTAAAGTGCCTAAAATGCCTAAAATGGAGGAGTGAGGGATCCATGGCCGGAGCGAGGCCTTTTCGTCCGGGAAGCCTTCTAAAATCAATTCTGTAAATCCTGGTGGATAACCTTTCATTTCATTTTCTCTCTTTTTAATTTTAGGCAATTTAGTCATTTTAGCTCATTTTAGGCATTGCCCCTCATGCCCCTCTTTGCCCTCAGCGCCGAGCTCACGTTCCCACCGCCGCGGTTCGCCACGCGGGAGGGGCTGCTCGCCGTCGGCGGTGATTTGAGCGCGGAGCGCCTGCTCTTGGCCTACCGCACGGGGATCTTCCCCTGGTTTTCCGACGGCGAACCCATCCTGTGGTGGTCCCCCGACCCCCGTCTCGTGCTCTACCCCCGCGAGTTCCACCTTTCGCGTTCGCTTGAAAAAAGCATCCGCCGCGGCGATTTCACGGCGACGACGGACCGGGCCTTCGAGCAGGTGATCCGCGAGTGCGGCCGGGTGCGCTGCGACTCGGGGGAGGGCACGTGGATCGTGCCGGAGATGATCGAGGCCTACTGCGGGCTCCACCACGAGGGGTTCGCCCACTCGGTCGAAGCCTGGCAGGGGGGCCGTCTGGCGGGGGGCTTGTACGGGATCGCCCTCGGCCGCTGTTTCTTCGGCGAGTCCATGTTCGCGCGGGTGAGCAACGCCTCCAAGGTGGCCCTGGCCGCCCTCGTCGCCTTTCTGAGGGTGGAGGGGTTCGGCCTGATCGACTGCCAGGTCACCACCGGCCACCTGCAGCGCATGGGGGCGCGCGAAATACCGCGGAGCCTCTACCTGGAGGAGCTGCAGGCCCACCTGCAAGCCCCCGACCGGCAGGGGAAGTGGGAGCTGCCCGCGGGGGTGCTGAACGATCTTCTCCCCCGGCCGCGGCTTTCGCCCGGACGCCCGGCCTTGAGACAGCGGAAAGGATAAATCGATCGCTATGGGGAAGGAGTGTGTCTTTTGCCGGATCATCCGGGGCGAGACGCCCACCGAGATCCTCCACGCCACCGAGCACCTGGTGGTCTTCCGCGACATCCGGCCGCAGGCGCCGGTGCACCTGCTGATCGTGCCGAAAAAACACATCCGCAGCGTCAACGACCTGGCGGCAGCCGACACGCCCGTGCTCGGCGAGCTGTTCCAGGCCGCCCGCGAAATGGCTAAGCACCTGGGCATCGCGGGCGACGGCTACCGCCTGTTCGTCAACGTCGAGCGCGGCGGCGGGCAGGTCGTCTTCCACCTGCACATGCACCTGATCGGCGGGTGAGGGCGGATGCCCGGTCCGGGATTCGGGATAATAGATGCAAGCGATCGCCGTTCCTGTGGGAGCGGCTTTCAGGCGCGATTTGCAACACGCCACCTTGATAGAGCGTACGCAACACCGCTTCGTCTATCAACTGCCGGAAAAAGAAAAGATCGTCAACGTCCTGCGGATGTGGACCCATTATGAGTGACGCGCACGGCGGCCCCCTCGGCGGCATCTACGTCCACGTCCCGTTCTGCCTGAGCAAGTGCTCATACTGCGACTTCTATTCCATCGCCGACCTGAGCCTCAAGCCCGCGTACCTGGAAGCCCTCTCCTCCGAGATCGCCGCGGCCGAACCGGGGCCGCGCGCCTTCGACACCATCTACATCGGCGGCGGCACCCCTTCGCTCCTTGCGCCGGCGGAGGTCGAGGCGATCGTCGAGGGCCTGTTTTCGAAATTCCGGTTCGAGCGGCCGGTCGAAGTGACCCTCGAGGCCAACCCGGGCACGGTGGGTTTGGAAGAACTGCTGGGGTTCCGGTCGGCCGGGGTCAACCGCCTCAACCTCGGCGTGCAGTCCTTCCAGGAAAAAAACCTGGAGGCGCTCGGAAGGATGCACTCGGCCGGGCAGGCGCAGGCCGCGCTTGCGGGCGCACGCCGGGCCGGTTTCGAGACCGTCGGGCTGGACCTGATCTACGGCCTTCCCGGCCAGACCCGCCGGGGCTGGACGGCGGACCTGGAAAGCGCGCTCGCGCACGCGCCGGATCACGTCGCCTGCTACATGCTGACCGTCGAACCCGGTACGCCCCTGGCCGAGGAGCAGCGGCGGGGCCGTTTCCAGCCGGCGCCGGAGGGTGCGGCGGCCGATCTCTTTCTGATGACCTCGGAGTTCCTGGCGGCCCGCGGCTTCCGGCACTACGAGGTCTCCAACTTCGCCCGCCGCGGGGCCGACGGCGGCGCCCGCATCTCCCGGCACAACTGCAAGTACTGGACGCACGCCGCCTATCTGGGGTTCGGCCCCGCCGCGCACTCCTTCCTGCCGCCCAAGCGGTTTTGGAACCGGCGCGACGTGAAAGGCTATGTGGAGGCGCTGCAAATGGGCGGGCGGCCGGTCGCCGGCGAGGAGACGCTCACGGCCGGGCAGGAGGCGATGGAGGCGGTCATGCTGGGCCTGCGCACCGCGGCCGGGGTCGACCTGGCGGATTTCAGGAGCCGGTTCGGGGTGGATTTCCTGCAGGTGCACGGCGTTGCGGCGACCGAGCTTGCATCGCAGGGGCTGCTTCGCCTGGAGGCCGGCCGCTGCGCCCCGACCCTGCGGGGCATGCTCTACATCAACACGGTCACCGCCGCCCTCGTTTAAAAACCTTCCCGGCGGGGTATTTAGAAACAAGTATCTCGCGGCGAACAAAGAATTAACGTTTAACGTTTAAAGTTTAAGGTTTACAGAAAGGCGGACTGAACCCCCCTTAAACTTTAACCTTTAAACGTTAAACCATCTAATTTTATCCCTTCCTCAGCTTCCGCACATCCCCGACCCGCAGCGTCACGTTCTTCGAGTCGAAATACTCCAGCAAGGGGATGAGAAACTTGCGGGGCGCGCCGCCGGTCAGCTCCTTGAACTGGGTGGGGTTCATCCCGGCGTTCTGCTCGAAGAATTTCACCATCCGCTTTTTCAGCTCCTCGATCGCCTCGGCGTGGAAAAAGAGGTCCTCCTTGGTGCGGACGATGCGGCCCTCATCGATGAGCAGGTTCAGGACGTCCTTGGCCTGGGCCGGGTCGGCCTTCAGGACCACGGTGACGTCCCTGAAAAACGGCGGCTGCAGGCCGCTTTCCTTGTAGATCTTGAGCATCTTCTGCCGCACGCTCGCCTCGTCGCCCGCCAGCGAGACCTTGTGGGCCTTCAAGCGCACGGTCTTCTCCTCCTGCACGACGGCCTCGTCCTTGATCATCTGGTTGATGACCAGGTTGAAGAGCTTGGCGTCCGTTTCGGGCGGGAACTTGCTCTTCAGCTCCTCCTTGAGCATGCCGGACTTCAGGGGGAAGGCCTTGTGGTACTCCTTCAGGCTCCCGGCGGTTTCCTGGACCAGGGCGTCGAAGCTTTTCCGGTGGACGAAGGTGCGCGCGTCCTTGTCCACCAGGACGACGGCTCGCGCCGACATCATGGCCTGCAGCGCGGATTCGAGCTGCTTGTCGGTCAGGTTCGTCATCAGGCGCAGGTCGGCAAACGAGGCCCCGGCGTGGCCGGCGGCCTCGATGTGAAAGGCGATCAGCTGCTCCGGTGCGCTGGACAGGATGCCTTTCAGGCCCTGCACGATGGGGGCATTGAAGCGCTTGTGCTTGGGCGGGATCGGGTTCAGGACCTGGCCGCCGCCGATGGTGCGCACGGGCGAGTAGCTGCGCACGACGTAGTGGTCGCCCTTGACGACGGCGATCGGCGCGTCCAGCCGCAGCTGGGCCACCGTGGCCGCGCCGGGCGCGAGCTCGTCGTGCTCGAGCAGGATCAGGTTGCCCAGGATTTCGCTGGTCCCGGTGTGAAGCCGGACGCGGCTCCTGTTTTTGAGGGGTTTGCCGGCGCTGGTCAGGTAGTGGAAATGGATATCCACCATGTAGCTGGGCTTGAGGGCGCCGGGGGCGGACAGAACGTCCCCGCGGTTGACCGATTCCTTGTCGAGCCCCTGGAAGTTGACGGCCGTGCGCAGCCCGGCCTCGGCCGCGGCGACGCTCCGGTTGTGGACCTGGATGCCGCGCACCTTGGAGGTGATGCCCGAGGGGTAGACCATGATCGCCTCGCCCACCTGCACCTTGCCCGACACCAGGGTGCCGGTGATCACCGTGCCGAAGCCCTTCATGGTGAACACCCGGTCGACCGGCAGCCGGAAGAGGGTGGAGGGCGGCCGTTCCGGCACCTGGAGGCTCAGAGCGTCGAGCGCCTGGACGAACTCGGTCAGACCCTGGCCGGTGACGGCGGAGACGGGGATCATCGGCGAGCCTTCGAGGAAGGTGCCGCGGGTGAACTCCCGGATGTCCTCCTGGGCGAGTTCGAGCATCTCCTCGTCCACGAGGTCCACCTTGGTCAGGACGACCAGGCCGTGGCGCACCCCCAGCAGCGCGCAGATCTCCATGTGCTCGCGGGTCTGGGGCATGACCCCCTCGTCGGCCGCGATCACCATGGCGACGATGTCGATCCCCGTGGCGCCGGCCACCATGTTCTTGACGAACTTCTCGTGGCCCGGCACGTCCACCACGCCGATGTGCTGGCCGCTCGGCAGCTCCAGGTGGGCGAAGCCCAGCTCGATCGTGATCCCGCGCTCTTTTTCCTCTTTCAGGCGATCGGTGTCGATGCCGGTGACGGCCTTGACCAGGGAGGTCTTGCCGTGGTCGATGTGCCCGGCGGTGCCCAGGATGATCTGCTTCAAGCGCTCACGCTCCTGACAACGTTTTTATTCGCAGACGATGGACGCTCCCTTTGCAACCTCTGTATCCTTTGTGGGAGCGGCTTTCAGCCGCGAAGCTGTTGAACATCCCATTCGACGGCGACGATCACAGCGGCGCCAGGGGATGGCGCCGTTGATCATCTCTACACAATAAGCCAGCTTGCCGGCCGGTCAAAT
>Ga0316629_10000173_pt1 | contig 11801 bp, 9 predicted proteins | sample OWC_May_M1_C1_D1_FD_207654 | JGI IMG/M metagenome (GOLD analysis project Ga0316629, IMG submission 207654) | Wetland soil microbial communities from Old Woman Creek delta, Ohio, United States - OWC_May_M1_C1_D1_A | ecosystem: Environmental > Terrestrial > Soil > Wetlands | place: USA: Ohio... | reverse complement strand
TGCCTTTCACTACCCCGAGCGTGTCGAGATGCGCTCGTACAACCCTGTGAAGAAAGGCCACGGCGGCCAGATCCGCAAGGCCGTGCAGTTGCTTCTGGGGGCCAAGCGGCCTTACATCTATACCGGTGGCGGGGTCATCCTCGGCAATGCCTCGGCCGAGCTTCGCCAGTTGGTCGACCTGCTTGGCTTCCCATGCACCAACACGCTGATGGGCTTGGGGGCGATGCCGGCCAGCGACCCGCGTTTCCTGGGCATGCTGGGCATGCACGGCACCTACGAAGCCAACATGACGATGCAGAACTGCGACGTCCTGCTGGCCGTGGGCGCGCGCTTCGACGACCGCGTGATCGGCAATCCGAAGCACTTCGCTTCGGTCGAGCGCAAGATCATCCATGTCGACATCGATCCGTCGTCGATCTCGAAGCGGGTGCGGGTCGACATTCCGATCGTCGGCGACGTCAAGGACGTGCTGCAGGAACTGATCGCGCAGATCCGCGATGCACAGAGCCGCCCTGACGGCGCGGCGCTTTCGACGTGGTGGAACCAGATCGGCGAATGGCGCAAGCGCGAGTGCCTAGCGTTCAAGAGCAGCAGTGAGGTCATCAAGCCCCAGTTCGTGGTGAAGAAGCTGTGGGAGCTGACGCGCGACCGTGACACCTACATCACCTCCGACGTCGGCCAGCACCAGATGTGGGCGGCGCAGTACTACGGCTTCGAGGAGCCGCGCCGCTGGATCAATTCCGGCGGCCTGGGCACGATGGGTGTGGGCCTGCCTTATGCGATGGGCATCAAGCTGGCCAAGCCGGAGTCCGACGTGTTCTGCATCACCGGCGAGGGTTCGATCCAGATGTGCCTGCAGGAGCTGTCCACCTGCAAGCAGTACGACACGCCCGTCAAGGTGGTCTCGCTGAACAACCGCTACCTGGGCATGGTGCGGCAGTGGCAGCAGCTCGACTACGGCGGTCGCTATTCGCACAGCTACATGGACGCGCTGCCCGATTTCGTCAGGCTGGCCGAGGCCTACGGCCACGTCGGCATGCTGATCGAGAAGCCGTCCGACGTGGAGCCGGCACTGCGCGAGGCGATCCGTCTGAAGGACCGCACCGTTTTCCTCGACATCCGCACCGACCCGACGGAGAACGTCTGGCCGATGGTACAGGCGGGCAAGGGCATCAGCGAGATGCTGCTGGGGTCCGAAGACCTGTAGCGCGGCAGGCCACCGGGCAGCACGCTGGCGTTATCGCGCCGGCGCGGCGCGGCTGGTGGCCCACCGCGACACAAGCTCGGACGAGAATCTTTCCAACTCGAAACGCGTGGCCAAGCACCGGCGGCTCACCTGCCGCCGGACGTGAAGAGTGCGCAGGACGAATCACATGAAACATGTCATCGCAGTGCTGCTGGAGAACGAGCCTGGCGCACTTTCACGCGTCGTCGCGCTGTTCTCGGCGCGCGGCTACAACATCGAGAGCCTGACCGTCGCGCCCACCGAGGACGCTTCGCTGTCGCGCATGACCATCGTCACCACCGGCTCCGATGAAGTGATCGAGCAGATCACCAAGCACCTGAACCGGCTGATCGAGGTGGTCAAGGTGGTCGACCTGACCGAGGGCAGCTTCACCGAGCGCGAGCTGATGCTCATCAAGGTGCGGGCCGTGGGCAAGGAGCGTGACGAGATGAAGCGCATGGCCGACATCTTCCGTGGCCGCATCGTCGACGTCACCGAGAAGAGCTACACGCTCGAGCTCACGGGGGACTCCACCAAGCTCGATGCCTTCCTGGAGGCGATCGACCGCGCGGCGATTCTCGAGACGGTGCGCACCGGCGCCAGCGGTATCGGCCGCGGCGAACGAATCCTCAGGGTCTGACACACAAACTTTTCACACGGAGAACAGCATGAAGGTCTATTACGACAAGGACGCCGACCTGAGCCTGATCAAGGGCAAGAAGGTCACGATCGTGGGCTACGGCTCGCAGGGCCACGCTCACGCGCAGAACTTGAGCGACAGCGGCGTCAAGGTGACGGTCGGTCTGCGCAAGGGTGGCGCCTCCTGGTCCAAGGTTGAGAAGGCCGGGCTGAAGGTGGCCGAGGTCGGCGAGGCCGTGAAGGGCGCCGACGTCGTGATGCTGCTGCTGCCCGACGAGCAGATCGGCGCGGTCTACCGCGACGCGGTCGAGCCGAACATCCGCGAGGGCGCGTCGCTGGCCTTCGCCCACGGCTTCAACGTGCATTTCGGCCAGGTGATCCCGCGTGCCGACCTCGACGTGTGGATGGTCGCGCCGAAGGCGCCGGGCCACACCGTGCGCAACACCTACAGTCAGGGCGGTGGGGTGCCGCACCTGATCGCCGTGCACGCCGACAAGAGCGGCAAGGCGCGTGACCTGGCGCTGAGCTACGCCGCGGCCAACGGCGGCGGCAAGGCCGGCATCATCGAGACCAACTTCCGCGAGGAGACCGAGACCGACCTGTTCGGCGAGCAGGCGGTGCTGTGCGGCGGCACGGTCGAGCTGATCAAGGCCGGCTACGAGACGCTGGTGGAGGCCGGCTACGCACCGGAGATGGCCTACTTCGAGTGCCTGCACGAGCTGAAGCTGATCGTCGACCTGATCTATGAAGGCGGCATCGCCAACATGAACTACTCGATCAGCAACAACGCCGAATACGGCGAGTACGTGTCCGGCCCGAAAGTCATCACGCCCGAGACCAAGGTGGCGATGAAGAAGATGCTGGCCGACATCCAGAGCGGCGAGTACGCGAAGAGCTTCATTCTCGAGAACCGCGCCGGTGCGCCCACGCTGCTCAGCCGCCGCCGCCTGATGGCCGAGCACTCGATCGAGGTGGTCGGTGAGAAGCTGCGCGCGATGATGCCGTGGATCAAGGCCAACAAGCTGGTCGACAAGAGCCGCAACTGACGGCCCGCCGCCGCACGCGATGAAGAACGAGCCCGCCGCGACGCTGGATTCCACGGTCGAGGGCGAGATGCCCTTGCGGCCCCGCCGCAAGGGCATCTACGTGCTGCCCAACATGATCACGCTGGCGGCGTTGTTCGGCGGCTTCTACGCCATCGTCATGGCGATGAACGGCCGCTTCGAGAATGCCGTCATCGGCGTGTTCTGCGCGATGGTGCTGGACAGCCTGGATGGCCGAGTGGCGCGCATGACCAACACGCAGAGCGCCTTCGGCGAACAGATGGACAGCCTGTCGGACATGGTCAGCTTCGGCGCCGCGCCGGCGCTGATCGTGTATGAATGGGCGCTCAAGGGCATGGGCAAGCTCGGCTGGGTGGCGGCCTTCGTTTACTGCGCATCGGCCGCGCTGCGCCTGGCGCGCTTCAACACCAACATCGGCGTGGTCGACAAGCGCTACTTCCAGGGGCTGCCCAGCCCGGCCGCGGCGGCCCTGGTCACCGGCTTCATCTGGGTGATGGACGATGCGGGCTTCAAGCAGGCTGGACGCATCGACTGGCTGGCCTGGGGGGCGATGGCCGTGACGCTGTACGCCGGCCTGACGATGGTCACCAACGTGCCCTTCTACAGTTTTAAGGACCTGGGCCAGCGCCGCTCGGTGCCCTTCATCGTGCTGGTGCTGATCGCATTGGGCATTGCCGCGGTGAACCTGCATCCGCCGATGGTGCTGTTCGGCGCGTTCTGCGTGTACGGGCTGTCGGGTTACGCGGTCTACGCCTGGCGCAAGACCAAAGGCAAGCCGGTCAGCGTGATAGCGATCTCCACGGACGAGCCCGATGAGCGCGGCCTGCACTGAGCGCGGCGCGTGATATATTGGTCGCAAATGTTCAGCCGCTCCGCCATTTCACTACTGCTTCTAGGAGTGCCCCGGGCGCGCTGATCAGCCACATCCCTGCATTTCCCAGATCAACGGCCCGTCAGCTCACGCAACGGGCCGTTTGCTTTTCCGAGGTTGCGTGTGGCACCCCCCACCCACGAGGTTCAATCATGACGATGCTCTCCCGACCCGCCGACAAGTACCGCGCCTTCGCGCCGGTGCGCCTGGCCGATCGCCGCTGGCCCGATGCCGTGCTGGAGCGGCCGCCGCTGTGGTGCAGCGTCGACCTGCGTGACGGCAACCAGGCGCTGATCGAGCCGATGGACCCGGCGCGCAAGTTGCGTCTGTTCGAGATGCTGGTGCGCATCGGCTTCAAGGAGATCGAGGTCGGCTTCCCTTCGGCCTCGCAGGCGGACTTCGACTTCGTGCGCCAGCTGATCGAGCGCAAGCTGATCCCCGATGACGTGACGATCCAGGTGCTGACGCAGGCGCGCGACGAGCTTATCCGCCGCACCTTCGAATCGCTTGCCGGCGCACCGCGCGCCATCGTGCACCTGTACAACGCCACCGCACCGGTGATGCGCCGCATGGTGCTGGGTCTCGATGAAGAAGGCATCGTGAAGTTGGCGGTGCGCCATGCAAGCCTGCTGCAGCAGCTGGCCGCGCAGCAGCCGGCTACGCGCTGGACCTTCCAGTATTCGCCAGAGATGTTCTCCGGCACCGAGCTGGCTTTCAGCAAGCGTGTGGTCGATGCGGTGACTGCCGTATGGCAGCCGACGCCGCAGCACAAGTGCATCATCAACCTGCCGTCGACGGTCGAGCACAGCACGCCGAACATCTTTGCCGACATGGTCGAATGGATGCATCGCCACCTGGAGCGGCGCGAATCGATCGTGCTGTCGGTGCATCCGCACAACGACCGCGGCACCGGCACAGCGGCCGGTGAGTTCGCGCTGATGGCCGGCGCCGACCGGCTGGAAGGCTGCCTGTTCGGCAACGGCGAGCGCACCGGCAACCTCGACCTCGTCAACGTTGCGCTGAACCTGTACACGCAGGGTGTGGCACCGGGGCTGGACTTCTCGAACATCGACGAGATCCGTGCCTGCGTCGAGCACTGCAACCAGCTGCCGGTGCACCCGCGCCACCCCTATGTGGGCGAGCTGGTCTACACCTCGTTCTCCGGCTCGCATCAGGACGCGATCAAGAAGGCCTTCGCCGCGCGTCAGGAGGGCGAGATCTGGGACATGCCCTACCTGCCGATCGACCCCAAGGACCTGGGCCGCAGCTACGAGGCGGTGATCCGCGTCAACAGCCAGTCGGGCAAGGGCGGTATTGCCTACCTGCTGGAGACCGAGTACGGCGTCGAGCTGCCGCGGCGGCTGCAGATCGAGTTCAGCCAGGCGGTGCAGGCGGTGATGGACGTGCAGGGCCGCGAGATGAGCGCAGCCGACCTGTGGGCAGTGTTCGAGGCCGAGTACCGGCTCGACGGCCGGCTGCTCGAGGCCTACCGCCTCGACGAAGCTGGCGACGGCCGTGTGCAGCTGCAGGCCACGCTGCGCGTGGACGGCTGCCCGGTGGCGCTGCAGGGCCGGGGCAGCGGCCCGGTCGATGCCTGCGTGGCGGCGCTGCAGGCGGCCTTCGACGAGCCGGTGCAGGTGCTCGACTACCATGAGCATGCGATCGGCAGCGGGGCCAAGGCCAAGGCGGCGTCCTACATCGAGATGCGCGTCGGCGAGCGGCGGCTGCACGGTGTGGGCATCGATGCCGACATCGTGGCGGCGAGCTTCAAGGCGCTGCTGTCCGGCATGGCCAGGGCAGGGGCGCTGCAGGCCGAGGCGGCGGTTTCGGCCATGGCGCAATGAAGGGGACCACAGACATGAGCGACAACCTGATCATCTTCGACACCACCTTGCGCGACGGCGAGCAATCGCCCGGCGCTTCGATGACCAAGGACGAGAAGCTGCGCATCGCACGGCAGCTGGAGCGGCTGCGCGTCGACGTCATCGAGGCCGGCTTCGCTGCCTCTAGTAACGGCGACTTCGAATGCGTGCGCACCATCGCCTCGCACATCAAGGACTCGACGGTGTGCTCGCTTGCGCGCGCCAATGACCGCGACATCTCGCGCGCGGCAGAGGCGCTGAAGCCGGCGGCGCGGGCGCGCATCCACACCTTCATCGCCACCAGCGAACTGCACATGCAGAAGAAGCTGCGCATGACGGCAGACGAGGTGTTCGAGCAGGCCAGGCTGTCGGTGCGCTTCGCGCGCAACCTGTGCGACGACGTCGAGTTCTCGCCCGAGGACGGCTACCGATCGGACCCCGACTTCCTGTGCCGCGTGCTCGAGGCGGCGATCCGCGAAGGCGCGACCACGCTGAACATCCCCGACACCGTCGGCTACGCGGTGCCGGAGCTTTACGGCCAGTTCATCCGCAACCTGCGCGAGCGCATCCCCAACTCGGACAAGGCCATCTGGTCAGTGCATTGCCATAACGACCTGGGCATGGCGGTGGCCAATTCGCTGGCCGGCGTGATGATCGGCGGGGCGCGCCAGGTGGAGTGCACGATCAACGGCTTGGGCGAGCGTGCCGGCAACTGCTCACTCGAAGAAGTCGTGATGGCGGTGAAGACGCGCCGCGACTACTTCGGCTTGGAGTTGCGCGTCGACCCCTCGCAGATCGTGCCGGCCTCGCGGCTGGTGGCGCAGACCACCGGCTTCGTCGTGCAGCCGAACAAGGCGGTGGTCGGTGCCAATGCCTTTGCGCATGCCTCGGGCATCCACCAGGACGGCGTGCTCAAGGCGCGCGACACCTACGAGATCATGCGGGCCGAGGACGTGGGCTGGAGCGCCAACAAGATCGTGCTGGGCAAGCTGTCGGGCCGCAACGCCTTCAAGCAGCGGCTGCAGGAACTGGGTATCGAGTCCGAGTCCGAAGCCGACATCAACGCCGCCTTCGCGCGCTTCAAGGATCTGGCCGACCGCAAGAGCGACATCTTCGACGAAGACATCATCGCGTTGATGGGCGACGAGAGCGTGACCAGCGAGCAGGAGCATTACCGGCTGCTGTCGCTGTGGCAGCACTCAGAAACCGGCGAGCGGCCGCATGCGCGCGTGGCCTTTGCCGCCGGTGCGCTCGAGCACCATGCCGAAAGCGACGGCAACGGGCCGGTCGATGCCAGCCTGAAGGCCATCGAATCCAAGGTGCAAAGTGGCGCCGAACTGCTGCTCTATTCGGTCAATGCCATCACTTCGGGCAGCACAGAATCGCAAGGCGAAGTGACCGTGCGGCTGCAATTGGGTGGCCGGGTGGTCAATGGCGTGGGTGCCGACCCGGACATCATCGTCGCGTCGGCCAAGGCCTATCTGGCGGCGCTTAATAAATTGCAGAGCAAGGCCGAAAGAGTGGCAGCGCAGGGATAGTCGCCAGCCCAGACCCGCCGCGAGACGGGCTGAGCAGGCGGCCAGCCCAGGCGTGAGCTTTACTCCTGGGCTGAGGAAGCACGTTTGCACAGAAGCAACAGGTGCTGAATCAACGCAGGCGTAACTTGAGGAAAATCCGGCAAGTTTTTGATCTTGCAGGTTTTTTTCTGATCCCATACACTCGTATCGGATCGTAAAGGAGTCGTCGTGGTGCGTCGTTTCAGTTTGTCCTGGCTTCGGCACCCGCTATTGGTCCTGGGCCTCGGTCTCGCCGTAGCCCATGCTCCCACCGCCCAGGCGGCGCAGGAGGGCGCCCGCGGCAGCGCCGCGGCCAAGTCGAGCAACGCGAGCCCGCCCGCCAAAAGCAAGCGCCAGGTCCGCGCGGTCGCCGTCAAGCGCACCACGGTGGTGAAGGCTGCACCGGCCCGTCCTTCGATGGGGCAGGTCTATGGGCTGCATGCCACCGACGATCCGCTGGATCTGAAGTCGAGCGTTGCGCTGGTCATCGACCAGGACACGCAGCAGGTGTTGTTCAGCAAGAACCCGCAGGCGGTGTTGCCGATCGCCTCGATCACCAAGCTGATGACTGCGCTGGTCGTCACCGAAGCGGGCCTGCCGCTGGACGAGATGCTGAGTATCTCGCAGGACGACGTCGACACCGAAAAGGGCAGCCGCTCGCGCTTGGTCGTGGGCACCCAGCTCAGCCGCGGCGACATGCTGCTGCTGGCGCTGATGTCGTCCGAAAACCGCGCCGCACATGCGCTGGGCCGCCACTTTCCGGGGGGCATGGAGGCCTTTGTCGCCGCCATGAACGCCAAGGCGCAGCTGCTCGGCATGAGCGGCACGCGTTATGTCGAGCCGACGGGTCTGTCCAGCCAGAACCGCTCCAGTGCCACCGACCTGGCCCGCCTGGTCGATGCGGCCTACGCGCATCCGATCATTCGCGAGCTGTCCACCTCGCGCGAGGCCCAGGTGGATATCGGCAAGCGCCAGTTGCAGTTTCGCAGCACCAATGGCCTGGTGCGCAACCCCGAATGGGAGATCGGCCTGCAAAAGACCGGCTACATCTCGGAAGCGGGGCGCTGCCTGGTGATGCAGGCCCAGCTGGCTGGGCGCAAGCTGATCATGGTGCTGCTCGATTCGGCCGGCAAGTATTCACGCATCGGCGATGCCGAGCGCATCCGCAAGTGGCTGGACCAGTCGGTGCTTCCGGCGTCGACGCAATCCGCGTCGGCCCGCCTTTGAGCTGATTGCCGGGCAGTGCCGCCCGTGCGGCACTCAGCCGCGGTGCCCCAGTGCCGAGGAGATCTGTGCCGCGGTGGCCCGCAGGCGCTCCATCCAGCCTTCTTCCAACCGGTCGGCCGGGGCCGAGATCGACAGGCCGGCGATCAGCTTGTTCTGGTCGTCGTAGATGCCTGCCGCCATGCAGCGAACCCCCATTTCCAGCTCTTCGTCGTCACGCGCCGTGCCCAGCTTGCGCACATTGGCCAGCTCGCGTTCCAGCGCCGGCAGCGCGGTGATGCTGTTGCGCGTATGCCCGGCCAGGCCCGTCCGCGTGGCGTAGGCGCGTACCTTCTGCGGATCGTCCATCGCCAGGAACAGCTTGCCCACCGAGGTCAGGTGCAACGGCGCCCGCCCGCCGATGGCCCGCACGACCTGCATGCCCGAATGTTCGCTGTAGCTGCGTTCGATGTAGACGATCTCGTCGCCCTGGCGCATCGACAGATTCACCGGCTGGTGGGTCAGCTTGTGAAGGTCACGCATCGGTGCCAGCGCCGCCTCGCGCACGTCGAGCCGGGCCTTGACCAGGTTGCCCAGTTCCAGAAGACGCATGCCCAGCCGGTAGCTGCCAGCGTGCGGCCGGTCGACAAAGCCGCCCAGGGCCAGGTCGTTCAGGATCCGATGTGCGGTGGAAGGGTGCAGTCCCGTCTCTGCGCTAATCTGCTTCAGCGACACCGGATCCTGGTGTGCCGCCAGTACTTCGAACAATGAAAAACTGCGCTCCAACACCTGGATCGCGGGCTTCTGACCGACCTTGTCCTTCATAAAAGTCATTGTGGCGTTCTTTGCGAAGTTCTGCATTGCGGAACATCAGCTTGCATGCCGGCAGCGGCACCGGACCTCGCTCCGACTTCCCTGGGTCTGCGGGCATTCGGTGCGGCATCTCCATCGAGAGTTGCTGCAAACGGGAAAGCGGCCGCCGCTCGGTGGCGAGCCGCAGGCTGCATCCATCGCTGGCCGATCAGGCCAGGCTGCGAGCCGCGTCGCGCCCGGAGCGCACCGCGCCCTCCAGCGTGGCCGGATAGGGGCCGGCGACGTAGTCACCGGCGGCCCACAGGCGCAGGGCGATGTTCGGCGGCGGGCGCTGCAGGCCCGGCGTGCAGCGAAAGGTGGCCCGCTTCTCGGCCGCCACGTGGAGCACGGTCGGCACAGTCGGCCAGATACTGGCCGCAAAGGCCCTCAGCGCTTGGGCCAGGGTGGCCGCGGCCGTGGCCTGCAGTCCGCGATCGACCCATTCACGTGCGCCGCTGATGACGAAGGCAAACACGTCGGGCGGTCCATCGAGGCGGCCCAGGTCGAAGGCGAACTGGGCTGGCGCTTCAGTGGTGGCCTGCAGTGCCACCATCGGCAGCGGCAGGCGAGCGCCCGCGCATTGCAGGTACACGGTGATGATGGGTTCGTAGCGCAGTTCGGCGGCCGTGCGTGCCCAATCGGGCGCCACCGGCGCGCACAGCCGCGCAGCTTCGCTCGCCGTACAGGCCAGCAACACGGCATTGAAGGGCTCGCCATCCAAACGCCAGGCCCCGGTTTCGGGTTGCAGCTCGCGCACGCGTGCGCCGGTACGCAGGGGCACGCCGTGGCGCTCGAACCAGGCGAGGGCCGGCAGCGGCAATAGCGAGCCCAGTGGCGCCCGGGGCAGCAGCAAATCCGACGAGCCTGGGGCGCTGAACAGCGCATCGCGCAGCACACGCAGGAACACCGCGGCACTGGCCTGCGCGGCCGGCGTGTTCATGGCCGCCACGCACAACGGCTCGATCAGCTGCTGCTGGACACGCGCGGGCAGGCCGCGGCACAAGCCGGCCACGCTCAGGCCATCGCCACAGCGAAACCGCATGGCCGCCCAGCGCGCGGCCGTGGCCAGCAGTGACAACCGCTCGGCCCAACTCCAACCGCGCCGCGCCAGCACCGCGCGCACGAAGGCCGGCACCGCCGCGCCCTGCGGCAGGCTCAGGCCCTGGCCATCGGGGTATTGCAGCACCAGCGGCAGCCGCCGCAGCAGCCGCGACGGGTCGGCGCCGAGCTCGCCCATCAACTGAAGCGTGGCCTGGTAGGCGCCGATCAGGATGTGCTGGCCGTTGTCGAGTGCGTGGCCGGCGGCCTGCACCGTGCGCGCCCGGCCTCCGGCCTGTGGCGCCATCTCGAACACCTCGACGTGATGCCCGGCCTTGCGCGCGTGCACCGCGGCGGCGATGCCGGCCCAGCCGGCGCCGACCACGGCCACGCGCAGGGGCCTCAATGGCCGCGCCAGTGCGTGCGCCACGCGATCCAGAGTTTGCGCAGCGGCGTCAGCGAGGTGCGCTGGTGCAGCACGCGGAAGCCGTCGGCCTCGATCTCGCGCAGCAGCGTGCGGTAGATGTGCGCCATCATCAGCCCGGGCTTCTGTGCGCGCAGGTCGGCCGGCGGCAGCAACGCGAAGGCCTCGTCGTAGAGACGATGCGCGCGTTCGGCCTGGAAGCGCATCAGCGCCTCGAAACGATCGCTGTAGCCCCAGGGCGCCTCGCGCTTCAGGATCTCGTGCGCTGGCACGCCGAACTGCTGAAGTTCAGTTATCGGCAGGTAGATGCGGCCGCGGCGCGCATCGTCGCCGACGTCGCGGATGATGTTGGTGAGCTGCATCGCCAGGCCGAGCCGGTGTGCGTATTGCAGCGTGCCGGCCTCGGTGCGGCCGAAGATGTTGGCTGCGACCTCGCCCACCACCCCGGCCACCAGGTGGCAATAGTGCTGCAGGCCGGCATAGTCGAGAAAGCGCGTCTGCTGCAGGTCGATCTGGCAGCCCTCGATCACCGCCAGCAGGTGCCTCGGCTGGATGTCGAAATCGGAGGCCAGCGGCAACAGCGCCTTCGTCACCGGGTGGCTGGGCCGACCGGCAAAGGCCGATTGCACCTCCTGTCGCCACCACGAGAGTTTGGCTGCCGCCACGCCGGCGTCGCTGGTTTCGTCGACGACGTCGTCGACCTCGCGGCAGAACGCATAGAAGGCGGTGATCGCCGCCCGACGCGGCGGCGGCAGGAACAGGAAGGCGTAATAGAAGGACGAGCCGCTGGCGGCCGCCTTGTCCTGCACGTACTGCTGCGGACTGATGGCGGCCTGGCCGGCAGGCGAGCTCATGATTGCATCCGCAGCGCGCGCCACAGCAGCACTGGCGCGTCAATGCGGCCCAGCACCGGCCGCGTGCGAACACTGGCGTAGTCCATGGTGGTGATTTTCTCAAGAATCCGGCGGCCACCCTGGACCACCATCCGCAATTCCCAGCCGATGCGTCCGGGCAGACGCAAGGCCAGCGGCGCACCCTCGGCCATCAGTGCCCCGGTCCATTGCACC
>Ga0316629_10000172_pt1 | contig 11827 bp, 9 predicted proteins | sample OWC_May_M1_C1_D1_FD_207654 | JGI IMG/M metagenome (GOLD analysis project Ga0316629, IMG submission 207654) | Wetland soil microbial communities from Old Woman Creek delta, Ohio, United States - OWC_May_M1_C1_D1_A | ecosystem: Environmental > Terrestrial > Soil > Wetlands | place: USA: Ohio... | reverse complement strand
AGGAGGCGGAGAACCTCGAGCACCCCTATTTCCGCACCAAGCACGATTCCGAGGCGATCGTCCGCAAGGAATGCACCATCCCCTGGCGCGCCTATCGCCCCGGGCTGGTGGTCGGCGACTCGAAGACCGGCGAGATGGACAAGATCGACGGCCCCTACTACTTCTTCAAGCTGATCCAGAAGATGCGCAAGATGCTGCCGCCATGGATGCCGACCATAGGCATCGAGGGCGGCCGCATCAACATCGTGCCGGTGGATTTCGTCGTCGCCGCGGTCGACCACATCGCCCACGCGCCGGACCAGGACGGCAAGGCCTTCCACATCGTCGATCCCCAGCCCTACCGGGTCGGCGACGTGCTGAACATCTTCGCCCGCGCCGGCCACGCGCCAGAGATGGCGCTGCGCATCAACGCCGCGCTGTTCGGCTTCATTCCGCGCGGGGTGCGCAAGAGCCTGATGGCGCTCACGCCGGTGCGGCGCATCCAGAAGGTGCTGATGAAGGATCTCGGCCTGCCGGACGACATCCTGAACTTCGTCAACTACCCGACGCGCTTCGACTGCCGCGAGACCCAGAAGCTGCTCAAGGGCACCGGCATCGCGGTGCCGCGGCTGGAGAACTACGCCTGGGTGCTGTGGGACTACTGGGAGCGCCACCTCGACCCGGACCTGTTCATCGACCGCACGCTGCGCGGCCAGGTGAAGGACCGGGTGGTGCTGATCACCGGCGGTTCCTCGGGCATCGGCAAGGCCGCCGCCCTGAAGATCGCCGAAGCCGGCGCCAGGACCATCATCGTCGCCCGCCACCCGGACAAGCTGGCCGAGACGCAGAAGGAGGCGGCCGAGCAGGGACTGACGCTGATCACCTATTCCGCCGACATCGCCGACCAGGCCCAGTGCGACGCGCTGGTGGCAAAGCTGATCGAGGAGCACGATGGCGTCGACATCCTGGTGAACAACGCGGGACGCTCGATCCGCCGCGCGATCGAAAACTCCTACGACCGCTTCCACGACTTCGAGCGCTGCATGCAGCTCAACTATTTCGGCGCCCTGCGCCTGACCATGGGCCTGCTGCCGAAGATGACCGAGCAGCGCCGCGGCCACATCATCAACGTCTCCTCGATCGGCGTGCTGACCAACGCCCCGCGCTTCTCCGCCTACGTCGCCTCCAAGGCGGCGATGGACTCCTTTTCGCGCTGCGCCGCCAGCGAGTTCGCCGACCGCGGCATCGACTTCACCACGATCAACATGCCGCTGGTGAAGACGCCGATGATCGCGCCGACCAAGATCTACGAACAGGTGCCCACGCTCACGCCCGACGAGGCGGCCGACCTGATCGTGCAGGCGATCGTGCACAGGCCGGAACGCATCGCCACCAAGCTGGGGACCTTCGGCCAGGTGCTCCATGCGGTGGCGCCGCGTGTGGCCCAGGTAATCATGAACACCACCTTCCGAATGTTCCCTGAATCCACGGCCGCGGCGCACAAGGCCGGCGCGGCGCCTTCCGCGCCCACCCCGGATCAGGTCGCCTTCTCCCAGCTGATGCGCGGCATCCACTTCTGAGCGCGGCATGGCCCTCAAACCCGGCGACCCGGCGCCCGAATTCTCCGGTCTGACCACGGACGGCAGCACGGTGAGCCTCGCGGATTTCCGCGGCCGCAAGCTGGTGCTCTATTTCTATCCGATGGACGACACGCCGGGCTGCACCAGGCAGGCCTGCTCGCTGCGCGACCACAACGCCGAGATCGCCGCGAAGGGTGCGGCGATCCTCGGCGTGTCGTCCCAGGGCAGCGAGTCGCACCGGCGCTTCACCGAGAAATACCGCCTGAATTTCCCGCTGCTGGTCGACCAGGACCAGCGCGTGGCCCAGGCCTACGGCGCGGCCGGCTCCGGCCTGTTCGGCATCGCCCGGGGCATGCTCGGCATATACCGGCGCATCACCTACATCATCGACGAGCAGGGCCGCATCGCGCAGGTCATCGACGACCCGGACACCGCCGGCCACGGCGAGCAGGTGTTGCGCCACCTCTGAATCCGCAGCGCGGTCCGCGCGATTGACCCTGTCCGAGATCGCCTGCGATACTCGGCTGCGCGTACCCGCCCCCGTCATGGACCGAACCGCCGAGGCATCCGATGGCTGCTCCGCCTGGAATCCGGGCGTGGGCACCGGCGTGCCCGCCGAGTTCCGCGCGCTCGAAACCCTGTTCCGGCCCGAATGCGTCTTCGGCACCCAGGCCGAGGTCGCGGAACTGTTCGAGCTGACCGGCCTGCCGCACGAGGAGCTGACCGCGTTCCGGCCGCAGCGGCTGGCGCTGCACGAGCTCATCGTGCGCATCACCGCGGACATCGCGGTCGACGAAGGCGAGCAGGAGGAGGACTTCGGCCGCAACTTCCGCCGCATCGCCGCGAAGATCCGCGACGACTACATCCTCCCGCGCATGGACGAGATCGAGCGCATCCATGCCGGCCTGCGCGAGCAGGCCGGCGCGCTGGCGCGCCGCATTCTCGCCGAGACGCTGTTCGCGCCGCCGCCCGCGCCGGCGCGCCGCCGCTTCCCGTTCGGCCTGCTGCCCGGACAGGCGCCCGCCGCGCCAGCCGAACCGGTCGAAGCGCGCGAGCATCGCGTGATCGCCGAATACAAGGCCGCGGGCCGCGCCGTCGGCGATCCCCTGCAGCGGGCGGTCTACAACAGCCTGTATCGCATCCTGGGCGCGACCCAGGCCACCCGCGGCAGCCTCGGCTCCGACCTCGAACTGCTCGCCGGACTGGTCTGCCGGCACGTCTGCAACCGTTACGGCAGCCGGCTGATCGGCCAGGCGATCGCGCCACTGGTCGAGGCGGCGATCGAGCGCGAGGGCTACGCGCGCGTGCCCAACCGCGAGGCGCCGGTCCTGATCAGCCTTAAAGGGGCCTCCGCGGCCGGCAAGAGTTCGCTGCGGCCGGTGATCAAACAGATCATGCGCGAGCAGGGCATCGAGCCGGACGGCTACGCCACCATCAGCCCGGACATCTGGCGCCGCCTGCTGCTCGACTACGACTCACTCGGCCACGCCTACAAGTACGCCGGCCACCTGACCAGCCGCGAGCTGATCGTCATCGACGGCAAGCTCGACCGCTACATCCGCGACAAGGCCGAGCGCAGCGGCGCGATTCCGCACCTGCTGGTCGACCGCTTCCGCTTCGACAGCTTCTCCAGCGAGCAGGTCGCACGGGTGCTGCACAACACCTACGCGCGCTACGTGGACACGATGTACATGTACTTCGTCGTGACCCCGCCGGAACAGACCGTGGAACGCGGCTGGCGGCGGGCGCTGGAGCGCGGCCGCTACAAGGCGGTGGAGGACTTCCTCGGCCACAGCGTCGAGGCCTACACCGGCATGCCGAAGATCTTCTTCAAGTGGCTCGCCTATACCCGGCCGGCTTACCGCTATTTCTTCCTGGACAACAGCGTGCCCAAGGGCACCTTCCCGCGCACCATCGCCTTCGGCAGCCAGACCGAGATGACCGTCCTCGCCCCGGCGGCCTTCGTCGACATCGAGCGCTACCAGAAGATCGACATCAACGCCGCCTCGCCGGAAGAGGTCTATCCGCCCGCGCAGGTCATGGACGTGGCAGCGAACTGCGGCTTTCTGAGGGAATGCATCCGGCGCATCCCGACCGTGAGCTTTGTCGAAGCGGCGAGCGGGACGGCCTACGCGCGCTCGCGCGGCGGCGCGTTCGAACTGCTCGACGCGGCGGCGTTGCGCCGGATGCTGGAAGAACCGGAGATAGCCTCGGTCTTCCGCGAGATCGCGCCGCAACTGCTCGAACGCGGCGCCTGACCGCGGCGGGCCGGCTGGTCAGGCCCGTGCGGGCGGCGGCAGGCAGCCGAGCAGCGCGTCGCGCACCCGGTTCGAGAACAGCATGTGCAGGTGGCCTTCGCCCGGGATCTCCCGCATACGTGCGCCGCGCAGGGCCAGGTTCGCCTGCGGCATGACGTAGTCGTCGTGCGGACTGCCGATGACGCACACCGGCAAGTTCGCCGGCGGCGGAGTCCGGTTCAGCGCCTTCAGCCAGTCGTTCCCGGGCACCATCTGGCGCGCGTTGCGCCCCGGCCCGAGCTTCGCCAGCAGGCTGCCGCCGTGCGGCGTGCCCAGGGTCACCAGCCCGGCCGCCCGCCGCCCCCCGTCGCGGCGCAGCCAGGCGCGCGCCGCCAGCCCGCCCAGGCTGTGCGCGACGACGATCACCTGGTCCGCCCCGGTGGTCTCGCAGATCTTCTCGACCCGCCGGCCGATCGCCTGCGCGTGGTCCTCGAGGTCGCCGAAGGGCGGCTCCAGGTTCATCGTCACCGCGCAATAGCCCGCCGCCTCCAACTGGTGGCGCAGCCACCACCAGCTGCCGCGGTTGCAATGGTAGCCGTGTACGAGCAGCAGCGGATGCTCGCCGGGCGCCGCCTTGCGCACGTGCTCGCCGCGCATGAACCAGCGCTCGAAGGGCTGGATGACCGAGAACAGCACCGCCGTGGCCGCGAACTCGTCCCAGACCATCCCGAAGGTGCGCGCCATCCCGATGCGCTGCGCCGGCGTCCGCGGGGTGCGGGCGAACCACGCGAACGCGAAGGGGATCGCGGCGAACACCGCACGGGCGCCGAGAAACAGTCCGACGAAGAGCGCGAACACCTGCCCCGGCGAAAAATGGAAGCGCTCCTGCAGCAGCTGCACGCCAATCGCATAGAGCAGCAGCTCGATCGCCAGCACGATGCGGAGGTTGCGGGCGATCACGGGTCGGCGGCGCGGGAGCAAGCGGGATGGGCGAGCGCGGATTCTACCGGGAACCACCGGCGCGCGCGCAACGCGCAAGGCGCCAGCACATCAGGCTCGGCGGCGAGACTGGGCCACCGCTGGGCTTCCTGCTCGTCGCCCACCGCACCGGCAACCTGTCCTCCACTCAAAGCGGTGCTGCACGCGCGAATTGCGCGGGCCCTGAACGCTGCCGGCACCAGCGCTCGCGACCTCTCGAACCAGGCGCTCGTTGATTGCCGATGTCGCATTTCGAGGCAACGCGGACCGGAGGCGGCATCGTCGCAAGAATCGAACGCCCTCAACAGACGATCTAGCCTGGCCGTGCGTTTCGCCTGAGGCACTTGACCGTATCGCAAAGGAGATACAAACTCCTTGGAAACGGGGGATCTGACCATGGCCCATTCATCGATGCTGCACGTTCGGGTGGACGACGAGATCAAGACGCAAGCCAGCGAGGCGCTGGCAGCCATGGGGCTGTCCGTGTCGGATGCCGTGCGCATCCTGCTCAAGCGCGTAGTCATCGACCAGGCTTTCCCGCTGGAACTCAAGGTTCCGAACGCCCAGACCCGGGCTGCCATCGCGGAAGCCCGCGCGATGGCGAAGGCCCGGGCGGCCCGTTTCGACTCTGCCAGCGCTCTGATCGATGACCTCGAAAAGGCTCGCCAGCAATAAGTGGGCTGCGCTACCCAGGGCGTGCGACTACACCAAGACCTTCCGCAAGGACTGGGAGCGCCTCTGCCGCTCGGGTCGGTACGACCTCAACCGGCTGAAGGAGGCGATGCTGCTGCTCGTCGCCAACGATGCGCCGCTTGGCCCCGAGTGGCTGGACCATCCGCTCAAGGGTGACTGGGCCGACCACCGCGAATGCCACATCGGCGGCGACTTCCTGCTGATCTACCGGCTGGAGGGCAACGCGGTCATCTTCGTGCGTGCAGGTACGCATTCTGATCTGTTCGAGGAGTGAGCCATGGGGGCCGATGGTCGTTCCTACCCAGACTTCCTGTGTCAGCTGCCCGGCACCGCAGACCAGCCCGGCGCGATCCTGGCTGTCGAGTACAAGGGCGCGGATCGATGGGCTGCCGCGGAGGATGACCGGCTGATCGGCGGCCAGTGCGCGAACCTGTCCGAGGGGCGCTGCCGGTTCGTCATGGTCAAGGACAAGCGTTGGGCGTGGATCGAGGACATGCCGCGCCACCCCACTGTCCCGGGGACTGGGCCCGCGAGCCGGTCGCAGTGAACCACGCCACCCTCGCCACCCTGCGCGACCGCCACCCCGCCTGGCGGCTGCTGGCATCGCCGCACGCGCCGCTGGTGGCGAGCCTCCTGCACCGGGTGTTCGTGGCGCCGAATGTACGGGTGATGAGCGAGGCGGATCTCGCCGAGGCGCTGGAGGATGAACTGTTCGCCCTGCGCGAGCAGCTTGGGCCGGATGCCTATCCCAAGGGGGCGCCGGAATACCTCAACGACTGGGCCGCGCCGGACAAGGGCTGGCTGCGCAAGTTCTACAAGCCGGGCACGGACGAGGCGCAGTTCGACCTCACCCCGGCCACCGAGAAGGCGATCGCCTGGCTGGTATCGCTCACCGAGCGGCCGTTCGTGGGCACCGAATCCCGCCTGCTCACGCTCTTCGCGCTGCTGGAGCAGATCAGCGCCGGCACCGAGGCCGACCCGCACAAGCGCGTGGATGACCTGCGCAAGAAGCGCGACGAGCTCGATGCCGAGATCGCCCGCGTGCTGGCCGGCGACGTGCCGCTGCTGGACGACACGGCGATCAAGGACCGCTTCCAGCAGTTCCAGCAACTGGCGCGCGAGCTGCTGGCCGACTTCCGCGAGGTGGAGCACAACTTCCGCCAGCTCGACCGCAAGGTGCGCGAGAAGATCGCGCTGTGGGAAGGCGCCAAGGGTGCGCTGCTCGACGAGATCATGGGCGAGCGCGACGCGATCGGCGACTCCGACCAAGGCCGCAGCTTCCGCGCCTTCTGGGACTTCCTCATGTCGAGCCGCCGGCAGGAGGAACTCTCCGAGCGGCTCGACCGGGTGCTGACGCTGCCAGCGGTGGCCGCACTCAAGCCCGAGCCGCGCACCCGACGCGTGCACCACGACTGGCTGGAGGCCGGCGAACACACGCAGCGCACCGTGGCCCAGCTCTCTCAGCAGCTGCGCCGCTTCCTGGACGACCGGGCGTTTCTGGAGAACCGCCGCATCCTGGACCTGTTGCACGGCATCGAGAGCAAGGCGCTGGCGCTGCGCGAGTCCCCACCGACCGCAGGGCTGATGGCCATCGACGCGATGGGGGCGGACGTCGAACTGCCGCTGGAGCGGCCGCTGTTCACGCCGACCGCGAAACCGCGCCTGGCCGACCTGGCACTCGTTTCAGGCGAAGACGACATCGACACCGCCCGGTTGTTCGACCAGATCGTGGTGGACAAGGGGCGCCTGCGTTCGGCCGTTCAGCGCGCACTGCGCCGCCAGCCGCAGATCACTCTGCGTGAATTGCTGGACGCCGAGCCCCTGCACCAGGGCCTGGCAGAACTGGTGGCCTATCTGGAACTGGCCCATGCCGGGCACTACAGCGGCGCCCTGGACGGCCCGCGTGCCCTGGTCGACGAAGCCGTGGAGGAACCGGTCAGCTGGCAGGCCCGCAGCGCAGCGGGCGAGCCGGTGACGCGCGAGACACGCCTGCCCCGCGTGATTTTCACGCGCTGAAGCAGCGCAGCGGGAGGGCGAAGATGAACGACACGCTGCACGAGAACGGTTCGATCGAGCCGCAGCCCGGCGCTCTGCCGGCCGTCCCCGAGCTGTCGCAGCTCATGGTGCACCTGCTCAAGGGCGTGCTCTACCGCGAGGACGACGAGCGCCTGTGGTCCAGCCTCTTGCGCTTGCAGGCGCGGGTGCGGGAACAGGCGGCGGTGCTGCTGCTCGATCTTGTGCTCGACGAGGCCGAGGGGTACGCCTTCCTGAAGAGCCGCCCGGACCCGGATGAGAACGAAGTTTCGGCGGAGGCCTACATCGGCGTAACCGATGTACGGCGAAGCGGCCGGAGCCAATCCGAGGGTGCGCCGCGCCTGCCCCGGCTCGTAGCACGCCGGCCGCTGTCCTACCCGGTGAGCCTGATGCTGGCCCTGCTGCGCAAGCGCATGGCGGAGTTCGACGCCGGCGGCGGCGACACCCGGCTCGTGCTCTCGCGCGACGAGATCGTCGAACTGACGCGGGTGTTCCTGCCCGACGGGACGAACGAGGCCCGGCTCGTAGACCAGGTGGATGCGACGATCGCCAAGGTGGTCGATCTGGGCTTTCTGCGCCGGCTCAAGCCCGCCGCCGGGAGCGGGCAGCAGACCGGACAGGAGAGGGGCCACTACGAGGTGCGGCGCATCCTGAAGGCCTTTGTCGACGCGCAGTGGCTGGCGGAGTTCGACGCGCGGCTGGAGGTCTACCGCACTGCGCTCTCCGCCCCACCGGCTGCGACCCAGGCCGCGTCTGCGAACAAAGGGGCGCCCGATGCTTGAGGCGTCGACGCTCTCCCTGGACTTCGTGGCCGACGACAGCCGGGTAGGCTTTCGCTTGCAACGGCTGGAGGTACTCAACTGGGGCACCTTCGACAAGCGGGTATGGCGCTACGAACTCGACGGCCGCAACGGCCTGCTCACGGGCGACATCGGCTCGGGCAAGTCTACGCTGGTCGATGCCATCACCACATTGCTGGTGCCTGCGCACCGCGTGGCCTACAACAAGGCCGCCGGGGCCGATGCCCGCGAGCGCAGCCTGCGCTCCTACGTGCTCGGCCACTACAAGAGCGAGCGCAACGAGGTCACGGGCAGCGCCCGTCCCGTGCCGCTGCGCGATGCGTCGAGCTATTCGGTCATCCTCGGCGTTTTCCGCAACGAGAGCTACGACCAGGCGGTGACGCTGGCCCAGGTGTTCTGGCTGAAGGATCCGCAGGGCCAGCCCGCGCGCCTGTACGTGGCGGTCGAACGGGCGATGGCGATTGCCGAGGACTTCGCTGGTTTCGGAGCCGACATCACCGCCTTGCGCAAGAAGCTGCGCGCCTCGGGCTGCGATCTGTTCGACAGCTTCCCGCCCTATGGGGCCTGGTTTCGCCGGCGCTTCGGCATCGAGCACGAGCAGGCTTTGGAGCTGTTCCACCAGACCGTGTCGATGAAGTCGGTGGGAAACCTCACCGACTTCGTGCGCAGCCACATGCTGGAGCCCTTCGATGTGGGTAGCCGCATCGAGGCCCTGATCCGCCACTTCGACGACCTGGATCGCGCCCACCAGGCCGTGCTCAAGGCCAAGCGCCAGGTAGAGCTGCTCGCGCCGCTGATCGAGGATGGACACCGCCACGCCGCACTGGTCACCGAGATCCAGGGCTGGCGAGATGGGCGTGACGCGCTGCGGCCTTACTTCGCCCGGCTCAAGGGCGATCTGCTGGACCGGCGCCTCGCGCTGCTGGCGGAGGAGGCCGCCCGGCTCGACGCCCAGATCGAGCGCCTGGACGCGCAGCGCGATGCAGACCGCGCCGAAGTGGCCAAACTGGAGCGCGCCTTGCGTGAGAACGGCGGCGACCGCCTTCAGCAGTTGGCGGCCGACATCCGCCGCCTGGAGCAAGAGAAGGCCCAGCGCCAGCAGAAGGCCGATCGCCACACCGCCTTGCTCGGCCGCATCGACGAGGCGCCGCCGTCGGATGAAGCGGCCTTCCTCGCCCAGCGGCAGACCATCGCGACCCGCGCCGAAAGCTTGCGCCAGCGCATCGCGGACCTGGACAACAACGAGCGCGAGGAGGATTTCGCGTTTCGCAAGGGACGTGAAGAGCACGCGGCCATGTCCGAGGAGATCGACAGCCTCCAGCGGCGCAAGAGCAACATCGACGCCGCCCAGGTCCGCATCCGCGATGATCTGTGCATGGCGCTTTCGATAGACTCGGACGAACTGCCCTTCGCGGGCGAGCTCATCCAGGTGCGCGGGGACGAGCGCGACTGGGAAGGCGCCGCCGAACGGCTGCTGCGCGGCTTCGGCCTGGCGCTGCTGGTTCCCGACGCGCGCTACAAGGCGGTCGCGGAATGGGTGGACCGCCAGCACCTGGGCGCGCGCCTGGTCTATTTCCACGTGCGGCCGAAGAAGGCCGTGCAGGGCGCCCCGCTGCATCCGCAGTCGCTCGTGAGGAAGCTGGTCATCAAGCCGGATTCGCCGCATTACGAGTGGCTGGAGCAGGAACTTCGCAATCGCTTCGACGTGGCCTGCTGCGAAACGGGCGATCAGTTCCGCCGCGAGGCCCGCGCAATCACGCGCGCCGGCCAGATCAAGGACCCGTCGGGCCGCCACGAGAAGGACGACCGCAGCCGCATCGACGACCGCAGCCGCTACGTGCTCGGCTGGAGCAATGCCGACAAGCTGCGCGCCCTGCGGGACCGGCGGGAGCGCCTAGAAGGACAGCTGGCCACGCTGGCACAGCGCATAGTCGAGGTCCAGCAGGCGCGCAGGGAACTGCACGGCCGACTGGAAACGCTGGCCCGGCTGGAGGAGTTCACGCGCTTTGCGGAGATCGACTGGACGGGTCCGACGCGCGACATTGCGGCGCTCGCAGACGAGCGCGCGCGGCTCGAAGCCGCTTCGAACATCCTGCAGGAGCTGGGGCGGCAACTGGCGGCCGCGCAGCACCGGCAGCGCGACACCGAGCGCAGGCTGGGCGAGGCGCAGGGGGACCGAGGCAAGGTGAGCAGCAGGCGCGAGGCGGCTCAGGAACTGCGCGAGCAGGCGCAAACCGTCTGCGACGCCATGCCGCTGCCCGGGGCCCGGGTCGCGCGCCTGGACGCATGGCGCGCCGAGGCGCTGGGCGAGCATCAGCTTTCGGTCGAGTCCTGCGACAACCGTGAGCAGGATCTGCGCAAGTGGCTGCAGGAGCGCATCGACGCAGAGGACAAGCGCCTGGACCGCCTGACCGAGAAGCTCGTCAAAGCCATGGCCGGCTTCAAGGACGAGTTCAAGAGCGAGACGGTGGAGATGGACGCGGCGCTGGCCGCGCTCCCCGAGTACGAGCGCATGCTCGATGGGCTGAGGCGGGACGACTTGCCGCGCTTCGAGGCGCGCTTCAAGGAACTGCTCAACGTCAACACAATCAACGAGATCGCCAACTTCAACGCCCAGCTCGCCCGCGAGCGGGAGACGATCAAGGAGCGCATCGCCTTCATCAACCAGTCGCTCGAAGCGATCGACTACAACCCCGGCCGCTACATCAAGCTGGTCGCGCAGCCCAGCCCGGATGCCGAAATCCGCGACTTCCAGCAGGATCTGCGCGCCTGCACCGAGGGCGCGCTCACAGGATCGGCCGACGAGCAGTATTCGGAAGCCAAGTTCCTGCAGGTCAAAGCCATCATCGACCGCTTCCGTGGCCGCGAGGGACTTTCGGATGCCGACCGGCGCTGGACCGCCAAGGTCACCGACGTGCGCAACGGGTTTCTGTTTTCGGCCAGCGAACGATGGCGCACCGACTGCACCGAGCACGAGCACTACTCGGACTCGGGTGGCAAGTCGGGCGGCCAGAAGGAAAAACTCGCCTACACCGTCCTGGCTGCGAGCCTGGCCTACCAGTTCGGGCTGGAATGGGGCGCCGTGCGATCGCGGTCGTTCCGTTTCGTGGTCATCGACGAGGCCTTTGGACGCGGGTCGGACGAGTCGGCGCAGTACGGGCTGCGCCTGTTCCAGCAACTCAATCTGCAGTTGCTGATCGTCACGCCGCTGCAGAAGATCCACATCATCGAGCCCTTCGTGGCCAGCGTCGGCTTCGTGCACAACGAGGGCGGCCGGGATTCGCGGCTGCGCCGCCTGTCGATCGAGGAGTACCGGGCCCAGAAGGCCGACGGAAGGGCCGAGGGAGGCGGCGCGGCGCCATGAACTGGACCACGCCGGCAGACCTGCGCGCCCAGGTCCAGCGCCTTTGGGATCGCGGCGACTTGTTGCGCGCTGCCGTCTCGAATGCAGTGACCTGGCCGGTGCGCCTGACCCTGAGAGCACCGGGCGCCGCCGATCTGTCCGACCGCTTCGAGGCGGTGCGCG
>Ga0316629_10000171_pt1 | contig 11842 bp, 10 predicted proteins | sample OWC_May_M1_C1_D1_FD_207654 | JGI IMG/M metagenome (GOLD analysis project Ga0316629, IMG submission 207654) | Wetland soil microbial communities from Old Woman Creek delta, Ohio, United States - OWC_May_M1_C1_D1_A | ecosystem: Environmental > Terrestrial > Soil > Wetlands | place: USA: Ohio... | reverse complement strand
GATGGGCCCGCCTCGAGCATCAGCCGCTGCGCATTCTAGAACAAATCGAGCTGATCGCGCTTGGGTTTGGCGGGCGGTGATGGGGTGACTGACTTTTCTCTCTTTCCGGTACGGGCAGCAGGTGACTGGCTTTGCAACATCAGCAGGGCCATGCACACGCCCCTGGTGAAACCTTGGTGGTACGCGTCGCCGCGATCGTCGGCTTTCCTCTTGAGAAGATCAATGCGCTCTTCCAGCCTTTGCAGCGACTCTTCAAGGTCCATCACGGTCCCCGCTTTCCGTGCTTCCGGCTATTGTCCGGCCCAACCCTGGGACGCCTTGCGGCAAGGTGTGGACGACGGTTTATCTTAGCCGATCCTGGAAACCCGGGCAAGGGGTCTCCATCGTCGGGGTTTCCATCGTCGGCTCATACCAGAACCTCCGGCCCGAACAACAGCGGCTAATGTCTTGACCCGATTGTGCCGATAGGGGACACAGACAACTATCGCCGGAGGAGGCCCCGATCCCATGAAGGAAAAACGACCCCAGTTCGTCAGGATGAATGCCCAGCGCGAGGAAAACCCGCCGCTGCGGGAGGTCTGCTGCCCGGACTACCGGAGCTGCCTCGCCGAGGCCGCTTTCAAGAACTTCTGCCTTGACTGCAGCCAGTGCGCCGCCGTCGACGCGGAAGATCACGGGCCGACCCCCAAAAGGGAAATCCGCCTGCACGCAACCCGCAAAACCCCTGCCCCTTTCGGCCTGACCGGTTGACCCCCATGAACTTCCGGTTGACAGGCAACGGGGCCTGGTGTATGTGGAATCATTCTCGATCATAAGTATTTCCAGGCAGTTACAAAACAACCCGATGCCCCTGACCGATACCCCCAGCAGCCGTGAGCGGTTCGCACGCCTTTTTCTCTGCCTGATCCCCGTCGCATTCGGGGCGAGCATCCTGTGGCTCGGCCAGGATGTCTCCTGGGACTTGCGCAACTATCACTTCTATAACCCCTTCGCATTCCTCACCGGGCGCATGGGACACGACGTCGCGGTGTCGCACGTGGCGACTTATTACAACCCGCTGATGTACGTCCCTTTCTATTGCGCCGTGAAGGCGCTGCCGCCGAAGGCGGTGGGGTTCATGCTGGGTTTTATTCCCGGGCTGAACGCCTTTATCATCTACGGCATCACCCGGCAGGTGGTCGACCTCGGCCGGCCGGGAAAAACCGCCTGGTGTTGCCTGGGGCTGACCATGGTCGCCATGCTGGGAGCGATCAACCTCGCTGAAATCGGAACGAGCTTCGGCGACAACGTTCTGAGCCTGCCGTTGCTCATGGCGGTCTGGCTGATCGTGCGCCATCGGGCGCGCCTCTGCGCCTCGGTCGGCTCCGGCTGGCCGGTCGCCGCGGCGGCGGGAGTGCTGGCCGGGTCCACCCTCGGCCTTAAACTGCCCTTCGCCGTTTACTGCGTGGGGCTCTGCGCGGCCTTTTTCGGCCTCGCGGCACCTTTCGGGCGGCGGTTTGTCCTGGCTTTCATCTTCGGCCTGGGCGTGCTGGCCGGGGCGGCCCTGACCGGTGGGTTCTGGCTGCTGGAGATGTGGCAGCGCTTCCAAAACCCGCTCTTTCCCTACTTCAACGAGTTTTTCAAATCCCCGTGGGGTGCGATCGGCTCCTACCGCGACGAACGCTTCATCCCCAAGAACCTGGCGATGTGGCTGCTCTTCCCCTTCTGGTTCAACGTCGACCCGACCCAGGTAAGCGAGGTGGGCTTCCGCGACCTGCGTTTCCCGCTGCTGTATGTCCTGCTGCTGGCGCTGCTGGTCCTTGCCATCCGGCGAATGCTGCAGCGGCGCAGCGGCGCGAACGCCCCTGCCGGCGACGGCGACGCCCGGGCCATGACCCGGTTCTTCGTCATCTTCATGGTGGTCTCGTTCTTCCTTTGGATGAAGATGTTCGCCGTGTATCGCTATGCGGTCGTGTGCGAGTTCCTGGTGCCACTCACCATTTTCATGGCACTGGGAACACTCCTGCACAGCCCGCGCCGCCGGCTGCAGGCCGCCTTGGCCTGCATGCTCTTGCTGCTCGTCACGCTCGATCCCGGCCACTGGGGACGGCGGCCCTGGACCTCGGACTATTTCGACGTGCGCCTGCCCGCGCTGGCCGGCGAACGGGACGCGATCGTGCTGGTGACCGGCCACGACCCCATCGCCTACATGATCCCGTATTTCCCGCCGCAAGTGCGGTTTCTGCGCATCCAGGGCTACATGACCGGCCCCTCGCCGACCCTGAACGAAACCGACCGCCTGATGATGCGGGCCCTGGTCGACCACACCGGTCCGGTGCTGATCCTGTTTCGAGTCTACGAGGAGTGGCACGCCTTGAACGCCCTTGAGTTCTACGGTCTGGAGATCGACCGCGCCGGCTGCCAAAGCTTCGTGCCGGGGATCGAGCCCCAGCAGGAGCACCTGTTCTACCTGTGCCGGGTGACCCCGAAACCTTCCCATTGAGAGGGAACGCCCCATGACGACCGTGAACACCCAGAGCTATCGCGTGGCGGTGATTCTGCCCTGCTACAACGAGGAGGCGGCCATCGCCGGCGTCGTGCGCGACTTCCGCGCGGCGCTCCCGCAGGCCGTGGTTTACGCCTACGACAACAACTCCAAAGATCGAACGGTCGAAATCGCCCGCACGGCCGGAGCCGTCGTGCGCCGTGAAACCCGCCAGGGCAAGGGGCATGTGGTGCGCCGCATGTTCGCCGACGTGGAAGCCGACATCTACGTGCTGGCCGACGGCGACGGCACTTACGACGCCGCCAGCGCGCCGGCCATGGTGGAAAAGCTCGTCGGGGAACAGCTGGACATGGTAGTCGGCTCGCGGCTCACGACCTACGAGGGCGAGGCTTTCCGCCGCGGCCACCGCTTCGGCAACGACCTGCTCACCGGGTTTCTCGGGATGTGCTTCGGACGCACCTTCACCGACATCCTCTCCGGCTACCGCGTGTTCTCGCGGCGGTTCGTGAAATCGTTCCCGGCGCTTTCCGCGGGGTTCGAGACCGAGACCGAACTTTCGGTGCACGCGCTCGAGCTGCGCATGCCCATCGCCGAGGTCGTCACCTCCTACAAAGCCCGGCCGGCGGGCTCGGCGAGCAAGCTGCGCACCTACCGCGACGGCTTCCGCATCCTGATGATGATCCTCAACCTCTTCAAGGAGGAGCGGCCCTTGGCCTTCTTCTCCATCATTGCCGGGGTTCTGGCCCTGGCCGCCGTGGTCCTTTCCTACCCGGTCTTCGTCACCTACATCGAAACCGGCCTCGTGCCGCGCTTCCCCACGGCGATCCTGTCCACCGGGCTCATGATCCTGGCCTCTCTGAGCCTCACCTGCGGTTTCGTGCTGGACACGGTCACCCACGGCCGGCGCGAGATGAAGCGTCTGGCCTACCTGGCTATCCCCCCGATCGGGAACTGAGCCGCGGCACCCGGCCCGCCGGCGCAATCCGGCCGGGAACAACGCCTGTTTGACAGCCTGGGGGCGCGGTCCTAAATTACTCCTTATGAATAAGGCCTGTTACCGGGCCCTATCCACCTCAGCGGATTGAACCCGATTGAACGCACTGCGTTCCTATTCTTCCAAATCCAAGCAGGGAGGCGTCGACGATGAAAAGGGTCATTTCAATGTGGGCCGCCGTATTTTCTCTTGCGACCGCAGCCATGGCGGCCGCAGAAGAGCCGGTGCTGCGGGTGGAGCCGCTGGTGCAGGAGGCCATCGCAAAGAACCCGAAAATCCTCGCCGCCCGCGAAAGACACTCCGCGCTGAAAGAGAAAATCCCGCAGGCCGGCGCCCTGGATGACCCCATGCTGGGTTTCGGCGTGGTCAACCTGCCCAACAACTTCGATTTCAACGAAGAAGACATGACCGCCAAGGAGGTTTCCGTATCCCAGAAATTCCCGTTCCCCGGCAAGAGGGGCCTGAGCGAGGAGGCCGCTGCCAGGGAGGCCGACGCGGGTGCGGCCGAGGCCGACGACGTCGCCAACCAAGTGGCCAAAGAGGTCAAGACCGCATACTACGATCTCTCGCACGTTTACCGCACCTTGGAGGTTACGCAGCGCAGCAAGAGCCTGCTGGAGGAGCTCGCCAGGATCGCCCAGACCCGCTACTCCCTGGGGCAGGCCATCCAGGAGGACGTCATCCGCAACCAGGTGGAGATCTCCAAGATGGTGGACGACCTGGTCATGCTCGAGCAGAAGAAACGGGCGCTGACGGCCAGGCTGAACTACCTCATCAACCGGCCGCCGAACAGCCCGCTCGGGCGGCCCGCGGAGGTCGATTTCCGGCCGGTTGCCTTTTCCATCGAGGAGCTCCAGCAGCAGGCTGCCGCCAATAACCCCATGCTCAGGGCCCTGAAGCAGGACATCGCCGCCCGGGGCAAGAGCGTGGATTTGGCGCGGCGGGATTATTTTCCGGACTTCAGCCTGAAGTTTGCCTACGGCCAGCGGGATGACCGCTTGGACATGTACACCGGCATGGTCGAAATGAACCTGCCCATATTCTACAAATCCAAGCAGGAGCGCAAGGTGGCGGAGGCTTATGCGGAGGTCCGTTCCTCCCAGGCCAAATTCGACGGCGCCCAAAACGAAATTTTCTACATGATCGCCGACATGGGGTCGATGGCCCAGCGCCTGGAGCGCAAGATCGAGCTCTACCGCACGGGGATCATCCCCCAGTCCCGGCTGCAGATCGACACCGCCCTGAGCGCCTACATGGTCAACAAGGCCGACTTCATGACGCTGCTCGACAGCCGCATGCGCCTTTACCGCTACGAGCTGGACTACCACGACGCCTTGACCGAGTACGAGAAGAGCCTGGCGGCCTTGGAGGCCGCCGTGGGGACGACATTCTCCCGGGAGGTGCTGAGATGAATCGCCTGGTGGGGGCCATCCTGCTGCTGGCCGCGCTGGCGGCCGGGGCTGCGTCCGGCCAGGCCCAGCACCCGCCCGGTCACGGCGCGAGTGCTCCCCCGGCGGCGCAGAAGGCGGACGACCTCGATGAACTGAAGGGGCTCACCATGGAGTCCATCCGAAAGGAGGGCAAGGTCCAGGAGATCGCTCCGGGCACCGTTCAGATCTCTCCGGAACGCCAGCAGCTCATCGGGGTGCGCTTCGGGACGGTGGAGAAGCGCGCGCTTACGAAAGTCATCCGCACCGTGGGCCGGATCGACTACGACGAAAAGCGCATCGGCATCGTTTCGCCCAAAATCAGCGGCTGGATCGAGGAGCTCTACGTGGATTTCACGGGGCAGTTCGTCCGCAAGGGGGCGCCGCTGCTCACCATCTACAGCCCGGAGCTCGTCTCCACCCAGGAAGAATACCTCCTGGCCCTCAAGGCCAGGCAGGACTGGTCGAAAAGCCCGTTTTCCGAAGTGACCGAGGGCGGCAACCTGCTGGCCGAATCCGCACGCCGGCGCCTGAAGCTCTGGGACATCAGCGATGCCCAGATCAAGGCGCTCGAGGAAAACCGCGAGCCGAAAAAGACCCTGACGCTTTACAGCCCTTTCACGGGCCACGTGCTTGAGAAAATGGTCAACAAGGGCCAGTTTGTGGATGCCGGGATGGCGCTTTACAAGATCGCCGATCTCTCGGTCGTCTGGCTCATCGCCGACATCTACGAATCCGAGCTGTCGGCCATCCGCGTGGGGCAGCAGGCGGCCATCCAGATGTCCTACTACCCCGGCGAAACCTTCACCGGCAAAGCCATATACATTTACCCTTACATGGACGCTCAGACCCGGACCGCCAAGGTGAGGTATGAGTTCGCCAACCCCCACGGCAAGCTCAAGCCGGGAATGTTCGCCGACGTGGAGATCACCGTGCGCCTCGGCGACAAACTGGCGGTGCCGGAGGGCGCGGTCATCGACACCGGGGTCCGCAAGGTGGTCATCGTCGACCGGGGTTCCGGCTATTTCGAGCCGCGCGAAGTCAGGCTGGGGGCGAAGGCGGGCGACGTCTTTGAAGTCCTCGACGGCCTCAAGGCCGGGGAGCGGGTGGTCACCAGCGCCAACTTCCTCATCGACTCGGAATCCAAGCTCAAAGAGGCCGTCGGCGGCATGGGCATGTAGAACGAAGGTCTCTTGCAGGGTCGCCGATTGGGCAGTTCCTCTCCGCGCAAGCCAAAGGACGCGAACATGATCGAGAAAATCATCGCCAGCTGCGCCCGGAATCGTTTCCTGGTGTTCGCGGCAGTGCTGCTGCTGACCCTGGGCGGCGTGTACGCGCTGCAGCACATCCCCCTCGACGCCTTGCCGGACATTTCCGATGTGCAGGTCATCGTCTACACACCGTGGGAAGGCCGCAGCCCGGACCTGATCGAGGATCAGGTCACCTATCCCATCGTCACCGCCCTCATCTCGGCCCCCCGGGTCAAGACCGTGCGCGGGTTTTCGGATTTCGGCTTTTCCTACGTCTACGCCATCTTCGAAGACGGAACCGACATCTACTGGGCGCGGTCGCGCGTGCTGGAGTACCTGCAGCAGATATCGGGGCGACTGCCAGGGGGGGCGGCGCCCGTGCTCGGTCCGGACGCAACGGGCGTAGGCTGGGTGTTCACTTACGCCCTGGTGGATGAAAGCGGCAAGCATGATCTCGCTTTTTTGCGCACCCTGCAGGACTGGTACATCCGCTACGCCCTGGCGAGCGTCGAGGGGGTGGCCGAGGTTGCCAGCGTGGGCGGTTTCGTCAAGCAGTACCAGGTCAACATCGACCCCAATAGCCTGTCGGCTTACGGGCTGTCCATCCGCGAGGTGATGGACCGCATCAAGATGTCCAACAACGACGTGGAAGGCCGCCTGATAGAGATGTCGGGCCGGGAATACATGGTGCGCGGCCGGGGCTATATCAAGTCGCCGGCGGACATCCAGTCGATCGTGGTGGGCAGCAAGGCCGGGACGCCGGTGCTGCTGCGCGACATAGCCAACGTCGCCTTCGGGCCCGATATCCGCCGCGGCATCATTGAGCTGGACGGACAGGGGGAGGTGGCCGGCGGCATCGTGGTCATGCGCTACGGCGAGAATGCCCTCAATGTGATCAACGCCGTCAAGGCCAAGATCGCGGAAATTTCACCGGGCCTGCCGGAGGGCGTCAAGATCGTCCCGACCTACGACCGTTCCGAACTGATCCACCTGTCCATCGAAAACCTGCAGAGGACGCTCATCGAAGAAATCGTGGTGGTCAGCCTGGTGGTCATCGTCTTTCTCCTGCATTTCCGCTCCGCCCTCGTGCCGATCATCGGTCTGCCGATCGCCGTGGTGATCTCGTTCATTCCAATGTACTTTTTGCAGCTCACCTCCAACGTCATGTCCCTGGGAGGCATCGCCCTGTCCATCGGGGTTGTGGTGGACGCCGCCATCGTCATGGTGGAAAACGGTTATCGTCATCTTTCCGAAGGGAGCGAGGAGGACCGCAGGGATACCACCGCCACCGTTATCCGCTCTTGTCAGCAGGTCGGGCGAGGCGTTTTCTTCGCCCTGGTCATCATCATCATCTCCTTTATACCGGTCTTCATGCTGGAAGCCCAGGAGGGCCGGCTGTTCCGGCCGCTCGCCTTCACCAAGACCTTTGCCATGGCCGCCTCCTCTCTTCTGGCCATCACGCTGGTGCCGGTGTTGATGACGATTTTTCTCAAAAGCAAGGCTCTCAAGCCGGAATCGGCCAATCCGATTTCACGTTTCATGCGATGGATCTATGAACCGCTCATCCACTGGGCGCTGCGGTACAAGAAAACCGCCCTGTTCATAAACTTCTTACTGATCCCTCTCAGCATCGTTTTGGTGCTTGAGATCGGCAGCGAGTTCATGCCGCCGCTCTATGAGGGCACCATTTTTTACATGCCCGTCACCAGCCCCGGCATCTCCGTGACTGAGGCCGGCAGGATCATGGCCATGCAGGACAAGATCCTGAAAAGCTTTCCCGAGGTCCATACGGTGCTGGGAAAAGCCGGCCGAGCCGAAACCGCCACGGATCCGGCACCGTTCAGCATGTTCGAAACCACGGTCCACCTTAAGCCCAAGGGCGAGTGGCGAAAGGTTAAGAAAGATTACTCCCACCTTCCCGAGTGGCTGCGCCCCGTAGCTGAAAAGATTTTCGGGGCCGAGCGCAGCCTGACCTACGACGAGTTGGTGGAACAGATGGATCGGCAAATGCAGTTCCCGGGGTTTCAAAATGCCTGGACGATGCCGATCCGCGCCCGGATCGACATGCTCAGCACCGGCATCCGCACCCCCGTCGGGATCAAACTCTTCGGCCCCAACCTGAACACCATACAGGACCTGGGGGTCCAGATAGAAGGCATTCTCAAGCAAGTGCCCGGTACGCGCAGTGTTTATGCCGAACGGGTGGCCGGAGGCTACTTCGTCGACATAGACATTCAGCGCGACGCCATCGCCCGCTATGGCCTGACGGTGGGCGAAGTCCAGGAGGTGATCCAGTCGGCGATCGGCGGCATGAACATCACCCGCACCGTCGAGGGGCGTGAGCGCTTCCCCGTCAACGTGCGGTACCCCCGGGAGCTGCGCGATGATGTCGAAAAACTCAAACGCATCCAGGTTCCGGCACGGATGGGAGGGGCGGCCAGGATGGAAGCGGGCGGCGCTTCAGGAACCGGGATGGCTCAGATCCCTTTGGCCCAACTGGCCGACATCCGGGTTACCACCGGGCCGGCCATGATCCGGGACGAGGACGCCATGCTTGCCGGTTATGTGTTTATCGACGTCACCGCCAAGGACATCGGAGGCTATGTGGAGGAAGCCAAACGGGTTATCCAAGAAAACCTGAAGCTCCCGCCCGGATACTTTCTGTCCTGGAGCGGACAATATGAGTTCCAGTTGCGGGCCAAGGAACGGCTGAAAATCATGATGCCGGTCGTGTTTCTGGTGATCTTCATCCTGTTGTACATGACGTTTCATTCCATAGCCGAGTCCGCCGTCCTGATGATCGCCGTCCTGTATGCCATGACCGGGGGAGTGATCCTGCAGTATCTGCTAGGCTACAACTTCAGCGTGGCGGTCTGGGTCGGTTACATCGCCCTTTACGGGATTGCTGTGCAAACCGGTGTGGTGATGATCATCTATCTCCACGAGGCTCTCGACCATCGCCTGGCTAGGGGAGGGCCGATCAACGCGCAGGACATTACCGAAGCCACTATCGAGGGGTCGGTGCTGCGACTGCGGCCGAAGATCATGACGGTGGGCACGTCCCTGATCGGCTTGGTTCCGATCATGTGGTCGTCCGGTGTCGGCGCGGACGTCATGAAGCCGATCGCCGCCCCCATCATCGGCGGGGTCATCACCTCGACCATTCACGTGCTCGTCATCACCCCGGTGATCTTCGCCATGGTGAAGGAACGGGCGCTCAAGCGAGGACGGCTGCAACCATCAGGGAAGAAACATTAACTGCGGCCCAAAGCAGATCGCACCAGGCCAGAAGACAGGAGGATAGCGCATGAAAAGAAACAAATGGTTGACCCTATCCGTTGCCATCGTTTCTCTGCTGGTCCCTGCCCTTTCATCGGCTCAGCATGCCCATGGCCAAGGAGCAGGCGGAAGCAGCATGAAGATGGACACCCGCGAGGTGCTGGTAGAGGGCCTCAAGGTCACCTTCCAGATCATGGCCAACGCCGAGCACCTCAAAATGCTCAAGGACATGAAAATGAAGGATGACATCGAGGCGGGTACCACCCACAACGTGACGGTGATACTGACCGATCAGGCCACCCAAAAGCAAATCTCCGATGCGGCGGTCAGCATGAAAGTGGTCGATCCCAAGGGCAAGGACCAGATCAAAAACCTCAAATATGAGAGCTCGATGAAAAGCTATGACGGCTACTTCAACCTGCCAGAGAAAGGCAAATACGAACTGCTGGTCCTCATCAAGGCCGGCGATCAGAGAAAAACAGCCGGGATTTACTATGAACTGAATTGAGGTTTCGTCTGCTCCGGCGGACGGAAAACGCCTCGCGGGCCGCTTCGATCGACACGCTGCGGCGGCCCGCGTAAGTTGGCGCCACTTCGCGTGCCACGGCAGGCAGCAGGGGGTTGAACGATGACGCAGGGACTGCTGGAAATTTTAAAAACCAGGACCGTGATCTTCGACGGCGGCATGGGCAGCATGCTGATCGAACGGGGCCTCGGGCCCGGCGAGAGCCCCGAAACCTGGAACCTGGAGAAACCCGACGCCGTGGCCGAGGTCCAGCGCCTGTATTACGAGGCCGGCTCCGACGTGGTGCACACCAACTCCTTCGGCGGAAGCCCGGTCAAGCTCGCCGACCGCGGGCTTGCGGATCGGGCCGATCGCATCAACCACCGAGCGGCGGAGATCACCAAAAGCGTCTGCCCGGCCGGAAAACTGGTGGCCGGCGACATGGGGCCGACCGGAAAATTTTTAAAACCCCTGGGGGACCTCGAGCCCCGGGATGCCGAGGATTCCTACCGGCGCCAGGCCGAGGCGCTGCTGGCCGGCGGGGCCGACCTGATCAGCATCGAGACCATGTACTCGCTGGAGGAGACGCTTGCAGCGCTGCGCGGGGCGAAGTCTCTTGGGAACGTGTTTGTGATCGCCGCTCTCACTTACAACCGCACGAAGAACGGGTTTTTCACCATGATGGGCGACGGCGTGGCGAAGGCGGTCGAGGCGCTGGAAGCCTCCGGCGCCGACGCCATCGGAAGCAACTGCAGCCTGGGCTCCGCCGACATGGTCGAGGTGGCGGCCGCCATCCGGGCGGCCACGCCCAGGCCCATCCTGATCCAGCCCAACGCCGGCAAGCCCCTCGCGTTGGACGACGCGGTGGTGTACCGGCAAACCGCGGCCGAGTTCGCCGCTGACGGCCTCAGGATCAAGGCCGCCGGCGCCGACATGCTCGGCGGCTGCTGCGGCACCACGCCGGCATTCATCAGGGAGCTGGCCCGGGCGGTCCGCTGACGAACCGCCCGGGCGGCTGGTTGATTCCGATCTCCTGCTGAATCGACCGGAAAAATGCATCAGAAGGTCCGGGAAACAGCGAAAACAACCCGCTCGTCCGCAATGCTGCGACCCAGGAAGTTCGCGTTATCGGTGTCCTGATAGCTCAGATCCAGGACGAAGCCGAGAAGGGGGCGGGATACCCCGATGCGCCAATGGGTGTAGTCGTAGCCGTCATCCCCATTATCGCCGTTGCCGTTGCCGGTGCTCTGGTCGCCCTCCACCCACTGGTAACCGACCAGGCCATAGAGGGTGAATTCAAACGGCAGAGAGAGGTCCAGGCGCCCGCTGAAATAGTGGCCATCGCCGTCCTCGCCGAAAAAGTCAGGCGAGTAATTGTACCCGCCGGCGATCTTCGGGCCGAGAGGAAGGTCCTTGAACGTGTAGTCCAGGCCCAGGTGACCCTCAACATAATCTTTTTCCGGGTCGCTTCCGCCACCGGGGTAATAGTAGTAGATGACGGAGGCATCCAGATTCAGGCTGGGAAGCAGCTCAACGCCGTAGCCGCCGTAGAAATCAAGTTCGATGTTCCCCTTGGAAACGTAGTCGTCCACATTCGAGCCCCAAATGCCTGCATAGAGGCCGATCGGGTGTTTGTAGTCGAAGCTGCCCTGCACGGCCGGCTTGTTGTCCGTCTGCGAAATGCCCCTGAAGACATAATCCGTTGCGAAGGTCACCGTGGCGCTGAAATTCTTGAGATCGCTTGTCTCGGCCCACCAATCCTCTGAAAATGCGTTCGCGCTACCCAGCAGCATAATCGCCAAACCTGCAACCCACCCACCCACCGAGCGTTTCAGTCTCTTCAACATTCTCCTTTTCCTTTCATTTTTACGAATCTGTTAAACAACTGTCAGACTACCCGGT
>Ga0316629_10000167_pt1 | contig 11995 bp, 8 predicted proteins | sample OWC_May_M1_C1_D1_FD_207654 | JGI IMG/M metagenome (GOLD analysis project Ga0316629, IMG submission 207654) | Wetland soil microbial communities from Old Woman Creek delta, Ohio, United States - OWC_May_M1_C1_D1_A | ecosystem: Environmental > Terrestrial > Soil > Wetlands | place: USA: Ohio... | reverse complement strand
CATGGTTACCTTGGCGTCCGTCGGGGTGTCGGCATTGGCGCGCACGCCGATCTTCCGGCTCTTGTCGGCCCAAGCCATGAGCGTGGCGAAATCGCCGCTGAGTTCCGGCTGGATCAGCTTGGCCTCGCCCAGCAGCACCTCGCCCGTGCTGCCGTCCAGGGTGATGTACTCGCCGCGCTGGATCTTCAAGTCCTTGGCGAAGAAGTAGCCGTGCTCCTCGTACACCGTGATGTCGTTCGAGCCGGCCACGCAGGGCTTGCCCATGCCGCGGGCCACCACGGCCGCGTGGGAGGTCATGCCGCCGCGCGCGGTCAGGATGCCCTGGGCGGCGTGCATCCCACCGATGTCCTCGGGGGAAGTCTCCAGGCGCACCAGGACGACGCGCTCGTTCTTGGCCGCCATCTCCTCGGCCTCGGCCGCCGTGAACACGACCTTGCCGACTGCCGCGCCGGGCGACGCCGGGAGGCCCTTGGCGATCTTCTGCGGCTTGGCGGAGGGATCCACGCGCGGGTGCAAGAGCTGGTCGAGTTGTCCCGGGGCGACGCGCAGGACGGCCTCCTCCTTGCTGATCAGCTTCTCCTTCACCAGGTCCACGGCGATCTTCACGGCCGCGGCCGCGGTGCGCTTCCCGACGCGGCACTGCAGCATGTACAGCTTGCCTTCCTGGATGGTGAACTCGATGTCCTGCATGTCGCGGTAGTGCTTCTCCAGGCGCTTATAGATCGCCTCCAGCTCGGCGTAGATCTTGGGCATCTGCTTCTTCAGTTCGGCGATGGGCATCGGGGTGCGCACGCCCGCCACCACGTCCTCGCCTTGCGCGTTGATCAGGTACTCCCCGAAGAAGCGTTTCTCGCCCGTGCCGGGGTCGCGCGTGAAGGCGACGCCGGTTCCGGAGTTCTCGCCCATGTTCCCGTAGGCCATGGCCTGGACGTTGACGGCGGTCCCCCAGTCGCCCGGGATCTTGTTCAGCCGGCGGTAGGTGACGGCGCGCGGGTTGTCCCAGGAGCCGAACACGGCGTTGATGGCGTACTTGAGCTGCTCCTTGGGATCCTGCGGGAATTCCTTCCCCGTCTTCTCCTTGAAGACTCGCTTGAAGAGATCCACCAGTTCCTTCAGGTCCTGGGCGGTCAGCTCGGTGTCCAGCTTGACCTTCTTCTCGTGCTTCTTGGCCTCGATGATCCGCTCGAAGACCGGCTTCTCGATTCCCATCACCACGTCGCTGAACATCTGGATGAAGCGGCGAAAGGAGTCGTAGGCGAAGCGCTCGTTCTTCGTCTTCGCGATGAGGCCCTTCAGGCTCGTGTCGTTCAGGCCCAGGTTCAAGACCGTGTCCATCATGCCCGGCATGGACACCCGGGCGCCGGAGCGCACGGAGACGAGCAGCGGGTTGGTCGGGTCCCCGAAGGTGGCCCCCATGGCCTTCTCCAACTTCTTCAGGGCATCCTCGACCTGCTTCCACATTCCCTGGGGATACTGCTGCTTGCTGCTGGTGTAGTGGATGCAGGCCTCCGTGGTGATAGTGAAGCCGGCCGGCACCGGGATGCCCAAGCGGGTCATCTCGTGCAGGTTGGCGCCCTTACCGCCCAGGAGGTTCTTCTGCTCCGCCCGACCCTCCGCCTTCTTGTTGCCGAAGAAGTACACCCATTTTTTTGCCGTCGCCATGGAATCCTCCGATTTGTCCCCTACCCCGTGATTTTCGTGAAGTCCGCGATCCGCCCGAACAGATTGCTGACCGTTTTGAGGAGCGCGAACCGATTCTGCGTCAGCCCCTCATCCGGTCCGATAACCAACACCTCCTCGAAGAACATGTCCACCACCGGCTTGAGCGCCGCAATGTGCCGCAGCGTGCCCAGGTAGTCCCGGACCGCCACCAATCGCTCCACCTCTCCCTTCAGCTCCACGGCCTGGGCATACAGCGCCCGCTCGGCCCCCTCCACGAACCGGCTCGTATCCACCGGCCGGTCGAACCCACGCGGGATGATCCCCACGACGCGCCGAAAAGCGGTGGCCAACTCTGCGAAGTCCGCCTCGCGTCGCAGGACCCCCAGCGCCTCGGCGCGTCGGGCCGCGTCCGCGATGTCATTCGAACCGGCGGACAGGACCGCCTCGATGACGTCACCCGCCAACCCCCGCTCCGCGAGCACTGCTTGGGTTCGGCCGCGCAAGAACTCCAGGACCGCCTGCCTGGTCGCCTTGGCCTTCGGGTCGCCGGCGTCGCCGAAGCCCGCCTGGGCACAGGCCACGGCTTCGTCCAAAGGCAGAGGCCACCCGTGCTGAAGCACTATCTGCACCACCCCGAGCGCGGCGCGTCGCAGGGCGTAGGGATCCTCGGACCCGGTGGGGACGAGGCCGACGCCGAAGCAGCCCACGATGGAGTCCAGCCGGTCCGCCAGGGCCACCGTCGCCCCCACGCCGGAGGCGGGCAGGCGGTCGCCGGCGAAGCGAGGGAGGTAGTGCTCCTCGATGGCCTGGCACACCTCCGGCGCCTCGCCGGACAGGCGCCCGTACTCCCGTCCCACGATCCCCTGGAGGTTGGGGAACTCCCGCACCATGGCTGTCGGAAGGTCGGCCTTGCAGAGCAAGGCGGCGCGCTCGGCCGCAGGTCGGGCCGCGGGCTCCACCTGCGCGGCGATCCATCCGGCCAGCCGCTGCAGCCGCTGCACTTTGTCGGCGACGGAGCCGAGTTTTTCCTGGAAGATGATGTGCCGGAGCTCCGGAAGGTGGTCGGCCAGCGGGTGCTTCCGATCCTCGCGGAAGAAAAACTCCGCGTCCTTGAGGCGGGCGCGCAGCACCCGCTCGTTTCCCTGGACGATAAGCCCCATGTCCTTCGCGCGCATGTTGGAGACTGCCACGAAGTGGGGGAGGAGGTTGCCCGCGGCGTCCACCACCGGGAAATAGCGCTGGTGCTTCTGCATCGGGGTCACGATGACCTCGCGCGGCAGCTCCAGATACGCCGGCTCGAAGGCGCCGCACACAGCCGTGGGGAACTCCACCAGGTCTGCAACCGTCTCCACGAGCGCGTCGTCGAGTACCGGCCGACCCTTGACGGCCGCTGCGGCCTCGGCAGCCTGGGCGCGCACCAGCTCGCGTCGCCGGGCCGGGTCGGCGATGACGAAACGCTCTTGCAGGTTCTCGAGGTATTCTTGGACGTCGCGCACGCGCACGCCGCGCGGCGCCAGGAAGCGGTGGCCGTAGGTCTTTCCCCCAGATTTCAGCCCGTCGACCTCGAACGGCACCACCCGACCGTTGTAGACGGCCAGCAGCCAGCGGATCGGGCGGACGAAGCGGAAGCCCCCCTCGCCCCAGCGCATGAACTTGGGGAAGGCGAGGGCGGCGAGCAGCTTCGGCAGGAGCCCCGCCAAAACGTCCGCGGTACGGGCGCCGCGCTCCTCCTGCACCGCCAGCAGGTATTCGCCGCGCTCCAGCGCGCGCACCTGCAGAGCTCCCACGGCCACCCCCTGCGCCCGGGCGAATCCCTCGGCGGCCTTGGTCGGCTTTCCCTCCGCGTCGAAGGCCGCCGCCTTGGGTGGGCCAACGACCTCGCGCCGCGCGTCCGCCTGGCGTTCCGGCAGACCACCCACAAAGAGGACCAGCCGCCGCGGTGTGCCCAGCGTGCGGACGGCCGTGAACGCCAGGCGCTGCTCTGCGAGGAGGCGGCTCGCCACCGACTTCAACTCCTCCAGCGCAGGTGGGAGGTAGCCGGAGGGAATCTCCTCCGTGCCGATCTCGAAGAGTAGTTCCGTTCCCATAGTGTCCTTTGCGGCCGTCGTCGCCGGGGGGCGCGGGCCTGACCGATCGGGGGCGACCTGGGAGCGCCGAGACCGCGTCTGGCTCTACCGCCGGGCTCTTGCGGCCATGCCGGCCGGGTTACGGTTCTTGCTGCTGCTGCTGCTGGCCCCTCAGGAGCGGGTATCCCATCTCCGCGCGTTGCTTGAGATAGATCTCGGCCACTCGCCGGGCCAGCGCGCGGACCCGCGCGATGTAATGGGTGCGCTCGGTCACGCCGATCGCACCTCGCGCATCCAGAATGTTGAACGCGTGGGAGCACTTGAGGCAATAGTCGTAGGCCGGGAGCACCAGTCCCCGCTCGATCAGGGCGCGCGATTCCCGCTCGTATTCATCGAAGAGTCGGAGGTGCAGCGGGACGTCCGCAGCCTCGAAGTTGTGGACCGACCATTCCACCTCGCCGCGATGATGCACGTCACCGTACGTGAGCGTGTCGTTCCACTTGAGGTCGTAGACGTTGTCCGCACCCTGCAGGAACATGGCGATGCGCTCAATCCCGTACGTAATCTCGCCGGCCACCGGGCGAACCTCGATCCCGCCGGCCTGCTGGAAGTAGGTGAACTGCGTAATCTCCAGGCCGTCCAGCCAGACTTCCCAACCGAGCCCCCAAGCGCCCAGGGTCGGGGCCTCCCAGTCGTCCTCGACGAAGCGGATGTCATGGCGCATGGGATCCACGCCGAAGCTTTGCAGGCTCTTGAGGTACACCTCTTGAATGTCGGCGGGCGAGGGCTTCAGGATCACCTGGTATTGGTAGTAGTGCTGCAGGCGATTGGGGTTCTCACCGTAGCGTCCGTCGGCCGGACGGCGCGACGGCTCCACGTAGGCGACGTTCCAGGGCTCGGGTCCCAGCACCCGCAGAAAGGTCGCCGGATTCATGGTCCCGGCGCCCAGCTCGACATCGTACGGCTGCAGGATGGCGCAGCCGTACTTCGCCCAGTAGCTCTCCAGGGCGAGAACCAGCTCCTGAAAGGTCATCGGCAACCTCCCAAACGGACTCTCGGGGAAAACGTAAACCGGAAAGCTAACAAATCCCGCCGGAGAGTGTCAAGGGAAAAGCCCGTCCAACAAAGCCGAAAGGCCGCAGTCATTGGGGGCTAGAGACGAGCCAGAAAGTCCGCCGAACGGAGGGGGCGGCCTAACACCTGGCAAAGAAAGGCGTGGAGGGCGTCCGTGACCTCCCGGACCGTGGCGGGCTGCAGGGCGATCCGGTCCATCAGCCGGAGCGGGGTCCCGCCGGCCCCCCGCAGGAAACCGAGGGCCTCCGGCGTGACCGGAAAGGCGTCGGCTGCCCCTGCACGGCATGACACGCAGACCAATCCCCCGTGGCTCGGGCTGAGGTGCGCCGTGTCTCGGGCGGCGAGGTGGCCGCGGCAGCGCACGCACTCCGAGAACTCCGGGCGGTATCCGAGCAGCCGCAGGAGTTGGAGCAGGAATCCCTCCAGGACGACTGCCGGCCGGCCCGCCGTCTCCAGTTGATCCAGGGCCTCGGCCAGCAATTCAAAGAGGCCCGGCGAGGGCTCGTTCTCTTCAACGCCCAAGGCGACGGCCTCCACTGCAGTCGACGCCAGTGCGATCCGATCAAGATCCTCGCGCAGAAGCCGATGCGGGCGGACGGCGGCGAACTCGTTCACCTTGTGAAGTGTCTTGTTCGGACGCTCGAAGTAGACGAGCCGCCCCTGGCTGAAGAGCTGCACGTTTCCTCCGAACCGACTGCGGATGCGGCGCACACCCTCCGCCACGGCGCGGACCTTTCCCGAGGTCATCGTGTAGAAGACGACGATTCGGTCCGCCTCGGCCAGGTCGTGGCCTCCGATGATGATGGCATCCGTCGTGTGTAAGGGCATGGTCGAATGCAGATTGCGGATTGCGAATTGTCGAAGGCGGCGTCGGTTCCGCAATCCGCAGTCCGCAATCGGTTGTTACGTTTCCGAGTACCCGAACCGGCGCAGCGCGTGCGGGTCCTTCCGCCAGGCCTCGTCGACCTTCACGTGCAGCTTCAGAAAGACACGGGTGCCCAACAGTTCTTCGATTGCCGGCCGCGCCGCCGCGCCGATGCGCTTCAACATCGTCCCGCCCGCACCGATGACGATACCCTTCTGGGAATCCTTTTCCACATAGATCGTGGCTTCGACGTCGGTCAGATCCGTACCCTCCCGCGCGCGCACGGCCTCCACCTCGACAGCGACGGCGTAGGGAAGCTCCTGACGGAGAAGCGCGAAGACCTGTCCGCGCACCGTCTCGGAGATGAAGAAGCGTTCGGACCGGTCGCTGAGATCCTCGGGTGGGTACAAGGGCTGTCCGACCGGCAGCAAGCTCGCCAGGAGAGCCTCCAGGCGATCCACGTTGTCCCCGGTCGCCGCGGAGATGGGGACGATCTCCGCAAATCGGTGCACCGTCTGCCAGCGCGCGATGAGCGGCAAGAGCAGCGGTTTGGCGATGCGGTCCACTTTGTTCGGGGCCAGCAGGACGGGAGCACGCGGCGCCTGGTTTCGGATGGTGTCCAGGATGAGCGCGTCGTCAGGATGCTCCGCCTCTGCGGCATCGATCAACCATACGATCACGTCGGCGTCGGTCAGGGCCCGCGCGGCGGCTCGCATGAGCTGCTGGTTGAACAGGGCCTCGGATTTGTGAATCCCCGGCGTGTCCAGGAACAGCATCTGCGCCCCGGGCAGATTCTTGATTCCGAGGATGCGGTGCCACGTCGTCTGAGGCCTCGCCGAGACGATGCACAGATCGTGTCCCACCAAACGGTTGATGAGGGTCGACTTCCCAACGTTGGGCCGCCCGACGATGGCCACGTAGCCGGCCCGAAAGCCGGCGTCCGAAGTCCGAGGTCCGAAGTCCGAGGTCATGGTCTGAACGTCCAAGGTCCGACGACCAGCATCCGAGGTGCGATGTCCAAGGTCCGAAGTCCGAAGTCCAAGGTCGACGGCCGCGCGGGCTGAAACCTCGGACCTCGGACGTTGGACTGCGGACTGCGAAAGCCGCCTACTCCGGCCTGAGCTGCAGCAGATCTTCCGGGTTGATCCGTGCCCCGTACAGGCGGACCCCCCAGTGGAGATGAGGTCCGGTGGCCCGGCCGGTGCTGCCTACGCGGCCGATCGGCTCCCCCCGCGCCACCCGCTGCCCGGTCCGGACCAGGCTCTCTTCGAGGTGGAAATACATCGTGTACAGCCCCTCGCCATGATCCAGGACGAGAGACCTACCCCCGAAGAAGTGCTCCTCGGCCAAAGCCACCAGACCGGCGTTGGAGGCGAGCACCGGGGTTCCCGCCGGGACCGAGAAGTCAACTCCGGTGTGCGGCGCGCGCGGATCGCCGTTGATGATGCGCTTCAGGCCGAAACCGGTACCACGGGCCGGCGCCTCCAGGGGCGATCGGAAGGGGCTGTGCCAGAGGCGCACCGGCGTCGCCGTATCCCACAGTCGGTCCAGAACCGTCTTTTCCCGGGCGACCCGCTCCAGCGTGGGCGCGTCCAGCTCCGTGAACGCCCGTGGCACGCTCAAGCGCTGCACCGGATAGCCGGCATCCAAGACGACGAGCGCGGCCCGGGCACGCGCCGGCCGACCGGTGCTCAGCGTGCCCTCGAGGACGACATCGAGGGGGCCGGGTATTTGCTCCAGGTCCACGCCGATCCAGACGAGACCGGTTCCGTCCGGGCTCGGGGGGCGCAGCGGAATCTCTCGACCGCCCACGCGGAGGCGAAGCTGGCCCGTCGGCGCCGTGCCCCCGATGCGGAGGGCCGTGACCCCACCCTGCTTCACTCGGTCTGGCGCGAGGCGAAGCGTCGGCGCCTCATCCTCCGCCAAAACGGGGATGGCCGGGAGAACGCACGCCAGGGCCGCCCAGCCCAGAAGGTTGCGAGCGCAAAGCATCCGGCGGTCGCTCATCGAACGCGCTGCGGGATCGTCGCCCAACCATCGGGGACGGTGACCCCGCACGCCTCCAGGACGGCCGTTTGCCGCTTCCACATGCGCTGGCGCTGGCGAGGAGTCCGGTGGTCATACCCGAGGAGGTGGAGCATCCCGTGCACGAGGAGGAGAGCGCACTCGGCCGTGACGTCGCCGCCATGGGCCTGGCGGAGCGCGGTCTGCGCCGAGATGACCACGTCCCCCAGACAATCCGGAGTGACGTCGGAGAAAGGCCCCTCGGTCATGGGAAAGGCGAGGACGTCCGTCGGGCCGATGACCCCGCGGTACGCGCGGTTCAGCGCGGCAATGCCGGCATCATCCACCAGCACCACGCTACAGTCCGCCGTCGGGCGCCCCAGAGCGCGCAGCGTCGCGTGCCCCACCTTTCTTAACCGCGCCGTCTCGACGGGGACCTTCCGCTGTCGATTTTGAAGACTGATCGCCATTCTCGGTTCGTCGCTTGGCGCCATCGTCTGGGCGGACACCCGGGTACTCGATTCGTTGATGGAAGAAACCGGTCAGGATCCGCACGAAGCTGTTGGCGATGATGTGGAGATCCCGCAGGGTCAGGTCGCACTCGTCCAGCTGCGCGTCCACGAATATCGCGTTGATGATCTTCTGAACCACGCCGCGGATGCGCGCCGGCGTGGGATCGGAGAGCACCCGCGTGGCGGCCTCCACGGTGTCCGCCAGCATCAGGATAGCCGCCTCGCGAGTCTGCGGCCTGGGCCCGGGGTAACGATAATCCTCTTCGCTCACCGCCTGGTGGTCAGGGTCCGCGGCTTCCTTGGCGCGCTGGTAGAAGAAGCTCACCAGGCGCGTCCCATGGTGCTGGGGAATCATGTCCACCAGAATCTCGGGGAGACCGTGCTCTCGGGCGATCTCGATCCCCTCCTTGATGTGGGACATGACGATGGCGCGGCTGAGGCTTGGCGCCAGCCTCTCGTGGCGCGTCCCGGCGTCCGCGTGATTCTCGATGAAATAGCCCGGATGCCTGGTCTTGCCGATGTCGTGGTAGTACGCTCCTACGCGGCAGAGCAGGGCGTTGGCCCCGATCGCCTCTGCCGCCGACTCGGCAAGGGTCCCCACCATGATGCTGTGGTGGTACGTTCCCGGTGCCGCCAGGACCAGGTGCTTCAGGATCGGCGCGTTCAAGTTGGAGAGTTCCAGGAGCGTGAAGACGGTGGTGCGCCCGAACGGATGCTCTAGGAGCGGAAGCAATCCCGTCGCCAGGACGGCCACGACGAGGCCGTTGACGACGCCCCCGACGATGTCGGCCGTCAGCGACGCCGTGTCGGCATCCAGGAGGGCGAAGGCGAGCAACGTGTAGGCGTTCGCCAGGCCGATGTCGCCCCCTGCGCGGAAAAAGGCAGTGCGCTCCTGGCGGCCCGCGATGGCGAAGATGCCCACCGCGCTGCCCACGAACGTGAACATAAAGTAGGACAGCGGCGCGGCCAGCATCAGCCCGGTCAGGATCGTCACGCTCAGCGAGCCCGCGAAGGCGAGGCGGGAGTTGAACAGGACCGTCAGCAGGACGCCGCCCAACGGGATCGGGAGGGCCGCCCGCATCGCCGAAAAGGGAATGTGGGGGAAGCTCTGCGAGAGCGCGTGGATCACCAGCAGGCCGTAATGGGTGAGCAGTAGGACGATGAGGACGACCGTGCCGATGAGCAGAAGGCTCCGCGGCCGGGCGACGTCTTTGGGTTGGAAGGCGCGCACGTAGGCATACAGTGCCGCCACCAGAAACGCCACCAGCAGCGCGACGCCGAGAATCGACAGCATGCCGAGCGGTAGGGGGAGATTGGAGCCGAGGATCTCCACAGTGGCCACGAGAAAGATCGCGGTCGCCGCGGGCAGGAACCAGCGCTGCGCCTCCAGCCAGGCCATGCCGCGGCGCAGCCAGGCCAGCGGACGCGGACCCTTGGGCGGCGGCGGCGAGGGGAGACGGTCAACGGCTTCCTGGGGAAGGGGCGCACTGGGGAATCGGATGTCCACGTTAGCCCCCCGAGTCCGCCGGTGGCCCTTGATAGGCTTCGTAGGCCCGGACGATGCGCTGGACCAGCTCGTGGCGTACGACGTCTTCCTCGCTGAAATAGATGAATTGGATGCCCGGGATATCCTTCAGGACGGCGCGGACCTCGATGAGGCCGGAAACCCGACCGGCGGGCAGGTCCACCTGGGTGATGTCCCCGGTGATGACGGCCCGAGAGCCGAAACCCAGCCGGGTGAGGAACATCTTCATCTGCTCGGAGGTGGTGTTTTGCGCCTCGTCCAGGATGACAAAGGACTCGTTCAGTGTGCGGCCTCGCATGAACGCCAGCGGGGCGATCTCGATGGTGCCTTGCTCCATCAGGCGGGCGGCCCGCTCGGCCTCCAGCATGTCATATAGGGCGTCGTACAGGGGGCGCAGGTACGGGTTGATCTTCTCGGTGAGCGTGCCGGGGAGATAGCCGAGCTTTTCTCCCGCCTCGACGGCAGGGCGAGCGAGAATGATCCGCGAGACCTGCTTGCGGAGCAGCGACGAAACCGCCATGGCCATGGCGAGATACGTCTTGCCCGTGCCGGCCGGGCCGATGCCGAAAACGATATCGTCCTTCCGTATGGCCTGAACGTAGCGAGCCTGGCCGGCGCTCTTGGGCCGGACGGCCCGCTTCTTCGGCGAGACTTCGATGGTCTCAGCCTGGACGTCTCGGAAGGCGCTTCCCGCGTTCTGGCTGAAGTGCCGGATGGCCAGCCGGACCTCGTGGCTTCCCACCTCGCGCCCCTGTCGCACCAGACGGACGATCTCCCCGACCACCTGTTCGGCGAGAGCCACGTGCTCGTCCTTTCCGGAGATGGTCAACATCCCATCTCGGAGGAAGAGCCGGACACGCAGAGTGTCCTCGACGAGTCGGGCGTGCTCGTCACCCCGGCCAAAGAAGACCTGCATTTCCGGCCCGGCGGCCAGGGAAACGCGCTTTCCCTCTGGGCTATTCGGCTCGATCATGTAACGGTGGGACCGCCCCCCTTTGCCGTATCTTGAAAGGTGAAAGTAGGATAAGACGGGCCCAGGGGGCTGTCAAATGGAAAAGGATTCCCGGCCGCGGAAGTGATTGAATTCAGGGAGGGTGGCTTGGCAAAACACAGCATGGGAGGCCACCAAGACGTAACCACCGCGCAACGGGAAACCGCTCTCTTCGTGGAACCTCCCCGCCCAGGTGGTCTGGTGTACCGTGGTCGGACGGAAGCGCAAGTTCGGGGCACATCGTACCTCGTGGCCCGCACCGGCCTCCGGTTCCCCACGCTCACCGGAGCGCAGCACGCGGCCCTTGTCGACACCCTGCAGCACCTCGCCGCCGCACGGCACCCCATCGGTGAAAGCCAGCCGCGTTCGGCCTCGCGTCTACTCACCTTTCTCCGCCTGACTCGGCGTGCCGTTCGCGCCGCCGGTCGCGCGCAGCCCATCCAGTCCCCCGACCACATATCTCTAGGTCGCTCAATGCCGCGTGGAGGCGTCGTGCGCGCACTCCACGCCGAGTTGCTGGTCGCACCCGACGCGCGGTCAGCACGAACGGCGGCGTGCGAATCGGTGTCGGCACACGTGGGATGGCGAGGCCGCGGTCCGGGGGGCCGTTCAGTCTTGGGGACAGCGAGCTTCCGGGCGGGCGAAGATGTATTTCCGCTGGCGGAGATCGTTCCTTGGGTACAGGGCACTGCGACGTTCCCCCCGCCGGCGATCGACCGCGACGGGCTGTGTGGACTGCCGGCGTTCCCCCTGCCGGCGATCGAGGAAGATCGCGACGCCGGCGCAGCCTTGGAACCGACGCTGAAAGGTACAGTACAACTCAGGCTGGTCCCGCGCCACAATCAGCAGGCTCAGCACCGCCGGACGGGGTGGACTCTGGAGGTTATTCGTGCGGGCTGGCATCGGTTTCCCTCCCCCCGGTTGATCACGCGTACCACGCTAAGGGCGGTCGGTCAAGCAAGGTCAGGCTCCCGTTTGAGGCTCCCGACATACCAGGTCCATTTCGGAAATGGAAAGGGAACTTCTGGGCGGCAGGGCAGGGATTCTTGGCGGGCAGCTGAGACGTGGCGCACGAGGCGCGGGAGCTATTCAGCCGATTCCGCGAGCGGTGGGTTGCGCTCAGTATGCGTCGGACGCGTCGGGCGCCGTATCCGTTGGCACCGCGTGAAGACCGGATCGGTCAGGCGTCGCTTCCGCGCTTCCCGCCCGTTTTGCGGGTGCCTGTTCCACGGGCGGCAGGGAATCGTCGATGGGCGGCTCGGTATCCACGGCCACCGCCGGGGCCGGGGGCGCCAC
>Ga0316629_10000166_pt1 | contig 12010 bp, 10 predicted proteins | sample OWC_May_M1_C1_D1_FD_207654 | JGI IMG/M metagenome (GOLD analysis project Ga0316629, IMG submission 207654) | Wetland soil microbial communities from Old Woman Creek delta, Ohio, United States - OWC_May_M1_C1_D1_A | ecosystem: Environmental > Terrestrial > Soil > Wetlands | place: USA: Ohio... | reverse complement strand
CTCCAAAGTCGCGGCAGCGAAGCTGCCGGTGCCCATAACGGGCCGACAGAAGCGCAAGATGGCATTGCAGCTACCGCCGCTGTCGCCTCAGTCGAAGACTACCGACCCTCCGTATGGCCAGTGAGTCAGGCAGCAGACCCGCCCGACGATTCATCCACCATGCTGTCGCTACCGGACGTGAACACTCGGTTCCTCCCCTGCGCCTTGGCGCGATAGAGCGCCGTATCTGCACGGATCAGAAGCCGTGAAAGCTCCTCCGAAGGGTCTGCCCATTCGGCAATGCCGACGCTGACCGAAATCTTCACGTTCGTACCTTCGAACTGCGCCGAATCAGCCGCGAGTTGTTCGCGCAGGCGCTCGGCAGCGGGTCGTGCTGTGTCCAACGATGCGCCGGGCATGAGAACCAGGAACTCCTCCCCACCAACCCGAGCGACTTGGTCGATCTTGCGCACGTTTGCTTGCAGAAGCGTTGCCACATGTTGGAGCACCAGATCGCCGGCCGCATGGCCGAACTTGTCATTGATCGACTTGAAGTGATCCAGGTCGAGCATCAGCAACGAATGGGTTTCGCCAGTGCGGCGCCCGCGTTGCATCTGCGCGCCAATCGCTTCTTCGATAGCCCGCCGGTTGAGCAGACCCGTGAGCGAATCATGTCTGGCCTTGTGTCGGAGCTCGGCAAGAAGCCTGCCCACCACCAGCGACACCAGCGTGGCGTGAAATGCAAGCGCAACAACCATGTACACGAGCGCTGCGCGTATGTCCAAGCCGATGCTCGCGGTCGCCTCGTTGGAAAGCTGCGCGGACGACAGAAGGGCCGTCAGGGCGCGGTACCAGGCGGCAGCAGCAGCACACATACAAGGCGCCGCCAGGAGCCATGGGCGCCGCAAGTGCAGCCGGTCGCGCGCATGGACATGCAACGAACGAGCCATCGCCAGGAAGATCCACCCGACAGTTGCAGAAAAGATGCCGACCCGCAGCCGGCCGCCATCCGGCGTCAGGGCGATAGCCGATGCGCCTACGGCGATGGCGATTGCCAGCAGGTCCCAACGTGCTTGCGTCGGTTGATCCACGAAGCGCGCGACGCCCCGCCGCAAGGCGATGAAGGCCACGACACCAATGACGTTGCCGCAGGCGCGCAAGCCTTCAATCTGCAACGGCGTGCTCCCTTGCCGCGCAAGGATAAGCAAAACGAAACTGATCGCGCTCGCCAAGGCAAATGCAGACCAGTACAGCGCGGCGCTGCGCTGAACTCCGGCCACGCGCGCGCCGAGCAACCAGACCACGGCTAGCACGGCCTGCATGGCTGCGGTCATCGCAAAGGCAACGTCGCTGGCGGAAATCATGGCGTTTGGCGCGGCCGGCAATGAGCAATTACCCTTACGCCTTTCGCTCGGTTCATGGAAAGTCGCCCGTCGATCACATCGATGCATGCATCGCACGATCAGCACCATCGGAAAGCACGACCATGATCGTGCCCTACGGATCCATCGCTTACATTGTCTCAGTCCTCCGTAACTCGACAGGCCCCAGGTAGCCGAGACTCCAGCCGGCTTTCCGGCACTTTCAGGCTAGGTACTTCGTCACCGCCTTCTCGTCCCAGGCCATGCGCAGGCCTGGAGTGAACATGACCCTCAGATTGGTCGAATCCGCATGTGCGGTTCACCCAACGTGACCGGACAGGGTGTGAGTGGCACGCGGGCGAGGAAGTTTGCTTTGCCCTATTGGACCTCGTCGATTGGTGCCACGGCCGCTCGATTCCGAATGGTGCCGGCTCGGCGCCGTGTTCGCGTCCAAACCTGATTGAGGTCGCCCCAGGGCGTGTGGACAGGTGTCAGCGCAAACTGCGCAGCGCTGCGTTTGTTGCGTTGACGTCGAACCCGGTTGGGTCGAACGGTCCACCGCTCCACTGCCACATTGCGGCATGCTCGTCGTGGCTGGGATCCGAGATCGCCGCCAAGAATTCGGCGTAGCCGCCTATGCCGCCAACGTCTTCCGGCGGGCAAGCGTTTTGTCCCGCGATGCACACGGTCCAGGCGTTAAATGACTCGTCGGGCAGGAGGCGGTCTTCGATGGTCACGGTGTGGCGCCAGTTGTCGCCGAAGTCGTAGGTATACCTAAACCCGCAGACCGACTCGTCAAGAACGGCGCCAACCTTGTGGCGACGATCAGCGAGCGTCGGCGACTCGTAGATGCCTTCATCGCCAGGAATGCCATAGCGCTTCCCGTTCACCTCGAATTCGTGGAGGTGGCTGTTGGTCCAACCCATGGCGGCTTGGTTGACGCGGTCGAGCTTGGCCAGGGTCAGCGTGTCTGTAACCCAAAGCCGGCGCCACACCCGCGGCCCGACCTCGTCGAGCTCGATGAGGAGCTGGTAGACACGCCTTGGAGCGGTGGGCGGCGACTTTGTGCCCATGGACGATAGCCTATCAGTCCGCCCCGACGCTGGCCAGCAGCAGAGGTCGCGTGCAGCGCTGGTCCCTTGTAGCGACTGGCGACAATCCCCACATCGGGTCCGAATGGCCTTAAGGGGAACCTATGACTGCTGAAGAACAGCGCGCTTTGCTCGCCGTAGCCTTGCTAGCCGCTTTTGCCGATGGCGACAAGTCCGATTCCGAGCGCGAGGAAGTCAAGCGCATCACCACCACGCTGGGCGGCCAGGCAGCTGCGCTGAACATGCCGTCGCTGATGCAGGACGTGCTGCTCAAGCGCCTGGGACTGCCCCAAGCCGTCGCCGAGCTCAAGGCGCAGGAGCACCGCCAGCTGGCCTACGAACTTGCTGTGTGCGTGTGTGATGCCGACGGCCTGCAGACGCCGGCCGAACGCCAGTTTTTGACCCGCCTAAAGGCGGAACTCGGTGGCATGCTGGACACGACGTTCGAGGCCCAGGCCGATGGACTGGCAATCGAGACCGACGCGCCTTCAGCCGCCCGCATCGACACGGCTGCTGCCGCCCACATAGACCGTGCCGCGCTGGACAAGAGCATCTTCAACCGCGCCGTGCTCTGCGGTGCACTGGAACTGCTGCCGCAAAGCTGGGCCAGCGTGGCCATCATCCCGCTGCAGGTGAAGCTGGTGCATGGCATCGCGCAGGCCCACGGCATCAGCAACATCGATGCCAGCATGGTCAAGGAGTTCATCGCCACCGCGGGCGTGGGCCTGACCGGGCAGTACCTCGAACAGTTCGGCCGCAAGCTGGTGGGCGGCCTGCTGGGTTCAGTGCTGGGCGGGCTGGGCCGCGGCGTGGGCAGCCTGGGCACCGGCATGGCGATGAGCTTTGCCACCACCTACGCGCTGGGCCAGTTGGCCGTGCGCTACTACGGCGGGGGTCGGCAGATGAGTACGGCGCTGTTGCAGCAGACCTATCAGGACCTGCTGGTCAGCGCCAGGCAGTTGCAGCAGCAGTCGCTGCCGCAAATCCAGCAACAGGCGCGCACGCTAGACGCCGGCATGGTGTTGGAGATGGTGCGCAAACCAATGGCGTGATCTTCCGTGTGCTCGGCTGAATGTTGGAGGCCGCCTGTCGCGGAGGACCGCTCGAAGCGTGATCGTCACTGGCAAATGTCAGCTGACCGGCATCGCCGATTCAGATGACAGGTTTCGGACTGCGAGTTCGCCGGATTGACTGTCAGGGCCCGACCCACAGCTGTCCTTCGGCTACTCAATCCGGCTGCCCCGGATAGCCGCCAATCACATGAAGACAGCCAGGAACCCTTTGCTTGCCTACGCGGGCCATACTTGTGTCATAACGCGGGCCATTCGGGCGAGCCATGCGCAGTGTGAAGTTCAAGGTACCGGCGTTTGTCGCCCGGCTATCAGGTAAGGCGGCACATGGGGCAGTGCCGCCGCGCGCACGTCCGAGTAAGAATGCGCTAGCGATCCTCAGCGCCGCAGCGCAGCGCGGCGTGCAGCCTGAACCCCTGCATGTCGGCGCACAGCGTCTGGTTGAATCCCGTCTCCCTGGGCATTGCGCCCTGCAGCGTCAGATGTGCCGGAGTTCGGCGGCGGGCAGGTCCGCCACCCGCGCCAGCGCGTAGCCCACGGTCACCATGCCGAGGCCGACGACCACCAGCCAGTAGGTCGTCGCTCGCACGTTGTATTCGGGCATCAAGGCCCGGTGCAGCCCGACCCAGGGCCGCACGGGCTTAGCGCTGGGTTTGCCTCGGGTGGTGGTGTCAATCGGAGCGTGGTCTCAGTGGCGCGAGCCCGCTGTATTGCAGGATCGGCCGGCCAGTCTAGAGGCGACCAACGCAACGTGGCTCCCGGGCAGACGCTCGGCGCCAGCGCTTCGCGGTGATCCCGCACGCACCAGGCGGGGTCTTCTGGGCGGCGTCACGGGCGCGGCATGGGGCTTGTACTCTCAACCGCCTGCCGGGCCGGCCACCGCCGCAGGGATCGCCTCGGCGAGAAAGTCGTACACCCGCCGCACCAGCCGGTTGCCGCGAATCTCTCGGTGCACCGCCAGCCAACACGGCAGCGGCGGGATCTGCAGTTGCGGCAGCAACACCTGCACCCCGGGCCAGTGGTCGATGTTGTAGCGGGCGACGAACCCGATCCCTGCGCCTGCGGCCACGAACCGGCCATAGGCCACCTGGTCGTCGGTGCGCAGCACGAAGCGCTCGCGTGCCAGCACCATGCCCATCGCCGCGAACCCGCGCACGATGGTCTCGTCGCGGTCATAGCCGATCAGGCGGTGGCCGAGCATGTCTTCGGGCCGGCGCGGCGTACCGGCACGCGCCAGGTAGCTTTCGTGCGCGGCGGCGACGATGGGGATGTCCGCCAGCTTGCGCGCCACCAGCGAGCCCTGCTGCGGTCGCACCATGCGCACGGCGATGTCGGCTTCGCGGCGCAGCAGGTTGGTGAGCTGGTTCGAGGCCACCAGTTCGACGTCGATGCCCGGCTCGATCTGCTGCAGCTGCGCCAGCAGCGGCGGCAGCATCCAGGTGGCGGCCACCTGGCTGGTGGTGACACGCACCGTGCCCGTGGTCGCGTCGCGGCTCTTGGCAAGGCTGCGGGCGAGCGCACCGGCACCGTCCTGCATCTGCCGGGCGGCGTCGGCGATGGCCAGCGCTGCGGCGGTGGGGGTGACGCCGCGGCCGGTGCGCTCGAACAGCGGCACGCCGAGTTGCGCCTCGAGTTCGGCGATGTGCCGCGACAGCGTGGGCTGCTGCGCCTGCAGGCGACGTGCCGCGCCCATCAGGCTGCCGGCGTCGAGCACGGCCAGGAAGCTCTTGGCCAGCGACCAGTCGAAACCTTCGAGGTTCTGTTCAGCCATGCAAAAGTGTATAGCTGCCTTACAGGCTGCGGCAATTCTCGAATAGGTCCGAAGCGCCCAGACTTGCATCCATCGACTCCCCGCACCGGAGAACCCGCATGAACACCCCGCAACGCCCCACCGTCCTCATCCTCGGCGCCAACGGCCGACTCGGCTTGGCCGCCGCGCAAGCCTTCGACGCCGCCGGCTGGCAGGTGCTGGCGCAGGTGCGGCGCCGCGCCGCAGCCAGCATGCCCGCCGGCGTGCGGCTGGTGCAAACCCCGCTGAGCGAGCCCGAGGCCCTGGCTGTGCAGGCCGCGGGCGCGCAGGTCGTGGTCTACGCGCTGAACCCGGTCTACACCCGCTGGGCGCAGGAAGCGATACCGATGGCCGTCGGCGGCATGGACCTGGCGCAGCGCCTGGGAGCGCGCTTCATGCTGCCAGGCAACGTTTACAACTTCGGCACGCAGATGCCGGCGCTGCTGCGCGAAGACACGGCCCAGCGCGCCGACACCCGCAAGGGACGCATTCGCGTGGCCATCGAGGCCGAGATGGCGCGCCGCTGCGCGGCAGGCACGCTGCGCGCCACCGTGCTGCGCGCGGGCGACTTCTTTGGCGGCGGCGCGGGCAGCTGGTTCGACCTGGTTATCACCAAGTCGCTGGTCAAGGGCAAGCTGGCCTACCCCGGGCCGCTGGACGTGCCGCACGCCTGGGCCTATCTGCCCGACCTGGCGCGCGCTTTTGTCGCCGCCGCGCAGGCGACCGGCCTGCCGGCATTCACCAGTTTGCACTTCGCCGGGTACACGCTCACTGGTGCACAACTGCTCGCCGGCATCGAACGCGCTGCCACCGGCCTGGGCCTCGCGCCGGCCACCGGCTTCAAGCATGGCGGGGTGCCGTGGGGCGTGATCCGCCTGGGTGGCCTGGCGGTGCCGATGTGGCGCGAACTGGCCGAGATGTCCTATCTGTGGACCGTGCCGCACGCGCTGGCCGACGGCGAACTCGAGCGCCTGGGCCTGCCGGCCGCCACCCCCATTGACCGCGCGCTGCGCGCCGCGGTGATGGCGCAGCAGCCGGCGACGCCCACCGAGCCGGCCCGCGCGGCCGCCCACTGATCCGACGCCGGCCCGGCGCGCACCTTTGCCACCCCCCGCTGTTCAACCCCTCAAGGAGTCTTCCGATGACCACACTCATGCGCATGGCCGAGCGCCGCCCTTTCGAAACCACCAGTTCGCCCGGTGGCACCTCGCGTGGCCTCGGCGCGCTGCTCATCATCGACGCGCTGCTGTCGTTCGCACCGGTGGTGATCCTCGGCGCGGCCATCGGCTGGCCCGCCTCGTTGGACAAGCCCGCGGCCGAGCAGCTCGCCGCGATCCACGCCAACGCCGGCATGGTGGCGCTGGGCTATGGCGTCTACCTGCTGTACTCGATCCTGGTGGCGCCGGTGATGATCGGCCTGGCCGCCAAGGTGTTCGGCAGCCTGCAAGGGCCGGTGGCCGTCACCGTGGCGGCCTTCGGCGCGCTCTCCGCGCTGGCGCGCGCCATCGGCATCCTGCGCTGGCTGACGGTGATGCCTGCGCTGGCCACCACGCACGCGGCTGCCGACCCGGCCATGCGCGGCCAGATCGAACTCGTCTTCACCGCGCTGACGACCTACGGCGGCGGCATCGGTGAAGTGCTGGGCGTGGCCCTGTTCATGGCATTGGCCCTTGGCACGCTGTGCGTGGCCGCGTGGCGCAAGGGTGGCATGCCGCGCTGGCTGGCGGGCCTGGGCCTGGCGAGCACGGCCTTGCTCGCCGGCCTGCTGTTGCCCGTGTTCGGCGCGGCGGAAGTCATCCCCGTGGCCGCCGCGGTGAGCCTGCTCTCGGTATGGATGCTGGCCGCCGGGGTCTGGGCGATCCGCCGGGGTTGATCCGGTGGCTGGCTGGCCACCCAACTTGGCTGTCAACTGTCTGGAGGTCAGTTCGCGCGTCTGGCTGTCTCTGGCCGACCCCAGGCGGAACTACGACTCGCGCGATTCACATCCGCGAAGCGGCCACTCAACCGCGTGAAGTCAAAATCACCAGAACGTAAGTGGGGCACAACGCAAGTGGGGCCTTGCCGAAGGCTGCCTCAGGCACCGCACGAACTCCGGCCGCAGCACGACCAAGTTTGTGGCGCCGTGGCCCGATAGTGTCTCAGGCATCAGCGCCAAGATCTGGTCCACCTGCGCACGAGCAGGCCACAGCAGGACTCCAGACCGATCTGGTGCCGCGGGTTTTACTTCGTGGCCCGGTGGATGTAAAAGGCACGCTTCGCACTTCACATGAGGAATCACTGATGGCAAATTTGTTGAAGTCGGTCTTCTTTGCGTTCGGCACTGCATTGATGGGGTGCTCGAGCATGTCGGTCGTGATGGCCGCCGGCTGCAATCCGGGTGGCAACTGCTCGGTGGACGTGACCGTGGGAGCGAACTGCGCGATCTCCGTCAGTCCTGACTCACTTGATGTGCCTCAACCACGAGGTGCCAAGTCGATCACCTGGACCATCGTGACGAGCGGCTACGAGTTCGCCTCCAACGGCATTGCATTCAAGTCGCCGAACGACGAGTTTGTGGATCCCGTGTTGCAGGGCAAGAAGTTCAGTTGGAAGAACAAGCACACCCGCGCAGGCGACTACGCGTACGGCGTCAATGTCTTAGGTTCAGGCCCCAACCCGGCAACTTGTAGCCTGGATCCGCTGATCAAGAATAAGTAGCGCAGGTCGCCTTTCGGCTTGGCTTGAAAGCTGTAACTCGACCCGAGCCAGTCCCAGACCGAGTTCAGACGCTGGTTCGAGCCTTGACCCGTTGGCAATCGATCGCGCCTCGGGCAGTGCTGGACCTACCCTGCTTGTCGTGCATCCAGCAGGCCCCGGTACTTCAGGAACTGGGCCTCGTGGCCTCGCTCACCGGGTCGCTGGGCGACGTTCCGTGGTGACAGCGGCACAACGGGTTGCGATCGAAGAATGCGCCGGCCCAAAGCAGAAGTGAGCTGAAAATGGCATGGGGGCGTAGAAGGACATGGCCGGCTGCTGCAACCCAATAGGCGAGGCGGCGAATTTCGATCAACCATCGGTGAGCTTGAATCAGACGATGCGAGGTCGAGCGCCATAGATTCGCACACGCATTTGAACCCGTCGAGCGAGCCCCGACTGTCGCGCCATCGCGGCCCTGGGCTTGCGTTGCCGCATTGGTTCCTCGAAACTTGGCAAGCTCATCCGGATTGCTTTGCCTCGGTACTGCTATAGCCAACTCTATGAGCGACCTGCGTGCCCTGCTCCTGACCGATGTTGTCGACAGCACCAAGCTGACGAAGCACTTCGGTGATGAGGCGATGGGCAGGCTGTGGGCAGCGCATGACCGTGCCGCCCGGGATCTGCTTCCAACATGCGGCGGCCGTGAGATCGACAAGACCGACGGCATGCTGCTGTTATTCGACGCGGCCGCCGATGCCGTCAAGTATGCGTTGGCATACCAGCATGCGCTGAGTGCGTTGAACCCCCCATTGAAGGCGCGCGCAGGTCTGCATGTCGGCCCGGTCACGTTGCGCGAGAACAGCGCCTCCGACGTGGCGTTGGGCGCCAAGCCGCTTGAGGTGGAGGGCGTCGCCAAGGCAATCGCGGCGCGGGTGATGTCCATCGCAATGGGTGGACAGATCCTGATTTCGTCGGATGCCCGGCAAGGGTTGAGTGAAAAGTGGCTGCGGGTGCAATCGCACGGCCATTGGCGCGTGAAGGGCCTGGATGAACCGATCGAGTTGTTCGAGATTGGTCGCGCCGAAGAGCCCTTTTTCCCTCCGCCCGACGCCGACAAAGCCTACCGAGTGGTCTTCCAAGATGAGCACTGGTTGCCAGTGCGCGAAGTGCGACACAGCCTGCCGGCAGAACGCGACGCGTTCGTCGGCCGTTCTCAGGCACTGGCCGCGCTGTCGCGCCGTATCCAGTCGGGCGCACGCCTGGTATCGGTGCTGGGGATTGGTGGCACCGGCAAGACGCGCTTGGTGACACGCTATGGCCGCAGCTGGCTCGGGGAGTTTCCTGGCGGGGTCTGGTTCTGCGATCTGGCGGCTGCGCGCAGTCTCGACGGCATCGTGAACGCCGTGGCACAAGGGCTCGATGTTCCGTTGGGACAGGATGAACCGGTCGCCCAACTTGGACACGCCATAGCCGGACGCGGCCGATGCCTGGTGATCCTCGACAACTTCGAGCAAGTGGCGCGCCATGCCGAGCAGACCTTGGGCCGCTGGCTCGATCGAGCCGGCGAGGCGTGCTTTATCGTCACGACTCGAGAGGTGCTGGGGCTGGCCGGCGAAGAGGTACTGGCGCTGCCACCAATGTCACCAACCGATGGGCTAGCGCTTTTCCTGCAGCGGGCAGAGGCGGCGAAGCCTGATTTCCGACCGAGTGCCGAAGACCACGACGCGATCGCACCGCTGGTGGCGCTCGTCGATGGTTTGCCGTTGGCGATCGAGTTGGCAGCTGCGCGTGTCAGGGTGATGCCCCCGCGCCTGCTGCTGCAGCGTATGAGCGAGCGATTCAAGCTGCTTGCGTCCAAGGGTGGCCGGCTCGATCGCCAATCGACTCTGCGTGCGGCTTTCGACTGGTCATGGGATCTGCTGTTGCCAGCCGAGAAGGCGGCACTGGCCCAGCTGTCGGTCTTTGAAGACGGCTTCACCCTCGAGGCCGCCGAGGCGGTACTCGATCTTTGTGGCTACGACGACGCTGCTTGGGCCGTGGACGCGGTGCATTCTCTCGTCGACAAGTCGTTCGTCCGCCAGCGCGCTGACGAACGGTTCGATCTGCTGGTCAGCGTGCAGGTCTATGCCGCCGAGCATTTGCAAACCGAAGGGCGCTACACCGGCAGCGGACCGCTGGCGATGGCTGCGGCACAACTGCGGCATGTCAGGTGGTTCGCTGCCCTTGGTCCCATACGTGCGACCGAGGGCCAATGCGCCGACCTCGCCAACCTTGTGACGGCGTGCCGGCGTGCCGAAGCCCTCGACGATGGCGACTCGGCTGCAGGTGCGCTCGAGGGTGCCTGGGCCGCGCTGTGTTTGCGAGGGCCATTCAAGACCGGCGCCGACCTGGCTGAATCGGTGTGCACCATGCCGGGGTTGGACGGCCGTGCCGCAGCACATGCGCTCTCGACGCTGGCCAATGCGCTTGTGACCAGTGGTGGCTCGGGTCCGGTGCATGCGTTGTACGAGAAGGCATTGGCATGTGCCCGTGCCGCGGGCGACAGACGCTGCGAAGCCCAGGTCGCCTTATGGCTCGGCTTCTTGCACGAGCACGAGGGCAGGATAGATGAAGCGCGTGTGCAACACACTACGGCAATGCAGATCGCACGAGAACTGGGAGAGCACCAACTGGAGTGCCAGGCGATCAACGGGCTGGGCAGTCTGGAGCTGGACGAAGGTCGGATGGACGCGGCGTTGCATGAATACGAGCGTGCGTTGGCCCTCGCGCGCAAAACCGGTGACCAACGCATGCAGGGTAATCTGCTCGGCAACCTCGGCAACGTGCACGCAGAAATGGGGCGTATGGACGATGCCTCGGCTTGCAACGAGGAGGCCCTGGCAATCGCACGGGAGACGGGCCATCGCGTGCTCGAAAGCAACACCTTGTGCAACCTGGGAATGCTCTATGTAGTGCTCGATCGCCCGTCAGAGGCCGAGGCCGCATCGAAGGCCGCTCTTACCCTGGCGCGCGAGCTTGGGCATATCCGTCTCGAGAGCATCGTGCTGTGCAACCTCGGAATCGTGTTCGATCGCTTGGATCGCATGGAGGAGGCGCAAGCCAGTTTCCAGGCTGCGTTGCACATCGCGCAGGCGCTCGGCGATCCGCGCTATGAAGGACAGTTCCAGGGCTACCTTGGGTTGTCGCATGCCCGCCGGGGTGATCACGACGACGCGCGGACATGCCTCGACTCGGGCGAGGCGATGCTCCGCTCGGCGTCGGATCAGTTTGGACTGGGTGTGCTGCTGACCAGCCGTGCAGAGGCGCACCAACTGGCCGGAGAGACATCTTCGGCGATAGCTTCTCTCGATGCAGCAGCGACAATCGCCGGCGATATCGGTGCCGGGCCGGCCTCGGAGCTCGGCCTCGCGATTGCACGCGTGCGAAAGCTGATTGAACCGACCCAGGACTGAAACACCAGTTCAGATTTTGCCGGCCCCTTGCCGTAGGCTAATTTCGGCGGCGGCGGTTTATGCATACTTGATTGCGCGCAGAGTTGCGCGCTGCGGACGATGGCTGATGGTTGGGGCCGTCGGCAGCAAACATCCGCTGACCGGCAACATTTATCCGGATTACAGGTTCAGGGCGGCGAATGCAGCGCGGCGGCTGTCAGGGCTCGACCCGAAGCGGGCGCAGCACTGCCGAATCGCGCCTCCGGAGAGCTGACGCTGAGAGTCGACCCCCGCGCATTCATGTTGGTCGACCTGCTGTTTGGGCACTGGCCGAAGCGTCGGTCATGGCACGTGCGTACTGCTTTGGCGAGCAACTATTGGATTCGCCTTACCCTCCTAGGCACATTGGCGACCGAGGCTCCAAGGTAGGTTGAAAATGTGAGTCATCGCCGAGGACCTTGACAATCAAAGGCTGCGCAAGAAGGATAGCAACAAATCATTGACAGCTGTGGCTCGCTCGCGCTGCACCCAGTGCCCAGCGCCGGGCAGGATGTGGCTGCCGCGCAGGCCAGGCAGCGTCTGGCCGAAACCGTCGGTGCTTGCGCGCGAGTTC
>Ga0316629_10000162_pt1 | contig 12049 bp, 14 predicted proteins | sample OWC_May_M1_C1_D1_FD_207654 | JGI IMG/M metagenome (GOLD analysis project Ga0316629, IMG submission 207654) | Wetland soil microbial communities from Old Woman Creek delta, Ohio, United States - OWC_May_M1_C1_D1_A | ecosystem: Environmental > Terrestrial > Soil > Wetlands | place: USA: Ohio... | reverse complement strand
GGCGAATCCACGACAGCCAGAGCCACCGTCACGCAGAACGGAGCTCCGATTGCCGGCAAAGCGGTAACCTTCAGCACCGGGAATGCAAGTGTCGCCAGCATTTCGCCTGGTACAGCCCTCACCGATGCCAACGGGCAAGCGCAGTCCGCGGTAAAAGGGCAATCCAAGGGCGAGACCACGGTAAGCGCCGCCGCCAATGGCGCTACCGCCAGTGCGCCGGTGCGGGTGCCGGATCTTGCGCTGCCGGCCGCCATCCTCGTCATTGGATTGGCGGTCATCATTGTCATGAAACGAAACCGTAAAGCAGCGAGTAAATCCTGAAATGCTGAAGACCCATCCCATTGTCTTGGCTTGGAGCCTCCCCACAGTTCGTTTTGTCATGAAGGCGGCAACCTTCATGACTCTCTTTCTGCTCGTTTACCGCGATGATCTGCTGGGGCGGCTCCTCGGCCCTTGGGAAGAACTGACCGCTCGGATGACCTTAGCATTGCTGCATTTCCTTAAGGTGGAGGCACTGCGGCTTGGATCCCAGATCCATCATCCGGGCGGGTTTGCCTATGAAATCTATTACCGGTGCACGGCGGTACTGGTCACAGCGCTCCTGGCGGCGCTCATCGTTGCAACCCCTGCATCCGTTCGCTCCAAGCTGATCGGATTATCCGTAGGGATCCCTGTGCTGGTCGCCCTGAACCTCATACGTCTTGTTCACCTGTTCCACACCGGCGTTTTCAACCCGGATCTTTTCGATCTGGCCCATAAACTAGTGTGGGAACTCATTCTGATATCGGCCACGCTGGGGCTATGGTGGATTTGGAGCCGCGGGGCCGCTCCTAAGCCGTTGGAGAGGAAATGAAATGCCGCCGTTTGAAGCGTTCGATCGTATGCTGAGCGATACGGAACGGAACAGCCTGAGGGAGCTGACGAGTCCCGTGAAAATCCAGGCCTTTCTGGACGATATCGCCTATAGCACCGACGATTTCTACCGTTGCCCGGTGAGGGTGTTGCGGGAGCGCACCGCCCACTGCTTCGACGGCGCCATGTTTGCCGCCGCCGCCCTGCGCCGCATCGGCCATCCGCCGCTGATCCTGGACCTGTTGTCCAACGGTCGCGACGACGAGCACCTGCTCGCCCTTTTCAAAACCGACGGCCACTGGGGCGCGGTGGCCAAATCCAATTTCGTCGGCCTGCGTTTTCGCGAGCCGGTCTACCGCACGCTGCGGGAGCTGGCGATGTCGTACTTCGAGCAGTATTACAATGTCAACCGCGAAAAGACCCTGCGCGGCTACAGCGGCCCGCTCAATCTGAAGAGCTTTGATCGATTCGAATGGATGACGAGAGACGCGGCCCTGGAGCTCATCGCCCAACGCACGGATGAGATTCACCGCATCGACCTGATCACTCCCTCAATGGCTGAGCGGCTCTCTCCGGTGGATGAACGCTCCTATCAAGCCGGTCTGAGCGGTGCGGATCCGAAAGGCCTTTTCAAGCCCAAGAGATGAACTACCTTTGCAAGGTTTGACCTGCCCGAAGGGCTTCTGGATAGACCCGCCTTCGAGTTTTCAGAGGCGCTGGTGGCGTTTGAGCTTGTCCTCTATCTCTATCCGCGCCTTTGCCCGTGCCTGAGCCCGCAGGAGGAAGGCGTCGCGCTGACTCTTGGGAACGGTCGGCTGAAGCTCGGCCGCCTTGCGGGCCAATGTGAGCGCCCCGCTCGGACAGGTGCTGACGCACAGCCCACATCCGATGCAGCGGTCCGGGTTCAGCACCGCCCGGCCGTTCGTCATGACGAGGGCTTCCATCTGACAGCGGTCAATGCAGTCCTCGCATCCCACGCACAGATCCGCATCATCCTCCGCCACAAACGGCGAGGACACGGCAAGCGCGGGTTTGGGGTGTTTTTTAAGGTGCAGGAGCATCTGGCAGCAGTCCCCGCAACAGCAGCAGATGTTCACGATATCCTGGGTGTTGCTCGGCTGGAGAACCAGGCCTTCGGCCTCCGCTCTCTTTATTATTTCCAGCGTTTCTTCCAGGGTGATGAACCGTCCCAGCCCATTGCGAGCGTAATATTCGGCACCCCAGCCGAAGACGAGGCAGGCCTCCAACAGCTTGTCGCAGCCCGCTCCTTTGATGTGATGTTCCCGGCGGCAGATGCAGGGGGCGACCAGAAATTTCGACTGCTGACGGACGATCTCCTCGGCCTTCTCGTACGGCAGGACCTCCAACCCGGCTCTAATGCTTTGGCCTACCGGGATGGTTCGCAGCTGCGGCACACGGCCGAAGGCTTCCCGGCCCAGGTACGGCAAGTACTCATCCATGTCTTGAACGAATTCCGGATCAAGGTCGTTGACATGGTATTCCCAGATGCCGACCACAAACTGGGCTGCCATAAAGCGGGGTGGCCGGTCCGGCGCCTCGATGCTGAAAATAAGCCCTTTGCGTGACAGCTGTTTGAGCCGAGCGTCGGCATCTTCTTCCGAAAGGCCTGCTCGTGCTGCTATTGTGGCCGACGCCTCAAGCTTCATGGACACATGCGTGGCCAGCTCGGCCTCATCCGGGCTGAACAAACGCTTCAGAATGCGTAGCTCTACGCCGGTTTCGGTGGCCGGAAAACCTGCCGGCAGACTGTCCAGGTGATCTCTCAGTCGGGTATAAACATCGGACATGGCGCTTCCCCTCCAGGATAGGCTTCAGAGCTAAAAAAGTGTTACCTAAATTGAGCGATTCTTGTTCAACGTGATGGTGGTGAGGCCGGATGGGGTTTCGGTTGCTCGACAGTCGGAAAAAATCGCTCAGCTTAGGTGTTAGTAGTTCCACATTTTACACGCATCGCCGCTTTTGTAAAGGCTGGGATTCGGTCCATGCTTTTTGTCTGGCATTGACATGTTCGCCGATGATTACCAATCTTGAACATCAAAAAGAAGAGCGATTCTTCTTGGGCTTCTTGCGGAAAGGCCCGGAGGGGTCTGCGCCCCGCAGGGGCCGCCGCAATTTTTACGGTGGCCCTCCCAACGGCAGCCATACCGCTCAGCTAAGCCCGGACAGCCCCAGACGGTAGAGCCCACGACCGAGGATGCCGTCGCTGCCTGTCACGATCTTTCTAGAAGGCCGGGGGGCGTTGACGAAGCCTGGGTGTCTTTTGCGGCGGCCCCTGCGGGGCGCAGACCCCTCCGGGACTCGGCGCCCTGCGATAAAATCGCTCAGTTTAGGTAACACTATTTAGGTTGGGCTAAGATTGCCGACAAATGAGGAAACCGTCATGGTGCGATTGCCGATTGTGCCGAAATCCGAGAGACCTGAAGAAAACGTCCGCGATGCCTTGAACGGTATTGATCTTCCCCTGTTTTACATGTCTGATTTTTCGGTAATGGGCCTTTGGGTCAGCGACTGCGGTGAGGCCGTTCGAATTTTGCGGGACCGGTTCCCCATCACCAGCGGCCCGCATCTCAGCGAAGTCTTGATCGACGGCACGCCCGGGATCATCGAGGTCGTCGAGGCCCTTAAATCTTCGGGAATCGATTGCGGGATCAGCGATATTGTCGGTCAGGTCTACCAGGGTTGATGAGAACCGGCCTGCCTGGCGGGCGGGAATAATCGCCGGGGTTGGGCAGCCTATGCAATGATCGGGCGAATTAGAGCGGGGCGAACTATCCGGTCAATAGAAAACGTTCCAACTCGGTGTCCAAGACTTTCCAGCCTTTTCCGATTTTTTGTGCTCGGATCTTTCCAGCGGCGATCAGTTTGAGAAAAGTGGGTCGCGAGATGCGAAGGTAGTGACAGGCTTCGCGGGTGTTGAATAGCGGCGTGGATGTCCTGATCTGGGAGCGGTTGTCCTGTCGGCTTGGATTGATGCGCGAGGTTTGTGTTCTCTCGTCGTCCACAATTAGCATCTCTTTTTCCTCCTTTTTTTGGCCATGAAGCGGCGCATCAATTTTCGCTGACCTGCCGAATTTCAGACGAATTAGCGATGGCATTTGAGTCTTGATTCATAATGCCGACACTTTCCGCAAACGCAAAGAAAGCCCCCCCTGCTATTGGAGACATATCGTCAAATCTAATGCCCAAGACGAGATGAACCTGCCCATTTTCAAGCACCTTATCCCTTCGGACAATCTTGCCTGAAATTGATAGCGACATCTTTTCAATAGACAGAATTACCCGGACTGTTGGTCTATGGTCACCATTGCACAAACCGCTAAAAAATGGTTTTCGGTTTTCTTCAATCCGTTTATCCGAAACTAGGAAACATAAGCCGGAGAGCGATAAATCTCGCGAATAGCCGCTAATTCTGATCGGTAGACTCGCCTCTGCGTCCGGAAGGATTTCAAGAGAGATTGGGGCTGAAACACTGTAACGGCTCGCTTTTCGCGCCAGGACAGAGGATTTTTTAGGAGTTTTCGAATGGCGTATCTGAACAAGATCGATTAGCTTAGGCTCGAGTTGCGGGTGTATTCTACAAAGATGGATGAGTTTTTCTTTATTGATTCTAATAAGTTCTGTTCTTTTGAGCGTCACGATATGAGACTTGGACCGATTAGGTTCAGAGAAGGGATAAACAGCTCCAAAAATATCATTCGGCTTTAATATTTGAATTGGTTTTTTGAACACCATCTGTTGATCTTCAATCAATCGGTAGTTGGATTCCTTGAGCTCTCCTGAAACTATAAAATTTAGCTCCGTTTCCACCTCGCCGAGTTGTTTCAAAGTACTTCCAGAAGGATAGCAGGCATTCTCGACGATCGGGTAGAAAATAAAAAGTTCGTCTGCAGTTAAGTTCTTCCAGAAATTTACAGTCGGGTTTCCATTTAGGGTCTTGTTTCGGAAAGCCGATAGGAAGGTTGCGATCTCTTCCTTTTGGGGCCTTAACGTTTGCCATTGGCGTATCTTTGTGGCAACTCCAGGCAGAAATTGGCCCTCCTCAACAAAGAGCGTGGCTGCGCGGTCATAATGAACGGCGGCTGCCTGTCGATGCTGATTGTCTGCCAGAAGATCGGCATAGAGTCTCAACAGATTAGGATGGTTGGGAAATTTAGTTATCCACGGGCGGAGCACCTCCAGCGAATTTATGACGATGCTGCCGTTTATAATGCATTCCAGCAACCGCGTGTTCATTCGGAATCAATCTTCCCCAATTCTGGATGAGAGCACTTTTCCCATTCATAACTGCGAAATCTTCCCCATTCAGAGCACACACCGCATTTTTTTTTCTCGGCGCAATCGAAGACCACTGTTTGCTCGGACTTTTCCGGGTTGCGCTTATTTGATTGGGAATCAAAGTGGATCGAAGTGAGAATTACTTGTCGACTCAACGTGGTGCAATAAAAAGCTGAATAGATCAACTGGGTGGGAAGCATTTTTATCTTTTCCTATATTTGAATCGACTATCGTCTGGAGGCATCCTAATAGTAAATCCGGCAGAAATGCCGGCGTCCTGATTGGTTGAGCTCTGATTGAATTATCGGTAGGTTATGTTTTTTCTTTAATTCTTCTTGGGGCCCAAGCGCTCAGGGGTGGCGCGAGGCGGGCCTACACACCTGTGCTTGATAACCAATTGATATATCTTTAATTGCTGGAGGCGGCCGCAGGGTTGCTCGGCATCAAGAATCGAGTGGCGTGATAATTTTTTCAGAAAAATCATAAAAAATCGAGGGAATCTTGGATTCGATAAAAACCTCCTCCCAGGAAAGCCAACTAAACCGAATATTGAGCGCGTGGAGCATGAGGCGAGGAAAGTTTTTCTGAAGGGATTTGTCGCCGTAGAGCGTGTCTCCCACAATCGCATGGCCGATGCTGAAGAAATGGGCGCGGATCTGATGTTTGCGGCCGGTCTGAGGGTAGACGTTCACCAAGGTGTAACCCGGGAAGCGCTTTTCCACCGCGAACTCGGTCAGGCAAGGTTTGCCTCTTTCATGGTCCTCCCCCATCCTTCCCGAACCGAAGCGGCGCAGGGCTTTGTCGATGATTCCCCTCTTGCCCTCGACGGTGCCGTGGACAACAGCCAGGTAGGTTTTTTGCACCTTGCGCTGTTCAAACTGATTGTTCAAATAGCGGTGGGTTTCGGCGTTTTTTGCGAACAGAATGACCCCGCTCACCTGTTTGTCCAGCCGGTGGACGACATAGAATTTTTCCTTGCGCGCTTCAGTGAGAATCTTGAGCAGGGATATTTTTTCGCGGTTGCGCTCCGGAATCGAGGCGAGCTTCTCAGGCTTGTCGACGGCGATGATATCGTCGTTTTCATAGAGAACGGGGATGGTGTGAAACCCGGCAACGATGATAGAGCCCATTGCACACCTTTCCAGCAGGAGAATTCAGCATCATCCTATCATCAAACTCCGCCTGAAATCCATCGGTGCTTTATGGGCCAAGGATTGTCTGGTAAGACCCAAGTTGAGAGATTTTTATTTGACTTTTTGCGGAAAGGCCCGGATGGGGCTGCGCCCCGCAGGGGCCGCCGCAAAAGACACCCAGGCTTCGTCAACGCCCCCAAGCTTTCTAGATGGATCCTCACAGGCAGCGACGGCAGCCTCGGTCGTGGGCTCTGTTCGTCTGGGGCTGTCTGGGCTTAGCTGAGCGGTATAGCTGCCGTTGGGAGGGCCACCGTAAAAATTGCGGCGGCCCCTGCGGGGCGCAGCCCCATCCGGGCTTCGGTGCCTTGCGATAAAATCGCTCAATTTAGATATGATTTAAGTTGCCGCGTTCTGGGCGCGTAACCGTTAGAGAGGAATAGCAATGGCGAACCCCCGGCTTCGAATCGATCTACAAAAAATCGCGCATAATACTCGTCAAACGCTGGCGATCAGCCGTGCTCATGGAATCGAGGTCATGGGGGTGACCAAGGGCGCGGCGGGGCTGCCCGAAGTGGCCAAGGCTATGCTCGCCGGCGGGATTAAAACCCTGGCGGATTCGCGGCTCGACAACATCGCGCGCATGAGGGCTGCGGGGATCCAAACTCACACGACGTTGCTGAGGTCTCCTGGCCCGAGCGACGTCGGCCGCACGGTTGAGCTGGCCGATGCCAGCCTGAATTCCGATATGGAAATTGTGGAAGCCATCTCTATCGAAGCCCGGATGCAGCGCAAGGTCCACGGAGTGATTCTCATGGTGGATCTGCCCACCGGCCGCGAAGGCCTGCCGCCGGAAAGGATCACGGCCGCCTGCCGCAAGCTGCAATCGCTTCCAGGGATTCAGTTTCAGGGGATCGGAGCCTATTTTCATATGGCGAGCAGCAGCGAGGTACATCTTCAAGGACTGCAGGTCTTGATTCGCCTGGCAAGGCAAGTCGAAATGGAATTGGATAATCCGCCTGCCATGCTGTCCGGAGGGTCCTCGAACATCTTTCGCACCCTCGCGGTGGAAGGACAGCCCAACCCCGGGATCAACCATCTGCGCATCGGAACGGCCATTCTGCTGGGGTTCTCATCTTCCTTGAACCCGATCACCATCGACGGTTTTGAACGCGACACGTTTATTCTCCAGGTGGAAGTGATCGAAGTGAAAGCGAAGAAACCCGGCGAGGCGATTCTCGCCTTGGGCAAGCTCGACACCGATCCCCAGTTCCTTTTTCCCATGAATCCCGGCGTAATAATTCGGGAGGCGTCCAGCGACCATCTCATGGTCCGAATGGGACCGCCCCCGCGGGTCGGGGACTGGGTGTCCTTCCGCCTCGGTTACCCGGCGCTGTGTCGGCTGATGGCCTCGCCGTATGTGCAAGTCGAATATGTCAATGAGTTAAAATCTTGCTGAGGAAAAGCTTGGTCCGTTCGCTCTTCGGATGGGAGAAGAACTCGGCCGGCGGGGCGATTTCGAGCAGCTCCCCGAAGTCCATGAAGGCCACCCGGTGGGAGACTTCGCGCGCGAAACCCATCTCATGGGTGACCACGATCATGGTCATGCCCTCCCGCGCCAGGTTGCGCATGACCTCCAGCACCTCGTTGATCATCTCCGGATCCAGGGCCGACGTGGGCTCGTCGAAGAGCATGATCTTCGGCCGCATGCAAAGGCCGCGGGCGATGGCCACGCGCTGCTGCTGGCCGCCCGAAAGCTGGGCGGGGAACTGGTGCAGCTTGTCGCCCAGGCCGACCTTCTCCAGGACGTACCGGCCCTGATCCTCGGCCTCTTTTTTAGGGAGCTTCCGGACCTTCATAGGCGCCAGCGTCACGTTCTGAAGCGCCGTCATGTGCGGGTAGAGGTTGAACTGCTGGAAGACGAATCCGATCTCCGCGCGCAACTTGGTCATGTTGGTCTTCGAATCGTGGACCTTCATGGTGTCGACAATGAGCTCGCCTTTCTGGATGGGCTCCAGCCGGTTGATGCAGCGGATGAGGGTGCTCTTGCCCGAACCGCTCGGGCCGCAGACCACCAGGACCTCCGCCGGGTCGACCTTGAGGTGGATGCCTTTCAACACGTGCAGCTCGCCGAACCACTTGTGAACGTCCTTGAATTCGATCATGGCCTACTCTTTTCCCCGGGTGTAGCCCGCCGACATGCGCTTCTCCAGGATGCTCGACAGCTGGATGAGAGGGTAGCAAATCACGAAGTAGAGAATCGCCACAAGCCCGAACACCAGAAGCCCCTGGGGAATGCGCTGCACCGTGAGCCATCCCACGCGGGTCACGTCGCTGACGCCGATCGCCGAGACCACGGAGGAGTCCTTGATCAGCAGCACGTACTGGCCGACGAGCGGCGGTAAGACCACCCGCATGGATTGGGGCATGATCACGTAGCGCAGTTGCTGGAACCAATTCAGTCCCGTGGACGTCGCCGCCTCTTTCTGTCCCCAGGGCACTGCCTGGATACCGGCCGATACAATCTCGCAGATGAAACAGGATGCGAGGTTGGTCAAAGCAATCACCGCCGCCGGGAAAGCCTCCAGTTGAATCCCGAACTCCGGCATGATGAAAAAAATGATGAAGATCTGGACCAGGAAGGGAGTCCCGCGGATGATGTCCACCCAGGCGCCGATGACGGCCTTCGCTATCCGGCTGCGTGAGGCGCGAATGATTCCCCAGATGAAACCGATCACCGTGCCCATGATCAGGCTCAGCCCAGAGACGGCGATCGTCATCCACAGGCCCTGGAGAAAGAAGGGCAGGCTGTGGATAAGCTGTTCTATGTAGTATCCCCACATAATTCAGACAGAGTTCAAGGGTCCGAGGGTTCCAGGGTTCAGGGGTCAACCAGCGGGCCTTTTGTACTCGAACCCTTGGCCCCTGGAATCCTTGCACCCTTTGTTACGTTTGCAGGTAAATCAGCCTGCGTTGCGACCAGGTGGTCACCCATTTGAGGAAATAATAGATCAGCAAATAAAAGATCGCTGATGTAAGGAACCCCTCGGCCGGCATGAAACGCTCCGAGGTCATGATCTGGCCTGCGCGGGTCAGTTCCGGCAGGGAAATGAGCGACAGCAGCGCCGAGTCCTTCACCAGCACGATGGCCTGACCCAGCATGGGAGGCAGCGTCACTCCGATGGCTTGGGGCAGGATTACGTAGCGCATGCGCTGGAAGTAGTTCAAGCCCGATGAGACTGCAGCCTCCACCTGGCCATGGGAAATGGACTGGACTCCTGCCCGGATGATCTCCGCCATGTAAGCGCCGCTGTTCAGCGTCAGCGCCAGAATGCCCGTGGAGGCCTCCGACATGCGCAGACCCAGGGAGGGCAGGCCGAAGTAAAAGAAAAAGAGTTGCACCAGCAGGGGCGTCGAACGGATGCTCTCGATGTAGGCGAAAGCGGTGCGTGAAAGCAGCTTGGACCGGCTGATGCGCATACCGCATGCGATTATGCCCACCCCGAGGGAGCCTATCAGGCCTGCAGCGGAGAGCCACAGGGTGGCGAGAAAGCAGCTCAGGAAGAGCGGCAGGTATTCCAAGATGACTCTGAAATTAAAGGTCTCGAGCATGGCGCCGTTCGCTTGTAAAATATGAGCCGCCTGCAAAGGCGGCTCATATTTTAATCATGAAACCGCTTGCGGTTTCATCAGTGGTCCTTTTTCCACTCCAGCGTGTTGACCCAGTAATTCAGGTTCTGCTCCAACCGGCCGTCGAGTCCCGCGTTGTGGAAGAACAGGTTCACCAACTCCAGGAGGTCCTGGGAGTCATAGCGCACCGCGAAGGCCAGCGGAAGCTTGGAGAGCAAGTCCGGCAGAACCCGGATGCTGTTGGGCGGGAAATTAGCCATCTGGCCGATAACCGCGGAGGAGTCGTTCACACCGAAATCGGCCTGGCCCTGTAGAACGGCATCGATCAGAAGGGGACCGCCGCCCTTGTATGATTTTAACTCGGCCTTCGGGAAGGAATTCTTGGCGTCCGTTTCGCCTGTTGAGCCGAGCAGCACCGCCGCTTTCAGACCGGCCTTCTTGGCGTCATCGACAGTTTTAATGGGGCTGTCGGCCTTCACAAAGGCGACACTGCCCGTATACATGAAGGGTTTGCTGAAGCCGATCTTCATGGCACGTTTGACCGTGGGCGTCATGTCGGCGGCCAGAATATCAGCTTTTTTGGAAAGCAGGGCCGGGATGAGGCCGTCCCAGTCGAAATCCAGGAACGTCACCTTGACGCCCATGTCTTTGGCAAGCATTTCGCATAACTCGATGGAACTCCCAGTGCGTTTGCCATTCTTGTCGATGAAACTAAACGGGGGTCCTTGGGTCTGGCATGCCACTCTCAGCTCACCCCTCTGGGCGATCTCCTCCAAGGTTCCCGCGACGGCCATCGATGCAAACCCAGCCACCACCAATAACGCAACTAACCATCTTAAATGTTTCATAATCTTTTCCTCCTTGCCTTGTGGTTTGATTTTGGCCTTACTCCACCTCTTCCGTGACGACGATTCCCCGCTCGGCCAGGGCCGCCATGAACGGGGTATACGGGACATCCAGCGCCGGGTTGAGAACGCCCTTTTTAGAGATCTCGCCGGACGCCAGCATCTGGGCGACGATGCTGGCCGGGAACCCGACCCCGAGGCTCATACTGTAGAGGCCGGATTTCAGGTCGCGTTCGATGACGAGAGAAGTCTTCAGGGTCTTGGGGCGGCCGTCTTTAACTCCCGAAAAGACATTGTACATGACGACCACGTCTTTTTCACCATCCTGGTATTGAAGCTGGGGTTCCAAAAGCTTCACCATAAACTGGTGGGGTGTCACGGCGCAGTCCAGGCCTTTCACGGGCTCGTCGGAGAGAAGCCCCAGGCGTTTCAAGGGCCGCCAGAAGGCGCACCAGCCGGGCCAGCGCAAGGCATAGCGGCCGGCCTCCTGAATGCCGGGCGTCGCGCCCAGGAGGTCGGTGTAGAACACGGCATCGCCGTTCGGCACCGCCTCCATCTCCCCGAGCCCCGGAAACCGGATGGTGTGGATCATGTCGGTTTCGTGCTGCTGCTCGGCCGGCACCTCGAGTTTTTTGCCTCCCCGGATAAAAACCGAGGGGCGCTTCTGGGAGCGCAGCACCATGTCAAAGTTCCAGCTGATTTTGTAGTTGAGGGGATTGGTGCAGGCTTTCTTCTCGGGTATGCCGCCGCAGTAGGAGTTCAGCACGTTCAGCTCGTCGAACTGGCGCACGGCATGCCCGCAGATGACGAGATCAATGCCGGGGTCGAGGCCGCACTCCGGCATGAGGCTGACGCCGGCGGCCTGCGCCGGTTCGTGCAGGTGCTGGATCGGCTTGCCGTAGTTCGTGCTGACCAGCGGGACCCTGGTTTCCAGGGCCGCCTCGAAGGCGTTGGCCATGAATGGCAGCGGCAAGAAATCAATGACGGCGTCAAACCCTTGTTTGAACAGGGCCACCAGGGCCTGCTGGGAAGAGCCGTCCACCTGGATCGGTTTGATCTTGGCAACGTCGGTGATGGCTGTCAGCTTGTCCCAGCCCTTGAGGCTGACATCCGCACAGATGATCTCCCGCACCCGGTCGCTGCCCGCCAAGTCGAGCAGGGCCGCCTTGCCTTGCATGCCCAGGCCGCCCAGCACCGCGATTTTCATTGAATCTCCTGAGATTGGTGAGGTAACGGAGTGATGACGGCAGTAAATAGATATTCAGCGCTTTTGTCAATATGGAAATCAGGAGGAAA
>Ga0316629_10000161_pt1 | contig 12069 bp, 7 predicted proteins | sample OWC_May_M1_C1_D1_FD_207654 | JGI IMG/M metagenome (GOLD analysis project Ga0316629, IMG submission 207654) | Wetland soil microbial communities from Old Woman Creek delta, Ohio, United States - OWC_May_M1_C1_D1_A | ecosystem: Environmental > Terrestrial > Soil > Wetlands | place: USA: Ohio... | reverse complement strand
CCGCATCCGCCATGCGGCTTCGGAAAGGCAGCGCCTCGGCATCGGCGACGCAGAAGCCGAGGTAAGCCGCGGCGTCTCCCGAGACGGCGTCGGCCGCCAGCGCGACCATGCGGGGATCGAGGTCACTGAGAAACAGGCGCCGGGGGGCGAAATGCGTGGCGATCATGCGGGCACCGAAGCCGCTGCCGCAGCCGATTTCAAGGATGTCCGCCCCCGGGGCCAGAGGTCGGATCCCCCGGAACCACCGGACCACCAAGGCCTGCATGGCCCGCCGCATGGGGCTGTTCACAAACCAGCGTTCGACCCGGTTGAGTTTCATGAAACCAATTTACTTCGCCGCCAAATGAACCACAGCGATGCCGTTGGTGAAGCTGCGGTAATCCACCCGGCTGAATCCGACCTGCCGCAGCATGCCGGCCAGCTCGTCCGGCAGCGGGAACATGCGAATGGATTCCGGCAAATGGGTGTAGGCCTTGCGGGAGCCGGCGACCAGCTCCCCCAGAAAAGGCATGATGTGGAACGAATAGACATCATAGAGCCAGCGGAAGACAGGCCAAACCGGCCGCGAGAACTCCAGGCACATGAGCCGGCCGCCGGGTTTGAGCACGCGGTGCATCTCCGTGAACCCCCGGCGCATGCGGGTGACATTGCGGATGCCGAAACCCACCATGACGGCGTCGAAGCTGCGGTCGGGGAAGGAGATCTGCTCGGCGTCGCCCTGGACGTGCCGGATGCGGTCCTCCAGCGGCTTGCCTCGCACTTTGGGCATTCCGGCCTGGATCATGGCGCGGTTGATGTCGTAGACGACGACCCGGCCCCGGGGACCGATCCGCCGGGCCGCCAGAATCGCCAGGTCCCCGGTCCCCCCGCACACATCCAGCACCCGCTCCCCCGGCCGCAGATCCAGCAGGCGCATGCTGGCGCGCTTCCAGGCATGATGGATCCCGAAGCTGAGCAGCGTGTTCATGAAATCGTAGACCGCTGCCACCGAATTGAAGTGTTTCAGCACCCGCTGGGCCTTTTCGCGGGCCTGGATGCTTTCAAATCCGAAGAAGGCTTCGTCGCGCACCGCCGGGGCCAGGTCTACCAGGCGCCGGCGCCGGTCCTCCTCCAGCCAGATGTTTTTGCTCAAGGGCATGGATGCTCCACAGCTTCTGGGAAGGGTTCAAGGGGCCGAAGGATTCAGAAAAAGAGCCATAACCTTCCCTCGGCCCCTGGCTCTGCGCTCCATGCGTTCAGGCCGCGGCGGCCGCCGCCGGGAGGACGGCCCCCGTGCCGGTCACCTGCGCCATGATCCGTTTGAGTTCATCGCCCTCGATGGTTTCCTTTTCAAGCAGCACGGCGACCGATTCTTCCAAAATGCCGCGTTTCCCGCTCAGGATTTCCAGGGCCCGGTCGTACTGGGCGCTGATGATCCCGTTGATCTGCTGGTCGATCGCTTCGGCCGTGGCCTCGCTGTAATCACGGGGTCCTTCCGGCATGGTGCCGAGGAACTGGGCGCGGCGGTTGGGGGCGTAATAGACCTGGCCGACGTTGCTCATGCCGTATTCCTTGACCATGCTGCGGGCGATGTCGGTGGCCCGGGAGAGGTCGTTGTGGGCGCCGGTGGAGATGTCGCCGGAGACGATCTGCTCGGCGGCGCGGCCGCCGAGCAGGGAGGCGATCTTGTTTTCCAGCTCGGTCTTGCTCATGAGGAAGCGGTCCTCGGTGGGCACCTGCATGGTGTAGCCCAGGGCGGCGATGCCGCGCGGGATGACCGTGATTTTCTGAACCGGGTCGGTGCCCGGAAGCGACATGGCCACGATGGCGTGCCCCAGCTCATGGTAGGCCACGATTTTCTTTTCCTTGGGGTTGATGACGCGGTTTTTCTTCTCCAGCCCCGCGATCACCCTCTCGACGGCTTCCTGGAACTCGGGCATGTCGGCCTGGTCCTTGCCGCGGCGCACCGTCAGCAACGCCGCCTCGTTCACGATGTTGGCCAGATCCGCGCCCACCATGCCCGGGGTCATGTTGGCGAGCTTCTCGATGTCGAGGTTTTCGTCATGTTTGATTTTCTTGAGGTGCACCCTCAGGATGGCCTCGCGGCCCCTGCGGTCGGGGCGGTCCACCAGCACCTGCCGGTCGAAGCGCCCCGGGCGCAGCAGGGCCGGGTCCAGGATCTCGGGCCGATTGGTGGCCGCCAGCAGAATCACGCCCACCTGGGGGTCGAAGCCGTCCATCTCCACCAGCAACTGGTTAAGGGTCTGCTCGCGTTCGTCGTGGCCGCCCATGGTGCCGATGCCCCGCGCCTTGCCCAGGGCGTCCAGTTCATCGATGAAGATGATGCAGGGCGCCTTGGCCTTGGCCTGGGTGAAGAGATCCCGCACGCGGGCGGCGCCCAGGCCGACGAACATCTCGACGAACTCCGAGCCGCTCATGCTGAAGAAAGGCACCCCGCTTTCACCGGCCACCGCCTTGGCCAGCAGGGTCTTGCCGGTACCCGGAGGGCCGACGAGCAGAACGCCGCGCGGCATCTTGCCGCCGACCCGGGTGAAACGCTCCGGCTCCTTGAGGAACTCGATGACCTCTTTGAGCTCCTGTTTGGACTCGTCCACTCCGGCGACGTCGTCGAAGCGCACGCCCACCTCGTCTTCCATGTAGATCTTGGCTTTGTTCTTGCCCAGCGACATAAACCCCGGCTGCTGGCCCTGCATGCGCTTCATCATGAAGTACCAGATGCCGACAAACATGATGATCGGGACGATCCAGGATAACAAGTCGCGCACGAAGGTGGACTCGATCTCGCCCTTGAACTGGACATTGTGGCCGGACAAAAGATCGGAGAGATCCGGATCGACCCGGATGGTGCGGAACGGCTGGCCCTGCTCGCTGCTGTCGCCGGCGGCCTTCATGCGGCCCTGGATGATGTTCGAGGTGATGGCCACCTCGGTCACGCGGTTTTCATTGAGGGCCTTCAGAAAATCGCTGTAGGAGATGGTTTTGATGGAAAAAGCCGAAAAAATCGCATTTTGGATGATCAGCACCACCCACACGCCCAGCAAGACGTACCACATGGAAAATTTATGGTGTTTCTCCATCGGACCTCCTCAATACCCGGTAGGATCTTCGGGTTCGGAACACCGGCTTCGACCTGTTCAAATTGTTACGACACCGCTAAAAAATAAGCAAACAAAATCAAAATCGCAACGACGGTAAGGCCAATCGACTCCATTTCCCCTTTAGAGCCGGCCCTTGGGCCGTCGAATTTTCCGCTCAAGTTCCGGAATGAAGTTGCGATATCTTTAATTGGAAACGGTTATTTCCATCGAGAAGCGGTGGAAAAGGGGAGGCCGGCATGGTCAGTGGGGAGGCGACCAACTTCTGCAGGTCCGAGCAGATTTCCTTCTGCACGGCAGCGACCCAAAAGGAGCAGCCCGGCTGCAGCTTTTACGAAAAAGCTCGCCGCGCCGAGCGCTGCATGTACTTCATCTTCGATGAGTATTGTGATTGTTTGAAAGCCCAGCTCGACGCTTCTGTCGACAAGTGAAATGGGGCGCGGCGGGCCGCGCCTAATTTCATGGGTTGGCGAATTTCTTGGCCAAGTCGTTGTCGATCACGTAAATGCTCACTTCCTTGGCGCCCTGCTCGCTGTAGCGGTATTTCTTGCCGAGGTTGGTGATCAGGTAGCGCACGTCCTCCCGGATTTTCTTGTCGTAGGTCTTGAACCCTTCCTCATTGAACTCCTTGATGGCCCTGCGGAAATTTTCGTTCTCCAGCAGCGGGTCCAGCACCTTCTCTTTCAGATTGTAGATGTACCGGTCGCGCAGGTCTTGAAAGATCGCCGTTTGGGTGATGTTCAGGCCTTCGACCATGATTTCCTGGGTTAGGGTGCGGGAGGTGTATTCGCGCTGGGTCTCCTTGCGGAATTCGAGGCGTTGGAAACGGGTCGCCGCGGACCCGAGCAGGCGGTATTCGATCCCGCCGAGGAACTCCTCGCTGATCTCGAGCTTTTCGCCGGTGTAGGTGCAGACGACGGAAGTGCCGATCTCGAAGTTGATGGCGAACAGGTAGTTCCGGATTTCGCGCGCGATCTGCTCCTCATTGTAGTAGTACAGCGACTCCTTCACCTCCTGCAGCACGGTGTAGTCGTACATGCGCAGCAGGGAGTCGAGGAAGCCCTGGGGAATCAGATCCCGGACATCCTTGTGGACCTTCGAGAAAAACTTGCACAGGTCCGACATGTTGATCAGCTCGTCGTCCTTGGCGTAGGTGGAGAAAAACTCGTTGAAGATCTTGATCGAATCCCTGCCGGAGATCCCGAAGTCGCCCTCGGTCTCGGAGTCGGCGATGATGCGCCGGCGCCGTTTGGCGGTCAGCCGCTTGCGGTCCTCGTCCGACAGCCAGGTCGGGATGTGGCCGGTGTAAATCTCCATCTTGAGCAGCTGCAGGTTCTCGTCGCAGTAAAGCCGATAGCGCTCGGGATTGGTGATCCACTCCAGCATGGCGTCGGAGCGCCGCTTCAGGCGCGAGGAAATGATCACCCGGGCGAAGTTGTGGAGCACCCGCGGCAGGAAGCTTCCGTCGATCTGCCGGCCGAAGACGTTGCGGTAGATTTCCACCTCGGTGCTCAGGTCCATGACGTAGGGGATGTTGATGTACTCCACCCGGTCCAGGAAGCTTTGGAAGCCCTCGATGTTCTTCTGGTCCTCGGGATTCATGACCGCCAGCAGCAGGGAGTTGACGTTCTCCTCGATGTCCTCGACCTTATGGATGCCTTCGCTGATGATGTTGTGCAGCTCGATCAGGCGTTCGGCATTGTGGGATTTGACGTCCATCAAAGCATAAATGCCGTTGTTGGTCTTGGCATACTGCGAGAACAGGTATTTGACCGGGTGGCTGTCCTGCAGGATGCGGTTGATCTGCTTCTGGATCAGGGGATTGGCGATGGTCTGCTGCCGCAGCGGTTTGTCTCCCGGGCTGAAGACGCTGATCCCTTCGCCTAGCCGGCGGTTGAACCGGTAGGGGCGCGCGTACAAGCATTCAAGCACCTTCTGAGGACTTTTCAGGCGGGAGAGCAGGGCGTCGTAAAGCGAGCCGCAGATGGTGCAGGGGTGGTCCTTGAAGACCCATTCGTACTCTTTTTCGGTTGCCAGTTTGTACTTGAATTGGTCGTTCTTGAACAGGTCGTCGAAAAAGTCCCGGCGATGGGCTTTGGGGATCAGCAGCACGGGGCTGTCGTGGCTCGGGCAGGGGATCTCGATGGTGTGGCCGTCGACAAAAGCGGGTTCATCGGCGGCCTCGGCGTCCCGGCCGCCCCCATCGCAGGTCGGCGCTGCCTCCGCCTCCCGGGCCCCTAAACTCGTCAGCAGGCGCGACAACTGTTCGATCACCGGATGGTCCTCGCCGTCCATCATGGCCGCGAACCGCCGACGGTCGAAGCGCCAGACGGCTTCGTAGCGCAGCCCGGCGTCGGTGTCGGTGTACGCTTCGAATTTGCGCAGCAGATTGTTCAGGAAGGTGCTCTTGCCGCAGCCCGGAGGCCCGCGGAAGATGTAGATTTTGTTCTGCTGCGCCCCCCGCTTCAAGGACTCCACCAGGTTCACCAGGCGGTTGGCAAAGATGCGGTCGGCGAAGAAGGGGTGGTCCACGCCGTCAACAAACAGCCGGTTGCAGTCGTAGAAGGCGTAATGAATCGATTCGGGGTCGTCCGGGTATTCGTCGATCCCCTCCCCCACATAGGATTTCACCATGTCGTGAAACACCTGGAAAATGTTGCGCATCACCCCCCGGGGGTTCGCCACCAGCGCTTTCAGAAAATCGCTGAAGGGGATGGGAAGCCGCTGCTCCAGATGGCCCACCGCATGGTTCAGGCCGTCCAGCGCCGTCGCAACGCTGTCGGCGCCGTCTGTCGATGCATGGGTCTTTTCCGTCGGTTCGTCCATCGGCATCAAAGAACTTCACGTGTGAGTTTGCGGTCCTGCATGGTGTAACGCACCCGCTGCCATTTCATCTCCCGCTGCTTGCGCTCCTCGCTGAGGGACATCTGCATGCCGGGAAGAACGGCGGGGCCCGGCGCGGGTCCGGCGCGTACGATCTCGCTGGTCTCGAGCTGAACGGGTTTGCCCCAGAGGTATTCGATTCCCAGCAGGGTGTTGGCGATGAATTCCCGCACCAGCGGCTTGCCCTCGAAGCGGTGCACGAGGCATAGGTTGCCGTTGCCGGTCTTGGGCTGGTCGATCTCGATGCAGGGCGGATGATAGAGGCCGTCCAGGAGCATGGCACGGTAGTCCTCGGCCGAGCGGCTCTTGACGTAAATCTCCCACACCCCTTTGGCCGGGTTCAGGCGGCGTCCGGCGACAAACAGACGAAAGCGGTTGACGAAGTCCTGATCGACAAAGGTGTTGACGAATAAAAAGTCGTTCAGGTTTTCGCGGACCTTGAAGAGCAGGTTCCGGCCGCCGCCGGTGTGCCGGTCATAATGCTCGCGTTCCCAGGCGTCGGTCAGCTTGCGGAATTCTGGGGTATGCCTACCCGTGTCGCCCTGGTCCGCGATGTATTGAAACATGCGCATCCCCAGCGCATAGGGATTCAAGCCGACCCGCGGCATGGCGGTGACCCCGGCGTGGGTGCGGGAAAAATCGACTTCATGCCCACAAATTCGGTCGTCCTTCAGAAAGAGCTGTTCGTGCCAGTAGCTGGCCCAGCCTTCGTTCATGATCTTGGTCCGGATCTGCGGCTGGAAAAAGAGCGTGGTCTTGCGGACGACCTCGACGACCGGTTTCATCCAGCGGTTTCTCTCCTTGTTGAGAAACTCGGAGTGCTGCAGGATGAACTGCATCAGGTCCTGCCGGCTGGCGGGTTTGGTCTCGAGGCTCTTCTTATAAAGGGAGTCGAATTCGGGGTATTTTCGAAATACCTCGGCGAAAAAGGCTTGCTCCCCCAGCTCGGGCGATTCCCGCCGACAGGCATTGTAACGCTCGATTTCCTTGATGTACTCGCCGGTTTTGACCATCCGCACGGTTTGCAGGAAGCGGTCGAAATAATAGTCCAGCATGCGCGAGCGGGACGTTTCGGGAGCGCGGCTCAACCGGCCCAACTCGGCATGAAACCCCACGAGGTTGTCGATGCTGCGCGCGAATTCGATGACGTAATCCACCCACCGACCCTTCTCGGAGCGCAGCTGGGCGATCATGCGCTTGTCCGAGAGGGCCTGGCCGGTGAAATCATAGTCCCACGTGTGGCGGAAATAGAGGTTGTTTTGGAAAAAGTCGATGTGGGCCAGGACGTGATAGAAGATCATCACGTTCATCCAATCCGGATTGTTGTCGTTGTAATAGGAAATGGCCGGGCGCGTGTTGATGACGGTCTCGTAGGGGTTGTTCGGGTAAAGCTCGTAGCGACCCTTTTCCTTGAGCACCTCCACCTCGTGGACCCAGTAATCGTAGAGGGTGGGGATCATCAACTTCGGGGTGAGCTCCAGGAGGTCCCGGTTGGTCACGAGGTATTCCAGGGTCTCCTTTTCAAAGCGCAGGCCGGCATCGGCGGCGCGCTGCTTGCAGCCCTCCATGATTTTCTTGGTATGCTGGTTGATCAGTTCCATGATCCTAATCGGCGATCAGGGTCTTGATCCCCTCGATCAGCCGCGGCTCGTCGGCATCCTCGCGCATGGCGTCCAAGCGCAAAAGCTTCGGCTTGTCTTCCAGCAGGCCGGATTGGCGGATATATTTCTCGACCTCCGTCCGGGGGCCTTCTTCGTGCGCGTGCTGGGCAATGGTGATTCCCACGCGGTTGGCGTAGCTCAGCATCTTTTTGAGCTGCGGGATACATTGGGTGCCGTCGTGGTCCCAGTCGTCGCCGTCCGTTCCGTGAAAGACATAGATGTTGTAGTCCCGCGCCAGGTTTTCTCGCTCGACGATCTCGTTCACGAGGGTGTAGGCCGAGGAGACCTGGGTGCCGCCGGCCACCTTGGAGTTGTAGTAGGTGTAAAAATCCGGAACCTCTTTGGCCTGGGTGTCGTGCAGGATGAAGCGGGTCTCCACCTGCATCGCATACTGGTAGACCAGCCAGCTGTAGATCATGACGTGCTGGGACACCACCAGCACGGTGGACTGGCCTTCCATGGATCCCGAATAATCCCTCAGGAAGAAAACCAGGGCCTGGGACTCGTAATCCTTTTCCGGCGACAGCACGCGATAGACTTTGTCATCGGGGGCGACCAGAAACCGGCTCGGGTCGATATGGCCGACGTCGGGAATGTTGCCCAGGTGCAGGTTGGTTTCCAGTATTTTCCGGAGGGTGGCTTTTTTGTCGAGCAGCTGCCCGAATCCGCGGTGCAGGTCCGTCAAATCATACGTGTAGCGCGTCAGCGAGCGCTTCTTGCCCTTGTCCTTCAGGTTGGGGAGCTTGAACTTCTCGGTCAGGATGCGGCCGAGGTCGTAGGCGTTGGACTCCATCTCGTGCGGTCCGCCCTCGCCCTGCCCCGGTCCGGCGGCGCCCGGCTGTTCTTCCTCCCGCACGGGCTGCTCGCCGATCACCTCGCCTTCCTCGCCCTCTCCGGATCCGCCGTGGGAGCGCTCCTCCTCGCTGCGGAAGGAGGTGTCGTGCAGTAATTTTTCCTCCACCGTGGTCGGCACGATCACGACTTTTTCCTTGCCCCTTTTTCCGGGCTTGATCAGCCGCCCGACGCTGATCTTGCGCGGGAAGCCGTCCTGCTCGCGCTGCCGATCGCGATCCAGCAGCTCGTCGATGGAGCGGATGTTGGCGCCGGCCGAGCCCTGCATCGCAACCAGGCGCTGCAGCACATCCAGATCGTGGTAGGCGTAGATATCCCGGCCGAACGCTTCGAGGCCGGCCCGCGGGTCGGGAACCTCATGGGAGCCGCCGGCCTCCAGCTCGCGCCGGATCTTCGCTTCCTGCTCGGCTCGGACTTTTGACGAAGTCGTCACTTTTCGTCTTCCTGGGTGCAGAAGTATTCAATGGTCTTCTGGGCGCAGGTACGGCAGTATCCCAGCTTGTTCAGCATGGTGTTGATCATGCGGTCATAAAGCTTCTGGTTCTCCTCGTTGGTCCGATTGGCCAAGGCGCCGATCAGGCTGCCGGCGCCGGCGATGTCGGATTTCAGGCGCACGTCGGTGACCGCCTTGACGAGTTCCAAATTGTCCATGAAGTCGTAGTTGGGATCGATGGATATTTTCTGGCCGTAGATCTTGCGGATGGAGGTGCGAAAGGACTCCCGCTGCTCTTCGGTTTTCAGGCCCAGGCGTTCTTCGACGCTGTTGACGTAGCGTTCGTCGATCTTGAGCGCCTTGAGGTCGCCCGTCTGGGGATCCTTGTATTTCCACATCTTATCGGGCCCCAGGTGCTCGGCGTCGATGCCGATGATCATGTTGACATAGGTCATGACGTCCCTGCGGATGGCCAAGGGCTCATCCATGTAGGCGTTGAACATCTCGGTCATGATGCGCTCGCGGTAGAGCCCCTTTCCGGTCTTGATGTCCTCGAGATATTTGGCGCGGTCGTTGGCCTCGGTCACGTAATCCAGGACGATCCGTTCCAGGGCCTTGAACACATCGTAGGCGAACATGCACTGGCCTTCGTTGGTCTCGGAGCTCTCGATCAGCAGCTGAATGGCGCGCCCGAGGTTGCGCTGGCCGAGGCCCTTCTGGCCGAAGCGGTTGATGATCTCCGGGTCCTGGTTGAGGGTGTCGATGACTTCGGCCAGGGCCTTGATGCTCTTCTCGCCGGCCACTTCTCCGGCGGCCAGCTTCATGGTCTCCACCGGCGTGAGCTTCTCCGAGCGCGGCAGCCGGCTGAGGACCGCGCCCACGCTGGCGGCATAGTTGAGATTCGGATCCTGGTGCAGGCTTTCCTTGGTGAGGGTGGTGCGCGTCTCGCTGCCGATGGTATAGTTCGTGAGGTCTTTTTGCAGCTTGTAGTTCGTGTTGTGCGAGACATAGCACAGCCGGCAGCGGTCCACGATGGGTGCTTCCTCTTTCTCCGACAGAAATCGATGGAATTCCATATTGTTGCTGGTGGCGACGATCAGGGTGTCGATCGGCCATTTGTAGCCGTCGATTTCGATGGTGCGGTTCTGGATGACGCCCAGGTAAACCTGAACCAGATCTTTCTTGTTCTTGAAGATCTCATCGCTGAAGTGGATCCCGCCGCCGGCCACCCGAGCCAGCGCGCCGCGCCGCAGATCGAAGCGGTAGGGGTTGTTCGTGTCCGAGATGTGAAGCAGCCGCTGAATGGACTCTTCGCCTAGCAGGTCCACCGCCGACGAGGTGATCTTGTCTTTCGCCGGGTACTTGCCGGTAACGGTCCCCAGGCTCTCGGTGAGCGGCACGGGGATGATCTCCACAAAGGAAAGCATCCGGTCCAGGTCTGCGTCGCAGTGGGTGCGAATGTCGTTCCAGATATAGCCGCTGCAGGCTCCCAGTGGGCGGTAGTCCCCATAAAGCGCTTCAACTTCAGCGTCGGAAAAACCGATCTCCCTTGACAAGAAGGTCTTGTTGTCGTCCAGGAGATCGAAGAGGTTCATTGATAGAATCATGGGATCTTCATAGGTCTGGGATTCGACGGTCGTGATCCTGCCGTACGTGCCCAGGCGGTCGAGATGCTGGAATTTGAAAGTGTATTTGCGGTTTTCGTCGCGGGAGAGGAAACTGCGGTATTTTCCGGCCAGGAATTCCACGAAAAAGGTTTTTCCGTTTCCCGGCTCTCCGACCAGGACAAACGCCATCTCTTTGGAGGACCCGCCTTCGGCGGCATCTTTCACGTAGGACACGAAGCTGTTGATCTCATCATACATGCCGATGACATGCTTGGGCCCGCTGCGGAACACCTTAAAATCGTAAGTGGTCTTCCCGTTCACCGTGATCTTTTCGATCCCGCCTTCGAAGATCATCCGGGACACTCCCTTGAAGGCGTTCTCGAAACGGCGCTGTCCCTTCTTGACCGCCTTGATGTGTTGGATCAGCGAATGGGTGTTGGTGGTCATCGGTGGTTCCCTCCCTGTGGCGAATCGGTTCTGTTTTTAACCCGTCACATTTTGCGGAGCCGTTTCCGGTTATGAGGCGGCGGCTGTCATTTTTTTCTATGCTTATAAGCAAAGGCTAATCATCGGCGCATGCGGAAGCAACATGAAGAGGGAGCGGAAGCACAGCATTTTGACGGTAGCGAGTCAGCCGAGCATTCCCAGGGCGGCCTCTGTGCGCCGTGAGGTATTCTACAACTAGCTTAAAAGATATCCCTAATCGGCAATTTGATGCTAACGCTGCCAGCCAATATGCTCTTATGGAGATGCAAGATCAATACCATTTCTACCGCCTGTTTCGCACCCTGCCGCAGTGACGGCCTGGAAGCAAATCTGCGCCTCTTCTTTTCGGCTGGCGGCCGAGAGCGGGTTGACCCCACCTCACGGCTAAGGTAATAGCTTCACAGGATTGAAATCCCGGCGGGCCGTTGCTTCAGGCCAAGGATCCCTCAAGACAACCCATTAGAGGAGGTGCTTATGGCTTCGGAGAAAGACTGGATTGCCAACGCTTATGAAGGCATGTCACGGCGCCAGTTCCTGGCGCAGATGAGCGCCGCGGGGGCCGCCATCGCGGGCTTTGCGGTGGCCTCGAAGGCGGTCGCGGGTGAGATCATCACAACCCCCACCAAAGGCTTGAAAGTCGCTGAAGGCAAAGTGACTGTCGGCGGGTTTCAGGTCCCGATCTACGAGGCGCGGCCGGCGCGCTCGGGGAAGTTCCCGGTGGTGATCGTGATCCCCGAAATTTGGGGGATGCACGAGTACATCAAGGACGTGGTGCGCCGCTTTGCCCAGCGCGGCTTCATGGCCATCACCTTCGAGCCGTACGCCCGCACCGGCGGCGTGCTGCAGATAGAGGATCGGGAGGCGCTGCTGAAAGTGGTCAATGCCGTCCCGGACGCCCAGGTCATGACGGACCTCAACGCCATCGTCGCCTACGCCAAAAAGCTGCCGGCCGCGCGGGCCGACCGGATTGGGGTGACGGGATTCTGCCGCGGGGGGCTCTACACCCTGCTCTTCGCGGCCCAGAACCGCGACGTGAAGGCCGCCGTGGCCTG
>Ga0316629_10000160_pt1 | contig 12077 bp, 10 predicted proteins | sample OWC_May_M1_C1_D1_FD_207654 | JGI IMG/M metagenome (GOLD analysis project Ga0316629, IMG submission 207654) | Wetland soil microbial communities from Old Woman Creek delta, Ohio, United States - OWC_May_M1_C1_D1_A | ecosystem: Environmental > Terrestrial > Soil > Wetlands | place: USA: Ohio... | reverse complement strand
CCGCCTCGCGCAGGCTGGGCACCCGGCCGTCGGATGCGATTTTGCGCCGCAGGTAGTCCAGGAGCCGTTGCTGCGTGGGGGTCAGGGTGTCCATCACGTATCTCCGTCGACATGCATGGGTTCAAGTCTAATCCGACAAAATGTAAATGTCAATGTAAACTTAAATGTAAATTATTTGCGAGGGAGGGCGGTATCGGCGGGACGATTGCTGGTGAAAGGGTCAGCCGCGCGATGCGCGAGCGCCGGCTGAAGCGATTCCTGGGGCCGCCGAGTATGCAGTTTGAATTGCCTCGGCGTGCAGTTTCAAGCCCAGTGCGCTTACGACCTTGAGGATGGTGTCAAAGCTCGGACTTCGCTCTCCGGACAGCGCCTTGTAAAGGCTTTCGCGGGATAGGCCGGCATCGCGCGCCACCTGAGACATTCCCTTGGCTCGGGCGATATCGCCCAGCGCCTTGGCAATGAAGGCGGCATCCCCATCGGCTTCTTCAAGAGAAGCTTCCAGGTATGCGGCCATTTCCTCCGGAGTCCGGAGGTGTTCGGAAACATCGTAGCGGGTAGTAACAGTCTTAGCCATGGCACACCTCTATAGGTTTCGAGCCAGGCGCAAAGCGATTTTGATGTCGCGGGCCTGGGTGCTTTTGTCGCCTCCGGCCAGCAGGACCACCACTGCTTGCCCTTGCTTTTTGTAGTACACCCGATAGCCGGGGCCGTGATCGATACGCAATTCAGAAACACCTTCGCCGACAGGCCTCACGTCTCCGGGGTTTCCGACCGCCAACCGCTCGATCCTTACTAAAATTCTCGCCCGCGCATGGATATCCCGCAATCCATCAATCCATTCACTGAAAATTTGAGTTTTTCGGATCTCGATCACAACTCAACTGTAGCCCATCGGCTACAGTTTGTCAACAAAGGACCCTCGAATCCACATGAGAATCTAATTGAAAGCGTTTGTTCTATCTGGTGGCGCCTCACCTCCAGGCAGTTTGAACACAGTCTCTTCTGCTGATCCTGCTGTTTTGAAGCGGCTTGCGGCCGGCTGTCATATGCTCACGCGGGAAAGCCGGCGGAGGCCGAAGCGCAGCGGCAGGACGACGGCGAGAATGCTCAGGACGAAGGCGGCGCTGAAGGCGGCCGCGGTCCACAGCCAGACCGCCGCCGAAAGGGGCCTCCCGTGCAGGTCGGCCATGAAGATCCGGTACACCGGCCCGGCCTGGAGCAGGATCACCAGCCCGATGAAGGCCGCGCAGGTGATCATGAAGACGAGCCCCCCGAAGCTGGTGACCGTCTGGGTCGGGTTTTCCGCCTTGAAATCCGGATAGGCGGCGCCGAGGCCGATGCCGATGGCGACGATTCCCGGCACCAGGAAGAACACCGTGACGGTCGAGAGCGTCATCATGAACGGCGTCACCTTGAGCAGGAGGTTGGTGCCGACGATGAGGATCTCGGTCAAGAGCAGCAGCGGCAGGTAGTAGATGAAGAACTTGATCAGCAGGAAGGCCCGCAGGGAGAGCGGCGAGGTTTTCACCAGCCAGAAGGCCTCCCGCTCCAGGCTCACGGCCGGATAGGCGAATCGGGCGGTGACCGCCGTCAGCACGAAGAGCGCCAGCCCCATGTTCAGAAACGAGAACAGGTTCTGGAGATAGACCGTCTGGATGGGGGATTTTTCAAGCGGCAGCGCGTCGAAGTTGTAGATGTAGATCACCAATAGGGCGGCGATCAGGAACAACTGGGTCCACTGGGCCTGGTCGCGGAGGAAGGTCTTGATCTCCTTCACCGTGAAGGCGCGCACCGGCCCGGGCAGGAACCGAAACAGCCGCTCGCTCACGCCGCTGCTGCGGATGACCCGTGCGGCGGCCGTCTGGGTCTTGGAGAAGCCCTTGAAGTAAAAGGCATCGGCCGTCAGGACCAGCAGGCACGCCAGCGCGGCGGCAAAGCTGGCGGCCAGGGCCAGGTGAAAGAGGCTGGTCCGCACCGAGCCCCTCAGCGCCGCCTGGATGCAGTCGTAGGCCCAGGTGCTCGGCAGAAACGGCGCCGCCGGCGCCTGCAGCGCGGAGATGTAGACCAGCACCGAGTCGAACACCTCCGGGTTGACCAATTGCTCCGGCCGCACCAGGCGGATGGCCAGGTAGAGCACCACGAAGAGCAGCACCCCCAGCAGGATGACGACGCTGCGCATGCGCGTCGCGGGCACGAGCATCACCCCGACCATCACCAGCAGCGCGCTCAAGGCCGAGGCGATGGCGGCCAGCACCGCCAGGGCGAGCAGCGTGTTGGCGTAGTAGGCCGCCCCCGCGCCGAAGACGATGCCGTAGGCCAGGAACACCGGCAGGGTGAAAACGATCACCATCCAGGAGCTGTCGGCCGTGCTGTCGAGCCAGCGGGCGGCGAAGATGCGGTGGCCGGCCACCGGCATGGCGTGCACCAGGAAGAGATCCCGCGACAGATAGAGCTTGGACAGGGAGGTCAGGATGCTGCTGAACAGCAGCAGGGCGAAGGAGACGATCAGGATCATCGAGAGCAGCTTGTAGGCGAGCAGGTCGCCGATGTCTTCGATCCCCTGGAAGTAGCGCAGCACCCGCCAGGAGATCCAGAACAGCCCCCACCAAAACGCGGCCCCCACGCTGCCGAGCACCAGCAGCCGGGCAGCCCCGCCGCGGGTGCTGCGGGAGAGGCCGCGGTTCAGGACGGGCCAGAGCCGGGGCCTCAGCAGCAGACCGATCTCGCCGATGAATCCTTTCATGGTAGGCCGCTGCCCTCCTTCCCCGGGCCGGCGCTCATTCCACCGCCTGCAAGGGGGTCGTCAGCGTCAGAAAGACCTGCTCCAGGTCGGCCGCGGTCACACCGGCTTCGCGCCGCAGGTCGGCCGCGGTGCCGCTGGCGATCAGCCGGCCGCGCGCGATGACGCCGATGCGATCGCAGATGTCCTCGGCCACTTTCAAGGTGTGGGTCGACATGAAGATCGTGACCCCGGTGGACGCCAGGCGTTTGAAAAGGTCCTTCACCATGATGATGGCCAGCGGGTCCAACCCCACCATGGGCTCGTCCACGACGAGGACGGCCGGTTCGTGCAGGAGGGCCGCGGCCATGATCAGCTTCTGCTTCATGCCGTGGGAATACGACTCGATCAACTCGTCGGACCAGTCCGCCAGCGAAAACGCCTGGAGGGCGGCGGCCGCCTTGCCGCCGAAACCATTTTCCGGCACGCCGTAGATGTCGGCGGTGAACTTCAGGAACTCCAGGCCGGTCAGCTTTTCGTAGAGGTAAGGGCGGTCGGGGATGAATCCGATCTTGCGCTTGGCCTTTTCGGGCTCGGCCTGCATGTCGATACCGGCGATGGCGACACGGCCGCCGGTCGGCGCCAGGATGCCGCCCAGCATCTTGATGGTCGTGGTCTTGCCGGCGCCGTTCGGCCCGATGAAGCCGAAGATTTCGCCCTGGCCGATCTTCAGGTTCAGGCGGTCGACGGCGAGGTAGGTCCCATAGGTTTTGGTCAACTCCGTCAGTTCGATCATGATCAGTCCAGGATGTCGATCGTGATGCTGCCGATGACCGCCGCCAGGTCCAGCTGCTGCTGCATGGAGCCGGTGACCAGGCGCAGGTGGGCAACGTCCGCCGGCAGCTGGCCGAAGACGGCATCGGCGGTCACCCAGCGGCCCAGGAACAGGAGGTTCCAGGCATGGTAGTAGAATTTGCCTTTCATGTAGGCCAGCCCCGCCTCGACCCGGGCGGGGATCCCGGCGGCGCGCGCCAGGGCCGCCAGCAGCATGGCGTGCTCGTTGCAGTCGCCCATGCGGTTTTCAAGGGTGGAGAGGGCGTCCGGCATGGAGAGCACCGGCCGCTTCTCGATGTTGAGATGCACCCACTCCACGAGACGCCGGGCTTTGGCAAGGGGCGTCAGGTGGGGCGAGTCGCCGAGGATCGAGCGCACCTGGGCGCGGATGCGCTCATGGTCGGACTGGATGAGCGGCTCCGGCTTGAGGTACACCCGCTCGAGCGCGGCCATTTCCTGCTCCCGCGGCATTTCCGGGAGGTCGGCGAGGTTCTCCCGGCGCACGGCGAGAACCCCGTCGCCGAAGCTCTGGCGCCCGCCCTTCAGCTGAAGCCCCTCGCCCCGGATGCCGCCGACCCTGACCCGCAGGATCTCCAGCGCCGCGGGGTCCGCCAGTTCGCGGTTCGGCGCCACCGCAGCAAGGTCGGTCAGGTCCTCGCTGGCCGCTGCGCCCAGGTCTTCGAGCGCCTCCTCGCGGCTGCTCTTTTCAAGGCGCATGCCGAGCAGCCCGCGTTCCCGGAGCAGCTCGCCGTTGTCGGCGATCCACGCGGTCTGGGTCATCCCCCGGAGGCTCATGCGGATGCGGGTGGCCGGCTGCGGGCGGCCCATCACGGCAATCTCCTCGCGGCCGATGATCTCGGCCTGAACCTCGGCCTGGCCCATGGTGGACGGGTCGAAAATGTCGAAGCGGTAGCGGTCCCCGGCTTTCAAACTCTGAGAGGAAAGGGCATGGAGGACGGACGCCGTCAGGTAGGACCTCTTTTTCAGGGAGATCTCGAGCGTCCGTCGGTCCCCCGCGGCTTCGGTCTGCACGCGGAGCATCTCCCCGGACACGGCTCCCTTCGCCGCAAAACGAAACGGTCCGGAGGCGATCTCGAAATCGAATCGCTCCAGCGACAGGTCGGCCAGCAGGTCGGCCCGGGTCTGCAGGTTGAGATCCTGGACCATGCCCATGGTGTTAATGCGCATCAGGACCCTTTCCCGCAGCTCGTAACCGCCTGCCTGAGGCGAGATGCGCGTGTGCGAATAGCCGATCCTGCGTTGGTTCTGGAAGATGCTCATCCAGGACTCCCGGCCGGCGGTGGTTGCCAGCGCGCCCGCCGACAACGATTTCGGGCCGGAGAGCAGGAGATCGAGCACATCCATCCGTATCAGGAAGAGGATGGTGAAAAGCCCGGCCGCGATGAGCCCGGCGACGCGAAAGGGTGTCATGTGCCTGGATGCCATGGGGTGGTGCCGTGCGCCTTGGTTTTCCGCTGGGAGAGCACGTGTCGTCGTTTCGAAGCCAAGCCGCGCGATCCGCGCGTGGTCAAAAAATAGATTTTAACACGTTTCCGGCCGGATCTGAAATATCGCGCTGCCGGTCCTGCCTGTTGGTGTTGCCTGTTTTTTGTGCACAACATATGGGGGCTGACCGAACCATCCGAATTTTTGATATATTCATGCGGTTTTTTTATTGACAAGCGCCCCGATTTCCAGGATAGTGCGAACCATATTATACTTTTAAGCGTTGGTTATGTGCCCAGAGTTTTTTTTGATTCAACGAGTTCCCGATGCGTCTTGTTTCCAATTGAGGCGGCTTGACCAGGCAGAGTCAGTGATGGCTCTGCTTTTTTTGTTTGGTGTCGGCAAGGGGCCGGCCGCGGTGGATGTTGAAAAAATGGAATAGAACAACGCAATGGGAGGAGGAGCACTATGGCGGAAGGCGTCGTGAAGTGGTTCAACGAGAAAAAGGGCTACGGCTTCATCAAGAAGGATGACGGTCAGGACATCTTCGTCCACTACTCCGCCATCAAGGGGCAGGGTTTCAAATCGCTGGTGGAAGGCGACAAGGTGCGCTTTGAGGTCCAGCAGGGAGCCAAGGGCCCTTCGGCTGCGGATGTCGAGAAAGTGACCTAGCCCGAAAACGGTCGCCCCGGGGGATTTTTAAAAGCGGCCGCACGCGCGGCCGCGACCCTCGCGTGCGTGTCCGTCGTCGATCTTTCAACCCCTGCCCGATCGAAGCGAACGGTGCAGGGGTTTTTATTTCTTCAGCAATTCCTTGGCGTGCTCCAGCGTGACGCGGGTGATTTTCTCCCCGCCGAGCATGCGCGCGATCTCGCTGGTGCGCTCATCGGCCGAAAGCGGGGTGATGGCGGTGCGGGTGCGGCCGCCGGTCACCTGCTTCGAGATGCGGAAGTGGTGGCGGCCGAACTTGGCGATCTGCGGCAGGTGGGTGATGCAGATCACCTGGTGGTGCCGGGCCAGTTCCGCCAGTTTGCGGCCGACCACCTCGGCCACCGCGCCGCCGATGCCCGCGTCCACCTCGTCGAAGACGATCGTGGCGATGGATTCGGTGTGCGCCAGGATGGATTTCAGCGCCAGCACCACGCGGGACAGCTCGCCGCCGGAGGCGATGGCCGCCAGGGGTTTCAGCGCCTCCCCCACGTTCGGGGCCATCGTGAACACGGCCCGGTCGATGCCGCTTTCGCTCACCGTGCAGGCGTTCACCATCAAGTGTGGGTCGGCCTGCGGGTCGGCCGGGGCCGCGTTCAGTTGGACCCCGAATCCGGTCCCGTCCATTTTCAGCGTCGCCAGCTCGGCCGCGACCTGGGCCATGAAGCGTTTGGCGGCCTCCTTGCGTTTTTTCGACAGCTGGCCGGCCTGCTTTGAAATCCGCGCGTGCCACTCGGCCAGCCGCGCCTCGGCCGCTTCGATCTCCGCACCGATGTTTTCGATGGCGGCCAGCTCCGCCGCGGCCTGGGCTTGTTTTTCCTGGACGGCCTCCAGCGAACCGCCGTACTTGCGCTTCAGCCGGCTGAGCTGGTCCAGGCGGGCTTCCACCGCTTCCAGCCGCCCCTCGTTGATCTCGACGGACTTGAGATAGGCGCGCAGCCGCTCCACCACGTCTTCGACGCGGTAGATGACCTCCGCACAGGCCTCCGCGGAGGGGGCGAGCGCGGGGTCGATGCGGCCCATCTTTTCGAGGCTGCGGCGGACCTCGGCCAGCCGCTCCACCGCGGAACCCGTCCCGCTGTATAGCCCCTCGATGCCCGCGTGCACGGCTTCGAACAAGGCGCCGGCATTTTTCAGGCGCAGGCGCTCCTGCTCCAGCTCCCGATCCTCCCCCCCGTGAACGCCGGCGGCCTCGATCTCCCGGCATTGGAACTGCAGCAATTCTTTCAACTCCGCCTGGCGGGCCTGGCGTGCGGCCAGCTCCTTCAGGTGTTTCAGTTGCGGCAGAATTTCGTGGTACAGGGCGGCGACCGCTGCGCGCTGGGGCATGAGGCCGGCAAATTGATCCAGTATGACCAGGTGCTGATCTTCCTTGAGAAGGCCCTGGTGTGCATGCTGACCGGAGATGCTGGCCAGGTTTTCGGTGACGGCGCCCAAGACCTGGAGCGTGGCCAGGCGCCCGTTGACATAGACCCGGTTGCCTTCCGCGCGCGAGAGGACGCGCCGCACCAGGAGCCCCTCGCTGAGGTCATAGCCCGTTTCCGCGGCAGCCCGGCCGGCAGCCGAATCCGGCCGGACGGCGAAAAGCGCCTCCAGCTCGGCGGCCTCGGCGCCCGTTCGGATCATGTCCGTCGAGGCCCGGCTGCCGAGGATCAGGTTGACGGCGTTGATGATGATGGATTTACCGGCGCCCGTCTCGCCGGTCAAAACGCTCAAGCCCTCCTCGAAGCGGATGCTCAGGTCGTCGATGATGGCGAAGTTGCGGATGGAGAGCTCTTTCAGCATGCTGAGCGCCGGCGCCGGTGGTTTGCGTTGAAGCGTCTGAAATCGGACGAGCGCATTATACACGGGGATCTCCGCTTGTAAAGGTCGTTGAGGCGGCGGCGGGAGTTGACGACGTCCCGTCGAAAGGACTTGAATCCGGCCGCCAAATCTCTTAATTTGGCCTTCCGGTTTTCGGCCGGCTACTCACACGCGAGCAAGATCCGCCCATGGCGCTACGACGACCTGTGATAGTGATCGCCACCCGGAACCCCGGCAAAACAGCAGAGATCCGCGACCTGCTGGAGGGGTTCCCGGTCGACATCAAGGACCTTTCCGACTTCGGGCCGATTCCCGAGGTCGAGGAGGACGGCGCGACGTTCGACGAGAACGCCTACAAGAAGTCGAGCTTCACGGCGCGCATTCTCGGCTGCCCGACACTGGCCGACGACTCCGGCCTGTCGGTGGCGGCACTGAACGGCGCCCCCGGTGTTTTTTCGGCCCGCTACGGCGGCGAGGGGCTCTCCGACACGGACCGCTGCCGCAGACTGCTGTCGGAAATGCAGGGCCGGGGCGACCGCCGCGCGGCCTTCGAGTGCGTGATCTCGCTTGCCGTCCCCGCCGGCCCCGCGCTGACCTATGAAGGCCGCTGCGAGGGCCTGCTCACCGAGGCGCCCGCGGGCGCCAACGGTTTCGGCTACGACCCGGTTTTTTTCTACCCGCCTTTCAACAGGACGTTTGCCGAGCTGAGCCGCGAGGAGAAAAGCCGTGTCAGCCACCGGGGCAAGGCGATGCGGGAGCTGCGGGACGAGTTTGAGAAGGTGATGACCTGGATTCGTCGGCACATGCCGCCGGGCGATCCCTGGAACCGGATAAATGACTGACACCCTCGCCTTCCACCGTCTGGTCCTGGCTACCCGCAGCGTGCGGCGGTTCCATTTCCTATTCAGATTAAGAATCCATCCTCAGCCGTCTCAGCGGCACGGGTCGCGAGGCGCCCTTGCCTGAATCCGGAAAACCTGTCCTGGCGACGCTTTTCAGCCGCCGGATGCTGGTCGCCCTGCTCATGGGCTTCTCCTGCGGGCTGCCCCTGCTGCTGACTCTCGGCGTCCTCCAAGCCTGGATGAAAGAGGAGGGTATGGACCTCACCTGGGTGGGGATGATCACCCTGGTGCAGTCGCCCTACTCCTGGAAGTTTCTGTGGTCGCCGCTGCTGGATCGGTTCACGCCGCCGCTGCTCGGGCGGCGGCGCGGCTGGCTGCTGGTCGCCCAACTGGCCCTGATGGCTTCCATCGCCGCCCTCGGTTGGTCCGACCCTGTGGCGCACCCCGGCTGGATGGTCGCCAGCGCCGTGCTCGTCGCCTTTTTCAGCGCCACCCAGGACATCGTGGTGGACGCCTACCGCCGGGAGGACCTGCCGGACGAGGAGCTGGGGCTCGGGTCCTCGCTCTACGTCTACGGCTACCGCATCGGCATGTGGGCCGCGTCGGGCGGGGGGCTGATCCTGGCCGATTACATCCCCTTCTCCCAGGTCTATCTGGTCATGGCGGCCGGTCTGATCCCCGGCGTGGCGACCACCCTGCTCGCACCCGAACCGCGGGTTGAGAGCAGCCCGCCGCAGTCGCTGCGGGAGGCCATATGGGATCCTCTCGCCGATTTTTTCCGCCGTGACAGCGCCGTGTGGATCCTGGCCTTCATTCTGCTTTACAAGATCGGCGACACCATGGCCGCCGCCATCACGACCCCGTTCTACCTCGAATTGGGCTTTTCCAAGTCCGAGATCGGCGCGGTGGTGAAGCTCTTCGGCGCCTGGGCCACCATTGCCGGCGCCCTCGGCGGCGGGGTCCTCATGCTGCGGCTCGGCATCCACCGCAGCCTGTGGGTCTTCGGGGTGCTGCAGGCGGTTTCAACGGCCGGGTTCGCCGTCCTCGCCCGCATCGGCTGCAGCCTGCCCGCCCTCTCGGGGGTGATCGCCTTCGAGAGCGTCACCGGCGGTATGGGCACCAGCGCCTTCGTCGCCTTCATGGCCAGCCTGACCAACAAGAAGTTCACCGCGACGCAGTACGCCCTGTTGACGAGCATCATGGGGCTGCCGCGCGTGCTGGCTTCGGCGCCCACGGGGTTTGCCGCCAAGCACCTGGGCTGGGAGTGGTTTTTCATCGGGTGCACCCTGGCGGCCGTCCCGGGAATGCTGGTTCTGGCGCGTTTTGCGCCCTGGCGGGCGCAGGCCTTCGAGCCGGCCGCCGGACCGACCCGTCCCTGATCGGGTTGCGTTCGGATGGACATGCTGGTAAGAGGTGATGCTGGATTCCGGGCCCTCGATGCTTGATGAATGAAAAGAAAAAAGCTGTTATCGATCATCCCGCATCCCGTATCTGGTATCTGGTATCTTTCTCTCTGTAAAAACCGGCCGATGGGCAAACCGGCGACAGACCGACCTGACCCAGCATGACTGAAAAGCTCCCTGACCCACAGATGCTCGAGCGCGCCCGCGAGCTGCAGAAAAAGCGCAGCGCGATCCTGGCGCTGCCGCCGGAGCAGGCGCTGGAGAGGATTCTCTCCGAACCCCAGCCGGCGGCGCTGGTACACTCCTTCCCGGAGTCGGATTTCTACCTCCTGGTGCACGACATCGGCCCCGCGGATGCGCTGCCGCTGCTTTCCTTGGCTTCGGACAAACAGTGGAACCACATCGTCGACCTCGAAAGCTGGGCCCGGGACCGCATCGAGGTAAACGCGGTCACGCGCTGGTTGACTCTTTTGATGGAGGCCGACCCCAAACGCTTCATGCGCTGGTTTCTGCAGGACCGATTAGGTTTCGTGGAGTTTTATCTCTTCCACAACATCGAGGTGCGGGTCCGGGAGCACGACCAGGACCCCTCCGATTTCGGCAACGGCTTCTTCACCCTGGACCAGGTCTACTACGTGCGGTTCTTGAAAATGCCGCCGGTCCTCGAAGGCGCTGCGGTCGGAGATGCGGAACGCGAGGCGTTCCTGGCGAAGTTCCTCCAGCGCCTGGCCGAGCACGACCACCTCGTTTATCAGCGTGTGCTGGTGGAGTCGACCCACGTCATCCCGGCGGAGACGGAGGAGGAGGAGTTCCGCTGGCGCAACGTGCGGCTGGCCGAAAAGGGGTTTGTGCCGTTTGACGAGGCCATCGGCATCTACCAACCGGTCGCGCCCCGGGATTTGGAATCGCAGACCCCGAAGTCCCTGCCCCGCCGCCGTGCAGCGACGTCGTCCCTTCTCCCGGTGCCGGCCTATCCCCTGCGCGAGATGGCCGAAGACACCCATTTCAGCCGGGCGCTGGCCCGGATCGAGCCGGGCCAGATCTTGACCCACCTGCAGTGGGAGTTCGCCAACCTCTGCAACCAGGTGGCGGTTGCGGACCACCGCAGCATCCGGGACCGCGAGCAGCTGCGTCAGATCGTGGCCAAGGCCTGCGGGTATCTCAGCATCGGCCTGGAGCGGCTGAAGGGGCCGAAGGACCCGGAGCCCGACCCGGTCAAGGCCGCGGCGGCGCTGGCCCGCTACCCGCTGATCCAGCTTTTCCGCCTGGGTTTCGGCGCCGCGCTGGAGATCAAGTGGAAGGCCGAACGCTGGCTCGGCACCTGCTGGTTCGCGAAAGCCGGGCTGAAACTCAGCTTCTGGGGGGAGCAGTGGATGGGGGTCATCGGCGGCATTCTGCTCAAAAAGCCGCAGTACTACGACAACTACAAAACCGGTGTGCTCTACCGGGAATTCGCATCCATGGAGGATGTCGCGCGCACCGAGGACGTTTTGAGGCAGGTGCAGGCCGTCGATCACCTGCTGGCGGTCTTGGACCTCCGGGTGGACCTGCCCGCCCAGCACGGCTTTCTGACCTGGAAAAACCTGCTGCTCACCCAGTGGGCCCGCCACCGACTGGGGGCGAAGGAGGCCGCTTTCAGCCCGCTGGCGCTGAAGCCGTTCATGCGCTTTTTCAGCGAGCTTCTGCCGGACAAACCGTTGCCGGACGCCGCCGCGCCGCGCCGGGTCCCCGACTCCATGAAAACCGCATTTTTGGAGTGGCTGGCCCATGCCACGGGGCTCAAGGAGTACGAGATCTCCGAGAAGCTGGGGCGGATCTTCGAGGACCTTTTTGCGGAGATCGAGGCCGAGTTCGGCCGCGTGGCGGCCACGGAACTGGACCCACGCTTCATGCAGCTGTTCGTATTAAAACCGGCATAGCAGCGGTCGCTGCTCCGGCCGGAGGAAAATGGTCCAAACGCATGGAAAATCTCAAATTGCTCCTGATCGACCGGCTCAAATCCAAGGGAATGGACCCGAGGCTCATTCCTGCCTATCTAAAAGCCCTCACGAGCCTCATTTCATCCGAACCCGGAATCGACCCGGCGCAGGCCAACCAGAAGCTGCATTCTTTAGGGTGGGACGAAGTCGTGATCGACTATCATTGCCTCCAGATCGCCATCGCCTGTCTGGAAACGGAAACCAAAGCGACATGCTTCTGAACGCCTTTTCCCTGGAGGGGTTGCGAGATGGTCACCGGCCGCTCTGTGAGCGGACCGGCTGGCCGGACGATGCAAGTTGCCGGAACCTCGTTGCCTGGTCCAAGCGGTTCGCCCGAATCCTT